>Ga0302278_10000554_pt1 | contig 47750 bp, 37 predicted proteins | sample III_Bog_N3_2_FD_194543 | JGI IMG/M metagenome (GOLD analysis project Ga0302278, IMG submission 194543) | Peat permafrost microbial communities from Stordalen Mire near Abisko, Sweden - III_Bog_N3_2 | ecosystem: Environmental > Terrestrial > Soil > Wetlands > Peat | place: Sweden: Abisko...
GCTTTGTTGACTTGGCATCACATGCAACAACAGCCCAGACAGGCCGACGGCGCCCATGATTCGATGAAAGGCGCTTACCTCGGTCCTTCTTTTTCGGACGACACCATCCGATCTTTGCTCAAAGCGAAAGACTATCCCGCGAAAAAATTGACTGCGGAAGAGTGGCCGGTCGCCATCGCAAAGCTCGTCGACGATCAGAAAGTCGTCGGGATCTTCGACGGGCGCATGGAATACGGCCCACGCGCCTTGGGAGCAAGATCAATCGTAGGCGACGCACGCTCCCCTGAAATGCAATCGCGGATGAACCTAAAAATTAAGTACCGCGAATCGTTTCGTCCTTTCGCCCCGGCGTGCCTTGCCGAACGCAGCTTCGATTATTTCGAATTGGACCGCGCTTCTCCCTATATGCTGCTTACCGCGCCGGTCAAACAATCGCGCCGGCTCGAAGTCACCGCCAAACCTTCAAGCAGCCTGAAGGAACGTCTGCATCAACTGCGCTCAGACATTCCCGCCGTCACCCACGTCGATTACTCGGCGCGCGTTCAAACGGTCGATCGAAATACGGCACCTCGATTTCACAGCCTCATCAAGGCTTTCGAAGCACGCACCGGATACGGCATCATCATCAACACTTCGTTTAATGTGCGCGGCGAACCCATCGTTTGTACCCCCGAAGACGCGTATCGTTGTTTCATGAGAACCGGAATGGACTATCTTGCACTCGGCAATTTTTTGCTCGACAAAACTCAGCAGCCCCCGTGGACAGACGGCACCGTTCACAACGATATGAATGCACTCGATTAAAAGCCCGGAGCGATACTGATGTTCAAACATGCTTGGAGGCTAACCCAGGACTTGTTCGGCTTTGCCCGTCAGAACAAGACGTATTGGATCGTCCCCTTAGTCGCCTTACTTCTTCTCCTGACTCTGCTTGTCGTCGTCGGTTCCGTCGTAGCTCCATTTCTTTATCCTTTGTATTGAGTCCAAGGCACCATGAGTCGTAAACAAATTGCGCGAAAGAAAAATCGGACGCCTCGCGCCACCGTAGCTACCGAAGAACCGAAGCACGAGAAGCCCGCTTCGTCCGAGCGAGTAATCCGCGGTTGGAAAAAGTGGGCCTTGCGCGCTTGCATGGCCGTCCTTACGCCATGTCTCTTTCTTCTGCTACTCGAGGTCTCGTTGCGCATCTTCGGATATGGCTATCCCAGTTCGTGTTTCTTGAAGAAAGAGGCCGATGGCCAAGTCTTTTACATCGAAAACTCGAAGTTTGAACTCCGATTCTTCCCGCCAGCTCTGCTCAGACTTCCCAGCGCCTACACCATACCTGGGCACAAAGATCCCAACACCTATCGCATCTTCGTAATCGGTAGTTCAGCAGCGGCGGGATTCCCGGAACCTGCCTACAGTTTTTCCAGAATTTTAGAAGTCATCCTCAAGGCAAAATATCCAGCGACGCACTTTGAAGTCATCAACACGGCGACGACAGCAATTAACTCAAATGTCGACCTACCCATCGTCGAGGAAGCCGCTAAGCACGAACCCGACCTGTTCGTTGTTTACGACGGCCATAACGAGGTGTTGGGGCCATTCGGTCCGGAAACGCTGTTCGTCCCCTACTCCAGCAGCCTGAGCGCAATCCGAGCCACCATCTTCATCAAGTCCACAAAAACTGGACAGCTCCTGGACAGCATCCGTCTCCGACTCACCAAAGATAGAATTCCCGCCGAATGGCACGGCATGGAAATGGTAGTGAAGAATCAGCTCAGCCGCGATGACCCGCGGCTGCAGGTTGTGTACTCTCACTTTCGATCAAACTTGACCGGCATCGTTCATATGGCCCACACAGCCGGAGCAAGAGTGATCCTCGCCACCCTGAGCACAAACCTGAAAGACGCAGCGCCTTTCGCTTCGTTACACTCGGCGCATCTTTCTCCCAACCGCCAGGTTGAATGGGACCAACTATACAGAAACGGAATAACCGCCGAGTCGGGCGGCAACTTTCAGAATGCTCTGGGCTTCTACCTGAGCGCCGCCCAAATTGACGATCAGTTTGCCGATCTGCAGTTCCGGCTCGCTCGTGTCTACCAGAACTTGCACCACGATCCTTCCGCTCTCCAGCACTACATTCAAGCGCGGGACGACGATGCTCTGCGATTTCGCGCCGATTCCAGCATCAATCAAGTCATCCGCGAAGTCGCCGCGTCCGAAGCGAGCAATGGCGTTTCGCTGGTTGACTTGGAAAGGCTGGCGCAAACCAGTGCCGAGACTGCACCTGGCGCAGACCTGTTCTACGACCATGTGCACATGAATTTCAGTGGCAACTATCTTCTCGCCAGGAACGTAAGCGAACAGATCGATCGGATACTCTCGGCATCTCCCCAAAACGCACTTTCCGAAAAAGAGTGCGCCCGACAACTCGCATTTACCGACTGGAATCGGGGGGCAATCGCCAAGGATTTGCTCCCGCTCCTGCAAGAAGTACCGTTCACCAGCCAGTTGAATCACGAGGAGCAGATCGCGCTACTCAAACAGCAGATGAAAGAGCTGTTCGCCAAAGGAACTCCCCAGATCGTAAGCACCTCGCGCGCCATCTATGAGCACGCCATTCAAGCGGCACCCGATGACTGGATGCTGCGCAATCAGTACGGAGTCCTCCTCGCCGATAGCGGCGATTCTTCCAGCGCGGCCGAACAGTTTCGCAAAGTCGAAGCCCTTCTTCCCTATCGATCTTGGCCCCACGTTGCCTTGGCGCAGGCTCTCGCGAAATCCAGGAGCGACGACGCCGTAAAAGAATATCTACAAGCGCTCCAAGCGGACCCGGATTCGCGGAATGCCCACCTCGGCCTCGCCGCTCTCTTGCTCGAGCAGGGCGAAGCCGCGGACGCCCTGTTGCAATACCAGTCTGTGCTCCGCGACAATCCTCAAAACCCTCAGGCCTTACTCGGCGAGGGTGCCGCGTGGTCTCAGCAAGGGAAAACCTCTGACGCCCTTGCCGCCTATGAGCAAGTGCTGCGCAGCAATCCCTCCCTACCGGAGGCCCATTATCGGCTCGGAGACTTGCTCTTCCGCCAGGGCGCGACCGACGATGCCATTGCCCAACTGCAGCGAGCAGTCGAACTGAATTTCTCCTACGCCGACGCTCATGTGAGTCTCGGCGAGGCGCACGAGGCAAAATCGGAGTGGGAACTGGCACTGGAGCAATACCTCAATGCGGCAGCGGTGGATCCAACCCACATCGAGTTGTACTACACGCGAGTGGCGAATCTGTTGAACCGCACCGGGCGACACGCGGCGGCCGAGTTAGCCTTGGGAGACGCTTACTCCGCGGAACACAAATGGAGTGATGCCGCATTCCATTACTCAGAGGCCGTGAAAGTAAATCCCGGTGTCGCCGAATTCCATTTCCGATTGGCCACCACACTTCACAATCTGGGACGAGAGAAAGAAGCGCGATCTGAATTGGCCAGCGCAACCCGGCTGGACCCTCAAATTGTGGCAAAGGAACACAAACGGTCCGCCGGCCCCGATTAGAAGCGCCCTCCTGCTGATTTCCTCCTGCAGATAGACGTTCTCCGCTTCCAGTTTCTCTTGCAGTGTTTGGATTGCTGAAGAGCAGCTTGCAGTTCGGTCTCTGCCCGTCGGCGTTTTAACTTCGCCGGCGCGGACTCCGCAACGACGATGAGACCCTGCTGGTGTTGCAACGCGAAGAAGAATCTCGCCTGGTCGTATTGGGCGAAGTTGCCAGCAGCTACACGCTTGGCCGGCTGCGGCGGAGTCTCAAAAAATAGTCGGCGTCTTCCGCAAGGCAAACCTTCTGTGTCGCGGTTTCGCGGGTAAATGGCGGTAATGCCGAAAGCGTTTCTTGATTGTTCAACAGATTTTCTTTTGCACGGGTGCTAGTTTCGTTTGTTGCCGGCGATAGATCTTGCGAAGCGCCGACGCAAGCTCGCGACCAAATGCCACGCGGTGACGCTGCCAGCGGCCGGGGTACGGAAGTTCAACGCGGGTACCCGACCAATTGGCCCGCTGCTGTGAGCGTCGGACATTGCCAGCGATTGAGCGAACGACGGTGATCACGATTTCAGGACGAAGGCGTTTCAGAATTCTGGCCAGACGAACTTCGCCCTCTCTGCAAGTTCTTCTGCGCCGGGCAACGGGCAGGCGATCCACTGGCCTTCCGCACAAGTCGACAAGGTAGCAACCCAGCGCCTGGAACCGCTGGAGAAACTCCTCGTTGCCCGACCGTGAGCCGATTTCTGGGAAGACGCTGGCAAAAACATCGTGCATGGCGCGGAACAATCCCGAGTCTGCCTGGTAGAAGAATCGCCCGGAGGCCGGAGGCGCCTCACCCACGAACAGCACGCGCACCCCGGCCGGACGATAGCGTCTTCGCAGCCGTTCTCGAGCCAGTCCACTCTTACGGTCGGCCGACACGGAAATCCCTGCACCTCTCATCGGGTTGATGTTTCCGGGTTGATGTTTCCGGGTCGATACTTCCGGGTTGATACTTCTTCGACACCGGCGCGAAATCCTTGATCCTCAGGCGCTTTTCTGCCTCGGACCTCCCGCATCAAGCGTCACCTTCTCATCGTAAAAGCGGTGAATGTTCGCAGCGATCTCGGGAAGGCAGTCCTCGACGGCAAAGTGGCCAGAGTCGAGCCGGTGCATTTCCGCCTCCGGCAGGTCGCGCAGGTAAGCTTCGCCGCCTTCACGACTGAAGAAGATATCGTTCTGGCCCCAGAAGATCAGCGTTTTCGGCTGGTTCTCTCGCAGGAATTTTTGCCACTGTGGGTACAGACCGACATTCGTCCTGTAGTCGTAGAACAGGTCCATCTGCACGCGCCGCGCATTCGGCCGTTCCAGAAAGCGGAAATCCATGTTCCAGTTGTCGGGGCTGATTAGTTCCGGCCGCTTGTGGCCGTGGAGGTAGACCGTCTTCACCGTCTCGAACTCCAGCAACCCCGCGACTCCCTGCTCCGTCTCCGGTGTGCGATTCTTCCACAAAACATTTCGTAGACCTCCCCACGCATCGGTGAAGCCTATTTCGTACGCGTTGGTGTTCTGGATGATCAGCCAGTCCAGCACTTCCGGCCTGCGTGTGACAATTCGAAAGCCAACCGGACCACCGTAGTCCTGAACGAACAAACCGTAACGCTCAAAACCTTTCTTCGTCAAAAACTCTTCGGTCACTTCCGAAAGTTTGTCGAAGGTATAGGCGAAGCTCTTGGAATCTGGCATATCGCTGTTGCCAAAACCCGGGTAGTCCGGAGAAATCACGTGAAAACGGTCCGCCAAAGCTGGAATCAAGTTGCGATATTGATGCGATGAAGCCGGAAAGCCATGCAGCAGCACGAGCTTCGGGTTGGACGGGTCCCCGGCCTCGCGGTAGGCGATGTTCAATCCGCTGATGGACACGGTCCCGAATGTGGTGGGCTTCGACGAAGGGGCGCCTGAATCGTGGGCGTTCATGAATCTCCTCTAAACTGACCTTCAGAATTTTTCTTAACCATCAAGTCTGATGTGGTTGGAGTCTGGAAGTTACGGACAAAATATATAATCTCGATTACATTCGCGAGAAACGTTGGAGGAAAATACTGGCGTGACCAGGAAACAAGCCGGCGAACGAGTAAGACAAGATCAAAATCCGGCGGAGTCGTCCTCGCCCTCGGCCGTTTGACTTCTTCCACGGGTCCCTGCGGCTTCCTTGCAAATTCTTCGGGAGCCCCGCAAAGTACAGGACTATTAAGTAAGGTTGGGCTTTTTCAAACCAGAACGGAAATGGCCTCTGCCCAGCGGCAGTGGGATGCACTCTACCTGTCTTTAAACCTCAGTGCACGCCGATGGTTACGAATATCGAAAACGATCCTATGGGAAATGTCGAAATCGATGTGAGGGATGAACAATGATGGGTAAGAATCTGATTCGATTGAATGTGGTGGCCAGGGACGGAGTTGAACCGCCGACGCCAGCCTTTTCAGAGTGGCGCTAATGAGTATCGACAACAACTTAACAGGTCTTGGGTGGCTGCGTAAGTGCTTTAGAAGTCGTGGGTGACATGCTTAGCTTGGGCAGGGATCGTGGGCTGGGCGGATAGAGAATCACTGCAGGTAACTACACCAGATAGTATTGCGCTTGCCGATCAGGCGCAGACGTTCCGTTTTGTCGGCAATGCGGACAGGCGTTGTCCTTCAAGTGTTCATGCACATGGCGAACGGCCTTCAGGGTCGCGGAATACCTCTCGTCTTCTTCGAGGAAGATTCGGTCCGCTGCTAACCAATCATAAAAGTGCAGGTTCTTCATTCCTTTGGCAAAGCTGGGACGAATGCCGCACAGAAGCACGGTTGTTCCTTCCTTCTCCATGTCACGAAGAAAATGATCGAAGAGTTCCAGCGCAACCATGTCAGGATTGCGAGTGCGCTTGAGGCGGAGAACAACAAAATGGATGTTCTGATCTTTAGTCCTGCGTTTGAGTTCATCGAAACAGCGATCGAGTTCGGGAGCGGCGCCAAAAAAGAGCTCGCCCTCGAGGTCGTAAAGCAACATTGCCGTGCAAGCCGGATCTTCCTCCAGACGCTCACGCACCACGCGCTCATCGCTCACCACCAGTTCGGACCAGCGGAGCAAAGCGGCGCGCGGAACGAACAATAAGAACGAAAGAGCTACGCCGATGAGAATGGAGAATTCAACGCTGATGAAGACGGCGGAGAATGCCGTGACGAAAACCAGACCCGCATCGTAACGCGACGCTCGGATGGCATAGGTCAGACGTTTCCAATCGATGAGTCTGGACGCGGTTACGAGCAATAGTCCGGCCAGAGCTGCTTTTGGTATGTACCGCGCGTAAGGCGCAAATGCGACGACTACCAGGGCCACGGTTCCCGACGCGAGAACGCCAGAAAAGCGACTCGCCGCTCCCGATTGAAAATTAATCGCCGAACGCGTGAGCGAACCGGAACCAGGCAGGCATTGAAAGAATCCGCCGGTAAGATTGGCCAAGCCTTCAGCAAGGCATTGGCGATTGTAGTCGAGCTGCTGGCGGGTGTAGGTGGCGATTGACTTCGCGATGGCAAGTGCTTCCAGCAATCCGAGAAAGGCTATGGCCAGCGCACTTCCCGACAGTTCTTTAATCCACCAGAACTTAATCTCGGGAACGTGCGGAAGAGGAAGACTGCGAGGAACACTGCCCACCACGGATACCAGCGTCTTGCCATCCAGCGCGGGCTTTGACCAGCCGAACCACGCCGCCACGATTGAGGCGACGATCAGGGCCACCAGCATGTCGATTTGTGGCAGGTGGTATTTTTGCGCGAGCTTTCTGAGGATGACGACGACGACAATCGTTCCCAAACCGAGGCCAAGAGCGCGCGGATTCACGTGACCTCCGGTGAGCGTCAGCCAGATGCGGTAAAGAACGTGTTGCTGTCCAGTGCCGCGGTCACGCAGGCCGGTCAGGTTGCCGAGTTGACTGAGCCCCACGAGTGCGCCCGCTCCGGCCATGAATCCGATCACGACCGATTCGGAAATATAGCGAGTGAGGTCTCCGAGCTTGAAGACTGCGATCAGGATCTGGATCGTGCCGATCATGATGGCCAGCAGGAAAGTGGCCTGGTAAGCGTCGAAGCGCGCATCGGGATCGAAGAAGGCAAGAGCGCTGAAAACGACCAGCGAAATGGCGTTGGTGGGTCCGTTGATCAGGTGAGACGACGACCCGAAAATCGACGCGACCAGCGTCACGACGATGGCTGAATATAAGCCGAAGCGAGGATCGATCCCTGCGATGAGCGCGTAGGCCATCGCCTGGGGCAGGGAAATGGCGGCGACGGTTACTCCGGCTAAAAGATCTTTGCGCCCGCGATCCCAGGAATAGTCGAGCTTCATCGTCCCTCACTTTTTACCGGATGAATGACGTCGAAGATGCCGTTGTCGGCAAAGAATTTCTGCTGTGCGTCGTCCCAATCTTTGGCGAGGATGGTGACCGCAAAAAGATCGATCTGGGGTAGGCGGTCGGCATGTCTCTTGAGTATCTCCGGATTAATGGGCCGGTAGCCGTGCTGCGCGATGGTCTCTTGCGCTTGGTCGGTGTAGAGAAACTCGAGGTATGCCTTGGCATAGGCCTCGGTCTTTCGGCGAGCCACATTAAGGTCAACCCAGGCCACGCTCGGCTCCGCGCGAATGCTGACGGGTGGGTATACGATTTCGACTTCGCCTCTGTATTCCTGCGCCTCGAGCAATGCTTCGTTTTCCCACGTCAAATGAACGTCGCCAATTTTTTCTTGCGTGAAGGTGTTGGTGGCATCGCGCGCGCCCGAGTCGAGCACGGGCACGTGCTGATAAAGCTGCTTCAAATATTCCAGCGCCTGGGCCTCAGTGCCTCCGCGGGAGATTACCGAGCCCCATGCCGCCAGGACGCTTAGCTTTCCGTTGCCCGAAGTTTTCGGATTCGGCGTAATCACGGATACGCCGGCACGAATCAGGTCCGGCCAATCCTCAATGGCCCGGGGATTTCCTTTGCGGACGACAAAGACAATCGTCGACGTGAAGGGCTGAGAATGGTTGGGCAATCGGGTCGCCCAGTCTGCGGCGATGAGCCCACGTTTGCGAAGAGCATCTACGTCCGAAGATAAGGCCAGCGTAACGACATCGGCGGGCGCGCCATCAATCACCGCGCGTGCCTGTCGCGACGAGCCGCCATGGGACTGCTGGATGGTCAATTTCTTGCCGGACTCCTGAAAATATCTGGCGACGAACTGCTGATTGATGTCTTGGAACAGTTCCCGGGTCGGGTCGTAGGAGACGTTCAGCAGTTGGGTCGAAGCCTCGCCCGCGACATTTCTTGCCACAACCAAGGCGATTGCGATGGCAACGGCGGCAAGAGCCATTGCGTTAAGCCATGATGTGCGCATCAGCCGCGACTCCGTTCCGCGGGCCACAACCCCGACAGGGGAGGAAGGACGACTCGACTAGCAAGAAAAGACACTGCCCGGACATGGATGATGGTTGAGGGAGGCGCAAATATCCCCATAGGGATTTGGGGATTATACAATAGTATGCCTATCTATACAATAGACATTGTCAGGCCGAAGGCTAGACAGCCCGGCTGAAGTTTACCCACGCATCCGATCGCGGCTCCGGCTCGGCCTCGCTCTCGCCAGCCTCCAACATGCGGACGACTCCGCGCAGGTTCTCCCAAGCCGCCTGGTTCAGCGCTGGGTCGGAACTGACCAGATCGCGAATCATGTCCCAGGCCGCAACGTTCAGCGCACCCTCCGGTGAAAGCCCCAGCGCCAGCGAGACGGAGCATTGCGGGCAGAAAACGATACGCTGCGCCGCCGATTTCTGTCGCGGCTTGATACCCACGGTCTGAGCGAACATGTAGATGGCTACGAATTTTCGCCCCGATCCAAGTTCGCGATTACAGCGCAAACAATGCACATTCTCCAAAGGTGTCTTCCCCAGGGCCGATATTGGCCGAATGAAATATGGACTACTTTCTCCAAACATGTGCTGCGGACGCAAGTATGCAGAAAGATTCCCACAAGAAACCGGGGTGGCAAAACTGTTGGAAAGCTCACAGAAATCTGCGTGAAATGCGTGCAGCTCCGCGCTGTGTCCTTATGCGTGGTGCCGAGGCTTGCCTGCCGGGTTGCAAGACACTACAATGTCGATAGACATAGTAAGAAAAAAGTTCGATATGACGATCACCCGCCAAAAGGATTTAGGTCTACAACCGGGTGGCGAACCCCCGCTTGCTGTCGATCGTCATGAAAGGCTCCTAGAAGCGCACACGGACCAATGCGGGGTCTTCATGAGTCGGCACTTTCTTCTCTTGCTTCTACTCGTTGCGTTGTCAAAATGCTTCGCTGGTGGAGGGAATAAGGCTTGGGCGGACGAGAGAGCGAAGAAGCCAGTTCGCGTTCTGCTTGTCGTCGCCCATCCGGACGACGAATACGAAGTGGCTGGCACGGTGTACCGGATCAGCAAAGAACTCGGGGGGACCGTCGATCAGTTGATTATTACCAATGGCGAAGCAGGCTATCGCTATTCTTCGCTGGCCGCCGACTATTACGGCACCGACCTTACCAATGAGGCCATCGGCAGAGTGCGGCTGCCGGGCATCCGAAGAGAGGAAGCAAGAAGGGCCGGCCGAATCCTGGGTATCGAGCACCAGTGGTTTTTGAACGAAAGAGATGACAAGTTCACGCTTGACGTCGACGATTCCCTCCACCGGAGTTGGCATAAGGATCGAATCCTGCATGTTCTGCAACAACGATTGAGCAAAGGTCATTACGATTTCGTTTTCGTGCTGCTACCGTCGGAACAGACTCACGGGGAACATAAAGCGGCTTCAATCCTCGCCCTGGAGGCTGTCGAAGGACTTCCGGAGGACCAGCGCCCGATTGTTCTGGGAGCGCAAGCAGGCGGCGATCCCGCCCCTTACACGCTGTTGCAGGGATACTCCCTTACTGCGACGGACTCGTCCAAGCCGAAATTTCAGTTTGATCGCGACAGCCGCTTCGGTTACCAGAGGTCCCTCTCTTATCAGATCGTCGTGGACTGGGTCATCGCAGAGCATAAATCGCAGGGTCTGTTCCAGAACAGGTGCCGGCAAGATCGTCTCGAGAATTTCTGGTTGTTCACAGTAAACCGCGGTTCGGCGGCCGGCGAGGCCGAGTCGCTGTTCGAAGCGATTACACCACGTCCGCAAGGCGCCACGCAGGTTGGAGTTGCAGAAACTGCCAGGCGACATTGACTGGAAGCAAAGTCCCAGAGCTAGCGAGCAGGAGCCCACAAACCAAGACTCCGAAGGAAGGATGACCCACATGCATACGGAACAAACAGCAGGTAAGAGCGACATCGAATGGTTTAACGAGATCGGCGGCCATCTCGCCGCCGGTAAGGCTTTAGACGATGCATTCGCGATCACGGTGAGTCTTGCCGTTGCGCTGGTAAATTGCGACTCCTGTTTCGTCTACGTGCGGGAGGGTACAGAACTGCTGCTTTGGGTTTGGAAACATTTGGATCGAGAGGAAATCGAGCAATCGAAGATCACAGCCGGGCGAGGCTACCCGGCCTTGCTGGCGCAACATCAGGTTCCGATGGCCATTTCTACAGATCGCGGGGAGCAATTCGAAGCCAGGATGTTCCATCAATGGTCGGACGACCCCGGCGAGACGTTCGTGTCAGTTCCATTGTTGGCGCGCAAAGAGTTAGTGGGCGTCATTAATTTGCAACATCGTGAGCCTCGAGAGTACAGCCTCCGAGAAGTCAAGTTGCTCTCCGCCGTCGGGCGTCTGCTTGGTGCTGGCATCGGAATCTCGCGCCTGGAAACGAAGAATTCCGGACTGCTGCAACAACTGAAAACCCGGAAGCTGGTCGAACGCGGGAAAGGCATCCTGCAGCGCGACCTCGGACTGACCGAAGAAGAGGCCTACCTGCGGTTGCAAAGGCAGAGCCGCCAGAGGCGCAAATCCATGAAGGAAATTGCGGAAGCGCTTGTTCTGGGGGATGAGTTCAGAGGCAGCGTTCTGAACGATCCGGAAAAATGTAGGGTCGCGCAGCAAAGTCCAGAGTAACCGGTGCGCTGGGGGTGAGGGGTGGTGACAGTCACCGGGCCAGTGGAGCGAGAGAATCACACTGCTGAGTGATATCTATCACAGACAATCTCTACTATGTCTGTAAACATACTTCTTCGTTTCCGCCCCCGCCGAAACGTCCCCCACACGCGGTCTTCGTCGAAGGAGAAATTATGCCGAATTCTCAAATCAATGTCATCAACCCTGTCATGAATGAAGAGCAGCCCGCCGCGGTTCCCAACCGGAAAATTCACACCATCACTATTCTCGGAGGGCAGGGCAAGAATCGCTTGCCGGAAGCTCTGCGTCAGGTGGACCTCAAGATGGGCGACATTGTCAGCGTCGTCGGGCCCACAGGCTGCGGCAAAACCACTTTGATCAACGACATCGAGTTGTATGCCAACGGCAACACGCCCACTGGGCGTACCGTTCTCATCAATGGCGAACCACTGCCCGAGGACTACTTGTCAGATCCGTCTTCGAATCCGATCGCATTGATCTCACAACACACCAACTTTCTCTCCGACCTGCCAGTGAATGTGTTTCTTGAAACCCACGCCCGGATACGGGGCGTGGCCTCGCCCGTCCGCGCCGTAGAAGAGACGGTGAACTTTGCCAACCAGCTTACCGGCGAGCCGATCATCCTGGAAAACGCGATGACCGAGCTTTCGGGCGGGCAAACGCGTTCTCTGCTGATCGCCGACGCCATCGTCATCGGTAATTCGCCCATCATCCTTCTGGATGAGATCGAAAACGCCGGCATCCACCGCACGCGTGCTCTCGAAATGCTCAAAGGCTACGAGAAGATTTTCATCTTCGTAACCCATGATCCGCGCATCGCCCTGCTGTCGGATTACCGGATCGTCATGCGTGACGGTGCCATGCAGAAACTGATTGTCACCAAGGACGAGGAAAAGGGAGTGGCGCAGGAGATTCGCAAGCTCGACGACCTGCTCCTCGGGTTGCGTCAGCGCATTCGCATCGGCGAGGAACTGAACCTCGACCAACTCCACGAACAACTTCGAGAACTGGGATATATCGCGTGAGAACAAAAAAAGCGGCCAAGAGAGGACATCCATGAAACTCGTTATCTGTGCGGGGCCACCGACGTGCGGCAAGACTACGGTATTACGGCAAGTCACCAAACGCCTCTTGGCGAAACAGCTGAAAGTCAGCTTTCTGAAAATTGACGTGCAGTATGCCGACGAAGACGAAATCTTTCAGAAAGAGTTCTCCATCCCCACCCGCAAGGTGTATTCCGGAGAACTGTGTCCCGATCACTGTACGGTCATGGTGCTGGGCGATGCGTTGCAATGGGCCGAACGATCCGGTGCCGATCTCCTGATGGTCGAGACCGCCGGTTTGTGTCTGCGATGCTCGCCCTACGTCGATGGGCTTCTGGGCCTCGTGGTGCTGGAGGCGACCAGTGGCATGAACCTTCCTCGCAAGATCGGCCCGATGCTTTCTCTCGCCGATGTGGCTGTTGTGACCAAGATCGATCTGGTCTCGCAGGCAGAACGCGAGGTGTTTCGCGCTCGCATTCAGGAAGCAGCTCCGAATACGGCCATCGTCGAATCGAACGCTCTCTACGGCATCGGCATCGAGCCACTGGTGCGCCGCATTGAGCGCGCGGCGGAAGTCGAACCACCTTTATTTCTGCGCGGCAATCCACCGATTGGGACTTGCACGATCTGTGTTGGCAAGAAAGAGATTGGTTGGCAGTCGCATTTCGGCGTCGTACGGGCGCTCGAAAACCAGAATTTCTACCGCGGAGAGTGATCCATGCCAGACCGTATCTACTTCGATCACTCTGCCACTACGCCGCTTGATCCTCGGGTCGCGTTTGCCATGAATCTGGCTAATGTTGAGACTTTTGGCAATCCCTCAAGCCTGCATTCCGAGGGACGCCAGGCACGGGAATTGCTGGAGCGCGCGCGCGGACAGGTGGCTGCGCTTCTGGGCGCTGCTCCGGCGGAGATTGTATTGACCGCCAGCGGCACCGAGGCCGACAATCTGGCCCTGCTCGGAGTATTCCGTCCAGGCGCTGACAAAACGTCCGGCCACTTGATCACCAGTGCCACTGAACATCCTGCCATTATAGAAACCAGTCGGTTTCTTGAACAAAACGGCATTCAGGTGACATATCTTCCAGTCGATGAACACGGGCTTGTTGATCCCGACGAGTTGGAAAAAGCCTTCCGTCCTAACACGCGCCTGGTTTCGATCATGGCGGCAAACAACGTAGTCGGAACTCTCCAGCCCGTTGCGGAATTGGCACGGATCACGAAAGAGCACGGCGCGTTGTTCCACACCGACGCCGTGCAATCCGCCGGCAAAGTCGCGCTCGATGTAACTCAGGTTCCGGTCGACATGGTGTCGATGTCAGCCCACAAATTGCATGGCCCGAAAGGTATCGGTGCTCTCTATGTGCGCAACGGCGTTCGGCTGCATCCTTTGGTCTTCGGCGGAGGACAAGAGCACGGACTGCGCTCGGCCACCGAAAATGTAGCCGGCATCGTGGGATTCGGAACAGCCGCGCAACTGGCTGCGGCTGATATGACGGATGAGGCGGTACGGCTGGTGCAGTTACGCGATCGCATTTTGGCGGGATTGCAAGAGGCGCTTCCTCAAGCCTATCTGATCGGTCATCCTTCCAAGCGTCTGCCGGGGCATCTTTGTCTCGGATTTGCGGGGCAAGAAGGGGAATCGATCCGGCTGCTGCTCAGTCTGGACGAGGCTGGCGTTGCCATTTCCTCGGGCAGCGCCTGCAGCGCCCACAAAGCATCCGAGCCTTCTTACGTACTGCTCGCCATGGGCTTCGACCCGATCCGCGCGCGGGGTACTCTCCGTGTCACACTCGGACGTTTCAACACTACCGTCGAGGTGGATCGCTTCCTCCAGATTCTGCCCCCAGCGGTGAATGCACTCAGACCGGTCGCCAGCTATGCCGGATTCGTTCAACGATAGAACGACAACGATAGAACGACAACGATAACGACAACGATAACGATAAGGAGACTGCAATGACTGAAACATCATCGGTAAAACTGCCCGGCTTGGACTGCGGACTCTGCGGATTCAAGCATTGTGAGGAACTGGAGCGCGAGTTGGTATTGCGCCCAGAACTTCTGAAACGCTGTATCCAGGTCTCGGACGATCGCGTGAGCGCTGCACCAAGCACGACCGCGATGCCCGCGACCACTTATGCCGCGCCGCCGCCCGCCAGTCCAGCCGCCGGGAATCGCCCGCAGCCCACCAAGCTTCCACCTTTCATCGATACTTTGGGCCGCGATTTCGATTTCTACCTGGAACATTTTCCCGAAGACCCCGGTCCACGCGAGATCATCATTCCGCACAATCCGATGATTACGCGCGAACTCCCGGTAAAGAAGGGTGACGTTCTTATCGGCCGTCCTTTAGGCATGTCCTGCGGTTGTCCAATCACGCATTGCGGCGTGGCCATGGAAGTCGATCAACGGACGGGCGTGATCGTCTGGTGCGTCACAGGACCGCTGGCCCCGCGCGCGCAAGGCTTCAAAGATCTTGGCTACTACATCGCGGAAGGGTACGAGGGACTGATTACAGAGGCGAAGGCCGAAATCAAGATTGGCTGCCGCTATTATTTTCAGCCGCGCATGTGCATGCTGCAGTGGCGGCATTCTGGGCTGGTCAACTACATCAACCGCACCGCAACCGGGCTTCAGGTGCGGCTCGAAGGCCTGTGGATCGGGTAAGGAGCGTGAGCCGCACCCTAGACCCAGGACAGATTGCGTTTCACGAACCATTTTCCAGCAGGCGTCCTGGTTTTCAGGTATTGCTTGCTCTCGAAATACGCCCGGTACGACGCGCGCATACTTGCTAGTTCTAAGGAACGCGAACCTTTCGTGCTGCGTTCATAACCGAGGCCGTCCAGAGTGTCGCCAGTTAGCGTTTCGAGGATCGCTAGATCCTCCGGAGACAAATCGGTCTTCCACCGGCCGATCGGACTTCGCTCCTCGCCTTTAAACGCGGTATTGGGCTTGCTTACCGAGCCGATTCCCACTTCGGTGATTCGGTCATAGTCCAGATCGTGATCAACAAACGACTCCAGGCTCTTCAGTACCTCCGCAGGAGTCTGCACCAGATCTTCGTAACGTACTTCGACGTAGTCTGCGCCGAGCGTGCGACCGGCCTGTCGTCCCTTGTTTACAATCCATTCCCAATAGATTCCAGCTGCCATGGCTGCCCGCCTTCGGTCCCACGGGAAACGTCGAATTTGCGAGAGTTTCTCCCACGATAACGCCACATCTCGGCCATCGCGAATCACATGAATGACGAGCGCGTTGGGGATGGTCTCTTTGATGCGCCGTATATAGAGGAGGTGTTCCGGGGTGGTTTCCGCCCATCGTTGTACGCCCTGTTTGCGACACATCTCTTCCATCAGAATGCGTAAGAAGTCGCCACCGTTTTGGCACTCCGACATGATTCGGGGCTCAAGCTCAGCGGGTTCGAGGCCGGAACGCTGATAAAGACGCGTGCTGTACCAGGCATCGAGCATTTTGCGTTTATTCCGAGGCTTGCTGAGCGGGCGAAAACGCGGTTCGAAAAGAGTCAGGATTTGCGACTCCATCCGGTAGACGGCAAAATTCCCCGACGACAGAAGCATGTGGTAGAGCAGGGTGGTGCCTGACCGGCTGCAGCCGATGACAAAAACGGGCGCCGTGCTCCGCGCCCGGGGTAACGACATGGTAGCGGCGATCTTACTATTGTCTACTAACATGATAGACATGGACGTAGACTATAGCAAGAAGCAAGTAAGTTTGCGAGTCTTTTATTAACGGAATGTTACTAAAGGGGGCTTCTGTCCGTGATGGGTGCATAAAATGCAGTGAGTTGCAGTTGTACCCCGTTCAGGGATCGGGGACTGTGCAGGTTCGAAAGGGCAGGGCTCCTCAGAGCAACCATATAAACACTAGTAAAAACATCGACATACATGCAATAATGAGAGTTGTTAAGAGATGATGAAAGCGCTGTCAAATCTCAGTGAATATTTGAGGAGCCGATGGCGCTAGCCGGGTCCGGGTGCACGGCCCAAAGACGAGGGAATACCAGAGCAAATGCGCCAGTCTTCGTAATTGGATGCCACCGTTCTGGCACGGCCCTACTCTACGATAGCCTCCTCTCCGCCGGTGGCTTTCCCCTTTTTCACGCTGCACCCTACGTTCACACAGCGCTGCTTCGCATCTGTGGCAACCCGTCGGTGCCGCGCAATCGTGAAAAGCTGATCAAGCTCTGGTTGCGCAGCAAGGCCTTCCGGCGGACCGGCCTCGCTCCTGACGATCTGCGCTCCCAGCTTTCGGAAGAATGCAAAAGCGGCGGCGACTTCTTGCGCATTGTCATGGGCGAACTGGCTCGGCGTGCCGGCGTTCAACGCTGGGCAGTCCGGGATTGCGACAACATCATGTATATGCCGGCCATCAAACGGGAGATTCCCGACGCGCTGTTTGTCCACGTGGTTCGCGATGGCCGGGACGCCGCGCTCTCGATGAAGAAGCAGCACGGAGCCCCTCCCCGTTTCTGGGCTCGAGATCGAGAGCTATTGGTCTGGGCATTGCTTTGGCAATATACGGTTCGCAAGGGCAGGCACGATGGACAGAAGTTCTCCAATGACTACATCGAAGTGCGCTACGAAGATCTGGTTTTGGATCCTGAAAAAACCTTGAGCGTCCTCGGAGAGTTCCTGGAGCATGACCTCGATTACGCGCGAATTCAGAGGACGCCCCTTGGACACGTCGTTTCTCCGAATACGGTCTGGAAGGAGGAGTCCAGCACGGGCGCATTCAATCCCGTCAACCGCTGGAAAACCAAACTATCTCAACCAGAGATTCAGACGTTAGAAGCAACGATCGGAGACTGCCTCGAGGAGTTTGCTTACCCTCTTACGACGGAACGCGGGAGTTCCGTTCGACTGGATCCGAGCCTCCGCCTGATGCGAATCCTCTATCCCTGGTATTTCGGAAGCAAGTTGTTTCTGCAGTCCAAAACATTGCTCGGCCGGCTGGCGAAGGGTACCAGGCTGGAACTCTCAGATCCTGTCTCAGAATGAGGTCGAACCACGTGCACATGCATCACAAATCACGAATTCGGGTAGTTGTAGAGCCAGACGGCAGATGACGCCTCCTACGAGCAGAAAAGTGATTTGCACGGTCGGTCCATCTTCGCTGAAGCCGCGAGTGATCCGGTCGCTTGAGCAACTCGGTGTCAGCCTGTTTCGCATCAATCTCTCACATACACCGATTGAGGGAGTGCGGCCAGCGATCGCCTTCCTGCAACAGCACAGCAAGGTGCCGGTATGTCTCGACAGCGAGGGAGCACAGATCCGGACTGGCAAGTTCGCTTCCCCACCCACAAATCTGAGGAAAGATAGTCTCGTCCATGTTCACCGCCATTCCATATCAGGCACGGCACAGAAATTTAATTTCACTCCCGTCTCTACCATTGAACTGTTGGAACCCGGAGACCTAATCACCATCGATTTTCATTCTGTAGTTGTGGAAGTGATGGAACTGGAAAGCGATCGGGCGGTGCTCGCTGTACGCAAAGGTGGACGTGTCGGTAGCAACAAGGCCTGCAACGTCCATCGCGAGATCGAACTGCCGGCCATCACGTTCAAGGACCGCGAGGCGATTGCGATCGGGCGAGAGATGGGCGTCGACCATTTCGCGCTCTCCTTCGCGAATCGGCCCGAAGATGTCAGTGAGATGCGAGAGTTAATTGGGCCCGGCGCGACACTGATTTCGAAGATAGAATCTCGCAGTGGTATCACGAATCTGGAAGAGATTGCCGCGTTATCCGACGCGATCTTAATCGACCGCGGCGATCTCTCACGGCAGGTGCCGCTGGAAGAGATCCCCCGACACCAGAAGGATATTATCGGGCGCGTAAGGGCAGTTGGACGGCCAGTCTATGTCGCCACCAATTTACTGGAGTCGATGGTCCACACTCCCGTACCGACGCTGGCGGAAATCAATGACATCTACAACACGCTGGACGACGGCGCCGACGGCCTCGTTCTGGCGGCGGAAACTGCTGTCGGCAGGTTTCCCACCCAATGCGTCGCTATGGTCACGAGGGTTATCGCGGAGTTCGAACGCACCTGAAGGGGCGCTGCGGGCAGCGCTTTGGTGAGTTTAAAAAACCAACCAGTCCGCCAAGGCTGACGGCAAGCTTATCTGGGCTGAAATACTCGGACCTGTGCCGCGGTGCCACCGAGATGAGGTACGGCGACAAAGAGGCGATCCAGGTCAGCAGAATACAACGCGGTTTTTGCCATCACCGCGGTATCTGTTAGGGGAAGCAGACGATGTCCGCCGCTGTCGAGTCGCTGATATGTGTAGACCTCACCAACACCGCAGGATGCGTAAATCCTCTTCTTCTTGGAATCATAGGCAAGGTAGTCTACCCACCCACCAATGGGCAGAGACTCCACCTCTTTGCCAGTCTCGGTCGCGATCACGACGATAGTTCCACGAACATCGGCATTGCGGCAGCCGACATATAGTCGATGATGCATGGCATCCAGAGCAATTGCCATGTTGGTCTTACCTTTGGTCAACGGCCAGTTTGCGATGACCGTTCGCTTTACCCTATCAATCACCGCGACTCGGTTGATGGTCGGCAGATTGACATAGATCCTGGAACTCAACGGGTCAATCACTAGAGCTTCGAGCTTGTCTGCATCAATTCTTATGTCGCCAACTTTCTCTCCTTTGCTTGTGTCAATGATGGATATGAAAGAGTAGTCCTTGCCCGCATCGTGGCCGCCGTTATCCACATATAGGTATTTCTGCGCAGGGTCGTATTCAATGCCATCGGCATCCGGTTCGAGTTGGATGGTCTTGATCAGCTGATAGTCGACTCCACTGAATATCTTCACCGCACCCGCGCCCCCGTCGGTGACATAGATCTGATCTAGCTCGCTCTGGTAGAAGACGGAGTGAGGGTTACCGAATCCCACGATCGTGTGAAGTAGTTGTCCAGAGTTCAGGTCAAAGACATCCACGGCCTTATTTGCCTGGGGTGTCACGAAAAGACGATGTCCGACAGTGTCCACAGCCATATGATCTGCGTAGGGTCCAGCGGGCACCTCTGGCATTAACAACGACTCGACGAGTTTGAGCGGGGCCTGAGCTTCGCATGGCATCTGCCCGACCATGACAACCGCGATGGCTAGCGAATAGAGGAGTTTCACTTTGTCCTTTCAACGTACAGCCCGCATGTGAGCGGGCCGAATACCAACGTAAGGCTCAGGTCCCCGTCGAGCGAATGAGTCAGGGTTTGCCGCGGGGTTTAGGGCGCCGGATAATAGAGGGAGGGATTCTTGTCGATGTCAACTTCGACCCATTGCTCGTCCCAATGCTCCAGCGTTAAGGCCCAGCGAGATCTTTCTCCCTTTACGTAATCGTCAAGGTCGGGGAAAAGACTGCGGATCAACTCGGCCCGGGTTTTCTCCGCCTTCGGCTTCTTCTCTGGAGGAGGCGCCACGATCACGATAGCGATGTCCCATGAGGGGCTAATATGGTGGGCCGTACGGGTGTACACCGTCTCGCTGATCACTTGGCCGTGCTCTTTTTCATACTGCATGATCGGGAAGTGGTATTTTTTGTAGAGCGCAAGCCACTCGTCCTGGCGTCCTGGAGGGAGTTTGTAGAACGAAGCCGATACCACCGGCTTGCCTAGTCCTGCCCCATTGTTGGCCTGCGCGAATGCGGATGAGGAACTCGCCAGGCTGGCGATTAAACTGACCATTCCGAGTCGAAAAAGCGTTCTTAGCATGGTGTGTCCTTTCGTTTTTAAAAAGCGGAGTTGCGATGCTGGCAAATTTGGCGTTAACCCAAAAACCTCCATGGTTCATGGCGACTACAGAAACTGTCTTCATCAGTGCGGCAGGAAGAAGGTCAGAGTGGCTGTATAGTCATCGTCTGCGAACAATTCCGTGTAGGCGGACGGGACGCGGTGATCGACTGCGATGCGATACCAGCCAGATCTTTGAATCGGTACGAAAACCACGCCCTTGTCATCGGTCTTTTGTTTCGAGTCGCGGAGCGCCACCGCATCGTCTCCAATTTCCACCGCCACACCAACCAGCGGTTTACCGTCAAAGATGACTTCAATCGGTAACCGTTCTCCTGGCTGCAGTGAGAAAGGGTCGGTATGTGGCACCAGTTCCAAGCGATGCCCGACGATCCGGTCGGCTGCGCCGCTGCTGCGCCCCACTCGCAACAGCGATTTGCTGAACTTGAAATAGTGAGCCGAGTCTTTGGCCGCCGGAAAGTCGAACTTAGTGGTCGCAAATGCATGTCCGTCGACAGTGTGCACGTAGAAGCCATTGTCATAGCGAGAGGCAAAGAGCCAGGTGCCGCTTGGTGGTGGTTCTATATCATCCTGGATCGTTGTAAGACCGATACCCTCGACCTGCACACCGTCGCGAAACGAGGTTTTTATTCCGTCTGGGGCGTAGGCATCCAGATCCAGAAGCTTCTGCGCAACCGCCGGTTCATATCCGCCAGGGTCGCCATATTTGATGTTGAGCGTGATTCTGTGCCCATCTACCGAAGGGAACAGCGTTACGTCATGCGCTGTCAGCAGGCCTGCATGCAGGAATAGGCAAATTGCCAGTCCGCAACGAAGCCACCAAGTCTGGCGATATTTCCACACCCGGTTCTGTGCGTCTCGGGTGAGAGCTGCTCGTCCCTGTAGAGGCCCGCGCATCAGAAAATCACCTTGAGCCCGAACTGGATCTGGCGGGACGTGGTCGTTGTTGCTGTAAGCACGCCGGCGCTCCCCACAGGATTTCCGGACTGATCGAGAATCGTGTTGTTATCGAGCGGTGGCGCAAAATTCGCACGATTGAATATGTTGAAGAATTCGGCACGGAATTGAATGTTGAATGCTTCCGAAATCGCGGGAATGCGACTGTTCTTGAAAATGGAAAAATCCGTGTTCACGAGTCCGGGACCCGTGAGAGTGTTGCGGCCGGCGTTGCCGAGCAAGTTGATGCAGGTGGGAAAAGGCTGAATGGGATTGCAATACTGGTTATAGAACGCCTGCGACGGCGCCGTTGGGGCTGAAAAACACTGCGTCTTGACGTAGTTTTGCCGTCCCGGATTCACGCGTGAGCTGCAACCCGCACCTATCAGACGATTCGGATAAGCGAACGGATCGGTATTGCCCAATCCTAAAGGGTCACCGCCCATCAGAACGGAGAATGGCGCGCCGCTACTCACCTGGAAGATTCCGCCAATCTGCCAGCCTTTGAGAGCCCAAGCCCCGGCCCCAGAGAGTGACGGGAAGCCCGGCAGTTCCCAGGTTCCGCTGACTACCAGGTTCTGTCCAAGATTGAAGTCCGAAACGCCACGCCTCGTCTTGGGGTTGAACCAGACCGGCAAACTCGACGGAGAGTTCGAATATTGATCACCTCCGATGGTCGCCGAACTCGTGTCGATGCTTTTTCCCCAGGTATAAGAGGTACGCAGCTGCAGACTGCGTACAGGGGTGATCTGGGCTGACGCCTGTAGAGAATGATAGGAGGACGCTGCGGTCCAATCGAGACGGTCGATGCGGGCTACATTGGGATTCAATGTCTGCGGCGTGAAACCGGAGGTCGCATACGGCCAGACATAACCGGCGGAAGTTTTGGTGGGAAGCACGATGTCGGAGTCGTCGGTCCGGAAGGGCAGATGATTACCGCGAGATCCGACATAAGCAATCGTTCCCACAACGTGGGATGCAAGCTCCCGCTGGATGCTCAGGTTCCATTCCGTCACATAGCTACGCGATGGATTGGGCTGGACATAAGCCACGCGTTGCGTCAGAAGGCTATTGGGTGAGAGTTGTGCGATCGCTTTGTTGTATGCATTCGTTGGGAAATCTCCCAGCTGCAAGTTGGTCACGGGGTCGCTCCCGGCTGAAATCGACGTGTTGGCTGAGAATGGGGCATCTGCATTCGACGAGATGATCAGGAATTCATAAGGCAACGGCAACACGTCATACAACCCGATGCCGCCGCGGACTGACGTTTTTGCCGAACCGAATGGGTCCCAGGCGAATCCGATCCGTGGTTCGAAGTTTTTCAGGGTGGGATTGTTGAAGTAGGGGTTCCCAATGTGGACCTGCGTATCGGTCATGTTACGAAGCGTGGAGAGCTTCCCCTGGACTTCTGTCGGCACAGTTGTCACTTCGTAACGTAGCCCCAGATTGAGAGTCAAGTTCGAGTGCAAACGCCAGTCATCCTGGATGTATCCCGCCAACAGAGTCTGCCTGATTCCGCGAGGGGTTGGAGTTCCCACATAGGTTCCGAAATTAGCGGGCTGATTCGTGAGGAAATCCGACAACGTATTGAAGCGGAAGCTGCCGTTCGCGCCGATGTCAAAAAGATTGTTAGACTGCATGCGTTCCAGAGCAAAACCAAATTTCAGCGTATGCCGCTTATGGGTGAAAAAGGCATCGTCGTAAAGCTGATATGAATTCCAGCCAAAGGAAAAATATGGGAAGCCGCCTAGCCCGCCAAAAAAAGGAAAGATGCCGGGAACACTGATCTCGGCAGCGGGTCGTCCCGGCACCGAACCTAAACTCGTCTCTCCCGCCGCCGGATTGATCGGATTCGCTGTCGCGGTGGCTGCGCCGTTGCGGCTAAATCCGAATCGCAGAGAATTCACCAGGGCAGAACTGAACACATGGGTTTCTTCGAGGCTGACAAAGGGACGAGAATTTTTGCTTTCGAAATGCTCATTGTTGAGTGGATCAGGCTGCCAGAGTGAAGTCCTGTCGAATAAGAACGTGCCAGCAAAGCTATCCTTTGGAGAAATCTTCTGGTCCACTCGCGTGGTAAAGAAGTCCTGCGTTCCATCCTGCAAGGTAGCTACCGAAAACAGGCCTGTGTCTCCGTTGCCGAGGAGGCCGGCATTCGGCAAAGGCCAAAAAGGAAGATAGGGCACAATCGCCGGGTCCACCGTTACGTTTCCGCTGGAGAGAATGCCATTCCGTGCATTTTGCGATAACACGGGGCTGACGTCTGTAACGTTGAGCAGTTGGCGAACGCGCTCGTAGTTGAAAAAGAAAAACGTGCTGTCCTTGCGGATGGGACCGCCAACGGCCCCGCCGAACTGATTCCGCTTGAATGGCGGGATGGTTGAGCCGTCGAAATAGTTCCTCGCGTCCAGCGCGCTGTTGCGAAGAAATTCGTAAGCGTCGCCGTGCCACTGATTTGTGCCCGAGCGAGTGATCGCGTTAATGACGCCTCCCGAGGTTCTGCCATATTCCGCGGAATAATTCGTGGTGAGAACCGAGAACTCCTGAATGGAGTCGACTCCCGAGAGAGTTCCCAGCACTCCTCCGGGTGCATCGTTGGTGTAGTCATTAATGCTAATGCCGTCCACTCGATAGTTGTTCTGGGAGGAGCGCGTGCCGGAGACGCTGAGCTGGTCTCCGAAGCCGCGCGTCGCCTTGGTGGCATCGCTCGAACCGTTGGACCCAACCGTCGCCTGATTTCGAATGGAATTGACCCCCGGCTGCAAGGTCGCTAACTGCGTCCAGTCGCGTCCATTCAGGGGCAATTCGCGCACTGTATCACCATCGATCTGGGCGTTGATTGCGGAGGTCGTAAGCTCGACGCCCGGAGGTGCGCTAGATACGTCAACGGTCGAGTTGGCAGCGCCAACTTGCAGCGTTACGTTGACGAACCGCTCGGCGCCAATGCTGAGGCCAACTCCCGATCGCACCCCTGTTGTGAAGCCAGACGCCGTGACCCGAACCTCATATTGCCCCGGCAACAGATTGGGAGCGGTATAGAAACCGGCCGAATTCGTGGTGACGGCTCGTATTACACCTGTGGCCACGTCCTTGATCGCAACTTGAGCGTTCGCGATAACCGCTCCGGAAGGATCGCTGACGGCACCGAGGATTGCTCCTCCCGCTACTTGCCCAAATGCCCACAGCACCGTGAGTTGGATGAAAGTGATCAAGACTAAAAAGGTGAGAATGTTCTTCCGCTTCATGATTGGCCCGTTGAACTTTCTGGAGAATGTCCCGCAGCAAATGAAGATAACGCAACTATGTAAGTATGTCTATAGACATGATAGTGTATTAAGATGTGAATTTTCGATATGCCGAATTGGCTTTGTCGATTCGCGATGGGACAGGAGACGTTGAGCGCGACAATCAGTTGGAGTGTGCCTTTTTGCTAATGCGTCGCGCCTACATCAGCAGGGTGGCGCATCCGGCCAGCAGCAGGGCGATTGCCCATACCAAATCGAAATTTACCCAACGGTTCGTTAGCGGTCCCAGGCCTGTACTTTCATAGGTCTCGAATACCAGCAAGGCCAGCACGCCAGCCACCACCAGCAGGGTGATGGTGTGTACCAAGACTGCCAGTGCAATCGTTGACGTGCCCAAGGCCATTGACGGCATGGGTGTGCCTCCCGCCATCGCGTGAGTCATTCCGCGCATCGGCTGCGCCAATAAAACCGGGATGAGCATTAACCCAGCGCCGTGGCCCGAGGCCATCAGGAAAGACCAGACAAAAAGGTCTCTCCATCCCACTCTCATACCGGCTCCGCGAGGATGACTCGCGCGGAATAACCGACAAATGCCGGTCGCAAAGAGAATGACAGCAACTGCCAGTTTGAGCGTGCGAAAAGGAAGAAAATTCTGGATGAAACGCAGCAGGAGGATGGCAAGAGTGATCGCGGTTGCATGCCCCGCAGCGATTGGCCACAGAGCGGCCAATACCGCGCCTCGGCGCTTTTCCTGCAGTCCCAGCGCCACCGCAAACAGCCAGCCCATGGCCGGATTCAGTCCATGGTATGCGCCCAGGAGTGCCAGCGTTGCCCACGGCCATGCGTTATTCATGAGTAGCAGTATTCATGAGTCACAGCATTCATGGGTAACAGTAAAAGTCCGACGATGCGTCGCCGCCTTGGAGTCTGACCTGGTGCGGACGCCGCTTGCCGAAGTCCACGAACAGGCGCGGGTCGAGTTCAATCTTGCCAGTGTCGGCGATATCGAGTTTCACCATCCAACCGTCGATGCCGTCCGGGTAGAACTGCTCGTCCCACGAACGATAAAGCGAATTCGTGAAGTAGACGCGCCGGCCGTCGCGGCTGATTTCCACCATCTGCGGGCCGCCGTTCAACGGTTTATCCGGTTGGGTGGGATGGGCCGTTCGTCGCACGATTCCCCCGATGTGAACCGAGCCGTTCAGTTTGGGGTGAAACGGATCCGAGACATCATACTGCCGCATCTCTCCGGTACCCCAGCACGAGGCGTAGAGAAACTTATCGTCTACGGAGAGGTTGATATCAGTGAGCAGCGGAGGCACGGCCTTGAAGCCCTTGAGTAGCGGCGGCAGTTGATCCGCGTCGGCGGGTTCAGCGGGAATCTCAATGACCTTGGTGACAGCAAACTTGCCGTTCGTGCGATGCCACAACCAGATCGAACTGGACAGGTCCTTTAGCGATGTCACCACGCCGGCAAACCCGTAAGCTTCCGCCGGATCGTGGGCGGGACGCAGTTCGAGCACCATCTGCTGCTCTGCTCCCAAGTCGAGACTCTGCAGGTGATGCCGCTTGCGGATATCCCAGAAATGAAGGCTGTGCCCATATTTTCCGGCGAGTAATAACTCCGGGTTCACGCCGTTCTCTACCATGTTTGGTGTTCCCCATTCACTGGTCACTGCTATGTCGTGCCCCAGGTGCCAGCCGAAGTCGTAACTGAAATACTGGGAGCCACGATCGATTTCCCAACGGCCCAGTGGCTCGAAGCTGGAATGATCGAGCGCAAAGATGCCCCCGGGGCCTTCGCCATTCGGCGCTCCCAGAGCGCTGACATAGATAGCGTCAGGTCCGCAATGCAGAGTATGAGGACGGCTGTATCCGGTGCGGTCTGCCACTTCCTGAGCCTCGATGACTTTGACAATCTCCGGATGTTTGGGATCGGGCTTGGTATCGAGCACATGAATGCGCGACGAGCGCAGGCCCGGAACGATCAGATATCGTCGTTCGACATGCGGGTGAGGAGCATAGGGACACAGCGCGGAACTGCACGCGTTCCATCCGAAATGGTGCAACTCATCGCCGACGTTGGGCATATCAACGCCACCTACGATTTCTCCATAGTGTTTGGACTTGGGGTCAATATCTACCACCTGGAGCGCGTCCGCCTGGTTGCCACCGTTTGCACTGATGGCCGCCACGTAGGCCAGTGTTTCGGGCGGCGCTTGGCTGGCGAGTTTCGGCGAAGCGTAGAAGGTCGGGTCAGCTTTCCACAGCATAGAAATTACCCCGCATGTTCAAAGTTGCGAAATCACCATAAAACCCCGAAGTGATTCTGCCAGTAGTCAGCCCGTCAAAGCAATCTCAGCAGTCGTGGGATCAATTACCGATCTGACCTCCGTGATACGGTTGGCCGGGAACTGCCCGCGGCGGGCGTGTTCACGGATAATTTCGGCATTTGGCGCAATGTATACGCAGTAGATCTTGTCCTCTGCCACGTAACTGTGAACCCACTGAATCTGAGGCCCGAGCGTCTGCACAATCCCGCAGGAGGCCTGCGAAATGACTCTGAGTTGTTGCGTGGTCAGTTTTCCTGCTCCCGGAATCTCACGCTCGATCACGTATTTCGGCACTGGCGTCTCCTGCGGACTCTTTGTTGGAAATCAAATCTGTCCAAAGTGACTCAGGCGGCTATGCCCACCGCGTTCGCGCCTTCCACAGGAAACAGATTTCCGGAACGAACGTCATAAACAAAGCCGTAGATCGGAATCGACTTGGGGACGAGCGGATGCGAGCGAATGCGTTCCACGTCGTCAACTACGGCCTGGGCTTGATCGCGGATTGTCAGCCATTCGATATACCCGCCTTGATTCGACCCTGGACCGTGGCCGACATCACGAAAACCGTTGGGAGTGAGTTCCGCTGTCTCCAGGCTTGAGGCAAGCAGCTCGCGCATCACGTCGTTGGAGAAGAACTCCATGCCGCAATCGGTATGGTGGATCACGAAAAACTCGCGGGTGCCCAGTAACTTGTAGCTGATGATCAGTGAGCGTATGGCGTCGTCGCTGGCCCGGCCGCCGGCGTTGCGGATGACATGTGCGTCGCCTTCCGAGAGACCCGCATATTTGGCTGGGTCAAGCCGCGCGTCCATGCACGTGAGAATCGCAAATCCGCGTGCGGGCGGTAGCGCCAGTTTGTGCTTGGCTCCAAAACTGGAGGCGTACTTTTGATTAGACTCCAGCACTTCCGACAGAATCTGGCTCATGAAATCCTCCTACCATCTTGATGCGGATTAGAGATGCCGGAGTTGGGAGCATCAAGTTCTCGCGGCGAGAAATCCGCAGACCAGGCGTGAGTTCGGCGAGCGACCACAATGGCCGCAAAGATCCACCATAGAAACCAGGTTCTTTCGAAGAATGGGACCATACTATTTCCCCTTCACAAGTGTCCGCGCCTGCGGCGCTATATTCCAGCCTTGCGCTTTTCCGGAAGGATACTATAATGTCCATAGAGATACTAGAGATAACTTGAATGCTGCGGCGATTGTTTTCTTGTCCACTGTCGAACTCTGTGCTCGTCTCCAGCTCTGCGAGAGGTCTATGTTGCCAGTAAGGTGAAAAGCCTTGCGGTCGTTGCCCGGCTCATGGCTGTTCCGTCACTAGGCCAGGACGCCTAACTGGCACAATCTAGGAGCCTTAAATGGTTTGTCGGGGAAGGGAACCAAATTGCTATCTATACTAAGGTAATAGACATAAGCGTATTACGGAGAGACATGCCTGGAACCGACGGAAGCAAGGCCGACTCCCGCTTAACCATCGCCATTCTCGGCGGCGGATTTAGCGGCGCTACCTTGGCGGCTCAAATTCTGCGTCGTTCAGAGGGCAACGTTTCTGTCGTTCTGGTCGAACGTGAGACCCGCCTCGGCCGCGGCGTGGCCTACGGGACGCAATGTGTGGACCACCTGCTGAATGTCCCGGCAAGCAATATGAGCGCCTACGCCGAGGATCCGCAGCACTTCTTGCGGTGGGCCTGTCACCACTACGGTCCCGCAGTAAACGATCGCGCAGTCAGCCCAGACGCCTTTCTGCCGCGGTCTGTATATGGGCAGTATGTAACCTACGTGCTGCAACAAGAAGTGGAACTTCGTCCCAACCAATTCGAGCACCGGCAAGATGAAGCTATCTCAGTTTCGCGCGCTGGCAACAGGGCGAAAATCCAATTTCGCAGTGGCCAGTTCTTGCTTGCCGACAAAGTGGTGCTCGCGCTCGGCAATTTTCCTCCAGGAGATCCGCGGTTGCCTGGCAAAACGCCTGACAGTCATCGTTATGTCTCGAACCCATGGGCGGCTAGATCTCTCGACGGCATCGGCGACGACAAGAGCGTTTTGTTGATTGGCTCCGGGCTTACCAGCGTGGATGTTGGAATCGCTTTGCGGAGGCGCGGATTCACCGGCACCGTGCATATGCTTTCCCGCCGCGGATTGCTTCCTCAGACCCACAAAGCGACTTCGTCCGGGGCTCCCATTTGGGACCAGGGGTTTCCCCGTACAATCCGCGGACTCTTGCGATCGATTCGTCTGCGAGTACAAGCTGCCGAAAGATCGGGCAGCGATTGGCGGGCAGTGATCGACTCTCTGCGTCCTTTTGTCCAGGAAATCTGGCAGTCTCTTCCTCGCCAGGAGCAGCGCAGATTCCTTCGTCACGTTCGACCCTTCTGGGATGTGCATCGCCACCGCGTCGCCCCGGAAATCGGCGATCGGCTGCTTAATGAGTTGACGACCGGACAAACTCAGATCCACGCAGGACGAATCACGTCGTACAGCGAACAGCCGGACGGAGTCGTTGTGACGTATCGTGATCGCGCCACGGGACAACCCAAACTCCTCCAGGTCGACCGCGTGGTCAATTGTACGGGCCCCGAAAGTGATTGCCGCAAGGTGAACGATCCTCTCCTGAAAAGTCTTATTCAACAGAAGCTGGCTTGCTCAGACGCTTTGTTCCTGGGCCTAAATGTCTCCGCGGATGGCGCCTTGATTGACCATTCCGGCGTTCCTTCCGATCTTCTTTACGCGGTCGGCCCGGTTCGGAAAGGGAGTTTGTGGGAGACCATCGCCGTTCCGGAAATTCGCGGCCAGGTATCGGAACTGTCGAAACTCCTCCTCACCATTAACGCCGACCAAGATGCTGAAGGTCCGAGGCGTGATCCGGTCGCAGACCTTTGTTCGGCGGTTCCATGAGATCTGGATGCAGTCTTTACGGGCATATGGGCGCGCTTGCGTCATTGCTCGAAACTACTTTGGTTTGGAGAGGAAAGGGTGACCATGTACTTCGAACAGTTTCACCTCGGTTGTTTGGCTCTCGACTCTTACATGCTGGCGTCGGAAGGGGAAGCGATCGTCGTCGATCCGCAGCGGGATGTCGACATTTACCTCAAAGCTGCTGAACAGCATGGGGCGAAAATCAAACACATCTTTGAGACTCACCTGCACGCCGATTTCGTCTCTGGCCACAAGGAGTTGGCTGCCCGCACTGGCGCTAAGATTTACATCGGTCCAAATGGAGGAGCCAAGATACCGCACGTTGAGGTCAACGACGGTTTCAAATTGCGTGTGGGTAACATCTGCATCGAAGTTCTGGAAACGCCGGGGCACACTCCCGAGAGCATCTGCTTGGTCGTTACCGACCAGGAAAAATCACCCAATCCATGGGCGGTCCTGACTGGCGACACGCTGTTCCTCGGGGACGTTGGACGTCCCGACCTTTCTGGAACACACACTCCCGTGGAATTGGCAGGCATGCTCTACGACAGCTTGCACAATAAAGTCCTCAAACTCGCCGACGACGTTATCGTCTATCCCGGACACGGTGCTGGTTCGCTCTGCGGGAAGAACATGCGCGCTGAGAGATCCTCCACGATTCGCACGGAACGGCTCACCAATTACGCTCTGAAGATTGAGAGCAAGGAAGAATTCATCCGCCAGTTGACCACGAACCTGCCGCCCCGCCCTGAATATTTTCCGAAGGACGCGGCGATTAATCGTGTGGGTGCGCCAGCGTTATCAGAATTACCTGAGCTGGTGCCGATTTCGGCGCGAGATTTGCAGTCTTTGCTGCAAGAAGCAGTCTTCGCCCTGGATGTCCGTCCTGGCGACGATTTCGCCGCTGGGCACGTACCCGGTTCGATCAGCATTCCTCTCTCCGGAGATTTTGCCTTCTGGGCAGGGAGCGTGGTGGGGCTGTCTTCCCGTCCCGTATTGATCGCGGAATCGCCCGAGCAATTGTCCGAGGCGCGCACCCGGCTGGCCCGAGTTGGCATCGACGATGCCCGCGGATACCTGGAGGATGGGATCAAAGGCTGGATGAATGCCGGACTCGAACTCGCCGAACTTCCGCAGATCAATCCCCGGCTACTGAGTGAGCTTCTGCGAAAGGACAAAGCGCAAGTGCTGGACGTGCGCCGCCGGCCGGAATGGGAGGCAGGACACATCGAAGGCGCGGCATGGTTTGCTCTGGACGATTTCAAAAGCTCATTGCCTGCCATCGATCGCAAAGCTCCGATCGCCATCATTTGCAAGGGTGGCTATCGCAGTTTGATTGCCTGCAGTTTGTTGCGGCGAGCAGGATTCGAGAACATAACCAACGTTCTCGGCGGCTTTACCGTGTGGGAGAAAGCAAAACTGCCCTTCGTGACCGAACTCCCGGTTGCAGTCTAGCTGGGTGCCGAATTTAAAACCGAGTTGAAGATTGGGGCACAGCCGAGAGTTGTGCCCTTCTCTTCGTTCCAGTTCGGTCGCCGGGTTGTGAGCCTCGCGCAGTCTGTGAAGGAACGGTTGCCAAGTTCATCCTTTATAGTCTAGTATGTCGATTCTATTACTTGCAATTCATTGCTGAATTGCATTCAATCCCAAGGAGATTTCCCGATGAATACCCACCCTGCGAGTCGTTGGCTGGCTTTGATCCTGTTTCTGGCGCTCCCCGCGTTTGCCACTGACGGATATTTTTCAACCGGCTACGGTGTCAAACAGCAGGGACAAGGTGGCGCTGGCATTGCATTTCCCCAGGACAGCATCGCCGCTGCCACCAACCCCGCAGGCATGATTCTTGTCGGCGACCGGTTTGATTTTGGAATGTCATGGTTCCGTCCGATTCGAGGCGCCTCCGTGACTGGAAGTGGTGCCCCAGGCGTGGATGGCGTCTACGACGGAAGCCGTAAGAAGAACTTCTTCATCCCCGAGCTGGGATACAACCACCTGTTTAATCCGAAACTTTCGTTCGGTGTCTCGATCTATGGCAATGGGGGCATGAACACGGCCTACACGACTCCCTTTCCGCTCTTTAGTGGTCCTACTAACTTTCGCGCGGGTGTCGATCTACAACAGTTGTTCGTGTCTCCCACCGTCGCTTTCAAGGCGAATACCCACAATGCCTTCGGTGTCTCGCTGAACATCGCCTACCAGAAATTCTCTGCCCAGGGCCTGGAGAATTTTGCGAACTCAGCGTTTTCGAGCTTCCCGGGAGACGTGACCGAACGTGGCTTCAGCAACTCCTTCGGCGCCGGCGTTCGCGTTGGCTGGCTCGGAACCGTCAACCAGAGTCTGAGCCTGGGCGCCACGTTTCAGACGCGGACCTACATGCAGAAGTTCGACAAATACAAAGGTCTGTTCGCCGAGCAGGGTGCATTCGATATTCCCGCGAATGTGGCGGGCGGCGTGGCTTTCAAGGTGCACCCTAAGGCGACGGTCCTGTTTGATGTCGAGCGCATTTTCTACGGACAGGTAAAGTCGATTGCGAATCCGGACTTTCCCTTCAATGGTCCATTGGGGGCAGATAACGGTCCCGGGTTCGGATGGCATGACATCACCTCGGAGAAAGTGGGCTTCGATTTCAAGCTGAGTCCGACGACGACGCTGCGTGCCGGATTCAACCACTCGGGCCTGCCCTTTGATCCCAGTCAGAACTTATTTAACGTTCTCGCTCCGGCCGTGGTTCAGAACCACGTGACGGCGGGTGCGACGTGGGGGCTCCAGAATGGTAAAGAGGTCAGCATCGCTTATCTGCACGCCTTCCAGAACACGTTGAATGGCGTGAACTCGATTCCTGCGGCCTTCGGCGGCGGCGAGGCCAACCTGCGTATGTATCAGGATTCCATCGGTGTCAGTTTTGGATGGGGGAAGTAAACTGGGAATGCTCGAACGCAGTCTTTATGGTGGCATTTCTCTCTAGCCCGTGGCCTTGGTACGTCGCCGGTCCCGTGATCGGACTCTTCGTACCACTGCTGTTGCTTGTGGACGGCAAGTTGTTTGGCGTCTCCAGCAGCCTCCGGCATGTGTGTGCGGCTGTTCTTCCCGGCAAGGCTGATTATTTTCGTTACGACTGGAAGCGAACCGGCCTGTGGAATCTTCTTTTTGTTGCCGGTATTTTCGTGGGTGGCATGATCGCTTCGCATTGGGGAGGACATCGAGATATTGCGATTGCCGACTCGACTCGACTCGCGCTGACGAAGTTGGGCATTCATGATTTCTCAGGTCTGGCGCCTCGCGAAGTGTTCTCGTGGCCGGCATTGCTCTCTCTGAAAGGATTTATTTCGGTCGTTGTCGGAGGCTTCCTGGTCGGCTTCGGCACCGCCTATGCCGGTGGGTGTACTTCGGGTCACGCGATCTCTGGTCTGGCAGATTTGCAGCTGGCGTCGTTGATCGCGGTCGTTGGCTTCTTCGCCGGCGGTCTACTCGCAACGCATCTGATTCTTCCATTGTTTTTGTGAGCACAATGTCGAACCAACCAGCAACCGATCAAGACGCACCCGTTCAAGGCGCAAGCCGTCAAGCCCATCGCCAGACTGCAGGCGCATTGCTGGTTTATTTTCTTCTAGGAATTTGTTTCGGAGTCACCCTTACCCAATCCGAGGTTCTTTCCTGGTTCCGCGTCCAGGAAATGTTCCGGTTCCAGTCGCCTCGAATGTACGAGATCATTGCGTCAGCAGTAGTGGTTGCCGCCGTCGCGGTTGCGTTAATTAAGAGGTTTCGGCTGAGAGCTTTGTCGGGCGAGCCAATCTCGATTCCGCCCAAGAGCTTGGGCTATGGAGTTCGCTACGCGGTTGGTGGCACCATGTTTGGCTTGGGCTGGGCGCTGACGGGCGCTTGCCCCGGCCCCCTTTTTGCATTGGTCGGAAATGGTGTCACCGTGATGATCGTCGCCATCGCCAGTGCGCTCGCTGGAACCTGGCTCTATGGATTGCTACGAGCTAAGCTCCCACACTGAGTTGGGGGTACGATCACGGAGCGCACTTGACTAGGCGGTCTTGAGAACGCCCCGCGCTCTGCTGCTCCCGCGTCCAAACTTACCAGCCAGGTATTCGCCCATCGTCGCTGCCTGCACCCGGATCTCGGGCACGGTCGTAGTTTCCCAGAGCGAGCCTTTGCGCGTGGGTCCGATCGCGTACAACACTTGCGACGGAACTCCCTTGTAGTCAATCAGGGCGCCGTCGTCATCGACCTCGAGTCCGAGAAAGAGCGCGTCGGGCCGCGCGAATCCCTGCACAAACAGACTCGTGATAAGCGACTCGTCGATACGGCGACAATCGGTTTCCGACCCGGTGCAATTGATGACGCGATCCACGCGCAGTTTTTTCCTGGATCGACTCTCCTGGTCCCAGTATTGAATCTCGGCACGCCCGTGGTCTTCGGAGTATCGCGTGATGGCTCCCCTGTGCAAGCGGACCCGGCCTTCGCTCTGCATGTCGGCAAGTATGTCGGCGATTTCGGGAGCCACGCGGTGCCGATGAACATCCCAATAAACACGGGCGTGACGCAGGAATCGCTTCTGCTCGGCCAGCGGCAGTGAGCGCCAAATATCCTGCGTCACCGGCCGAAGGCAGTCGATCACCGACCGCCAGTTGATTCCCTTTTCGGCAGCGTCTTGTACCTGCCTCCGAATCAACGGCAACAGCCCACGAGTACTTCGGGGAGACTTATCGTTCCAGAATAAATGCCAGGGTTCGTCAGGACGTTGTTGGCGGCGCGCTTGTGGAAACAAACCCTTCTGAGAAATGACGTGAACCACTCCCCGAAACCCCTTTGACCTCAAGGCCATGACTAGGTCGACACTCGTGAGTCCCGAGCCGACCAGTAACACGCTGCCAGATGGGGGAAGGTTCTCAAGCGCGTCGCTGGCCCCCGGAGACTGCACATAGGACGAGGTCGAGTTGGCGAGCCCAGGGATCTTTGGATTGGCTGGCGGAAAATTTCCAGTTGCCAGCACTACCGCCCGCGCCAGTATTTCGGAGCCCTGCTTTGTTTGGACCGCAAATTTTCCTTTTTGGCGATGGAGAGAAAGCGCTTCGTTCTCAATCCACCGAAAACGGTCCCGGCCATAGTCGTTCAGGGTGGCTTCCAGCAAGCTGCCAACGTAAGATCCGTAGACCGCGCGCGGAGGGAAACTCCGGGGTTGAACTGCAGCATCGTAGTGAATTCTCACCCAGCGAAGGAAATCGTCGGGCTCCGCGGGCCACGCGCTCATCTCGCCCGCAGGTACGTTCAGCAAGTGAAATCGATGCGGGCTGCTGTATGCGAGTCCTCGCCCGGGAAACGCCCCTCGATCGACGATCCCAACCGACAAGGACGGAGAACAACGCAGCAGGTGTACCGCGAGCATCGTGCCGCTGAAACCGCCACCAACGATCAGAACATCAAATTGTAACTCGCTCACTGGGGGAGACCTCGTCGGCATTGTCTACTACTATAATAGACGTTATTCTACCCCGTCCGCACGCCAAGGGCCTTTCCCTCAGGACACGTATACTCGCGGAAGTGATTGACTCTACCTCGGTTGTCTCTCTCGCCCTAGCACGCGGTCGCGAAGCGAATGAAAGTGTTTGCAAGGGTGGGGCTGTGACGAAAGGTTCCCGAGCCTAGCAAAGAGCTAGACTTCTTCGTGGGAGCTTGTGGCATAATCGCCACACGATGGAGACCACAAGCCTTGATTTCGTTTACCTGGAGAGTGATCCACGAACCATGCAGCCCTCTGCCTGCCTATACACAAAAGCAGCAGGCCGAGAGGACTACGCTGGCATCGAGGCGCGCAAACTGATTAGCGCGCCGTGTCTAAGCTTTATCGAACTGGATGCCGAGATCCGGAGGCTACACGCGGAACTGGACGAAATCCGGTCCCGCGCGAAGAAGAAGTTTTATAAGGCGCATGCTGCGTCGGCTGGCGCGTAGTGCATCGACGCCTTGCAAAAAGGCCGCTGGACGGCCCGTTGGAAGTATGTCCATCTGCAATGTCAACTTTCGCTTGACACAACGTCTCTGAGCAAGTTAAATCTTCTGCGTAACTCCTTGTCATTCTTGGGAATAATTTATGTGCCTCGGGATTTTGTGCGCGTGGCGACGCATTCCGCCGCGCAAAGCAAACTTTGACCTGTGAACCACGTCACAGACCGGTTCACGATTTGTATTTACGATCTAACGGTAAACGGAAAGTGAAAGCTCTTGCAAGACTCACTCACCTATCGTTTCAGATTCCGAATTAACAATTTCTTCCTTATCTACTGAGGAGCAATTCGCATGGCCGAAAAAGCAGAAGTTCGTCATACGCTGAGCGAGCAGCAGGCGCGCCAGCTCGCAAACGTCACCAAAACCGTCCCCATGATGGAGACGATCACGCCACGCTGGCTGGTGACTTTCCTGTCGTGGGTCCCGGTTGAAGCCGGCACCTACCGTGTCAACAAAGTGAAGCCAACCCATCCGGGCACGCGAACCATCGAGTGCAGTCCCGACGAGGAAATCGATCTCCCTGAAATCTACGTGGACTACGAAGAGAAGCCGCGTGAGTACACGCTGAACGCGGTCACAACCGTGCTCGATGTGCAGACCCGCATTTCCGATTTGTATCGCAGCCCGCACGAGCAGATTCGCGAACAGCTTCGCCTGATGATCGAAAAGGTGAAAGAACGTCAGGAAAACGAACTGGTCAACAATGCGGAATACGGCTTGCTCAACAACGTCGCGTCCGAATTCCGCGTTAAGACTCGAAAAGGTGCACCGACGCCCGACGACTTGGACGAGCTTATTTCGAGAGTCTGGAAAGAGCCGGGCTTTTTCCTGGCGCATCCGCGTGCCATCGCTGCCTTCGGGCGCGAATGCACTCGCCGTGGTGTCCCGCCACCGACGGTGAACCTCTATGGCTCGCAGTTTCTGACTTGGCGTGGCATCCCTCTTGTACCATCTGACAAGCTGGCGATCAAGGGTGAGAAATCGAACATCCTGTTGATTCGCACAGGCGAAAAGAAGCAAGGCGTAATCGGACTGTTCCAGCCGGGACTGCCTGGAGAAGTCACGCCCAGCCTGTCCGTTCGCTTCATGGGGATCAACCACAAGGCGATCGCTTCTTACCTGATTTCGCTCTATTGCTCGATTGCCGTTCTCACGGATGACGCAATCGGTGTGTTGGAGGGCGTCAATGTCGATCAATACCACGAGTACAAGTGATCGCCTAGCGACCGACTCGCCGACATCGTCAACCAGTTCAGAAAGTGGACTGAGGCACCAAGGCGTTTCTGGCCTGATGTCGGCAGTCCCCGATCCGGCAGTGATTGCGAAACTCGCCAACGAGTTTTTCGCTGCGCTGCCGGGAACGGTGACGCCTGCGAACGCCGTCGTATCATCGCCTTCATCTCCTCCGACTGAATCGGGAGCAATTCCTGCTGCCCCACGATCCATACCGGATTTACCTCGGGAGATGTTTTCTTTTCCGACTGTACCCAACCCGCCGGCAGCTTCCGGCGTTTCGCTGCAGCCTTCGCCGCCACCAACCGGCGCTTTGAGCGAGGCTGATTTCCGCGCGATTGCCGCGTCGCTTTCAGGGGCGACCGCGCTCGTGCCTCCCTCAGCGACAGATGCCCCGCCGGCGCTACCCGGTGCCTCCGCGTCGTCGGTCGAGGCGCAAAAAGGCGGACCATGGGCCACCTCACCGCAGATTCCACCAGCCGCCGAGATGTATTCTTTCCCCGGCGTCCCGGCCGCACCTTTGTCACCGCCAACCGCTCCGCCCAGCGGATTGGATCTGGCTTCGGTGCCATCATCTGCAGTCGGCGCACCCAGCGTTCCTTCGAGCGCCGGTAGAACCGATCCTTGGGCAGAGGATCCTCACTTTGCCGGTCTGAGCGATGTGTTCTCTTTCCCGCGCGTTCCCGGAGCATCCGTTCCAGGCGTTCCGGAAGCTGCCGTGTCGCAGCCGACTTTGCCCGCGTCGGAGGCCGTACTTGGCACGATCCCGGCCGTGCCTCTATCGCTGCCGACGGCCAATGCTTCGGAATCAGCCCCCGCCATTCCTAAGTCCGCGCCTTCATTTTCTAAGCCCGAATCGGCGGACGATTTCTCCACTGTAAAACCAGCGGCCCAATACACAGCCCCAACCAATTTTCCATCCATCAGCGAGCTGTTTTCTTTTCCTGGCGTTCCAGGCGCGCAATCCGCTCCCGGCGTCCCCGTAGTGCCGTCGTCAATCCCAACCGAACTTCCTTCGCCAACCGCGCCGCAGGTTCCCGGAGTACAGGTTCCGGCTTCTGCGCAGATTTCTGAAAATGCTGCTCCGCCAGCAGACGGTCTGCCTTCCGGAGTTGAGTCGTTCGAGTTCCGCCCGGATCTGGAGCCCGCAGAATTAGGAGTCGCGAAACGTCCGCTCGATCCACGTTTGATCCGCCAGGATTTCCCCATCCTGCAGGAGCGGGTGCACGGCCGGCAGTTGATCTGGCTCGATAATGCCGCGACCACCCAGAAGCCCAACGCGGTCATCGATCGCCTGTCTTATTTTTACCGGCACGAGAATTCGAACATCCACCGCGCTGCCCACACGCTAGCGGCGCGAGCTACCGACGCCTATGAAAGCGCGCGCGAAAAGACGCGCCGCTTTATGAATGCTTCTTCGACGCGTGAGATCGTCTTCGTTCGCGGTACCACCGAGGGCATCAATCTTGTCGCCAAGAGTTGGGGCCATCGCTATGTCGAGAAGGATGACGAGATCGTCATCACATGGCTCGAGCATCACGCCAACATTGTTCCGTGGCAGCAGTTGTGTTCGGAGAAAGGTGCCCGCCTCCGCGTAGCGCCTGTGAACGATCGTGGCGAGATTATTCTCGAAGAATACGAAAAGCTGCTTAGTCCGCGCACGAAAATCGTCTCATTCAGCCAGGTGTCAAATGCTCTCGGAACCATCACACCGGCGCGTGAGATGGTCGAAATGGCCCACCGTCACGGAGCGCGCGTGCTCGTCGACGGCGCCCAATCCGTCTCCCACATGCGGACCGACGTGCAGGCTCTCGACTGCGACTTCTACGTTTTTTCCGGGCACAAGATTTTTGGCCCGACTGGAATCGGCGTGGTCTACGGCAAAGCGGACTTGCTCGATAAAACGCCGCCGTGGCAAGGCGGCGGCAACATGATCGTGGACGTCACTTTCGAAAAGACTGTCTATCAATCGGCTCCAGCCCGGTTCGAAGCAGGCACCGGCAACATCGCAGACGCAGTTGGACTCGGCGCCGCTCTCGACTACGTAGAACAGATCGGCATAGAAAGCATTGCCGCCTATGAGCACGAGCTCCTGAACTATGCCACCGCTGGCCTGCTCACGGTGCCCGGCCTGAAGTTGATTGGTACGGCGCGTGAGAAGGCGGGCGTGCTGTCCTTCGTTCTTGATGACGTTCGTACCGAGGACGTTGGCGCCGCGCTCAACCAGGAAGGCATCGCTGTCCGTTCCGGTCACCACTGCGCCCAGCCGATTCTGCGCCGATTCGGGGTCGAAAGTACGGTGCGCCCTTCACTGGCGTTCTACAACACGTGCGAAGAAATCGATGTGCTCGTCACCGCGTTGCAGCGCATCCAGGCAGGTCGGGGACATCGGGGACTCTAGCTTTTACTGACGCTGAGGACGGTGAGAATGGCGGCATGCCTTTCGCCGTCTACGATAGCAAGACCCAGAGGAAGATCTTCGACGACATTGCCTACTACGTTCCGATGTGGAACCCGGAGAGGCGTCGACGACCGTCGCCCTTCAATGACATTCGCGTCCGTACCACGCAAGACGGCAACGTAGTGCTTACCTACTTGCGCGTGCTCGGCACCGAGTGCGACATCCCCAACAAGGGCGCCGAGTGCTGGCCACCGCTCGCCCAGAAAATAGTGGAATCGCCTGTGGCCGTTGAAAAATTCCCACTTTAGAAGTTCGCAGAAATGAAATCGCCTCAGGGTGCCCTACTGAACCTTGGCGTGATAGTGTTCGGCAGGGGTACCATGCGCATTGCCGCGATCGTCTCGAACGCACTGATCTTGCTCTTTGTTGGCTGGATGGATGTCGGAAGCGTGAGATTTGCCCTCAGTGTCGAAATGCCACTCATCCAGCCTATTGGAGTAATCCTCGGACAGTGGATTTTCATAGGACTCACTGTAATCCCTACTCTGGTCGCTCTGTTGCAAGTACGGCCACGAGTCGAGTCGTACGCCATTCTGGCGAATCGGGTTCTGTGGTGGGTTTTCGCGGCTGGCATGGCACTACTCTTCTTTGCAGTGTTCCTGCCGGGCACTGACTATAGGCTGGTGCTACTCGCTGCAATACCGGAGGCAGCGTTACTCCTATCAACAACCTTCAGCCTTGTCGCCCTTCGGCGCAGAAGGGAAAAACTGAAGAACTGAAGCACTGACTAGCAGGCGCGGGGGTTCACACTACAGCATCCCGTCCGGAGGCCGGCCTTCTTATCCCATCTGGTTTCGACAGTTATGCTATCGACTCATGTCGCCGTGATCTGGGCGCCAGTCAGCATTCCGATGTTTACCGAAGATGAACAGCTCAACTGGCCTGATTTGCGCGAAAGAACATCGAAGATGAAATGCTAAAGTCTGCTCTGTATGCGTCTTTTTTTGGACTTCTTCTCGTAATAGCCGTTTCGTTGGCGCTATTTGAAGTCGGGAGTCATGTCTCGCGAAGAGGCATCCGCGATCTTCAAACAACGACCGATTCCTCACGTCATCCAGCGATTGTAAGCATCGACGGTTACGCTCATCAGTAGTTCAAATGCCGTGGGTAGCGTTAAACAGCGTCGGGAGGGTCGCTGTGTTGTTGTCTTGGTTAGAGAGGTACTGGTCCGCCGTGGCAGAACACGGGGAAATTTCTACTTGGATGTTGCCATAACGGACGACGTTGACGAGATTGCTTTTTCGGCGAGTCCCACGAAATCATATGGCATAGATAATCACTCTGACTCCGCGTGATTGGCGAAACATCGCGTCTCTGACAATGCCGGCGCTGTCAAGCACTTTTTGGGCGTACTACGCCGTCCGCTCCGAAGAGCGCGCCATTTCGCTTTCGTTGAAGCTTTTGCTGTTGCTCTTGCTTTTGCTCTACCAACCAAGGTCCGCTCATAATCCGTTTCAAGTCAGAAACTCAGTCCGACCCATGCATCTCTTCGGTCATACCTTCGATCATGATTACTATTTCGAACTCCCCCGTGAAGGGGAGCGGGATACCCACTCAATTGCTCGGTGTTTTACTTCACACCATCGCGATGTCCGGGCTTTCCCGCGTACGAACCGAACTTTCTCAACTGCTCGTAATCCCATTCCTTCCGCAGCATCCAGTACAAACGCACCGCCAGCTTTCGCGCCATCGCGACCTTGGCGATCTTCCGTCCTCGTCTTATCGTCAGGTGGCAATACTTACTCCGCCATTCCGGGAGGCTGCGAACCGTCACTTGCGCCGCTTCCACTAACAGGAAGCGCAACAGTGAGTTGCCTTGTTTCGTGATATGGCCCAGCCGGCGCTGGTTCCCGCTCGACTTCTCCAACGGCACCAGGCCCAAGTAACTCGCGATTTGCTTGCCACACTGAAACCGGTCCGCTTTCCCGATGATCAGTACGAAGGCCAACGCCGTCAGTGAACCCACCCCGGGATGCGTCTTCAGGCGTCGCGCCGCGGGACACTTCTCCACCTCCATATCAATCGCCTGCGTCAGTTTGCCGATCGTCGGGTTCAGTCGATCTAGCAACTCCAGCAGATCGACCCGTCGTTGGCTGGCCCACGGAGCTAACTTGAACGCCTCCAGTTGGCCCCGTCCGGCCTCTCGCCACAACTTCTTTTTGCAGCGCAGGCCTTCGTTCAACGCCACCGCTTGCAGTTGATTCATGATCCGTGTGCGTGCCTGCACCATGCGGTGCCGGTGCCACAGCAGTTGTCGCAGATCACGATTTTCCCAGCTCGGTACCCAGATCTGCGGAAAATCATCTTTCAGCATCAGTCTCAGAATCAGTTGCGCGTCCTGGCGATCCGTCTTCTGCTTGCGCACCCGCTTCGCGTTGATCGCCGCCGCATCTCCGATCCACAACTCGAACTGCAGTTCTGCAAGCAGTCGCTCAAACCAGCGCGCGTGTCCGCTCGCCTCCATCCCCACGCGCACCTTCATTCCCTGGGCCGCCAGATCACGGTAGAACTTCTCCGCTTCTTCGCGGTGCTCCAGTCGCCGCTCTTGCAGTTCCCCGGTCTCGGTATCTACAAAAGCAATTTGCTCAAAGCCCGGGTGATAATCGCATCCTATAATCATCATGTTCGGCTCCTTTCTCCCGAGCGCTCTTGGTTGGTTTGGTAGCCACCAAAGTTTACTCGCGTACTGGAGCCGACATTGTCATGGAATCCATTTCACCAACTGCCCAGAAACCCGGCAATTCTCACTTAGCGCAAATCCCTGGTTACATCACTCAAATGACGCTATCGGCCCGATTGGCTTGTGCCACCGGTGGCTATATGAAATCCAGGCGCAACGCTTCGGCGAAGCGCAGGCCCCTGCGTCTAGGCACTAGTCTTTGTCGAGCGACTCGCGTTCGTTGCTTTGCGGATACGGCGTCTCGTATCCCTTGGTCGCATGCCACAGGATCAGGTTCAGCACGCCGTCGTCGGCGGCATCGGCGACGGAAAAATCCATTCGTGCCGAAAGTTCGGCATCGCGCAGCGCGGTTCCGTTTAGCGCTGCGCGTTTCGGATTGAACTCATCCAGCGGGGTCAGGTTCTGCTTCGCCGCGTAAGGAGTGAGATCTGGATTTGCCTGGAAGAGCGCCAGCATGGGATTCGCGGCCAGATCAAATTGCGTCAGCGGATCGAGTCCCAGGATAAGCTCGATGGTTCGCAGAATGCTGTTCTGGTTGTAGAAGGTTTTATCGTGATAGCGGCGTCGAGTGTAGGCGCTCACGACGAACCCGACCGTACGGTGGCCATCGACATGGTCCACGCCACTTTGCGGATCGTCTTCCACCACAAAGATCGCCGTGTCTTTCCAAAACTTGCTCTTGCTTACCGCTTCTACGATCTGTCCCAATGCCAGGTCGTTGTCGGCGACTGCGGCCCGCGGGGTGGGCGCGCCTTCTTGCGTAGCTGAGGTGTGGTCGTTGCCCAATAGCACCACCATCAGGTTCGGCAGATCGCCGGTCTTCTCGAAGCGGCCGATCTCGTTTGTGAGTTCCTGCCCACGATAGACATCCGGTACTCCGAGATCGAAAGTGGGATAGCTCCAATCGACGTACGGCATGAGCGATTGCATCTCTGTCTTCTGAAAGAAACGCGTGGAGTGGTCGTTGCGCTTGTAGGCTTCGTAGAACTCCTGCCAACTCTTGTGCGGCTCGGTGCCCAGCTGCCCCTTCAAGAACTCGCTGTACATGCGAATCGTCAGCCCATGCCGCAGCGCTGCGTCCCAGATGAACCCTGCCGGCGAGTAGGCAATGGGATCGGTGCCATCCGAAGGATAGCTGCGATTGAACCCGCCCATATTCTTTTCGATATAGTCGGTGGCGTAGCCTTCATCGGTCCACTGGTGGCCCTCAGCGCTGAGCGTTCCGTTGCAGTACAGGTTATCGAGCAGCACGAACTCCTCAGCCAGCGCGTGATGATTGGGCGTGACCTCGGCGCCGAACATGGTGAGCGAGGGGTCACCGTTACCGCCCTTCAGATCGCCCAGCACCTGATCGTAAGCGCGGTTCTCTTTGATGATGTAGATGACGTGCTTGAACAGCGAACGCTCGCCCGGCCGCGACGGCACCGGGACATACTTTGGCTCGCCGCCTGCAGCACCCGCCGCCGTGAGGTTCGGCAGCCTCATGTTGGCCGCGACTTGAAGAGTGTAGTTCTTCAGTTCCTCCGAGCTTGGCGGCGGAATGATCGAAATGCTGCCCGAGTAATCGTAAACGTTGTGTCCGCCGGGACGCTTTTTATCGACTGTGGGCGCAAAACCGAAATCGGTCCCGCGGGGACCCACGCCTTTTAAATTGGCGACCACGAGTCCTTGCCCGCTTAGGGCGACGGCGCTCGGATACCAGCCTGTCGGTATGAACCCTTCCAGTTTCTGGGTCGCGATATCGATAACAGCGATCGCGTTGTTACCGCCGTTCGCCACGTAGAGGTTCTTGCCATCCGTCGAGACCGTGAGCGCGTTGGGAGCACTGCCCGCGGGTAGGTCCGCCATAGGTTTGGTGCTGATGGTCGCTGTGACCTGGGCTTTCTCCACGTCAACCGCCGAGACCGAGTCGCTGTTGGCGTTGGCGACATAGATGGTCTTGCCATCCGCCGCGAGTGCCATGCCGCTCGGGTGCAGCCCCACCTCGACCTCTTTGATCACTACGCCCTTGGCGAGGTCTACCACTGAAACTGTGCCAGTCGAAGCCACTCCGGTGCGGGGATCGACCACGGTATCGGTGCCGGAACTCTCGGCGGTAAAGTCGTCGCCGGTGGCCGGATGCCGCCCCCCCCAGTTGCTCACGAAGGCGCGCCCACCCGCGAGCACCACGCCATAGGGTGCAACTCCGACTGGAATCTGCGCCTCGAGTTTCTTCGCGGCAAGGTTCACGACCCCGAGCGTGTTGTTGCTGCTCAGCGTCACATAGAGGCGTTGGGTTCCAGTATCAATGGCAATACCGCCCGGCACAGGAGGGTCTCCAATTCCAGCCAGGCCTGGGAGCGTGATAGTGTCGCTCCACGCAAATCCGCCGTTCGCCTGCCGACTGGCGCTGCGCAAACCGTTGAACGAATCTGTTAGCCAAACCCTGTTGCCATCCGGTTCCCATGCGACGCCGTGGAATCCGTTGCCACCCAGGAAAGGACTAAAATGAACATCGCGCGGGAGCGCCAAACTCTGGAGAATGGCGCCGCTCGCCGCGTCAAGGAGCATGAGACCGTGGGAGTGTTGCACCGCCACCAGCTTCTGCGCGGGATCGAGCGCGAGGTCCGTCGGCCTGCCGAAGAAGACTGTGCTCCTGCCTGCCGGCGTGATGACTTGAGCGGTAGCTTGCATGTAGATGCCGCGGCTGGCATCAAGCGGGCCGACCTGCGCGTGCTCCCAATCCCAAGCCCCCGCCGGTTTAGGTGCAGCATTTTGTAATCGCGAGGCCGATGCCTTCTTTTCGGCAGCGCTGGCCAAGCTGGCCACCAGCAACAAGAGCAGAGGAATAGAGCTTATCCATCTCGTCACGGCGCCTCCAGGCGAAAGACTATAAGCGTTGGTATAGAAGACTTCGCTGGTTTAGACCAACTGCGGATGAATAGGTCAACAGGGTGTCTCGAATCGCGATGCTCACATTGGCGAAACATCCCCATTGCGCTAACTGACTCCAGACGGGAAGGCCCGGCGTAGTTCTGGTTTAAAGACAATCGATTCCGTCGGCGCTAGAATGCAGGACCATGCGGATGTTTTGCGATCGCGAAAGCGGTGCGCGCAAAGCGGCCTCGACGCTGGCCTCGCCTCGGCTATGATCTGGCTATCCGGGGAATATCATTCGGGAATGCAACATCACAGGCCAAAGCCGAAGCCTTGACCAACCTTATTTGTGTGCTGTGGCTCTATCTTTTGTGCCACTGGCTCTTGTTGAATCGCAGGAGAATGGGACACGTCGCGGCTGAGTGTCTTCGCCAGCGTCTGTGCGTTGTTCGTATAAATCTGGGCGTCATAGCGTCCACGCGAGACCGAAACGTAGGTCATGCGGCTGTTGAGCAAATCCTTCGCGCCCAACTCGGTGTCCACGTGAATCAGGACACGGTCGGCAGTCTGTCCCTGGCTGGAGTGGCTGGTCATGGCATAACCGTGGTCGAGATGCGGATGCGAGGGCGGGTCGAGTTCAACGGTGCGGCCACTGTCCATCCTCAAGCGCAGATGCCCGTGTTCGTCGATGCTTTTGACGGTGCCCAACTCGCGGTTCGCAACTCTGAGGTCGTTGGCCGGCGCCGTGAACTGGATGCGGTCTCCGATTGAAAAACTCCGCATCTCCTCGCGGAAGACGGAAACACCCTGCTGCCTGCGCGGATCGTAAGTTCGCTCTGCGCCGTCCCGAAGCTCGACTGTCAGCCGGTTTCTCGGAGCGTCGATGTTCTTCACCTTTGTGTACTCACCTTTCCCGATGCCCGTCTCCTTCGATGCCCGCGAGTAGCGCAGCACGTTGCCCACCTCATAGCGCTCGGCCCATGTGCGGTCCGCTCCGGTGAGGTCTTGGCGCGGCACCAGCGTCCGGATGCTGTGCTCCTCCGTGCTGACGAGGCCACTCCGCTGCAATTCCTGATGGACGCGCTCGTTGATCTCCGCGCGAGAGCGATTGTCGGGAGAAATCACTAGCGTATTGTCCGGCGATTTTGCATAGTCTTTTGCAACAGCGGCGATGCGCTCGTCGTGACCTTGAATCTCATGGACGCGGCCCTGCCGGTCAAGATTCTGTATCGCCTCGCGGACTTCACCCCGCGCAAGCTGCTCAACTGCCTGTTTCAGTTCTGGGTCTTTCTGGCGCACGATCTCTTCGAGCTTCACCGTTCTCATACCCGCGTCCTGGAGCTGCGCGAAGGGCCGCCCAGCTTCAATCGCCTCGTGTTGCCGCCGGTCGCCGACGAGCAACACCCGGTCATTCGGATGGAGCCGGTTCACAAACTCGTGCACTTGCCTGGTCGATGCCAGAGAGGATTCATCGAGCACATAGAGCCGTTTCTCCCCGGTATCCGGCTGCTGTCCACGTACCAGATGCTTCTGTAGTGTGGATGTCTCCATGCCTGCTTCCCCGAGCTTCTGCGCCGCGCGGGACGTGGGCGCAAAACCTTCCACCCTGTAGCCCTCGACCTCCGCGCCTTCGCGGACCACGAACAGAGTTGTTGTCTTTCCCGCGCCTGCGATGCCATCTAAGCCGACAACCTTCTCACGCGAAAGAAAGATTTCGTCTACTGCTTGGCGCTGCGACGCATTCAACTCCGGGTGGCGGTCCTCCGTGGCGATGCGCACTTGCGGCGAGACCAGCATGGGATCGCCGTAGTCGCGTCGATTGCCTTCCTGCATCCGGCCAACGATCTCACGCTCCATGCGTACCATCACGGCGGTTGTGTACTGTCGGCCAGCACCAACATGCGAGACTTCGCGGAACTCCCCGGCCTCGATCCGGCGCTCGAACTCCTGCCGGAGCTGGGCATAAGTGGTTTCTCCCATGCCGCGCACCAGCGCTGTTTCGAGGATCGCGCGACGGTCCTGCACAGCCGATCTCTCGAAGACATGATCGCGCGCCCATGTCACCGCCTGCTTCGCCTGAAACTCTGGCTCGGGCATCTGGTATTGCCCATGTTGGCGCGCCTGGGCGATGACGCGGTCCGCCTGATGCCCGTACTGTGCGGCCAACTCGCAGTGCCGCTGTAACACCTCTTCCGACGACAGCAGTTCCTTGCGGTCGCGCGTATGGTGGGCCGCGATCTGTGCCGCCGCGGCTCCGTCGATTCCTTGTTCCCGGAGATGGTCTTTGATCTGTTCACGTCGCGGACTGGAAGCCTCCAGATATTCCTTCGTGTAGCCTTTTATTTCCGGCTGTCCATGCTTGCCGCGCTCCAGTTCGTAGCCCAGTTTTTCCAGACGCAGAGCCAACTCGGATCGGTAGACCGCCGTGGCGTAGCGCTGTGACACGAACATCTCATGTGGCTGCAAAGCTCGCATCTGTTTCCCATTTTCGAGACTGTTCTCGCGCTCGGTCATGTTGAAGATGACGGCATGAGTATGAAGCTGGGGCGCAGCATGGCCATCGACGGGCCGCGCGGTGTCGTGCTCGAAGGTGGCGGCGATAAATTTCCCGGTCGTCTCCGGAGCATGGACATTGCCGATCCGCGCCTGC
>Ga0302278_10000560_pt1 | contig 47423 bp, 30 predicted proteins | sample III_Bog_N3_2_FD_194543 | JGI IMG/M metagenome (GOLD analysis project Ga0302278, IMG submission 194543) | Peat permafrost microbial communities from Stordalen Mire near Abisko, Sweden - III_Bog_N3_2 | ecosystem: Environmental > Terrestrial > Soil > Wetlands > Peat | place: Sweden: Abisko...
TCGATCTCCGCACGGCTACGACGACCAACCAACACTCCGGCGTCCACACTCATGACCAGAGTTCATCACAAACACTATCCCGCTTACAGGTGTGTTGCTCGGTCGCTTACGATCGACGAGGAGTCCCTGGGCCGCTGTCTGCCATCGTCATGAGGCTCCTTGCAAAGAATGCGGAGCAACGCTACCAAACCGCCGCAGGCCTTGAAGCCGACCTTCAGCGGTGCCTGGTGCAGTGGCAAACACATGGCTGTATCGATTCATTCCCGCTGGGCACAGACGACTTCTCGAACCGATTGCTCATACCGGAGAAGCTGTACGGCAGGGAGGGCGAGGTCAACACCCTAATTGCGGCGTTCGACCGGGTTGTGACGCAGGGCACCGCCGAGCTGGTTCTTGTCTCTGGTTATTCCGGTGTCGGCAAGTCTTCCGTTGTCAATGAGTTGCACAAGGTGCTGGTTCCACCGCGCGGGCTCTTCGCCGCAGGCAAGTTCGATCAGTACAAGCGCGATATACCGTACGCGACGTTGGCACAAGCTTTCCAGATGCTGGTGCGTCAGATCCTGGTCAAGAGTGAAGTTGAAGTGAACCATTGGCGGCACGCTCTTTCGGAGGCACTAGGGCCAAATGGCCAATTGATCGTCAACCTTATTCCCGAAGTTGAGTTCGTCATCGGCAAGCAACCGCCGGTGGTAGACCTGCCACCCCAGGAAGCGAGAAATCGTTTCCAGGTGGTGTTCAGCCGGTTTCTTGGCGCCTTCGCCCGCCCGGAGCATCCCCTGGCGTTGTTCCTCGACGACCTGCAATGGCTAGACGCAGCAACTCTAGAACTCCTGGAGCGCCTGATTACCGATCCGGACGTGCGGCACGTGCTGCTGATCGGCGCCTACCGGGACAACGAAGTCAGTTTGTCTCACCCGCTCATGCGCACGCTGACCGCGATCCGCGACGTTGGAGTAAAGACACAGGAAATCGTGCTTTCGCCGCTCGGCCTTGAAGACGTAGGCCTACTCACTGCTGAGTCCTTGCATTGTGGGCGAGACGCCGCTAGTTCTCTAGCACAGCTCGTGCACGAGAAGACCGGCGGCAATCCTTTCTTCACCATCCAGTTCATCACGGAGTTGGAGGAGGAGGGCTTGCTCAGGTTCGAGCCAAGCGCTGCAACCTGGCGATGGGACGTTGATCGCATCCACGCAAAAGGCTACACGGCCAACGTAGTGGACCTGATGGTCGGAAAGCTGAGCCGATTTCCAAGTTCGACGCAGGAGTCCTTGAAGCAACTCGCCTGCCTGGGAAACAGCGCTGAGTTCGAACTGCTGCGAAGGGTGTATGAGGATTCAAAGGAAGAAATGCATGATCAACTCTGGGAAGCAGTTCGCGCAGGCCTCATCTTTCGCTCTGAGAATTCTTATCGCTTCCTTCATGACCGAGTCCAGGAAGCAGCTTACTTTTTGATTCCGGAGCAACAGCGCGCTCAGACCCATTTGCGCATCGGCAGAATTCTCACAGAGAGCACCCCGCAAGAGCGCTTGGAAGAAGCGATATTCGACATTGTCAATCAACTCAACCGCGGCTCACGCCTCATCACGGATGTCGATGAGAGTGAGCGAGCGGCTGGCCTGAATCTGATCGCGGGCAAACGGGCGAAGGCATCCACAGCCTACGCTTCGGCGCTGAAATACCTTTACGCCGGACGCTCGCTATTGAGCGATGAGACATGGGAGCGTAACTATGGCCTCATCTTCTCGATCGAGACTCTCATCGCCGAGTGCGAACTTCTTACTGCAGATATGTTGGCAGCCGAAGGCCGTCTGACGATGTTGGCGCAGCGCGCCAGGAGCCACCACGATTCTTCGGTCGCGACGAGATTGCAGATCACGCTTTATACGACCTTGGATCGCAGCGACTGGGCCATCGAAATGTTTCTCGATTACCTTAGCCGCAACGGCACGGATTGGTCGAATCATCCGTCACGCGATGATGTTCTTCGGGAGTACAGCCGGATCTGGTCGCTAGTCGGCAACCGTCAGATCGAGGACCTTCTAGACTTGCCGCAACTCGATGATCCCGATGTCCTCGACATGCTCGATGTGTTCACTGAAATCGTTCATCCAGCTATGTTTTTCGATGAGAATCTATCCACGCTGGTGGTTTTCCGCATGGTGAGTCTTTGCCTTGAGCACGGCAACTGCGATGCTTCGTGCTTCGGCTTTGTCTGGTTTGGGATGTTCGCCGGGCCGCGCTTCAATAACTACACAGATGGATTCCGGTTTGGCCAACTGGGCTACGACCTCGTCGAAAAGCGCGGCCTGACTCATTACCAGGCGAGAACCTACACTTCGTTTGGCACCCTAACGCCCTGGGCGAAACATGCCTTGAAGGGACGTGATCTAATCCGGCGTGCATTCGATGTTGCATATCGAACAGGGGACCTCACGTTCTCCGCTTATAGCTGGCATTCGCTGATCACAAATTATCTTGCCGTAGGTGACCCTCTTTCGGGGGTGCAAATCGAGGCAGAGAATGGCCTCAACTTCGTCACGAAAGCCGGTTATGGGCTGGTGGTTGAGAATAGCAAGGCGCAATTAGGTCTCATACGTACACTTCGCGACCTGACTCCGACTTTTGGATGCTTCGATGCTCACGACTATAGCGAAACGGACACCGAACATCGTTTTGCGAGTAATCCGTCGCTGATCTTATCCGAATTCTTCTATTGGACTCGAAAGCTGCAGGCCAGATTTTTCGCAGGGGACTTCGCCTCATCTGTCGAATCGTCTCGTAGAGCCCATCAATTGCTTTGGTCGGCGCCATCGCAGGTGGAAACGGGCGACTTTCGCTTCTATGCCGCTTTGGCGCATGCTGCGGCCTGGGACGTAGCTTCTTCCGAAGAGAGACAGAAGCTCTTTGCCACCCTTCAAGACCATCACAGACAGCTCGAGATATGGGCGCTGCATTGTCCTGCAAATTTCGAGACCAGGAACGCGCTCGTCAGCGCAGAAATCGCGCGCATCGAAGGCCGGATGCTCGACGCGGAACATCTCTACGAAACGGCGATCTGCTCAGCACAGGACTGCGGTTTAACACACTGTGAGGCGGTCGCCAACGAGTGTGCGGCGCAGTTTTATTCAGCACGAGGTTTTACTAAAATTGCACACGTCTATTTGCGAGATGCGCGGGGCTGCTATCTACGTTGGGGCGCAGACGCGAAGGTCCGACAACTCGAGGATTTGTATCCGCAGATCAAGGCAGAGAAGACTTCATCTGATGCCGGTACCATTCTCGCCTCCGTCGAGCATCTTGACCTAGCGACGGTCATTCGCGTGTCGGAGGCAGTATCGGGTGAGATCGAGCAAGATAAGCTGATCGATACACTTATGCGCACGGCCATTGAACATGCTGGGGCCGAGCGGGGCTTGTTGATCTTGGTTCGGGACGGTGAGCCGCGGATCGAAGCTGAAGCCACCACCGGACGGGGCAGGATCGAGGTTGCGGTCCGGCACGCAGCCATCACGTCCTCGGATCTACCTCAATCCGTGCTGCATTATGTAACCCGGACACAGGAGAGCGTGATTCTGGATGATGCATCGACTGACAAGGTGTATTCCAAGGATGAATATGTTGGGCGCAAGCTCTCCAAATCGGTACTGTGCCTGCCAATCGTCAAACAGAAGAAGCTTGTCGGGGCACTCTATCTTGAGAACAACTTGACACCACGCGTCTTCACGCCGGACCGGGTTATGGTTCTGCAGTTACTGGCTTCGCAAGCGGCTTTTTCACTGGAGAATGCCGCCCTTTATACCGATCTGCAACTTCAAGTCGGGCTGCTGCAGCATCTTCCCGTATCCGCCTGGACGCTCAAGCCTGATGGGACACCAGATTTCGTGAATCAAGTTTGGCTTGAATTCGCCGGCCAGACCCCTGACTTCGTCAAGTCGCACCCCGAAGCCTGGATGACCGCTGTTCACCCTGAGGATCGGGAGAGGGCTGCAAAGAGCTTTTGGGATGGCGTGCATTCGGGAGAGGATTTTGCATTCGAAACCAGGTCTCTCCGAGCTCAGGACGGAACCTATCGCTGGCACCTTCAGCAAGCCGTGGTCTTGCGCAATGCAGAAGGAACAGTCCTGAAATTCGTCGGTACGACGACCGACATCGACGACCAGAAGCGTACCGAAGAGGCTTTGCGCCAGGCCGAGCGGAAATTCCGCGGGCTTCTGGAATCCGCTCCGGATGCCGTGATCGTGATGAATCGCCAAGGAAGGATCGTGTTGGTCAATGCTCAAGTGGAGGAACTGTTTGGCTACCGGCGGCAGGACCTGCTGGGGCATGAGATTGAAATACTGGTGCCAGAGCGATTTCGTGGACGACACACTCAACACCGTGATGGGTTCTTTGCCCATCCACGGGTGCGGCCAATGGGGCAAGGTCTGGGACTGTACGGACTGCGGAAAGACGGAACCGAATTTCCCGTGGAGATCAGTCTCAGTCCGCTGGAGACGGAGGATGGCACGCTCATCTCCGCCGCGGTACGCAACGTCACCGAACGCATACATACCGAAGAGGCATTGCGTCAGGCGCAGGGCGATCTGGCCCGCATCAACCGAGCGACAACCATGGGCGAGTTAGCGGCATCCCTAGCTCATGAAGTCAGTCAACCGATCAGTGGCACGATGACGAACGCCCACGCCTGCCTGCGGAGCCTCGGGAGCGACAAACCCGATGTCGATCTGGTTCGCACGGCTGTCACCAGGATTGTAAGAGATGCACAACGTGCTACTGAGATTATTGGCAGGATCCGCTCACAATTCGAGAAGGGCTCCGTGAATCCAGAGACTCTTGGTTTAAGCGAGTTGATTCGAGAAACAGTCACCCTCCTGCGCGACGAGGCGATGCGATACAACATATCGGTCCGGATGGAACTGGCAGCCGATCTTCCTCAGATCGTCGGAGATCGCGTGCAATTGCAGCAGGTAGCGATGAATCTAATCGTCAACGGCATCGAAGCGATGAAGGATGTTGATGGAATACGGGAGATGGTCATCAAGTCGCAGCGAGATGAAAGCGAGCAGATTCTTTTGTCGGTGAGTGATACCGGCGTAGGACTCTCCCCGAAACTGGCGGAGCAGATTTTCGATGCGTTTTTTACAACTAAACCTCACGGCACCGGCATGGGGCTTCGCATCAGCCGCTCAATCATTGAGTCGCACGGTGGGCGCTTGTGGGCGGTTGGTTCCCCTGGGCGCGGCGCAACTTTTCACGTAAACCTGCCCACCGCGATTAGCTGATTGCAGCGCATTCCCGGGTGCGCGGGACGACCAGCTTGAATTAGCTACGGATGTTGAGAGTTCCGGGTCCAGGATCCAATTAGGGTCCAATCGATTACGCTGCCCGTCCGATACTGCGAAAAGGCCGCCGTGAGCGGCCTTTTGGGTGCTCTGGAAACGCTCGACAAGCCACCTTTTCAGCCGAACGAAACGCCATGCGAACGACCCTTGGCTCAGACATGCGGTGACCTGAAATCCTAATCTTCGAAGAATGGACAGGATGACGTCGCGACGGCAGTTCCTTACTTTTGATGGAAGCGATAGGAAACGCCGAATGCAAGGCGCAGGTCGTTCTGGGAATTTGTTCCGTTGTTTGGCAGTGCGGTGTGAACGTAATGGGCTTCGAATGCGCGCACCTGGAATCCGTTACCCAACGGAATGTCCAGGCCACCACCGAGTTGCATCGCGTAGGAATTGGCAGTGGGCGTAACGCCGCCGGTGGCAGGGAAGATGCTGTCGAAACCATGCGCACCACCGAAGAGTCCTTCGCCGAACACCTGGAACCGCGGGCTTCCTAAGGTGTAGCGTGGACCAGCGAGGTAGCTCAGCTTGCCCAAGTTGACTGCTGGCTGGATGTTCGACGCGTGCTCCCCGCTGAAACTGCCGGCGATGCTAAACGCCTTATAGACGGGGAAGGCTATATCCACGCCGCCACCCTGCAGCCAAAAGCCGCTTCCACCATTTGTAGCGGTCTTCGCGCGCTCCAGATCGTACGTGACCGCTACTACCGGTGAACGAAGCCCTGGGGATTGCTGCTGCGCTGTGGCTTGAACAGGTGCACACCCTATACCGAGCAACAGCGCGGCGATCCCGATCATGCGATTGCGCAGGGGCTGCTTTCCGATAGTTGCGACTGCGAATTCTCTCTTGCTGGACATCTCCGTCATTCTCCCTGGTTACTCAACTGTCAGCGTGATGTTGGTAGAGCGCGAGAGTGTGCCTGAAGTTCCAGTCACAGTCAACGTGTAGGATTTCGGGGGCTGAACGAAGAAGCCGCTGCCGCTGGCTCCGCACCCGCTGAGCCCGATCATTGCAACAATTGCGACGAGGAACAGCAACATGGTCGACATCGCACGTCGTAACCCCTTCCGGGTTTGCCGCACCCGGCCTGCAAAGGGCAGGAACAGCAACGCAAGGGCAAACGGAGCCAGCTTGCGTTCCGCGTTGCCGCCATTGGAAGCCAGTGTCTCCTGCCCGCCGCCACTATTCGTTCGGACGCCGTCGCCGTGGATGCGAATCGGCAGTGCCGCCGCGGTGGATTGCGGTAATTGTATTGTCAGCGTCACAGTGGTCGGGCCAGAGCCCGCCGGCAGACTGGCCGGCGAGAAGCTGTAAGTGGCGCCTATGGGCAGGCCGCTAAGGGACAGGGTCACGGCGGCGGGGAAGGTCGCCGCACCCGCCGGGTTCATTGTGAGGGTGAAGACAGCCGTGCCACCTGGGAGCGCCGTCTCCGAAGTCACACTGCCGTTTGGAATGCTCAGGCTGAAGTCCTCCACTGTCTCGGTCAACACTGTGCTGCTGAGTGTGGTGAAGTTGGCATCGCCGCTATACGCAGCCGTGATGGAGTGCGCTCCCGTAGCCAGCGTGGATGTTGCCAGCGTCGCTGCGCCCCCGGCGATGGTGCTGGTACCTAGCGACGTCGTTCCATCGAGGAATGTGACTGAGCCTGTTGCTGCGGCGCTCACCGTCGCGGTCAGGGTGATAGAAGTTTGCAACAGAGATGGATTCGCACTGCTTTGCAGCGTAACGACCGGGGTCGCCTTGTTCACGACAAGACTCTGCGTTACCTGCGGCGCGGCTGTATAGTTCGTGTTCCCAGCCTGGTTTGCAGCGATCTGGATAGTGCCTGCGCCAGTCACCGTTAGCGTACTGCCACTGATTGTGGCCGTCGTCCCGGAAAGAACGGTGAAGGTTACGGCATTTCCCGAGGCCCCTCCCGTTGCAGCGAGCAAAATGGGAGATACTCCAAACGCAACCGGCGAGGTCGGCGCGGGGAAGGCGATTGTCTGCGCCGCCTTGGCCACGGTAATTCCAATACCGGCCACTGACGCCGCAACAAAGGTGTTATCCCCTGAGTAAGATGCTGCAATCGTGTGCGACCCGGCTGCGAGTACGGGCAGGCTATACGTGGCAGCTCCGGAACTGACTGTTATCGGTGAGCCAGAGGTGACGCCATCGACAGAGAACTGCACCGAGCCGGTTGGCGTTCCCGCGGAACTGCTTAGCGTGACCGTGGCGGAGTTCGTCACGTTGTAGGTCGGCGACGCATTCAGCACCGAAAGCAAAGCTGAGACGGAGTTCTTCTGTACCGTTAGGGTTGTCGATGTTGCTGTCGCATTGGCGAAGTTTGGATTGCCGCTGTTGAACGTCGCCGTCACTGTATGGTTGCCTGCGGCAAGTCCGGAGACGGTAGCAGACGCAGCACCACTGGCGACAGTGATCGGCGCAAGCGGGTTTCCGTCGACTGCGAAGGTGACCGTGCCAGCCGGGTTGCCAAAGGCGGAGCTAACAGTTGCGGTCAAAGTGTCCGTGTTGCCGACGAATGCGGGTGAGGGTATGAACCCGCCAAAGGTAAGCGATACAGCGAAGGGAGCGTTATTGCCGACCTGCAATATCTCGAGCGTGGGAGGAGTCGCAAGCGAGGCGTTCCCGGCATTGCCCGCAAAGGTGGCTGCGTTGCTGTAGTTCAACCGGGCGGTTGGAGCGAAGCTGGAGGTAAATGTGCAAGCTCCTCCGGGGATTACAGCAAGGGCACTCAGAGTTCCGGTGCAGGTCGCGTTCGTGGCTACACTCAATGCGAAGTTGGTGGTGTCCGGATCAGTCAGGCTCAGGTTCGCGGCGGCGTTTCCTGTAGACAGGAGAGAGAACGTGCTGGGCGCCGCTCCAACTCCGTTATAGGTCGCCGTGCCCAGGGTTCTTTGCAACTCGAGCACTTGACCGGCCCCGGACGCCGTGTAGACGTTGCCTGCGCTGTCCAGCGCGAGGGTGTTGCCAGGAATGGCCGAGGCCACCGAGAACGGTACGTTGGCGGCATTTGCCGGCACCGCAAGAACCTGGTTCGAGACGGCATCTGCGATCAGGAGGTTGCCCGCAGCATCTACAGCCACAGCTTCCGGAGACGTGGCAGCCGTGCTTGCCGTAGTGCGAGCCAGGGTGGTTGCGTCGTAACGATAGACGGTGCCTGCGCTGGGGTCGGCCACAAACATGTTGCCGCTACCATCCACTGCGATCCCCGCTGGCCCCTTGAGTACGGTATTCGCGATCGTCCGAACGGCGAGCAGGTTCGATCCAATCTCTGTCACTGTTTTGGCGCCGGCGTCGGCAACATACAGGTTGTTCAACGAATCGACGGCCAAACCATCCGGCGAAGAGAAGATGGTGGACAGAGTTTTTGTAGTTCCAGAGGCCGTAATCTCGGTGATAAACCCGGTCGCCGCATCCGCTACAAACACATCCCCCAGCGTGTCGACGGCAATCGCAGCCGGATTGGTAAAGGACTGGAGTATTGTCGGCACCGCGGATGTACCGCTAGCGGTCGCGCTCTTGCTGTACTTCAGAACACTCCTGCTGATGGAGTCGGCCACATAGACGTTTCCAGTATTGTCCACTGCGATTGCATTCGGCGAAATACTCTGTCCGAAGGTGATCTGGTTCGCCGGATCCAACGTCGCGCCCGCGCCTGTACCGAAACCCGTCAGTCCAAGCACGCCTGGATTTCCGAGATTGGTTGTGATCGCCAACGACGCAGAGCGCGGCCCGGCTACGGCAGGCGTAAACGTCGCGGTATAGAGACAGTCCGTGGTTGTGTCCGCCGCCAGCGTGCATGCAGGCGTTCCCAGGGAGAACTCCGGCGAACTGATGGTCGTGGCCAGCGGTGTATCGCCGGGCAGGTAGTGAATCTGGATGTTCTTCGTAATCGCCGTTCCCAGGGGACCAGTTCCGAAGTTCAGGTTGTTGGAGAGCTTCCGGATGCGCAAGTCCAACGTGTCCGAGATGTATACGTTGCCCTGATAATCCAGGCCAACGCCAAATCCTGCGGCGCTGGAGGAACCGGGAATAAAGTCACCGAGCGAACCCTGAGTACCAACGCAGCCGTCTCCCAGGTTGTCGGTCGCGACGCCGCCGGTGCAGGCTGTCCCGGCGGTCGTCCCTGCATTCGCCGCCGTGTTGCCGACGATGCCGGCGATTGGATGAATGAATCCCGTCCGGCCGTCCTCAAACCAGATTGCCGCGTCGGCGACCCCGGACGTACCGCTGCCACCCTCGGAGATATAGAGGTTTCCGTCGGGATCGATTGCGACCCTCTGCGGGGCTAGGCTTACTGTATTTCCGAGCCCTGGCGTCTTCCCGCTGCCGCCTCCAGCTACGGCGTATATGTTTCCATTCTGGATGTTGGTATAGCCAAGCTTGGTAAGCAGGGAGTAGAGCGGGCTCGGCCCCGGTGCGCAGGTCACGCACACCGCATCCACACGACTCGACTCGGCCACGTAGATGTTATTGCTCGTATCGACGGCGACACCTTGCGCCGTGCTGATGGTTGCAGCGGTGGCGGCTATATTTGCGCCCGGCAGATTGTCCGCGGAAGAGCCGGAGACACCTGTACCGACCACCGTCGTGATTGCGCCTGTTGCGGCAACCACCTCGCGAATTCGGTTGTTGGTCGTGTCGGCGATGTAGACATTGCCCGCGCCGTCAGTGGCAACAGCGCGCGGCCCATCGAGGGTCGCAGTAAGCGCATTGGGCCCGTCGCTTGAAGCTCCCGCAGGCGAAGTTGCAGTGCCGCTTCCTGCGATCAGATGCATCAATCCGTCCGAGATCTTAACTTCCAGAACCTGATTGCTGCCCGTGCCTGCGATGAAGACATTGCCCAGGGGATCGGCATATACACCGCGCGGCTTGGAGGTGAATTTGACTGCGAGCGGATTGCAGCTGAGAGCCGCCGTAGGCGCACAGGTGGGAGTAACGATGCCGAGGCCGGCAAAGTCGCTCATAATCCCATTCGGCGCAATCTTATGGATCACCTCGTTGGTCCCGTCGGTGAAGTAAACATTGCCGAACGGATCCGCCGAAACGACGCGCAGGTCGACTCCGGTGGTCCCGGGGATCAGCACCGAGGTCCCCAGGCAGCCGTCGCCGAGTGCGTCGTTGGTCGTGCCGCCTCCGCTGGGGCAGGGCTTCGGAGAAGCGACCGTGCCGGCAGGAGGAGTAGCGCCGCCACCGGCGATCGTCGTGATGGTATACGGCACCGCAAGGGGCAATGTGGCGTCCGGCACAGGCGGCGCGGCTCCCACGGTCACCGTCAATGGATTTGTGGAAGCGGACGTAGCGAAGCTGCCGCTTGCGACATAGGTTGCTACAACGCTATCGGCCCCCAGTGGCAGAAACGCGCTGAATGTGGCAGTGCCGTTCGCGAGCGTGCCCGACCCGAGCGTGACCGATGTTACCGAAGGGGGAATGGTATAGCTGAACGATACTGTGCCCGTGGGCGTGCCCCCGGGAGAGGTCACGGTCGCCGTCAGCGTGACCGCAGTGCCCACAGTGGACGTGGTTGCAGAACTACCAATCACGGTCGTCGTCGTCGCCGCGCCCACCGCAATGGCGGAGGAAGCGCTGGATGCGGAGTTTGAACTGTCCCCGTTATATACAGCCGTGATGGTATAGCTGCCGAACGCAAGATTGAAGGTGTTCGACGCCGCCTTGCCGGAGAGAGGAACGGTGGCATAGACAGCACCGTTCACAAGAAATGAGATGGAACCCGTCGGCGTACCCGAACCAGTAAGCGTCGCCGTTGCGGTGAACGGCGTCCCGAAGCTGGTGCTCGCCGGCACTCCGGTGAGTCCCATGCCAGTCGATGTGAGGCTTCCCGATGTGACCGTGACGGCGTAGGTGCTGCCAAAGTTAGCGGCGGTTATCGGCGGGTACACCGAGTCGCCACTGTAGGCCGCGCTGTAGGTGTGGGGACCTACTGGGGCATTGGTGATGGGAATGAAAATCGTGTCGCCGGTCCCGGGCAGTGTCGCGGTGGCAACCGTGACGTTGTTCTCATTCGTCAGCGTAACCGTACCAGTGGGGTAGGGCATCGACGAACGGGCCTCGGCCGGCGATAGGATGACCACCGCAGTCGCAAACTGGCCCTGTGTGATGGTCTGTGTCTGCGCCGTGGGCGCGGTAATCTCCGGAGTCAGGAAGGTAAACGTACAGGCCGGTGGGGAAGTGGTTCCACTGCCGCTGCCAGTTACTACATCGCCATTCAGGCCATTTGCCACCACCAGCGGCGTAGCCAGTGCAGTCGAAACAGCCCCCGGGCCGAGGGTGATCTGCGCCTGGAAGATATCGGCCTGGGTATTCGGAGAAGCCAGCGTAGGCGCGGTATCCATGGTGACGTTGTCGAACTGCACACTGATCGGATTCACCGTACCGTTGTTGCTTGCGCCCTGGATGGAGACAGAGCCGGTCGCGACCGGCGACGTGGTCCCGGGGGCCGTCAAGCCCGAGATGAAGCGCAGGTTCTGCATCAGGATGTTCTGGAAGTTCGGCGTCTCAGTACCGGCAGTTGTGTTGTAAAGCGTGTTGAATTGAATCTGCGTACCATGATTCGCGAAACACGAATTCGAGTACTGAACGTTCTGCACCAGGCCGCCGCGATCGTCTGCCGACTTGATGCGGATCGCAGTGGAGTTGCTGCCGTCCACGTCCGCATCCCCGTACATCATGTTGCTGTCGAAGAGCACGTTGTTGGCGCCGCCGTTTGTAATGCTGCCGATGGACTCGCCGTGCCCGGCGAAGAACCGGTTATGGATGATTGAAAAATTCGACACCGGCGAAGAGGTTGTGGTCGCGCCAACCGCAATGTTGTCATCCCCGTCCGAGACTGAATTGTTTCGAATCGTGAAGTTGGTGCCGTTCGATGGGTCGATACCGTCTGTATTGTGCGACGTGTATGGCGTGATGATCTTAATGCCCCAGATGGTGACACCGGTACCACCGCTGATGGCGATATGGAAGTTCGGCGCATTCTTCAGCGTGATCTTGTACATCGTCACGTTGTTCGAATTCGTCATTTGGATCCAGCGCGGGTTCTGCTGGCTGGTGCCGGTGCCGATGGCGTTGGCGATATCCCACCAGGAGGGATTGGTGACTGGAATCGGATCTCCCGGGGTGACGAAGCTGTTCAGAACCACGTCGCCGCCGCGGCCGTTCATCTTGCCGTAGCCCATAATGCCGGCGCCATTTGCGTTCTTAATGGTGATCAGGTTCTTGCAACTGCCGGTATTGCTGTTGCTGCTTACCGTGCCGCATGTGTGCGTTCCCGGCGTCGTGTCATAGTCCTGTGCGTTGCGCGAGAAATAGAGGGTCACACCTGGGTCGATCAGCAAAATCACACCGGCAGGAATGGTGATCGGCCCAGTAAGGAACGCGTTGTCGCCGGATGCATCCGTGGAGAGTTCCACGGCCTGTCCCGTTCCGGTGCAGGCGCTCAGTGCAGCCTGGAGGCGGGTTAGATCGAGCTGGGTACTCACCGATTCTACGGAAAGTGGTACGTCCTCATTCACATCGTGGAAGGAGGCAAGCAGCGTCTGGCAAGTCGCGGGGAAGGTCGGTTCCGTCACCGTTCTGGCGTCACCTGTAGCGACGGCGGGGGCTTGGGCCATGGATCCAAGTCCACAGAAAAACAGGGCAATACAGGCCACTGCGGGGAAGGCGCCGAACCGGGTCATAAGAGGAGTCATAGGTGGTTTTCCTGAATAGTGCGAGCGAACTGCGCTCAATTTTGTGCCGGCGCTGATCCTGAAAGAAACCTGCGGGTACGAAAACCTGCAGGCATCGACATTCGGGTATCCGGCTTATAGAAATGTGCGACCACTGTGGGAAGAAAGATGCAACATGTTTCGATATCCAGGGACGCACCGCTGAGCATAAGAGAGGTTCCCCCCGGAAGTGCCGAACTTGCCGAATAAATTGGTCGGACAAGTTGTAGTTTGAGGGACCACCTTCTGTCAAATGATTTTGCTGGAGACTGGAGAACGATCGCTGGATGTATGAGGCCAATCCGAGTTGGTGCCGCGATTTGATACCGCAGGTAAGGCCGCTCCGTACCAGGGGCCGTGGATTTCACCCTCCGCCAGGAGGGTAGGGGTGTCTCCGATGACCAGAACCAGTCGGTCAGCAGGCCGAGGCCTTTAGGGATACGGCTATTGAGAGATCAGCCTATTAGGCTCATCCGTCCAAGTGGCAACGCATTGCGTCAGCCTCTTCGGCTTGCCTGAAATGCAGCGGCCAGTGGATTGTTAGGAGTCGTCTTCCGAGGTAAAGAGGCCTGGTTCGGCTGCCGACGAGGGGCGTTTGGTGTGCATCCAGTGCCAGCCAATCCATGCGGCGTATCCGCCCTGAATCAGCCAAACTGCAAGGTAGGAGGCTGCCAGGTGGTGCGCTTCCAGGGTGCCGTTGAATATCCAACTGAATTTCACTGTGCAATCTCCAGGGAGGCTTCAATGGCCTGCAGCGCCGCGTCTTGCTCGGACTCCTGGCGGCGGCGTTCGAGCCCATAGCGCAGCAGAAGGATGAAGATACCCCACATCGCCCAGCCCAGCACGTTGAACCAGAACGCCGGCTTCATCGACGGATCGATGCCGGAGTCTGCCCCACCTCCAAACACCGGCGCCGGATGCTGTGTGCGCCACCACTGGATCGACATATAAACGATGGGCACGTCAATGGCTGCGAAAACGGAGAGCACGGCCGCGAGGGTGTGCGTCTGCCCGGTGGACGAGAGCTTGCGCAGCATCAGGTAGCTGACATACAGCAGCCACAGTAGCAGCATGCTGGTCAGGCGTGCGTCCCACGTCCACCAGATGCCCCACGCAGCCCGGCCCCACAGCATGCCGGTCAGCAGGCAGATGGAGCTGTAGACCACCGTGACCTCCGCGGAAGAGATGGCCACGGCATCCGCGGTCAGAGCCTTCAACGGATCGCGCCGGCGCCAGTAGAGATAGCAGAGCGAAGCCGCGAAGTTCACATACGGGAACAGCAGGCTCAGCATCGACGTGGGAACGTGGTAGTAGAAGATGCGCTGCACATTGCCCATGGTCGCTTCCGTCGGCGCGACGAAGAGGGCCAGCCTGGTTGCGTACGCGATAATCCCCACCGTCGCGACGAACCAGACGAAGCCAACCGGACCGAGAATGCGAGAGCGCTTCAAAGTGTCTCCAGTTTAGCGCGACGGGGTGTTTTTGGATATGTGAGACCCATCACAATGAAATACGGCAGGCGGCCGCAGCAAGGTGCTGCAAAGCTGCTATTCGGCGTTCAGTACGGTTTCAAACAGCAGCAGACAGACCGTAGTGAAGGCGACGTTGTAGGCCACCAGCAGGCGTATCCACAAACCCGGATCGAACTCCCCGGTCAGGATGCCGGTGGTGGCCTGCATCATACCCAGCAGTGCCGGAATCGAAATCGGGAATAGAATGAGCGGCAGCAGCAGCTCCCGGTTCCGGGTGCGGAGTCCCAGCGCGGCGAAGAATGTGCCGTTGCACACCAGTGCCCATGTCCCCAGCGGCATCACCAAGGCGAACAGCCAGCCCTGCCCCAGCGCGTGCAGGTTATAGAAGACAATGAACAGCGGAGCCAGTACCGCTTCCACAATCGCGACAAAGAGCAGGTTTGCCAGCGCCTTGCCCAGGAAGAGCGCCGACGCGGGCGATGGGGCCATCCGCTGCGCTTCCAGCACACGGTTGCGTTGCTCGCGGGTCCAGGCCTGGTTCAGCGCCGTGATGGAGGCGAAAAGCAGCGCGACCCACAGAATGCCGCCCGCGATCTGCCTCGACATGGCGGCCGTGGGGTCGAAGGCCAGCGAAAACACAACCACCACCAGCAGTGAGAAGAACAGCATCCCGTTGATCGAGTCACGCGAACGCCACTCCAACTGCAGATCTTTGCGCAGATGTACCCATACATGTCCGAGGTAGCTCATCGGGCGACCTCCGGAGCCAGGTGCATCGGCTTGGTCAGGTCGGCGACCGTCGCGCCGGTGGCCCGCAGATAATCCGTAGGCGCCAGCACAATCTGCGTGCCGCGCTGCCCGGCGGACACGGAGACCACGTCGTGCAGTTCGATCGTCTCGTCGGCGAAGGCAGGGAAGGGTGTGCGTGCGGCCATGACGGTTACGCCTCCGCGCACATATCCGGTCAGGGGCTCGACGTCCTTCAGCGAGGCCAATTCGACTTTCTTCACCGCTGCAGCCTGGGCCAGCTTCTTCAAATCCAGTTCGGCATCGCCCGGGATGATGGCGAAGAAATGCGGCATCTCTCGCTGGCCCGGCACAGGGGTAGCCTTGGTCAGTAGCGTCTTGAAGACCTGTTCCAGCGGCATGCCGATCTTGCGCGCGACAGAAATTGCGGTCAGGTCGTCGGGATCAACCTCGTAGGTGCGCAGCTCGTACGCAATGCCCAGAGAGTCCAGCAGACGTGCGGCGTTGGTCTTGGCTGTCCTGGTCGTCATAGGCCTACCGATCCACCGTTGTAGTGGCCGCGCGATGGACGACGGAGACAATGGTGCCGCCGCGCATGGTCAGAGTGGTCTCTGCCAACGGCTGGGCCAAATGCGCCTGATGCGTGGTCAACAGGATGGTGCGGCCCCTGGCGGGAGCACCAGGCGCGGCTGTATCGCTCACCGGCCAGGTGCGGAAGTCCTGCAACAGTTTAACCATGTGGTGAGCAGATTCGACATCGAGATTCGAGAAGGGTTCATCCAGCAGCAGCAGCTCGGGATCGATCTGCAGCACCCGCGCCAGCGAGGCACGCTGCCGCATTCCCTGGGAGTATTGGCCGACCGGCCGGGTGAGCGCGGGGTCCAGGCCCACGGCGCGCAGCGCATGCTCCGGCGATCCGGTGCAGTTGCAGCCGTCCGCTCCTTTGCTTTGTAGTTGGGCGAAGTAGCGCAGGTTCTCCACGCCCGAGAGTTCGTCGTAGAGCATGGGCTCGTGGCTCATGTAGGCGATGCGGCGGCGCTGCTGGTATGGTTCTCCGGAGAAGACGCGGACCATCCCGCGCGAGGGAGAGATCAGGCCCGCAAGCATGCGCAGAAGGGTCGACTTGCCCGCGCCATTGTCACCCAGGATCACCGTGGACGAGCCGACTGCGAAGTCGGCCGTGATTTTGCGCAGGGCGGCAAAGCTTCCATAGAGTTTGGCAACGTCTTTCAGCGATGCAGCCACGGCAGCATCAGGTGACTGTACGGTTTGTCGATCTACGGTCTGCATTCGGCCTCATGCGAGTATAGAACCATCCCGCTCAACCAGAACCGTTGGCTCCACAGACACTTGCCGAGCACGACACAGTCGACGCAATCGATGCGGCGTCTGACTGCCTTGCCTGCATGCGTAGCGTTACTTGGTTGGAGCCAGCATGGCGGTGTTGCCGGCCGGTGCTGCACCGGGCTGGGCCGGGGCATACTTGGAGGCGCACTTGGCCTGCAACTGGGTGGCATGGAACACTCCGTCGCGACCGTACGTCCCAACGGCGAGCGCCTGCGCGTCGTCCTTGAAGGTGTCCGGCGGCGGCTCGGCGCCCTGGTAGCTGACCTTCAGCGTGTGGCCCTGCTCGATCAGCTCGAACCGTGCATTGGGACCATCGCGCTGGATGGTGCCCGGAGCCACATTGCCCGCCACCCGCAGGTTGCGCGAGTAGACTTTGTTGCCCATCGAGCCCAATTCGGTGATGGTGACGTAGTAGCTCTTGGTATCGCGCACGCCGGTGTAGGCAAGCCAGCTTACCGTCGCCAGGATCACTACTGCGGCCGCGAGAATCTTGATGGGTGGCATTCCACGCATGAGAAAAGTCTAGCAGGGAATTGGGTCGGGAAAAGACTCTCGCCGAACAGGTGTGATGCACGTCACACGGCGCCTGTGCGGGCCTCGCCGGGGAACCGGAATGACCGGCATCTATATAGATTGCCTGCTGGTTGGGCTGTTCTGCCGTGGCATCTCCGTTCTTTATAATGGTTTGGCCAACTATGAGACCCACACCTGTCGCCGTGCTTAGTTTTCTTGCGGGAGTTCTTCTGCTTCCGCTCGCCGTTCTGTTGTATCTCAACTTCGGCCGGCCTCCGGTGGCCACGGCCGATGCGCCGTTCCCGCTGGAAGAGCGGCTAGTGAAGATTCCGCTGAACGCACGCATCCGGCGCGAAGCCCCAACGGCTTCTCCGATTGCCGCGACCGACGACAATCTGAATGCCGGCGCCGGCATCTACGAGGACAAGTGCGAGGTGTGCCACGGAACGGTGGATGAGCCGTCGGCGATTGGCAAGACCATGTTCCCAACCGCTCCGCAGCTTTGGGTGAAGAAGAAGAGCGGCGCAGTGGGAGTGAGCAACGATCCAGTGGGCAGCATCTACTGGAAGGTGAAGAATGGAGTCCGCCTTACCGGAATGCCTGCCTACGGCAAGGCGCTGACGGAGCAGCAGCTTTGGCAAGTGACGCTGCTACTCTCCGTGGCGGATAAGCCGCTGCCGGCCGACGCAGCCAAAACCGTAGGCCGGACAGAGTAGGAACTTCAACGCGTAGCACCGCGTGCGAAGGTGAGCACCAGGTCGACAGTGTGGGTGTTGGGATCGGCGTAGGCCTTGTAGCTGGCTCCGTATCCCTCCAGCGCATGCAGCGCCGTATTGTTCTTCAGGAAGCCGGCGACGTACTCGGGGTTGTAGAGTTCGCCGGCCTTCATCAGGAATCCGCGGTCGAAGTCGGCCTTTGCAGCGGGATCCAGGTTCTTCGCTGTGAGTTCGTGGACGCGGTACTGCTCGCCGGGCTTGACCGTGACGGTATAGGCAACCTGGTGGGCGGCAGAGTCGATCGTAGGGACGGCCTGCACGATCACATCCATATAGCCCTGGCGGCGATAGGCTGCATCCAGCGGTGCCAGCGTCTCCAGCAGTTGCGCCCGCGATGCAATGTCTCCGGCGTGGAGCTTCTCGGTCGCGGCAAACGCATCGGCGGAGAGCAGCGGCGTGCCGTCAAAGGCGATCGCGGAGACGTGGTAGATCTCGCCGGGGTTCAGGCTCGCCGACAGCACAACGCTGGTCGTGTCTCCCGTAATCGTCGGAGCCAGGGAGACGTCCGACAGCGACGCCTGGACGTATCCGGCGTCGAGCAGCGGCGCCAGGATCAGGTCCGCCGTACTCTGGCTATAGGCGGCCTTCGCTGCGGCGTTTACGGACTTCTGGATCAGCGGGGCGAGTTCCACTGCGACACCGCTGAGCTTGACGTTGGCGACATGGATGGAGGGCGAGGCGATCCAGAAGTCGATCAAGCGCTCTGGCCGCTGCATGGTCGGCTCGACGGTGTCGTGTGCGACCTTTGCGGTGACACCCTTTTGCGCCAGCGCGTCCGTCAGTGCGGTGTTGAACACGTCCTCCAGCGGGCTGTTCTCCGGCAGGTAGTCGAGGAAGAGTGGGGCCTTGGCCTGGAGTGCGGCCTCGATCTCCGCATGGGTGAGCCAGACGAAGTTTTCGAACCCGACATGCACCATCGCATCGCGTTCAATGGGCTGGATGTCGAAGAGAACCGTGATGGCCTCGTACCGGCCCTGCGCCAGGGTGGCGCCGACGTTGGTGAAGAAGCCTGTGTCCACCAGTCGCTGCGCCGCATTGCCCAGATCGTCCGCGGTGAAGGACGTGCCCTTGTGCATGCCCGCAGCTGCTTCCAACTGAGCCTGCGAGTAAGGACCAGGGTGGTTAAAGACGATTTTAGCGGCGGTGTACTGTCCGGTGGCCGCAGTTGGAATCGCTGCGACCAGGAGGAAGGCAATGACTCGGAGAACCCTCATTTAGAAGTTGATCGTATTGGCTGCAATGCAAAGATTCAACAGAAAAAGAAGCAGAGCGTCCGGGCTGCTGGATGACGAACAACTCAGCGCGCATTTGGGATGAGCAGCAGGCTTTAGAGCGGGAACTTTCCTCTCACCCCGAATTCATTGCGGCGGAAGGCTGGCGTTTTCGATACGAGGAAAACGCAGGATGGCAACCCATTCCCCGCGGATGGAAGCCTGCCAGACCAACTCTCCGTGCAGGATTGCGGCGGCCTGGGTGGGGCGCACGTCGTCGTGGAAGTCGAAGTAGCGGGTGTCAGATGTCTGGTTGGGCCGGAGCAGACTGAGGCGGCCGGATGGCGCCCATTTGGTGGAGAAGAGGAGGGCGGTGTCGTAGTCGCCGGGATCGTCGGCGGCGCGTTGTACTTCTCCCATGGAAAAATTTTCGATGGCAAATGTCTTGATGGGCAGTTTGGTATAGCCGAGTTCCGGGCGGGCCAACTCCGTGGTGGCGGGCCACGCGGAGAGGACCGTTGCCTGCGGCCACTTCTGCGCGATGATCCCGATGGCGCGCTGGTGCAGGACGATCATGTCGCGGTAGGTGAGGTTGTCCTCCGGGGCAAAGGCGTAGGGCGGGTTGATCCAGATGCCGGCCAGGAAGGCTGCGGCACTGAGGGCGGCGATCCAGCCCCAGCGCGGGAAGTGGCGCTTCCACTCCGCCACGCACAGCAGCAGGACGAGCGGATACATGGGCAGCAGGTAGCGCGTGAGCAACGCCCCACCCAGGATGGAGAAGGCAATCCAGTTGGCCAGCAGGATCACGGCGATGGCCTCCAGCACGGGGCGGGGAAGTCGCATGCGCGTGGCGATAGCCGGCATTGGCAGGGCAGCCAGCGCACATGTCACCGGCACAAAGAGATTCATGTGTCCGGTGAGGTGGAGCAGGCGGTGATAGAGGCAGAGGACGATGCGTTGCGGATCCATGTTGGCGGTGGCGTTGTAGCGCAGGAACTCTGGATTGCCGAAGACGAAGCCGGTGCGATGGAAATGGTACGCATACCAGGCCGCGAGCGGAAGGATGGGGACAAGCAGCGCCACGATCCAACCGACGCGATGGCGCATTTTTGAGACGCTACGGGGCATCTGCAGAAGCGGGACGGCCTCCCACAGGGCCAACGCAACGGGCGTGACGATGGCGGTCTCTTTGGAGAGAACTGCGAGGGAGAACAGCGCGGCCGTGCAGAACTGGGCGCGGCGTGTGGGGTTGGGCGTCGATGTTGCTGGAGTGGAGACGGCGGCGCCGTCGAAGTAGAACGAGAGCGCCCACAGGGTGAACGCGGCCGCGAAGATGTCGGCATGGGCGAGCGTGCTCTGTGCGAACCAGACGGGGTAGATGCCGGTGAGCAGTGTGGTTGCCACGGCGGCGGGCGTGCCCAGCAGGTTGCGCGTGAACCGGTAGACGCCCAGCAGCGCTGCGGCCGCGACCATACAGATGAAGGTGCGGGTTCCACTGGGCACGAAGCCTGAGAGGTGCCACCAGCCGGCCAGCAGGATGGATGGCAGCGGCGGATGCGCATTGCTGAGGGTGGTTTGTGGAATCAGCGTGCCGGTGCGGAAGAAGTCCCACGCGGCCGGGATGTAGTAGCCGGCCTCGTCCCAGAAATAGGGTAGACGCAGGAGCGTGAAGTGGGACAGGTAGACCGCGGCAAAGAACACCGGAAAGAGCATCCACAGCGGGAGCGGAGGGCGCTGGCCGTGTGCAGGGAGGACCGGAAGAGTGTACGGGGTGGGGGAGTTCACGCGCTAGTGGACGGGACCGCCTGGCGGTCCGAACTGCGGCTCCAGCGCAAGCGTGCCGAAGGTCTGCTCGTACTTGGCCAGGTTGTTGCCAAGGATGTTCATCAGCGCCTTGGCTTGCTGCGGGCTGAGATAGATGCCCTGGAAGTTTTCCACCTCGACCTGTTCGGCAGAGTCCTGATGCATGGTGCCGAAGACCAGGAAGAAGTCCCAGACGCTCATGCGGACCTGGACACTATTGGCATAGCTGTTGCGGTACTGATCGCTGAGTTTGACAGTGACGCTGGGTTGGTCGGCGGGTTGCTTGGGCTGGCTCATAAGCCTTTCAGTACGGCAGGGGAAACGGGGATGGTTTTGGTGCGAAAGGGGGGACTTGAACCCCCATGGATTTCTCCGCCAGATCCTAAGTCTGGTGCGTCTGCCAATTTCGCCACTTTCGCTGGATTCGAATCAGGCACCTAGCTCCAATAGGAGCGAAGCGACGTTTCGACGTGCTAACTCTCAGGCTAGGCTGGCGGCAGAGGCGCGTCAAGTTACTGGGGAAGGCTCGCGAGGGCGACTCTGGCGCCCAGCAGATCGGGGCTGGACGCAACGGCGCGCTGGAACTGGTCCCGAGCGCTGACGGTGTCGTTGAGGCCGAGCAGGCCGAGGCCCTGAAGGTAGTGCGCGGCGGCATTGCGGGCGCGCGGAGTTGGGGAGGAGGCGGAGAGCGGCTGCTTGAGCACGCGCTGGCCGGAGTCAATGAGGCTCTGGAAGAGCTGTTTGGCCTGGTCATCCTGGCCGAGTTGCCGATAGGCGAGTGCCTGAAAGTACACTTGCGAAGCGTGGTCGTCGGCGGTGTTGCCGGCCATGCTGGCCGCACGGGCCGTGCTGACGGGCCGTGGCGCCACGGCGAGGTGGAAGAACTCCGCAGCCTTTTGCGCGTCGCCGGAGCGCTGGCAGGCGACGCCGGTCCAGTAGTCGATCTCGGCATAGCGGGCGTTCCCGCCTGCGCTGCCGTAACCGACGGGGATGGGCAGATTTTCTGGCACGACGGCTGCGGCTTTGAGGTCGGCGAGCGCATCCGGGTAGCGTTTGGCGGCGATCTCCGACTGGGCGCGGAGGATGTGAGCATCTGTCCAGTGCTCGGCGACGTTGAGGTTGGCGCCCTCGGCAACGGCGAAGGTGTGGGTGGTCATGGTGCGGATGGCGCTGTCGATGTTGCCGGTGGCGATCTGTAGAGCGAGTTCGCGGTTGATGGCGTCGTCACGCTGATCGACGACAGCCTGGTTCTGCTCGAAGAGCTGGAGGCGCTTCTCCAGCGGAGTTCCGGCCTGCTCGTAGAGCTCGTCGAGCTCCGTGAAGTGCAGGGCGTACTTGTGGTCGAGGGAGACGGCCTTTTCGAGTTCGGCGATGGCGGCACTGAGATCGGCGCCGGAAGCCTGGTGCATGTAGGCGGTAGCGAGGTTGCGATGGACGATGGCGAAGCCGGGGTCGATGGCGACAGAGGCCTGCCACATGCGGACGGCTTCCTCAGGCTGGGTATCGTAGAGCTCGTTGCCGAGGTAGTAGGGCGCGCGGGCGTCGTGGGGGTTGGCGGCGATGGCGGCGCGGAGGACGACGGCTTCCTCATGCTCGAAGGGGAAGACGTAGTCGGTGGGCATGGAGGCGGCGAGTTGGAGGTCCTGCGCGGCCTTCTGCGTATGGCCGAGTTTGGACTCGAAGTAGCCGAGGTAGTAGTAATCCATGGGGTGAATGCGAGCCTGGTCGGGCGCAGCGGCAGTGGATGCTGTAAGGACGTCCGCTCCGTCCTGCCACAGGCCTTCGGCCATGTACTCGGCGGCGGTCTCCTGCGCATCCTGGGGATGGGTGTTGAGGGTGGTGGCGAGGCGCTGCGCGGCGGCCTTGTCGCGGGAGGCGAGGAACTCCTCCGCCATAGAGCGGGCATCGAGCGGATCGGCGCGATGGGCGGCGCCGGCGAGAAGCGCGAGGGCCTGCTGCTGGTGGCCGGTGTGGCGGAGCGCGGCGGCTTTCAGGTTGATGGCGCGGATGTCGAGCGCATTGGAGTCGAGGGAGTGGTTGGCGAAGTCGAGGGTGGCGTTCATGTCGCTGCGGGAGATGGCGATCTGCGCGAGACCAAAGTAGCCGGCGGACTTCCAGGCGGCGCTCCAGGTGGCTTTGTAGAAGTCGGTGTAGGCTTCGTCGGTCTTGCCCTCGGCCTGGAGCGTGGCGCCGAGGTAATAGAGGGGCTCTGCATCCTTGGGGTCGGTGTAGCGGTCGGTGGCGCGTTCGAGCGCCTTGCGCAGGTAGGCCTCCGCGGTGGTGTAGCGACCGGCAGTGAACTCAGAGATGCCGAGTGCGGTGTTGACGCGGGTGTCGCCGGGATCGCGGCGGAGCGCCTCCTTCCAGTAGGACAGCGGGTCGATGACGGGGTCGTGGAACTGCTGCGCGCGCAGGCCGATGAGGTAGAGCTCGTCGTTGGTCTTGACATCCTGCGGCGCGGGCGGCGGTGTGACGACGGGTGGCATTGGCTGCGGCGAAAGGCGGATAGGCGAGTAGGAGACGAGTTCGCGGCCGCCGTCGGTGAGCGAGGCGACGAGGTCGTGCTCGTCCGTGCCGGCGGGGAGGTCGACCTGCGTGGTGAAGGGTTTGGCGGGGTTGATGGCGACGGTCCGGTCGAGCAGGACCTTGTCGCCCGCCTTGAGCAGAGCGTGTGCGGCGGCGTGGGCGGAGGTGGTGTAGAAGCCGACCTGGGCCTGCGTGCCGGTGACCTCCAGATTGACGGCTGCGTCCGGATTCGCCTGCTTGACGCCGCCGATGTCGCGGAAGGGGTACCAGTTGATGCTGAAGGAGCGGGATTCGTAGGGCTGCATCCAGCTATAGTCGGGCTGATTGTCGGAGTAGGCGCCCGTCATGAGCTCCATGTAGGGGCCGTCGTCGTCGGAGAGGGTGCTGTCCCAGCGCTTGCCGGAGGGGCCGTTGCCCCAGGTCCAGAACTTCTTGCCAGGGGCGATGTTGTGGTCGGCAACGCTCATGACGCCGGCCTGCTTGCCATGATCGTAGCCGGCGAAAAAGTCGTCCTGGTAGTTCCACGCAAAGATGGAACTGGCGGTGGGATGGTTCTTGTACCAACTGACGTCCACGCCAGCGGTGAAGTCGGAGCCGGCGTACATCTGGTGCGAGACAGGCCACTCGGTGAACTCTCGCTTGGCATGGAAGACGCCGTACTGCGTGCTGGGCGGAAAGATGACCTGGTAGTCGTTGTTGGCGCTGATGGCGAGGTTGGCGAACAGCAACATGGTGTTGACTTCCGGCGTGCGGTTGAGGATGCGCACCTTGGCCTCCAGCCGGGCGCTGCCGGGGTACAGCGTGTAGCCCACGGCCCAGCGCATGCGTTGACGCGGCTCCAACTCACCCACCCAGATGGTCTTGCTGCCGTCCGCGTTCTCTTCCAGCTTGTACTGCACGGGCAGGAAGGTGGTGGCGCGATGGTGGAAGGGGATATTCCACTCGACGCCGCCGGAGATCCAGGCGCCGAGCAGGCCGATGAGCGCGGGCTTGATGACGTGCTGGCGGTAGATGAAGTTGTAGCCGTTGGTCTTGTCGATGCCCTCGAAGATGCGGCCGCCGATCTCCGGAAGCACGCCGATGCGGATGTATTCGTTCTCGAGATAGACGATGGTGTAGGTCTTGTCGACCTTGTGGCCGGTGAGCTTGTCGTACATGGGATACGGGTAGACGGGCCCCTGCGAGCCTTGCGATTCGCGGCCGAAGAAGAACATCGGGTTCGGCTCTGGATCGCCGGCGAGGTAGGTGGGAATGACGATCTTTGTCTCCCAGACTTTGACGGGGGAGGGCCCAGCCGCGAACGAAGCGGTCGCGGCGAGTACGAATCCGGCAACCAGTGCAAGGAACATCAGCCTGCGAGTCATGAATGTATGCCTTTGTGGAGTACCCGGAGCGCTGCGATTCAGGGCGAAAAGCCCCGCTGCAGCCGTCTTGGAGCGACGCCGGAATTTTACACGTACGCGGCGTACGTTGTCGGCGTACGTCCGGGCTTCAGCAGGGAATGGTATCCAGGACTCGTCCGCGCAGCATGGTCTGGAGCAGCGTCCCGTCGGCGGCGAAGACGTTGAAGTTAGCCGGCTGGCCGACGGCGATCTCGCCGAGCGTGTGGAGGCCGAGCATCCGAGCCGGATTGCGGCTGGCCAGGCGGACGGCGGTTGCCAGGCTGGCTCCGGTGAACTGCTGCAGGTTGGCCACGGCACGGTCCATGGTGAGCACAGAGCCTGCGAGCGTCTCCACGCCTTCGGCCAGGTCGATGGCGGAGAGGCAGCGACCTTCGCGCACCGTGACCTCGAAGTCGCCGAGCATGTAGTTGCCATCGGGCATGCCGGTGGCGGAGATGCCGTCGGTGACCAGGATGGCATGGTCGCCTCCCTTGGCGCGCAGCCACAGGCGCACGAACTCCGGCGCAACGTGGATGCCGTCGCAGATGAGCTCGGCGTAGAGGCCTTCCGTGTCGAGCACCACACCGGCGATCCCCGGCTCGCGATGGTCGAGGCGGCGCATGGCGTTGAAGGTATGCGTGGCGCTGGCGGCTCCGGCTGCGATGGCTGCGCGAGCCTGCGCGGCGGTGGCGTCGGAGTGACCAATACTGATGTGGATGCCCTGGGCTACCGCGTAGTCGATGAGATCGAGGGCCCCGTCGATCTCGGGCGCAATGGTGATGAGGCGGATGTGACCGCGGGCTGCGAGTTGCATCCGCTGGAAGAGCCGGATGGAGGGCGACTGCAGGTCCTCCGGCGGATGGACGCCGCGCTTGGCATGCGAGAGGAACGGGCCTTCAAGATGGATGCCAACTGGGCGGGCTGCGTGCAGGCTGGGATCGGACTCCGCCGCTTCGATGGCATCGGCGATGCCTTCCAGCGCGCGCAGCGTGCGGTCCATGGATGCGGTGACCGTGGTTGCAAGGAAATGCGCGACACCTTTGCAGGCGAGGAATTCGCCGATGCGGTTGAGCGCACGAGGAGTGCCTTCCATGGCGTCGTGCCCGGCGGCTCCGTGAACGTGCATATCGAAGAATGCAGCGCTGAGGGTCGTGTCGTTGGAGTTCGGTTCGCCGGGTTCGATGGAGACGATCGTTCCGTCATCGTCGATGGCGATGCGCGGATATTCGAGGATGCTGTCGGCGGCGATCAGGCGTCGTGCTGTGAGTTGGTTCGTCATGGTGCGGGCACCGGGGTTGGAGCGGTTGGAACGGAGGGCGCCGGGGGGATTCCCAGTTCTTCCGCGGCAGGCAGTGTCTTGGAGTCGGCCCACTGGCGCTGGGCGCTGTGGAGCTTGTCCGCGCGGGCCAGCCATATCTGCGTCGAGTAATCGTACTGCTCCAACACGTTGCGCAGCCAGTAGGGGCGGTTGGAGCGCAGCCAGGCGGACTCGTACAGGTCGCGGAGCAGCGTGTAGCCGCTGCGAATGTCCTCGATGCGGCCGTTGAGGCTGTAGATGTCGCTGATCTCGCGGTTCACGCCGCCACGGAGCTTCTTGTCTGGACTGCTGGAGTCCGCATACGCGTGCGCGTAGGTTGTGGCCATCTCGTCGGCCAGTTGGAACTTGAGGCCGATGAAGTCCATGCGGCGCGCGCCCAGCTCCAGTGCATCGATGGCGTCCGGCTCGCGCAGTGCGCTGGTTGCTGCGCCGTATTGCGACGCGTCGTAGAGTGTGGACGAGGAGCCAACGTCGGACCGCAGTGTTCGCGCGCCTACCGGATTGGGGCCGGCGGCGGCGCGGGCCTGTGCGATCAGGGTGAGTGCTGCTTCGGCGTGCATCCGTAGATCGTGATTGTAGGGGCGCAGCTGCTCGGCGACCTTCAGGCCATCTTTCGACCATGGGTCGAGCCAGAAGAGATTATTGGTGACGCTGCCCACCTTGGCCTGCAGCCGCAGCAGATCGTGCGCGGCCATCAGTTCCATCTGCGCCTGGTTCAGCGCGCCGGTCTGATCTCCGTGGAAGACCTGGGCATAGCTTTGCTCGAAGGCCTCGATGGACGACTCGCCGGGCTGCCATGCTGCCGCAGCGCCGAAGAGGATACCGTACCAATCCTGGTTGAAGAGCCCTTCACCATCGTCGTTCCAGATGGTGTTCAACTGCCCGGTCGAGCCGAGACGCTGGCCGTCGCGGGTGAACTGCTGAATATTGTTCAGGGCCATGTCGTTGTCCGGGTAGACGAGGCGGAAATTGTGCACACTGGGCGAGACCCAGGTCTCAAACCCGGCGTTGACGAAGGGAGCAATCGACTTGGCAAAGCCCTTTGGCTCCGGGTTGTAGCCCCACGCGACGGCGATGGTGGAGTCCTTGAAGCTCTGCGGCAGCGCTTTGAGCAGGTCGGGCGAGTCCTGTGCGATGTCGCCCCAGAACAGGAGCTTGCGATGGAGCGGAGCCAGCGCCGAGACAACCTGCTGCATGAAGTCGAGGTACACCGGCGCCAGACCGCGGGCGTCCACATCGGCCTTGGTCTGGCCCAGGCCCAGGTCCACGGTTTCGTCCGCGCCGATGTGCAGGTAGGGGCCCGGATACTCCGCCGCCAGCTCTCCGAATTCCTGCTGGATGAGTGCGATGGAGCCGGGTTGTCCGGGAGCGAGAACCGCGCCGTGGGGCGTCTCGGCCAGCGGTGCGTATTGCTCCCAGGTAAGCGCGTTGTGCAGATGGCCGAAGGCCTCCTGCTCGGGCACGATAGTGACGTGGTAGGGCTTGGCATATGCGACCAGAATGGCCGCGTCTGTCGCGCTGATGCCGCCGCCCGGCGGTGCGATGAGCGGGTTGGAGGCGTATGCGGCCGTGTGCTCGAAGTAGGGCGAGTAGAGATTGATCTTGTACGCCGCGATGGTGCGGATCATCTTCTTCTCGAACTCCAGCGTGGTGACGGGGCCGCGGGAGAGGTCGTCGTCGAGCCCGCGGTGTTGCATGGCCGGCCAGTCGCGGATGGTGGCCTGATGCAGCGTGGCGTTGGCGCCGTAGCCGGTGACCAGCTGCTTGACGGTTTGCAGCGCGTAGAAGACGCCGGCGTCGCTCGCCGCGGTCAGGGCGAGGCCCTTGCCGTCAGGGATGATGGAGTAGCCTTCGGGCTTCATCGCATCGGGCATGTCGTTGCCGCTGGGTGCGGCTGTTGACTGGCCGGGCTGGAGGCTCTCGGTGTAAATGGATTTGGCGAGCGGCGTACCGTAGCGTGTCACCAGGATGTTGACGGAGGATGTGCTATTGACCGCGACGCCCTGGGCTGCGAGCCAGCTCTTCAGGTCGTCGATGGCGAAGGCGTCCTCTGCCGGGCACTGGCCGGCGCAGTTGATCTGCAGTCCGCCGGTGAGCGACTGGGCCGCACCGGCGCGAACCTCGCGCGGAATGGGAATCAGTTTCAGGTCCTGGGCCATCGCCGGGTCGCTTGCGGGTCCACCCACCGTAAGAAGGGCAGTGAGCAGGAGCGGGGCGAAGCGGAAACGCGATTTCGACATGCCCCTACGGTAAACCAGCCGGAGCGGATAGAGCCAACTGCTTTCTGCAAGTTACGCTGCCGATCCTGGGCGGCAAGTGTTAATGTCCGATGAATTTCGGTCGACCGAGGAATAGATAGGCGCGAATTTCTCCGCTGTTAACAAAGCGTTGACAAAATCGATGAAACGAACGAGCAGGGGACATTTTGCGGCGCTGGCTGGTGCGTGCCATCGGATTGCCGCGTGTCCGTCTGCTTCCAACAGAGTCTTGAGCGAGGATCCATGAAGAAGCAACTACAAGTAGCGATTGCAGCGATGCTGGTATTCGGAACGCTGTCGCTGCATGCGCAGACCGATACCGCCGCGACAACGTCGACCAAGGCAAAGAAGGCCAAGGCCGTGAAGGGCAAGACGGTTGAAGAGACAGCGGAGCAGAAGGCTATCCGCGAGCTACAGGAGAAGATGGCTGCACAGCAGGCAGAGATCGACGCGCTGAAGCAGCAGAACGCCGCCAAGGACGCTGCCCTGTCCGCCGCCCAGTCCGCGGCCACCTCGGCGCAGTCGCAGGCTGACGCGGCTGCAGCGCAGGCGCAAAGCGCCACCGCGGCGGCCCAGACGCAGGCCGATGCCGTGACCGCCCTGAAGAGCACCGTGGCCGACCAGCAGAACATGAACGCGGGCATCGTCGAGTCGATCAACTCCGCCAAGGCGGACCTGAACGACAAGATCGAATCGCCCGCCGCGCTTCACTACAAGGGCATCACGATTACTCCGGTCGCCTTCTTCGCATTTGAAGATGTGTGGCGCGAGCGGGCTGTGAACTCCGACATCAACACACCGTTCAACACCATTCCGATGCCCAGCGCGACGGAAGGCCATGTGAGCGAGCTGGAGTTTTCCGGACGCCAGAGCCGCCTGGGCGCACTGTTTACAGGAGACGCGGGCCCATTCAAGCTCTCCGGCTACTTTGAGGGCGACTTCCTGGGCGTAGGCACCACCTCCAACAACAACCAGAGCAACAGCTACGTCTTCCGTCAGCGCCAGTTCTGGGCGCAGGCTGCGATGAAGAGCGGACTCACGCTGACCGGCGGACAGATGTGGTCGCTGGTGACCGAGACGGGCTTGAGCACCAACAACCGTACCGAGAAGCTGCCGAACTCGATCGATGCGCAATATACCGTTGGCTTCTCATGGGCACGTCAGGCTGGCATCCGCCTTCAACAGACCTTTGGAGCCGTAAAGACCGGCATGTTTACGGCGGCAATGTCGCTGGAAGCAGCGCAGATTACCGGCTTCACGGTGAACGGAACCGGACCGGCCAACTACTTCTTCGCCGGCGCGGGTCAAAACGGCGGTCTGTACAACGCTGCAGGCAACTACACGGTCAGCTCGGGCGCATCCGGCCTGCTCACCAACTACGCCAACAACGTCGCACCTGACGTCATCGTGAAGGGCACGTACGATCTTCCCCACGCGCACTTCGAGCTGGGCGGCATCGCCCGCTTTATGCGCGACTACTACTACCCGATCACCAATGTCGTCGGCACAACGTACACCTACTCTCCGAACTACACTGCCAACACCAAGCCAGCCGGCGGCGTGTTTGGCGGCATCCGGGTATCGCCCAGCAAGTACGCGGACATCGCTCTGACGGCGATGGCCGGCCAGGGCACGGGCCGCTACGGTTCCTCGCAGCTTGCGGACGCAACCCTGCGTCCCGATGGCACGCTGGAGCCAATCCGCAACTACCACGGCTTGTTCAGCCTGGAGACGCACCCGACGCCGAAGCTGGATCTGTACGCCTACTACGGTGGCGAGTATGCGCAGCGTACGGTCTACGCCTCGCAGACCGGCGTGCTGATGGGCTACGGCGATCAGAACAACAACAACAGTGGCTGCTATCAGCTGCCTGCGAATCCGGCGACTGGCAGCGGCACGGCTGGCTCTCCCAGCGCAACGGGAAGCTGCGGCGGACCGACGCGCTACATCCAGGAAGGCCTGCTCGGGTTTACCTACCGCGTAGCCAGCAGCCCGAAGTACGGGCGCATCCAGTACCAGGTGAACTACCAGTACCTGCAGCGCAATCTGTGGTCTGGCTACGGCGGGGTCAGCTCTACAGATGTTTCTCCGACCGGCCCACGCGGGCTGGACAATATGTTCTTCACCAGCATGCGGTATTACATTCCGTAAACGCGGGACCTGCGTCTCCTGCTCGCCCTCGAAGCCCCATTCTGCGAAGTTGCAGGGTGGGGCTTTTGTTTGTGGGCGGCTCACTTGGGGGTGAAGTAGCCTTCGCGGGACTGGACCAGCAGGCGCTTGTTCGCGACTGTCAGATCGAGCTTGTGGTACTTGTTCGGTTTGGAGCTGGGCGGGGTATAGGCGAGCTCGTATTGCAGGCGCATGTCGGCGGCGATCTGGGTGTAGACCTGCTGCAGGGAGAGTGTGGGGCCGACCTCGAAGACGCGGCCGCCGGTCGCGCGGGAGAGGTTCCTGAGCACGTCCAGGTCGCCCCCTCCGTTGGAATAGAAAACGGAGTAGATCATGATGTCCGCGCCCTGGGCGGCGCGGATGGCGTCCTTGGCGGAGAAGCGGCTGCCGTTGTCGCCACCGTCGGTCAGTATCACCATGGCACGGCGGCCCATCTGGTTCCCGAGCTCGAGGTGGGAGACGGCGATGATGGCGTCGAAGAGCAGTGTGCCGCCGCGACCCTGGAAGGGGGCGAAATCGTCGTGCGACTGGGAGAGGTAGGCGAGCGCGTGCTCCAGCGTGGGGACGGAGCTGGTGGTCTTGGCCAGTTGCAGGATGGCCGAGTCGAACTGGACGAGCACGGCGCGGTCGGCAGGTTGGGTGAGCATGGCTGGGAAGAAGGCGCGGCCGGCGGCGATCTCGTCCTGGATGAAGTTGCGCTGGCTGCCGCTGGTGTCCACCATCAGGGCGAGGGTGAGAGGCAGGTCGGAGCCCTGCGAGAAGTAGGCGATGGCCTGCGGCTTGCCATCCTGCTTGAGCAGGAAGTCGCCGCGGGTGAGGCCGGTGATCGGCTTGCCGGCGGAGTCACGGACGATGGCGGATACGGCGACGAGGTTGGACTCGACCTTGAGGGTGGTGACGGCGTCGGCTGCGAGTGGGGCGGGGGATTCGTTTGCGACCGGCGGGGTTGGGGCGGGAGTTTGAGCAGGGCCGCGGAGCACCGGTACGGCGGCGAGCAAGGCGAGGGAGAGCAGCGCGAGGCGGATCACCCTTCTGCAGACCGGGCTGGAGGCGGGTCCGCGATGGTTCAGGCAGGGCTTTGCGCTGAAGCTCATGGATGAATCTGCCTCTCTATTCAGGATACGGGAATCGTTGTCGCTCGATCAGAGGGCGTTGAGGTCGATCTGGTAGAGTTGGCCGCCGGTGATGGAGCTGGTGACAAGGAGGTTCTGCGCGGTGGGCAGGATGCGCTGCGGGAAGGCGATGCCGGTGACGATCTGGGTAAGGCGCATGTTGGAGGGATTGCTGACGTCGACCTCCTCGATGTAGCCCTGGTTGTAGCAGCCGACGTATGCGGTCTGGTTGGACACGGCGATGGGCAGCGCATTGCATTGGGAGTTGGCTGCGGCCAGGGGAGCGATCTGGAGGGCGGCCAGGCTGGCTGGATTCGCGATATTGATGGACTCCAACTGGCTGGCGTCGAATAGGGTGACGTAGGCGACGCTGCCCTGCACGGCGATTTGCTGGGGCGAGTGGGCGACCGGGAATGGGCTGCCCAGAAGCGACATAGTGGACTCGTTGACGACCTGGATGGTGCTGGAGGTGGTTTGCGGGGAGTTCTCCGAGCCTGCAACAGCGTAGATGGTGCCGCTGGCGACGGCGAGATAGCCAGGATTGACGAACTGGCCGGGGCCGGGGCTGGCCAGGGTTACGCTGCCGGTGATGACGGGGCTGGAGGGCGACGCGATGCTGACCCTGGCGATGGAGCCGTTGGCGAGGCCGCTCTGGCCGAACAGGGGAACCAGCACGTTGGCGCCGTCCAGCACGATGCCGGGAAAGGGCTGTGGCAGGCCGCTGACGGAGCCGAGACGGCTGAGCGAGCCGTCGCTGTGCACGCTGAGCGTGAGCAGCGTGGAGGTGTCAAAGCAGGCGGCTGCCATGACGGTGTTGCCGCCGATGGTGGCGATGACCATGCCGCTGGGGTCGTTGCAGGCGGTGAAGTAGGCGGGGACGGCGAGGACTGGAGAGCCGCTGGCAATACTGTAGGTGAAGATCTGTCCGGTGCCCTGGACGCTGACGAACTCATAGTTGCCGAAGGTGGCCACGGAGTTGGGCGTGCCGGTGGTGGATGGGGTGACGCTGACGATCTGCAGCGGCGAAGGGCTGGCGCTGCCGCTGCCGCCGCCGCAACCGCACAGGACCGCTGCAAGGGTAGCCGCCAACGGAAGGAGAAATCTCATGAAACGAAGTTCCTCGACGCGTTCCTGCTAGATGGGGGATTCGCCATTGACGATGGGGAGATTGGCGGGCGGGGTGAAGGTGAAGTCGGAGGGTTTGGTGGGGATGTCTTCTTCGATGCCGGTGAAGGTGAACTCGGTGATTGCGCCGCCGGCCTCTTCGATCTTCATGCCCTGGATGACGCCGGTGGAGGAGACGATGAGGGTGAGCAGGTGGATGCGCTGGGCCATGCCGCGGGGGACGCCGGTGATGGTGGAGTTGGGGCCAGACGCTGCGGTGGCCAGGTTGTCGAGTTCCTTGGCGAGCTGGGTGTGTCCGAGGAGCAAACGGAGCGGCGAGCGGAGGTCGTCCAGTTGCTTGGCGGGGGTACGGGAGACCTGGGCGTCGCCGGGGGTGTAGAACCAGCCGAACTTGCCATCGAGGACGAAGACTTTGCCCTGGGGATTGTCGTAGGACCAGCGCATGAGGCCGGGCTTGCGAAGGAGGAGGGTGCCGGTCTCGGTGCGGTCCAGGCCCATGCCGGCGTAATGCTCGGAGTAGCGGGCGCGGAGGGTATGCAGGTGATTGTAGTGGTCGTCGACGCGGCGGATGAGGGCGGGGTCGGGGGTTTGGGCAGAGACGCATGGGGCGCATAGGAGCGCGCAGAGCAGGGGCAGCAGGAACGAAATGCGGGGATTCTTCACTGCGTTCAGAATGACAGATTCGAGAGGTGGTGGCGAGTGGGTTACTGGATGGGCTGGGTGCAGTTGGTGCCGCCGGTGGGGTCGGCTTTCAGGATGGCGCTCTCGTCGGAGCAGAAGCCGGTGTTTCCGGTTTTGTGGACCTGGAGCGGGACGGCGGTGAGTTGGTAGGAGGTGTAGGATGCCTGATTGTCCAGCGTGACCTGGTTGCAGTTGGAGATGGCGAAGGCGTAGCCGCTCTGGTGGCCGGTCGCGGCGAGTGCTGGATCCAGGAGATCGGCGCCTTGTGCGGATGGCGGGCCGGAGGATGGATCGCCGCCGAGGGTGGCGAGGGAGCAGGCGAAGCCAATGTCCGGGTACGCCGTCTTGTACTTGAGCTCCGCGGCGTCGATGGCGCGCATGGTGTTGATGGCCGCGACTTCGTTGCGGTTCTTGAAGAGCTTGAACCAGTGCGGGAGGGTGAGCGCGAGCGCGATGACAACGATAGGGCTGAGCAATGCCACCGCAGCGCCCAGAATCGCGGCCCAGGACCAGGCGCGTCGGCGCGCTTGCGGCTGCGAAACCCCTGCGGGTTGAGGCGTCGAAGGCTCTGGTGTGGAACTGTCGTGCGGCATGATGAGCAGTTTAGACTATCGCGCTTACTGGATTGGCTGGGTGCAGTTGGTTCCGCCGGCGGGGTCGACCTTGACGATGTTGTTTTCGTCGGAGCAGTAGCCGTTGTCGCCGGTCTTGCCGACGGATTGAGGCAACCCGGTGATCTCGTACGAGGTGTAGACGTCCTGGTTGTTGATGGTGACCTTGCCGCTGCAGGTGACGGAGAAGGTGTATCCAGACTTCTGGCCGGTGGAGGCAAGGGCGGGGTCGAGCAACTGGGAGGCCTGCGGTGTGGGCGCGCCGGACTTGGGGTCGCCGCCGAGCAGCGAGATGGGGCAGGCGTAGGTGTGATACGAGGAGTCGTAGCTGAGCTCTGCCTGTCCCAGGGTGCGCATGGTCTGGGTGGCGGAGGTCTCATTGGCGTGCTTCTTGAGCTTGAGCATCTGGGGCACGGCCAGCGCCATCAGGATGAGCATGATGGACATGACGATGAGGAGCTCGATGAGGGTAAAGCCTGCGGAGGCAGGTTCTCGGTTCTCGGTTTGCGGTTCCAGGGTTCGGAGCAGGAGGGTGCTGGCGTTGGTCTTCATTGGATTACGGAAACCTCTGATCTGTTGACAGCTTTAGAGTATAGACGCTTTGCGCGCGCGGATGACAGCGTTGTGGGCACAGACAAAGAGCAGATTCCTCCGCTTCGCGATGGAATGAACAACCAATGCAGCGGGGGTCAGCAGGCAAGGGCGGCGCGATCGATCTTCATGGTGCCGAGGTTGCCTAGGACGGTGAGGGCGACGGCGTCCGGGTGGAAGAGCTGCTGGGCGAGGGATTGGACGTCGGCGGCGGTGACGGCTTCGACCTCCGCGATGATGTCGTCGACGGAAAAGAAGCGGCCAAAGTACATCTCCTGGCGGGCGAGATTAGCCATGCGGCTGGAGGAAGATTCGAGGCCGAGGACGATGTTGGACTTCAGCTGATCCTTGGCGCGCTTGAGTTCGGCGTCGGGGACGGCGGCGTCTTTCAGGTGGCGGAGTTCTTCGAGGACGAGGCGGATGACCTCGGGAGTTTTTTCCGCGGAGGTGCCGGCGTAGATGGCGAGACAGCCGGCGTCGCGGAAGGGATTGGTCTCCGAGTAGATGGAATAGGCAAGGCCGCGGTCCTCGCGGATGGTCTGGAAGAGGCGGCTGCTCATGCCACCGCCCAGCATGGTGTTGAGCAGGTAGACGGCGTAGCGCGAGGGCGAATCGACCTGCGGGGCAGGCACGCCGAGGCAGAGCTGCACCTGCTCCAGGGACTTCTTCCGTTTGAGGGTGATGTGCGGGTGGGTGGCTGGCGCGGGAACGTGTACGAGCGGCGTGTCGCTGGAGGCGGCAAGGCCGCTGAACTGGTCTGCGACCTGGGCGACGAAGGCGTCGTGGTCCAGATGGCCTGCGGCGGAGAAGACCATGTTGCGCGGGGTGAAGCGGCTGGCATAGTCGTCCAGAACGATCTGCTGGGTGAAGCTGGAGACGGTCTTGATGGTGCCGAGAATGGGGCGGCCAAGGGCATGACCCTTCCAGAAGTTCTGGGTAAAGGTTTCGTGGACGAGGTAATCGGGGTTGTCCTCATCCATCTTGATCTCCTCGAGGATGACCCCCTGCTCGCGGGCGATGTCGTCCGGGGTGAAGGTGGGATGGAGAACGAGGTCGGTCAAAAGATCAAGTGCCGGTGCAGTATTCTCGTCTAACACCTTGACGTTGAAGCAGATGCTTTCTTTCCCCGTGAAGGCATCGAAGTTGCCGCCGATGGAGTCCGCCTCGCGGGCGAACTGCTGAGCGGAGCGGGTGGTGGTGCCCTTGAAGACCATGTGCTCGACAAAGTGGGAGATGCCATTGAGGGCGAGGGACTCGTCGCGGGAGCCGGAGGCGAGCCATACGCCCATGGAGACGGAGCGGACGTGGGGGATCGACTCGGTGAGGACGAGCAGGCCGTTGGGGAGGGTGGTGCGGCGGATATTGCGGGCCGGGGAGATGGTGGCGGCCTGGGTGGGGGCGAGGATTGCGGGCATGCGGCTCCTTGGAGCCTTTATTGTGTCACAGGGATTGGACGGATGGCTCCTCCTCTGCGGGGATGATGGTGAATGCAGTGGACTGTGGCTGGTGGGGCGGCACGGGGAGATTGTAAAGGCAGTATTCTAGCGATATGGAGACGCGGGCGCTGTTTGGGATGGATTTACCGGAGCTTACGGAGTGGATGGCGGGGCTCGGACAGAAGCCGTACCGCGCGCGGCAGGTGTTTGAGGCGCTCTACAAGCAGCGAGTGGAGCGGTTGGAAGAGGTGACTACGCTGCCGGCGGAGTTGCGGGAGCGGTTGGCGGCTGAGGGCTATGTGGTTGGGCTGCCGGAGATCGTGCAGGCGGCGAAGAGCGTGGATGGGACGGAGCGGTACCTTGTCCGGCTGTCCGACGGCGAGACCGTGGAGACGGTCTGGATGCCGGGTGGCGACGGCGGCGAGCGCGGCGATGGCAGCGACGCGGCGGCTGAGGAAGAGGGTGAGGTCGGGGATGCGGAGTATGCGGTAGAAAAGCGGGGCAGGCGCGAAAGCAAATACGGGGATTCTTCGCCTGTGGCTCAGGATGACAATTCATTGGCCGGGGACGGGTACAAGCGGGCGACGATTTGCATTTCGAGCCAGGTGGGATGTGCGGTGAACTGCCAGTTTTGCTTGACGGCAAAGCTGGGGATTCGGCGCAACCTTACGGCGGGGGAGATTGCGGGGCAGGTGGCGGCGGTGCTGAACCGGCAGCGGGTTCGGATTGGGAGCGGCAAGGGCGTGGAGACGCCGTCGCGGATCAACCTGGTGTTTATGGGTATGGGCGAGCCGTTTCTGAACTACGACGCGTTTATGCAGAGCGTGCATGTGTTGCGCGCGATGGGGATTCCTGAGTCGCGGATGACGGTATCGACCAGCGGGATTGAGCCGTCGATCCGGCGTTTTGCCGAGGAGCCGGTGCGGCCGAAGCTGGCGTTGAGTCTGAATGCGTCGAACGACACCGTGCGACGCGAGATTATGCCGATTACGAAGAAGTGGGACATCGCGGCGCTGCTGGACGCGGTGGGGTCGATTCCGCTGGGCAAGCGGGAGTATGTGACGTTCGAGTACGTGCTGCTGGGCGGAGTGAATGACCAGCCGGAGCATGCGCGCGAGGTGTTGGCTCTGCTGGCGGGGATGAAGGCTAAGGTGAATCTGATTGTGTGGAATCCGGGGCCCGGGATTGAGTATCACCAGCCCAGGCCGGAGGACGTGGCGGTGTTTCACCGGATGCTGATCGATGGCGGGATTCCGACATTTACGCGCAGGCCGCGGGGGCGGGATATTTATGCGGCGTGCGGACAGTTGAAGCGGACGGTGGACGGGCCGGAGTTGGTGGGGATTTCGGCGGCAATTTAGCGACGAGCAGGGGCTCTTCGAACGAAGACGAATGCGGGGATTCTTCGCTGCGCTCAGAATGACAAACGAAAAGTGCGCTCAGGATGACACAGTGGAAGGCCGCACTCAGGCGAAGACACGGGGCTGGCCGGTGGCTTCGAGGACGGATTCCCAGAGGTCGCCGTGAGGGTCGACGGTGTTGCGCTGGCGGATGGCGAGTGCCATGGGGACGTGGACGAAGCGGTTGCGCCAGCGGCCGATGAGCACTTCGGTGCGGCCGGACATCGCAGCGTGGACGGCGTAGTGGGCCAGGCGGACGCAGTAGACGCTATCGTGGGGGTTGGCGGGCACGCTGCGAATGGCATAGCTGGGATCGATGTACTTGAGGTTCAGCTCCATATTGATCCCACGGAAGTAGCTGTTGATGCGGGAGCGGAGCCAGGGGCCGACGTCGGTAAGGCGCTTGTTACCGGAGGCGTCGGTGTCGCCAACGACCTCGCGCATCTCGGCTTCCATGAGCTCCTGGCCTGCGCCTTCGGCTACTGCGATGACGGCGTGGCCGCGTCGTTCGAGGCGCTGGTGGAGGACATTCAGCAGGCCACGTTCGCCGTCGAGCTGGAAGGAAACCTCCGGGATCAGGACGAAGTTGGCGTCGCTCATGGCGAGCGAGGCGTAGCAGGCGATGAAGCCGGAGTGGCGGCCCATGAGCTTGACCAGCCCAATGCCGTTGGGCGCGCCGGTGGATTCGACGTGGGCTGCTCGGAGGGACTTGGTGGCTTCGGAGAAGGCTGTCTGGAAGCCGAAGCTCTGGTCGATGAACTGGATATCGTTGTCGATGGTTTTGGGGATGCCGACGACGGCGATCTTGCTGCCGCGGGCGGCCGCCTCCTGCGAGATGCGCATGGCCCCGCGAATGGTTCCGTCTCCACCGATGACGAAGAGGAGATTGATGCCCATGGCTTCCAGGCAGTCGACCACCACCGATGCGGGCTGTTCGCCACGGGACGAGCCGAGGATGGTGCCGCCGAGTTCGTTGATGTTGGAGACGGATTGGGGCGTGAGGTCGATGGCGGAGTTGCGGAACTCTGGCAGAAAGCCGCGGTAGCCGTTCTGGAACCCATAGACCTTGGGTACGCCGTAGCGAAGGATGAGTTCGAGGGTGAGGCCGCGGATAACGTCGTTGAGGCCGGGACAGAGCCCGCCGCAGGTGACGATGGCTGCGCGCGATCCTGCTGGGTCAAAGAAGATCTTGCGGCGCGGGCCGGCGGGTTCGAGGACAGGGAACTCCTCGGTGGGGCGGTCGCGGGCCGCGGCGGCGGAGAGGGTGTCGTCAAAGAGGACGCGGTCGGACTCGTCGACGTAGTGGATGGACTTCAGGCGCTGGTCGAGGGCCTCTCCCAGGGGAGAGTCGATGTGCGGCGTCCCCAGGGTAGGGACTGCCAGATCGGCGCAATCTACCATTGCGGGCCCAAAGGGTGGAGTTGTCATGTGGTCTGGGGGCAGTATAAGCGAACTCGGCGCTGCCGCCTATTGCGCCTCGCCATATCGTCCGGTCGATGAGGAGCGGGCAGGCCTTAGCGCCATCGCTTGAGGGCAGGCCATGCGGCCTGGAGGCCTCCCTTGAAGCCGCGGCAGTGGTAGATGGGGAGCCACTCGTCCGGGCGGGAGAGCGGGTCGCGGGTGTTGCCGACGATGGTGTAGCTGGTGCACAGGGTGCGCATGCGGTCCTCGTCGCCTTCACCCAGGACGATCATGCTCTCGCCGGTGTAGTTGCGCGGACCCCAGATCCAGTAGTTCTGGTGGCCACCGATGGATTTGGGCAGGCCGTAGCGCGGGCCGAAGAAGTCGATGGCGGCGGCGTCGCCGTAGTTGTTGGCGAAGATGGCGGTGCGGCGCTGGTCGTCGGGCGAGAGGGTTTGGTAGTAGGCCCCGACGCGTTGGGCAATGCCTTCCCAGCCGAACATGTCGGCATAGATCTGCGGAAGAACTCCCTGGGCGGAGTGCTCGAATTTTTCCTGCTCGATGCCCATGCTGTGTTCGTAGGCAAGAAAGTGGGGGACGCTGAGGATGGGCAGGATGGTGGGCGCATAAATGCAGCTGACGGCGGCGATGCCGAGCGCCAATGCGGGTTTGGCCCAGACCAGCGCTTTGCCGCGGGTGACGGAGTCAATCCACACGGCGCCGGCGGCGAACAGCATGGGATAGACCGGGGCAAGGTAATAAAGCTTGCCGTGGAGAGCCATCATCTGGGCGAGGAAGACGAGGTAGGCGATGGCGACGGCGCGGAAGGGGCGGCCGGATTTTGAGAATGCGAAGAGCATCGCGAAGAGGACGAGGAGAGCGGCGATGTAGCCAAGCATCTCTGCCTGCGACTTGAGGAAGGGAAGCGGAGAAAGTGCAATGTCGCGCCCGCTTTCGCGGACATTGTGCATGAGTTGGAGGAACGGGAACTGGTTGCGCCATTGCCACAGGAAGTTGGGCAGGGCGATGGCGGCGGCCAGTGCGGCGGCGATCCAGAACCAGCGCTGGCGCAGGGACTGACGCAGCGGCGTGAGGAGTATGCCCAGGATGAGGCCCGAGAGCCAGAAGAGGACGGCGTACTTGTTCAAGATGGCAATGCCGGTGAGGATGCCGATGGGGAGCCAGAGACGCTGGTCGTTGGACTTTGCAATGCGGACGACCAGCCAGCCGATTGCGGTCCAAAGGACGGGGTCGAACGCATTCATGGTGAAGAGGTGGGAGATCGCAAGCAGGATGGGAGCAAGCAGCGCGGCGAGGGAGGCGAGGAAGATGGCCCAGCGGCGGCCTCCGAGTTCGCGGGCCAGCAGGCCGGTGAGCAGGACAGTGGCAGTGCCGGCCAGCGCAGGCAGTAGCCGCAGGGCCCAGATCGAAGTGCCGATGGTGTGCTGCAACAGCCACGCGAGCCAGGCGATCAGCGGCGGCTGATCGACGTATCCCCAGGCGGGATGCTCGCCGCAGGCAAGGTAATACAGCTCGTCGCGGAAGTAGCCGTAGCGGGGGCCGGCGATGCAGTAGAGGACGATGCGGACGAGCGCGATGGCGAGGACGATGGCAGTCCCGGACGCGAGCGCGGAGGGAGTGCGGGGATGGCCTGGGACGATGGCGGCTTGCGAGTTCGCGGGCATGGCTGTAGTACGGATTGTAGCGGGGATGGTTCCGCCTGGCTCAGCGGGCGGGCGGCCCGGCGAGCGCGAGGTCGAGGAGGGTCTGGGTGACGCGGTCGGGGTCGTGGCGGAGGACGCCGCCCTCGTGGACGAAGTTGCCAGGGATGGGTTCGACGCCGAGGGAGCGAATGCGATCCAGATCGGGCTCAATGGGCGATTGACCTTCGCGAGCGTACTGTTCCAGCAGCATGGGCGAGATGGGGCCGGTGTTGATGAGGGCGTAGTCGAAGATCTTTGGGTAAGACAAATGCGGAGATTCTTCCCCTTCGCGGCGCTCAGGGTCAGAATGACAATTCTTAAGGTTGCGGTGTTGCTCAGGGTTGCAGTGCTGAAGGATTTTCTCGATGTGCTGTGAGGCGGTGAGGCCAAGCGACTCGTTGGCCTGGGTCATCAGGTTGCCAACGTAGACGCGGGTGGCCTTGGAGGCGGCGATGGCCTCCGGGATGCCGCGGACGAGCAGGTTGGTGATGAGCGAGGTGTAGAGCGAGCCGGGGCCCAGGGTGATGAGGTCGGCGTTGGCGATGGCTTCGAGCGTGCCGGGGAGCGGCTCGGCGTCCGCGGGCGAGAGCATGAGTTCGAGGATGCGGTGCGGGCTGGCGGTGATGCTGGTCTCACCCTCGACGAGGGAACCATCGTCCATGCGCGCGGCCAGGGTGACGTTGGTGTTGGTGGCTGGATAGATGCGGCCGCGGGTGGCGAGAATCTGCGAGGACATCTGCACGGCCTGGGCGAAGTCGCCGGTGATGCCGGAGAGCGCGGCGACGAAAAGGTTGCCGAAGGAGTGGCCTTCGAGGTCGCCGTGCGCGAAGCGGTACTGAAAGAGCTTGGCGAGCAGGTGCTCATCCTCTGAGAGCGCGACCATGCAGTTGCGGACGTCGCCGGGCGGGAGCATGTTGAGGTCTTCGCGGAGACGGCCGGAGGAGCCCCCGTCGTCGGTGACGGTAACGATAGCGGCCAGGTCGCGGATGAGGCAGGAGTGATTGGCGAGAACGGCTTCGACGCGGCGGTCGAGTGGCTGATGAGGTTCGAGCGCGCGGCGGTTGACAGCATCGGTGGCGCGGCGGGAGCCGGCGGGAGCGGGGACGTAGCGCTTGAGGCCGCGGAGGAGGGTGGAGAGCCCGGTGCCACCGCCGATGGCGACAACACGGAGAGTGGCTAATGTCGGAACGGATTTTGAGGAAGGAGACAATGCTCTGCCAGTTTACAGGGACTTGGGCACCGGTCTTAGTGAGGCAGCGAAAAGTCCGATGCGTCCTCTTGGAACGGATAAAAAACATCAATATCGAGAGAATCCGGGCATCGGGGGAAGGGTGAGGGGCAATTGCGCACCGGGAGAGGCTTGTTTGCTATTACCCAAAAAGGTGAGTCGATTCCATTCTCCATGTGACAGCTGTCACGTCTGATTGGCTATACTCCTAGTTAGCTTAGGTTAATCACAGAATGCCGAGTAACCCAATACTTGTGATATGGGAGTACCAGCATCTATGCAAGACTGTATTTCTCAGCCCTTGGTCGAAGCTCCAATCAGCGGAGCGAGTCTGAATTCACGCAATACCAACCAGAACCCCTTCACCTTGAGTAGCCTGACCGGCAGGAGGATCCTGATTGTCGATGATGATGTTTGCCTGACGGGCCTGCTGCGCCAGGAGTTTGAGGACGACCGGTACACGGTGGATGTCGCGCACGACGGGGAAGAAGCCCTGGGCATACTGCAGGGTGCGACGCGCTACGACCTTGTGATTCTCGACCTGAATCTGCCGAAACTGGATGGCATCGCTCTGCTGGAGCGCGTTCGCCCGATCCAGCCTCGGCTACGGATGCTGGTGTTGACTGCGCGGAGCCGGGTGGAGGACAAGGTGAAGGCCTTGCGAGCGGGCGCGGACGACTGCGTGAGCAAGCCGTTCTCGCTGGTGGAACTGCAGGCGAGGGTGCGGGCGACGTTGCGCCAGGATGTGGCGCAGGTGCCGGACGTGTCGACCGTGGGCGATCTTACGCTGAACCGTGAGTTGCGCCGGGTGGAGCGGAATGGCCGGCGGATCGAGTTGACGCCTCGCGAGTACGCGATTCTTGAGTTCATGATGCGCCACGAAGGGCGTCCGGTCTCTCGCGCGACGCTGCAGGAAGAGGTCTGGAACATGCAGGCGGACCCTTCCACCAACATAGTGGACGTGTACATGAAGTATGTACGCGACAAGGTGGACCTGCCGGGAGAGCGGAAGCTGACCCATACGGTGCGCGGCGTCGGGTACGAACTGCGTTGCGGGTAGGGCAGCGGAGAAGCTAGAGCAAATTCCCTGTTGCTGTGGAGTGGGAGTTTCTGTGCGGTACCGTTTTCTTTGGAAGAAAACAGACATCAATGCAACGCCTCCCTGTACACCTACAGGGAATTTTCTCTAGTCTGGCCGCGGGCCGCCGCAGGAGCGGGGCAGGAGATACTGCGGGGTCTCGCGGAGGACGGTGAGGTCGAAGCAGTTGGCCTGGACCTGGGAGGCGAGTTGGGCGGCGGCAGTGGCCTGCAGGATGCCCTTGGTCTCTGCGGCGGCGACGGCAGGCGGGACGTAGAACGGCGCAATCTTCTGCTGGAGCATGGCCGGCGGGATGCGGTAGCTGGCAAAGACGGCGGAGGCGAGAGCGCTCTCCTGCTGGGCGACGGCGGGCGGAGCCTGCGCCATGATAAAGATCATCTTGTAGGTGCCCCCGGTGTCGATGGGGAGCGAGCACAGAAGGGCCGCGACGGTCATCGGGCCGGCCTTTCCGGTGACGTTGGCGACGATGCGCCCGCACTGGCCGATGTTGGTGGGAACCTGCAGCGGCGTGGACGAGGCGATGGTGACCTGCGGCGCGGGTGCTCCGGAGGTGGCGGCGCCGTGCTGGAGCGCCTGGGTGAACTTCTGCTCCAGGGTGTCGGAGTTCGGGATGGAGAGGTCCACGCCGTTGGCCGGCTTTTGGGAGAGCTGGAACGGTGCGCTCCGGACGACGAGGGCGTTGCCGAGCGAGATGGTCTCGTTCTGCGGGCCAGTCATGACGATGACGGTGCTGGCGCCGTTGGTGACCTTCCAGCCGGAGGGCAGGCCGGCGGTGGCGGTCTTGTCGGGCGTTGCGTAGGGCTGGAGTGTGGGGGCAGGCGCGGGTGCGGTTGGCGCGGATTGCGCAACGGTTCGGCCGGGGTAAGCCACGATGCACGCAATGGCGAATAGGAATGCTCGCTGGCAGGGTGTGGGCACGATCAAGCTCCTGAGGGATTAAATTTCCGGTGTGGCTCTGGAAGAATGCCCGGGGGAAGCGGATGTCGAACGAGCCTCCAGCATATCGCAGGGGCCAAGTGGGTGCTGGAAAACCGTGCCTCGCCAAGCAGGACGTGCGCTATTTGGTCATGCGGTCGAGGTGGCGGTAGCCGCCGGTGCCGAGGATGGTCATCAAGAAAATGAGCGAGTTGTAGGCGGCGTGGACCAAGGTGGAGGCGGCCACGGACTGGGTCTTGACGCGGACGAAGGTGAGGACCAGGGAGACGGCGAAGAGCACGGCGAGGGCGTTGACGGCATAGCCGATCTGCTGCGCGTGGAGCAGTGCGAAGAGGATGCTGGAGAGGATGCCGGAGAAGGCATAGGCGGCGGGTGTGAGGGTCGTGGTGGTGAGCCAGTGGTTGCGGCCCTGGGGGGTGCGCGGAAGCGAGAGCCAGTCGTAGGCGATGGCGAAGGCGGGCACCAGGAATCCGCGGAAGCAGATCTCCTCGAAAACGGGCGCAACGAGGATTCCGAAGAAGGTGACGACCCAGGCGGTGGATTGGCTGAGGAAGAAGTCGTCGATGGGCGGAGGGTGGGATGAGGAGAAGAAGTAGTCGACGACGGACGACATGGTAGCGAGCAGGAGGCCGAGCACGATGAGCTTGGGGACCTGATTGCGGGCTGCGGGCCAATGCCACTGGATGCCGTCGAGGAAGGTGCGGCGCCAGAGGACTGGATAGAAGAGCCATGCGGCAAGCAGCGTGGCAACGTAGGTGGCGGCTTCCGCAGCGATCTGGAGCTTGGGGTGCTGGATGGTGACGGTGCCGCCCTGCTTGGCCGCCGGCGTGAGACCGACCGCGGAGAGCAGCAGGGCGGACAGCGTGAGCAGTAGCGCGGCGATGAGGAAGAAGAGGAGCGCGTGGCCGAGGTTGGGAATGCGACGGGGCAGAGGCGCAGCTTCTGGTTGCTCGGTGGTCGGCGGAAGCTCGTAGACGTTGTCGGGAGTGTCGCTCATGCGGGCTTTGTACGCCTCTTCGAGGTGGCTTTCTTGGTGACTTTGGCGGGCTTGGCTATTGGTTTGGCGGGGTTTGCGGTGGGGACGCCGGTCTTCTTTTCAGGGGCGATGAACTTGCCGCGGGAGTTCTTGGGGCGGTCGGGGGCGGCGATCTCGTAGGGTTGGGGGCCGGCGTTGGGGTTGTGGCCGTTGGTCGCGGCAAGGGATCCGATCCCACTGAATGGGACACCCAGATCGGTGGCAGCATTGGCGGCGGTGTAATGGCGGGCGAGGAACTGGCCGGTGTAGGAGTTGGCGACGGTGGCGATCTGTTCCGGCGTTCCGTGGGCGATGACCTGGCCGCCGCGCTCGCCGCCTTCGGGGCCCATGTCGAGGACGTAGTCGGCGTTGCGGACGATGTCGAGGTTGTGCTCGATGATGATGATGGTGTTGCCCAGGTCGGTGAGGCGGTGGAGCACTTCGAGCAGCTTGCGCACATCGTCGAAGTGGAGGCCGGTGGTGGGCTCGTCGAGCAGGTAGAGAGTGCGGCCGGTCTGGCGCTTGGAGAGCTCGCGGGCGAGCTTCATGCGCTGGGCCTCGCCCCCGCTGAGGGTGGTGGCGGACTGGCCGAGGTGGATGTAGCCGAGACCGACATCGACCAGGGTTTGCAGCTTTTGCGCGGCGGTGGGGATGTCCTTGAGAACGGGCAGCGCGTCGGCGATGGGCAGGTCGAGCAGGTCGGCGATGGAGTGGCCGTTGAACTTGACGGCGAGCGTCTCCTGATTGTAACGGCGGCCATTACATACTTCGCAGAGGACGTAGACATCGGGCAGGAAGTTCATCTCGATGCGGCGCTGGCCCTCGCCCTGGCAGGCTTCGCATCTTCCCCCTTGCACATTAAAAGAAAATCGCCCGGGCTTGTAGCCGCGCTCGCGCGATTCCGGCAGCATAGCGAAGAGATCGCGGATAGCCGTAAAGACGCCGGTATACGTTGCCGGATTCGACCGCGGCGTGCGGCCGATGGGCGACTGGTCGATCTGGATGGCCTTGTCGATCTGGTCGATGCCGATGACGCGGTCGTGCTCCCCGGGGTCCTCGCGGGAGCCGTAGAGGGTGCGGGCGAGGGCGCGGTAGAGGATGTCCGCGACCAGGGTGGATTTGCCGGAGCCGGAGACTCCGGTGACGACCGTCATGACGCCGAGGGGGAAGTGCGCGGTGACCTGCTGCAGATTGTGAGCGCGAGCGGATTCGACGGTGATCCACTTGCCGGTGAGCGGGCGGGGATGGGCGCGGGCGACGATCTCGATCTTGCCGGCGAGGTACTGGCCGGTGAGCGAGGCGGGATTGGCCATGACCTGCTCGGGAGTGCCGTCTGCGATGAGGAAGCCGCCGTTTTTGCCGGCCCCGGGGCCCAGGTCCAGGACGTAGTCGGCCTTGCGGATGGTGTCTTCGTCGTGCTCGACGACGAGGACGGTGTTGCCGAGGTCGCGGAGATTGACGAGGGCCTGGATGAGGCGCTGGTTGTCGCGCTGGTGCAGGCCGATGGAGGGCTCGTCGAGAACGTAGAGGACGCCGCGGAGGCGGCTGCCGATCTGGGTGGCCAGTCGGATGCGCTGGCCCTCGCCGCCGGAGAGGGTTGCGGCGGAGCGGTTGAGCGAGATGTAGTCGAGGCCGACGGCGTTGAGGAATTCCAGGCGCTCGATGATCTCGCGCTGCAGGCGGTCGGCGATGGTGGCTTCGCGGCCGGTGAAGCGCATGGCGCGGGCGGCGGTGAGGGCACGCTCCAGCGAGAGGGCGGTGAAGTCGGCGATCGAAAGGTTCGAGGTGCTGTCGACCCCACCCATGTCGCGATGAGACGGCGCCATGAATGGGGCACCCGCATTTGTGACCGTATTCCCATCCGGTGTGGTGGGTGGCCCGACGGAGATGGTGACGGCGAGGGATTCCGGGCGGAGGCGCTTGCCGTGGCAGCGGGGGCAGGTGGCGGCGGACATGTACTGCATCATGTACTCGCGGTAGCCCTCGGACTTGGTTTCGTCCAGATTGGAGCGGAGATAGGCGAAGATGCCGTGGAAGCCGGTGCGGCCGACCTCGTTTTTTGGCGGGCCGTAGAGGAAGAGGTCCTGCTGCTCCTTGGTGAGCTTTTCAAAGGGGAGCTTGAGGTTGATCTTGTACTTTTCGGCGGCGAGCTTGATGAGGCGAAGCAGGTAGGACGAGCCGGAGCCGGGGCCCATGGCACCGTCGAGCAGCGGCTTGGACCAGTCGGTAATTGTTTTCGCCGGGTCAAAGTCGTAGATGCTGCCGAGACCATGGCACTCCGGGCAGGCGCCGTAGTTGGAGTTGAAGGAGAAGCTGCGGGGCTCCAGGCGGGCGACGTTGATGCCGCAGTCGGGGCAGGCCATGGAGGAGGAGTAGAGAACCTCCTGCTGGGCGCGATTGGGGCCCTGGGTGCCTATGAGGACGAGGCCGTCGGCCATCTGGAGGGCCTTGAGGACGGAGGCTTCGAGGCGTTTGGTGTCGTATCTCTGAGGTT
>Ga0302278_10000564_pt1 | contig 47277 bp, 44 predicted proteins | sample III_Bog_N3_2_FD_194543 | JGI IMG/M metagenome (GOLD analysis project Ga0302278, IMG submission 194543) | Peat permafrost microbial communities from Stordalen Mire near Abisko, Sweden - III_Bog_N3_2 | ecosystem: Environmental > Terrestrial > Soil > Wetlands > Peat | place: Sweden: Abisko...
CCAGACAACGCTACCCCTGCCGTCCGAGACCCAAGACCCGAGACCCGAGACCCAAAAGGAGGGTCAAGCCCGGTCAAGGTCAGTCAAGGTGATGGTTCCCGGCGAGCGGCGGGGCGGGGGCCATCCACCCCGGAGGAACCCGATCCCGCCGACTCTCTGACCGGCAACCATCCGTTGCGCTTCGACGCAACCGGGGTGGGCACGGAAAATTTCCACCCTGGAGGATAAGGCATAATCCCACCAACCATTATGAAACCTATTTGCACCTGCCGCCGTCTGTGCTATTGTTAATGTATGCTTGAGCCGCTTTCATCATCGCGCTGGGATTTCTCAACGGCGGCGCACCTGTTGAACCGGGCGGGCTTTGGCGGTTCCCCGGCCGAGATCACCCGGCTGGTCGGACTCGGGCCGGACCCGGCGGTGGCGTCGCTGCTGGATTACGAGCTGATTCCCGACCCGACCCCCAACCCCGACTGGGCGCACCCGGATCCCGAACGCATGCAACGCGAGCAGGACGTGCGCAAGTCCGGCACCCCCGAGGCCAGGCGCCAGTTGCAGATGGAGGAGAACCAATCCATCCAGCGCTCCATGATCGAGTTGCGCGGCTGGTGGCTGCGCCGCATGGCCTATGGTCCCCGGCCGTTCCAGGAAAAAATGGTCCTCTTCTGGCACGGCCATTTCGCCACCAGCATGGACAAGGTCCGCGACCCCTATTACATGTGGCGGCAGAATGAACTGTTCCGCCGGCTGGCCACGGGCAACTGGGAACTGCTGCTGCTGGAGGCGGGGCAGGATCCCGCCATGCTGATCTGGCTGGATCAGGCCCAGAGCCGCAAGGCCCATCCCAACGAAAATTTCGCCCGCGAGGTCATGGAACTGTTTTCCCTGGGCGAAGGCCATTATACCGAACACGACATCACCGAAGCCGCGCGCGCCTTCACGGGCTGGTCGCTGGACCGGTTGAGCCAGCAATATGTTTACCGGCCGTTCATCCATGACGACGGCGAGAAGGTCGTGCTGGGCCGCCGGGGCGATCTGAATGGCGCGGATGTCATCGCCCAAATCGTGGCCCAGCCCCAGGCGGCGCGGTTTATCACCGCCAAACTCTGGAATTACTTCGCGGGGGAGATGCCTTCGCCGGAATTGAACACCGCGCTGGCCGGGGTCTTTCGCGAATCCGGCAACACCTTCAAGCCCTTCCTCCGCGTGATGTTTCGCAGCGCGGAATTTTACGATGCCAGCCTGATTCGCAACCAGGTGAAAAGCCCGGTGCAATGGCTGGTGGGCAGTGTGCGGATGCTCGAATGCGAACTGCCGCCGCCCCTGGTCAGCATGGGCATGCTCCGCCAACTGGGCCAGGATCTGTTTGCACCCCCGAATGTCAAGGGCTGGGACGGCGGCATCACCTGGATCACCACCAACACCCTGCTCACCCGGTATAATGATGCCCAGTCGCTCGTGCGCGGGACCGTGCCCAATTTGTCCGCCGCCGACCTCGCCCGCAAGGCCGGCGGCCAGGGCGGCCAGGTGGCCGCCCACATTGCCCAATCCCTCCGCATGGGCGGCGTGGACCCGGATAAAATCCTCACCCCAACCGAGCGCGCCAATAAAAACGAGCTGGTCGCGGCGCTGGAACGCCGCCTCTTGCAGGCGCCCCTCTCCGGCGATCAGGAAGACATCCTCAACCAATTTCTCGCACCCCGTCCCCAGTTGAACCACGACGACATCCTGAACGTGATCCGGCTGGTGATGAGCACCCCGGAATATCAAGTGGCCTGACGCGCCGTTCCACCCGCCCCGATTATGAAAAACGAAATCTCCCTCCAAACCCGCCGGCAGTTTTTGCGCACCACCATGCTGGGCAGCGCGCTCTCGTGGACCGTCCCCGCTTTTCTTGCCGAGACCTTCAACGCCCTCCACGCCCAGGCCGCCGATGCCGCCACCCAGTTTGCCACCGGCAAAGATTCGACCATTCTCGTGGTGCTCCAGATGGCCGGCGGGAACGACGGCATCAACACCGTCGTGCCTTACAGCAGCGATTATTACCGCCAGGCGCGCCCGCACCTCGGTTTGACCGCCGAGCAGGTTTTAAAAGTCAATGGCGACATCGGCTTTCACAGCGCCCTCACCGGGTTCAAGGACTTATACGACGCCGGCCGGTTGTCCGTCATTCAGGGCGTGGGTTACCCCAACCCGAACCGTTCACACTTCCGCTCGACGGAAATCTGGCAGACCGCCTCCGACGAGGATAAAATTGAGAAATACGGCTGGCTGGGCCGCTATTTTGACAACGCCTGCGCCGGGTCCGATCCGGCGGTCGGCGTGACCATTGGCAGCCAGTTGCCCGAGGCGTTCTTCGCCCGGCAACCCAGGGGCATCGTGTTCAACAACCCCCAGAATTACCGGTTCTTGTCCGGCGCCCATCCCAGGCCCGGCGAAACGGACATGACCGAGGATTCCTATAAAAAGTTGAACGAACTGGAAATGTCCAACCCGCAACCGGACGACAATTCCGGCGGCAGCATTGGCTCCCTCCCGGCCGGCATGCCCATGCAGGGCGGCCGCGCGGTGGATTTCATCACCCGCACCGCCATGGACGCCCAGATGAGTTCGGAAGAAGTGCGGGCCATCGCCGCGCGCGTCAAGAACCAAGCCGTCTTTCCCGCCTCGCAACTGGGCAACTCCCTGGGCCTCGTGTCCAAGCTCATTGGCGGCGGGCTGCCCACGCGGGTGTATTACGTTTCCCAGGGCGGCTACGACACGCACACCAACCAGGTGGGCACGCAGCAGCGGCTGCTGCAGGACCTGGGCGATTCCCTGAAATCCTTCGTGGCCGACCTCCAGGCGCAGGGCAACCTGTCCCGCGTGCTGGTGATGACCTTCAGCGAATTCGGCCGGCGCGTGGCCGAAAACGCCAGCGGCGGCACCGATCACGGCGCGGCCGCCCCGGTGTTTGTGATCGGCGACCGCGTGAAGGCCGGCCTGCTGGGCCGGTATCCCAGCCTGGCCCCGGCCGATTTGTATGAGGGCGATATTCGCTATAACGTGGATTTCCGCAGCGTCTACGCGGCGGTGCTGGAAGACTGGCTGAAGACCCCCAGCGCCCCGATCCTGGGCCGGCAGTTCACGCCACTCAAGGTGGTGTGAGGCAAATCTGATCGCTCTGGGCGACGCCGGTGAAATCACCCGGTCTTACGAGCCGGAGCCTTAAACTCCAGCCGGAGCGCCGCCAGAAAGCCCGCCGCCTTGGCCAGTGTCTCCTCGTATTCCGCCGCCGGAACCGAATCCGCCACGATGCCCGCGCCCGTGCTGAAATACGCCGTCCCGCCCTGGCACACCGCCGTGCGGATGGAAATGCTCAACTGGCTTTCGCGGTTGAACCCCAGATAACCGTGGCAGCCCGTATACGGTCCGCGCGCGACGGGCTCCAGTTCGTCAATGATTTCCATGGCCCGAAATTTGGGCGCGCCCGTGATGCTGCCGCCCGGGAAACACGCGGCCAGCGCCGCCAAATGCGTCACCTCCGGGCGCAACCGGCCCTCCACCGTCGAGACCAGATGCTGCACCTGGGCGAAGCGTTCCAGCCGCGCCAGTTCCGGGGTTTGCACGGAACCAAACTCGCAGACTTTGCCCAGGTCGTTGCGCAGCAGATCGGTGATCATCACCAGTTCGGCGAGTTCCTTGGGGCTGGTCTGGAGTTCATAGGCCAGCCGGGCGTCACGCGCCGGGTCGGCGTCGCGCGGGCGCGTGCCCTTGATCGGCCGCGTGCGGATGTGCGCGCCGCTCAGCCGCAAAAACAGTTCGGGCGACGACGAGGCGATTTGAAAATCGCCGCCATCAAAAAACGCGGCGAACGGCGCGGGCGAAACGGCCGTCAGGCGTTGAAACAGCTCCCAGCCCGAACCGGGAAAGTCCGCCGCCAGCCGCTGGGACAGGTTCACCTGATAAATGTCGCCCGCCCGGATGTAACCCCGCGCGCGTTCCACCGCCGCGATGAAATCGGCCCGCGACCGGTTGGAAACCACACCGCCGGCGGCCGGGGCGCTGACGGGTTCGCGCGGCGGCAGACCGGGCGGTTCCGTTTGCAAGGCCGCCTGCCAAAACTGTAATTGTTCGCGCGCCCGCGCCTCACTGCGGGAACCGTCGGGGCACAAACCGGTGGCGACCACAAACACCCGGCCCAATTGATGGTCAAAAACCGTCAGGCTGTCGTAAAAACCCACGTGACAGTCGGGCAGTTCAAGGTCATTGACGGTGCGATGCGGGAGTTTGGGCTCGGTGAAATTTTTCAGATCATAGCCCCAGTAACCAAAGCAGCCGCCCAGCGGAAACGGCAGGTCAATTTCATCCAACACCTCACAACGCGCCATCAATGCGTCCAGGATGTGCCAGGGATTGCCAAATTGAACCTGCAAACCGGGCTCTCCCGGCCCACTGGAATCGTCCCCTGCCTTGGCACGAGTTTGTCCGGGTTGAACATCGTGAAAAATCTCGCAGCGCGAACCCCATGAGCGGAAAGTCAGAAACGGCCGCGCGGCCACCAGCGAGTAACGCGCGGCCGCCGACTCAAAGGCCGCCGTGCGCAGCAGCACCACGCCCGGCGCACCGCGCAATTCATCCACCAGCGACTCGGGGGTGTGTGCCGTGGCGATGGGATGAATCAACGGACGCATATTTGCGGGTGCCCGTTAACGAAACGCCGGGGCCGGCATCTCGGGGGGCGTGAGCTGGCGCCGGTATTCCAAGATGAGATCAACGGCCGCCGCCGGGTCGTCCACAAATTGAACGAGCCCCAAGTCGTTGGGGGCGATGTAAGCGGGCATTTCCAAATGTTTCCTCATCCAGTCGAACAGCCCCTGCCAATGTTCGCTGCCATACAGGATCAGCGGGCATTTCGGGATGCGCCCGGTCTGCACCAGCGTGGCCACTTCAAAAAATTCGTCCAGCGTGCCAAACCCCCCGGGCATGTAGATGAAGCCCAGGCTGTATTTGACGAAACACACCTTGCGCGAAAAAAAGTAGTGGAACCGGATCGGGATGTTGGCGAAGCGGTTGCCGGCTTGTTCATGCGGCAGCTCAATGTTGAGGCCCACGGATTTGCCCCCGCCCTGCGCCGCCCCCTCGTTGGCGGCCTCCATGATGCCCGGCCCGCCACCCGTGACCACCGCGAGCTGGTGCTGGGCCAGCCCCCGGGCGATCTCCTGCGCCGCCTTATAATAAGGGCTGTCCACCGGCGTGCGGGCGGAGCCGAAAATCGTGACCGCCGGCCCGACCTGGGACATGGTTTGGAACGAGTCCACAAACTCGGCCATGATGCGGAAGATCCGCCAGGGATCCTCCTGGATGAAGTGATTGGAATCAGTCATGCGCAAAACATAGTGCCCGGGTGGCCATGAAACAAGCCCGGAGGGAACGGCGCAAAATTCAAAGTTCAAACCACCGGTGGGTAATTTCGATCCGCAAGGCTGGACGCCAGCCGACGGCTGGCTCCGGCGACTGAGCGCGCGGCTTAAATCGTTTCACAGCTTCTGTTCCAACTTCTCAATGCGACTTTCCAGCGCGGTCACCTTTTCCTCCAACTCTTTTTTGGAGTATTTGCTGCCGAACAGCTTGGCCACCCAGTCCTGAATCCCCGTCATGCTGAGAAACCCCACGCAGATAACAATGGTGATGGACCAATCAATGAGTCGGTCGGGTGTCATAATTTTTTGTCGGGTTGTGTTTTTGTGAGTTTCACGCGAGCCGCCCAATATAGAAATCCCGGAGTGGCGGGACACCAGCCGGCGGCTCGCTCCGGCGACCGGTTGGGCCACTCAATGTGAATTGGTCTTTGCATCAGCGTCCGTCAATAATTTCCGAATCTGTCTAAAACGCCAACTCGCCCGGCCGGCAATGGCCGCCGCCAGAAAATAGCCGGGAAAAATAATCACGCGCGCCGCGGGTTGCAGCAAAGACATCGAGAAGGCAAGGCCGACGAACATCATCGCGATCCCGAAATAAGCACGCTGCGCCCGCCGTGCGATGGCGTCATCCGATGCGTCCGACCGCCAGCGGCGACGGTGCAACAAAATCAATGTTCTGGCTTTCGATTGGTCCATGGCGTGTGAATCCGGCCGGCCGGCACTCGGGTGCAATTTGCGTTTATCCATTTCCGGCATGGGGCAAAGGTATTTTTGCCGTTCCTGATTGTCAAACAAGTGTTTCCAAAGTGTGGGCCGCACTTGGAAGAGTGCGGCGGGGCCGTCCCATACGCTTTAACGCTTCAACGCTTTAACGCTTTTTAACACCCTTCCAGCCCGGCCCTGCCAAGGCGGCGGCCCCGCCGTTTCGGTTTTTCCTTTTGGTCCGGGCCGCGCGGACCCTAGAATTGCGGGGATGTCGCAAATGTTGAAGTCGTCCGGCCTGATGGCCATGGCCACACTCATGAGCCGGATTCTGGGCATGGGGCGGGAAATGGTGTATGCCAGTTTCATGGGAGATGGTTGGGTGGCCAGCGCCTTCACCATGGCGTTCACCATCCCCAACTTGTTCCGCCGGCTGCTGGGCGAGGGGGCGCTGACGGCCGCCTTCATTCCCATCTTCAAGGAAAAGGAAAAGCGCGCGGGCGAAGTGGAGATGTGGCGCACGGCCAACGCCGTGATTTCCGGCCTGGTCATCGCCACCTCGGCCATCATCGCCCTGGTCATGCTCGGCCTCTCCCTCGTGTTGGCGGTGCATCAATTCGAGCCGCAAACCGAACTCATGCTGCGGTTGTTGTGGATGATGTTTCCCTACCTGCTGCTCGTCTGTCTCACGGCCACGTTCATGGGCATGCTCAACGCCCGGGGTTATTTTTTCATCCCCGCCCTCGGGGCGACCATGCTCAACGTGGTGATGATCGCCTCCGTCCTGTGGTTGGCCCCGCACTTTGGCCGGTCACTGCCCCAACAAATTTTCGCGCTCGCCGTGGGGGTGCTCGTGGCCGGCGTGGCCCAGGGGGCGTTTCAACTGCCCGCCCTGTGGCGGGACGGTTTCGCCTACCGCTGGGTCTCCCCGTTTGGCGATGAAACCGTGCGGCTCGTCGTGCGCCGGATGATCCCGGGGACGCTCGGGCTGGCGGCCTTTCAAATCAACGTCCTGCTCACGCAAAGCATCTCCTTCGGGGTGGACCCGCACATCGTCGCCTCCTTCAACTACGCCGTGCGGCTCATGGAACTGCCGCAGGGCATGTTCGGCATTTCCCTCGCCACCTTCCTGCTGCCCACGCTGGCGGGGCTGGCGGCGGAGAAAAACTTCCCCGAGTTCCGTCGCACGCTGCGCCAGGGGCTGTCCACGCTGTTCTTTGCCAACCTCATCGCCGCCATTCTGCTGGTCGTGCTGGCGGAGCCCATCATCCGGCTGCTCTTTGAGCGGGGCCAATTCAACGGGGAATCGACGCAACGCGCCACGCTGGCGTTGATGTGTCTGGCGCCCGGCCTGGTGGCCTTTTCCACCGTCAACGTGCTGGTTCGGGCCTTTTACGCCATGGGGGACACCCGGACGCCGATGAAGATCAGCATTGCCTGTCTGCTATTGAACCTGGGACTGGTCGCCGCGCTGGTGATCCCCCTGCATCAGGGCGGCCTGGGGATTGCCAACACCCTGTCCTCGTGCCTGAACCTGGGGCTGCTGGCGTTTGCGCTGCGCCGCAAGCTGGGGCGGCTGGACTGGGAGCCGCTCCGCCAAACCTTCCTGCCGCTGCTGGCCGCCGGCGCGGTGGCCGCGCTGCTGGCCTGGCTGGGCTGGCGGGGCTGGGAGGACCGGCTGGGGCACGCGACGCTCCTTCGCAAAATCGGCGCGGTGTTCGCCCCGGCGCTGCTGGCCGGGGCGGTCTATCTGGGCATCGCCCTGGCCTGCCGCATCCCGGCGGCGAAAGAAATCTGGGTGATGGTCAGGGCGCGCGGGTTGAAACGTTGAAGCCGTCAGACGGGGACCACGGCGGTCCAGCAGTTCCGACCGAAAAAGGCGAGAAATTGTTCCCGGACATTTTCCGCCGCCGCCGCCGTTTCAAAAATGGCAAACGTCGTGGAGCCGCTGCCGGACATCAGGGTGGCCAGTGCGCCGTATTCGCGGAGAAATTTCTGGAACACCTCCAGCACCGGATATTTTTCCAGGGCGGGGGCTTCCAGGGAATTATACATCTCGGCGCGCACGGCCGGCCAGTCCTTCGTATGCAACGCCGCCGCCAGTTGCGCCGCCCGGCCCGGACGCCCCTGGAGCGCCTCGGGAAAGCGCGCCAGGTTTTGGTAGGCCCACGGGGTGGAAATCCCGAAGCCGGGATGGATCAGGAAAAACGCCGTGCCCGCCAGCGCCGGAAACACCGCCAGCGACCGCACCACTTCGCCGCGCCCCGTGGCCAGCGCCGGCTGGTCTTGCAGGAAGAAATTCACATCCGAGCCCAGGCCCGCCGCCAGTTCCCCCAATCGGTCCGCGCCCAGCGGCCGCCCAAACAACTCGTTCAAACCCAGCAGCGTCGTGGCTGCGTTGCCGCTGCCGCCGCCCAGGCCGGCGGCCTGCGGGATTTTCTTTTCCAAATGGATTTTCACCCCGTCATGGATGCCCGCCGCCTGCAAAAATGCCGTGGCCGCGCGATGTACCAGATTCCGTCCATCCACCGGCAGGCCGGGGTCATTGCAGGTCAGTTCAATCCCCGCGCCCGCCCGGGTCAGGGCCAGTTCATCACAGAGACGGACCGGTTGCATGATCGTTTCCAGTTCATGATACCCGTCGGCGCGCCGCCCGAGGATGTTCAGGATCAGGTTGACTTTACAGGGGGATGGCTTTTGCAAGGACATGGCCGGTTCCAATGCAAAACGCGCCAACCGGGAGGAGTTGGCGCGTTAGGCAAAAATTCGCGGGTGGATTAATTGTCGAAGACATTGAAACGGCTGCCCGGAATAAACGGCACCACGTCGCCACCGCTGAAACCGGTGAACGTGTCGGTGTCAAACAGACGGTCGCCAAACCGGCCGGGCTTGTAGCTCTCGGGGAAAACGGGTTTGGGGGCCAAATAGTCGGTCAGCTCGGGACCATAGGAGGGGATCGGGAAAGTCACCACTTCGTAGAGACCCAGTCCGGTGCGCGCCATGGAGCGGTCAAAACCGATGATGGCCCCGGTGGTGTAACCGGTGCCGGGATCAAACACTTCGCTCTGTTCAATCGAGCGGCGAAATTCACCCATCCGGACGATTTCAAAGGTGTTGCTGAGCCCGCGTCCCAGTTTTTGCTCCGGCCCGGCACAGCCGGAACCAAACAGGGCGGCGAACGCGATCACGGCGAGAAAGAGCGGGGCATTACGCATAAGTAATTTTAAGTTGTTGGCCAAAGATTAACCCGAATCGCGGGCTTGTAAAGCGTGTTTTCGTTTTTCTCGCAAAATCACCCGGCCGCCTCATGAACGCAACCCGCGTTTGCGGTCCCGCCATTCCCAATACCACGCCACCCAGACGGTGATTTCGTAAAGCAGGTAGAGCGGCACCGCCATCAGCACCTGGGTGAGCACCTCCGGCGTGGTCAGCACGGCGCCCAAGACCAGGTTAATGATGATCATATACCGCCACATGCTCCGCAACTGGGTGTAATTCAACACCCCGATTTTCACCAGGGTCAGGATCACCACCGGCAGTTCAAAGCCCAGCCCCATGCCCAGGATGAACTTGCAGACAAAGCTGATGTAATCCTCCGCCCGCCATTCAAACGCCCCGAGACCCAGCCATTGGGAATACATCTGCGAGGCCGACAGCGCCACCGGCATCAACACAAAATAACAGAACGCCACGCCCGTCAGGAACAAACCGCCCCCGATGAACAGGGCGCGGAAAACATATTTTTTCTCCCGGATTTTTAGCGCCGGAAAGACAAACGTGGCGATAAAATATGAGACAAACGGCGCCGCCAGCACCATCCCACCGTAAAGCGCCACCTGAAACGCCACAAAAAATCCACCCGCCGGATTCAAATTGATCAGGTCAATGTGCATCTGGTGCGCCTCAGCAACCACTCCGGGATCGCTGCTGACCTTCCAGCCCAAAACTTGGTTTGTCCCCACCATCACCGGGTCCACCTGTACCGAAATAAACCGGTTGGTGCCCGGATTCAAAGCCCGGTTCTGTTCCGCCGTGAGTTCAAATTTGCCAACCCGGTTGGTGCCGAAACTGACGAGGGCGATAATGTTGGTGCCGGGGTACGAGACTTTGGCCCGGGTCATCGGCCATTTGATGACCGCCATGACGTAGTTGGCCCCGAAGAGGCAGAGGATCATGGCCACCCCGATGGCCACAACGCTTTTAATCAGCACCCAGCGGAAATCCTCCAGGTGTTCGAGAAAGTTCTTGATGGGACCGCCCTCGTCCGCTTCCGGGTCGGGCGCTTCGTCGTGGCCGACCATGCCGGGAACGTCGCGGCTCAAGCCTTGGGCGGAGTGGGGGTTTGGGCGACCGTGGCTTGGGGTTGGGACGGCGTCGGGCTGCCGGCGGACAGTTTGCTCTGGGCCGTTTCCACCGTGGGATTTTGGATTTCATCCGTCACTTCGCGGGTAGCCTTTTTGAATTCCTTGATGCCCGTACCCAGCCCCTTGGCCAATTCCGGCAGCTTCTTGGCGCCAAACAGCAGCAAAAAAGCGGCGAAAATCAACAAGGCTTCCGATGGCCCCAACCCCAAAAATGCAAGCATGACATTCATAATTTATTTTCAGTTCTGTCCCAACCTACGCCTGCTTCAACGAATAGTAAAGCGGCAAAAGAAAATGGGGCGGCGCGCGCGTTGGCTCCAAGGAGTGGACCGGGGGAGATCCCCGAAAAATTTTCGCGCCTTGCGCCCCTGAACCTTGCGGGCTCACCTTTGGCGTGCGCGGACATGTCCGCGCTTTTGGACGAGGCGACATGTCGCCTCGTCCAAAAGCGGCGTCTTGCCGCCGCACTCCCAAGGCGGTGGCCTGCTGACCGGTTCATGAGGAAACGGGGGGGCGGCAAAAAGGCAATGGCAAAAAATGGGGACAGAATGGACAATAATTACTATTGCAAGTGGAGCGAAGAGGATTTAACGTAAATTTAACACGCCAAACCGTGTTTAATAAGTGAAAATATGTCGGCTGTAAAAGAATCATCGTCGGCGAACGATTTGCTTAAGAATTCCTCGCTTTACAAGGAATTTCAGGCCGAGCGGGAGGAAATCCTGCGGCACAAGTGGATCGAATCAGAAAAGGCCGGCCGGGATATTGGCTTTGAGCAGGCGCTGACAGATTGGATCATCAAGCACCGCGCCCGCTGGCGCAAAAATCGCCAGGCGGCCGGCAGCACCTGACGTCGCGCCATGGTTTTTTATCCTTTAACGCCCCCGCGCAAAGGCTAAGCAAGCCATGCCAGTCATACATCCCCAACGCAACGATTCCGCCCGGCGGAGTCGGCCGGCCGTTTTTTATGTCTGAATCCTGCGTCATCCTCAACGCCTCGGCCATCCAGCGCGCCCTCACCCGCATCGCCCACGAGATTGCCGAGCGGAATGAGAACGGCGCGGCCGTGGTGCTGGTGGGCGTGCCCGAGATCGGCGATGTGCTGGCCCAAAAGTTGAGCGTCATCCTCTCCGAAATCTGGCGGCTGCCCGTCCCCGTCGGCATTCTGGATGTCACCATGCACCGCGACGACCTGGACCAACGTCTGGCCCCCCGGGTGCATCCCACCGTCATCCCTTTCGACGTCACCGGCAAGACCGTGGTGCTGGTGGACGACGTCCTTTTCAGCGGCCGCACCACCCGCGCGGCCATGGACGCCCTCAACGATTTTGGCCGGCCCAAAAAAATTCAACTCGCCGTCCTGATTGACCGCGGCCACCGGGATCTGCCCATCAAGGCTGATTTTGTGGGCAAGAACGTGCCCACCGCCCTCACCGAAAAAGTCCGGGTCCGGCTGGACCTGCCGGGGCGCGAAGACGAAGTCGTTTTGGAGAAATAACATGAGCTGGCACCGCAAACATCTGCTGGACATTGAATCCCTCAGCGCGGCGGAGATCGGCACCGTGCTGGACACCGCCCGGGCCTTCAAGGCCGTGGGCGAGCGCCTCATTAAAAAAGTGCCCGCCCTGCGCGGCAAAACCGTCGTCAATCTGTTCATTGAACCCTCCACCCGCACCCGCATCAGTTTTGAACTGGCCGCCCAGCGCCTCAGCGCCGATATTGTCAACTTCTCCGCCGACGCCTCGTCGTTCAAAAAAGGCGAGACGCTCAAGGACACCGCCCGGAACCTCGAGGCGTTGAACGCCGATTTCATCATCATCCGGCACAGCGCCTCCGGCGCCGCCCATTTTCTCTCCCGCGTCCTCAACGCCCATGTCATCAACGCCGGCGACGGCGCGCACGAACACCCCACCCAGGCGCTGCTGGACGCCTTTACCATCCGCGAGCGGAAGGGAAAAATCGCCGGGTTGAACGTCACCATTCTCGGCGACATCCTGTACAGCCGGGTGGCCCGCTCCAACATCTGGGCCCTTACCAAACTCGGCGCCAATGTCACCCTGTGCGGCCCGTCCACCCTCGTGCCGAAAACCTTCGAGCAAATGGGCTGCCGCGTGACCCATGACATGGAGGACGCCATCCGGGAGGCGGACATCATCAACCTGCTGCGCATCCAGCATGAGCGCCAGCGCAAGACCATGTTTCCCGGCATTGGCGAATACACCACGCTCTTCGGCCTCACCCAGGCCCGGCTGGCCCTCACCAAGCCCGACGCCCTGATCATGCACCCCGGCCCCATCAACCGCGGCGTGGAAATTGACAGTGAAATCGCCGACAGCAGTCGTTCCCTGATTTTGGAACAAGTGACCAACGGCCTGGCCGTTCGGATGGCCGTCCTGTTCCTGGTCAACGGCGGCAAAGGCCCCCAGGAAGTGGCCGGAAATTAGCCACCCTACAAAATCACCAGATCGTCCCGGTGGATGAGTTCCTCGTGCGGGACGCGCGCCAGTGATTTGTTGGCGGACTTGGTTTCCCCGCGCATCTGAATCAGGTTGCGGATTTCCCCGGCGTCAAACCGGGCGATGCCGCGCGCGAATTCCATGCCGTCCAAGTCGCAGAGGCGCACCACGTCGCCCACCGCAAAATTTCCATCACAGCGGACCACCCCGGGCGGCAACAGACTTTTGCCCCCGTGCTGGAGGGCTTCCCGCGCGCCGGCATCCACCTGGAGCACCCCCTGGGGATGATGAAAAAAGGCGATCCACCGCTTGCGGCCCGCCAGCCGGGTGTGGGTGGCCGGGAAAAGCGTCCCCACCATGGCCCCGCCGAGGATTTGCGCCAGCATCCCGGGCTGGCGACCGGAAGCGATCACCAGGGGAATGCCCGAACGCACCACGATTTTGGCCGCCTCGATTTTTGATTTCATTCCGCCCACGGCGGTTTCACTGGCCGTGCCCCCGGCCATTTCCTCGATGGCGGAGTCAATGTGTTCGATCAGGGGCAGGGTTTGGGCGTTGGGCCGGCCGAAGTTTTCAATCACGCCCTCGACCGTGGTTAAAATCACCAGCAGATCGGCGGGCAACAGCGCCGCCACCAGGGCGGAGAGCTTGTCGTTGTCGCCGAATTTGATTTCCGTGAATGAGACCGCGTCATTTTCGTTGATGATGGGGACCACGCCGCGATTGAGGAGGGTGACGAGCGTGTTGCGGGCGTTGAGATGGCGTTCGTGATGGCCGAGGTCATCGTGGGTGAGCAGAACCTGGGCGACCACGAGGCCGTGCCTGGCAAACAACTGGTCATAGACCGCCATGAGGCGCGACTGGCCCACGGCGGCGCAGGCCTGTTTTTCCGCCAATTCGGTGGGGCGCGCGGTGTAGCCCAGCGCCCCCATGCCGGCGCCCACGGCGCCGCTGGTCACGACGATGACTTCGCGCCCGGCCAAGCGCAGGCCGGCGATTTGCGCCACCAATTGCTCCAACTGCGCCGGGTCGGGTTGCTTATGGCGGTCCGTCAGCACGCCGGTGCCGAGTTTGACCACCACGCGCACGGCGGATTTCAAAGTATCACGATGCACACCGTCAGGATAAGGAAACGGGGGAAACTTCAAATTCTAAAATTCAACTATCAAAACAGCAGCTTCAACAGTCCCGGCGAGGCCGCCGGGGGGGGGTGATTCAGCAGCGAGTTGAAGAAATCCCCGCCGCGCAGGGCGACAATCATGCTTAAGCTCAGGAGATCGGCCGGGGTTTTGACGTTTTTCAGCACCAAGTTTTCAATGCCGATTTTTTGCGTGCGGTTGTGGCGCGGGTCCTTCAGATCAAGGTATTTCAGCGTGCCGATGGAGACGTTCAGCGTGTCAATGGATTCAAAGGCCAGCCCCGTCCGGCGTTGGAATTCGGACAGTCCGGCGGCGGTGGCGGCCGGGGTGGCGGGGCCGCCGACTTTGCCCGTGGGCAGGGCGAGGCCCAGCGCGAAAATATTGGTGCGGCCGGCCTCGTTTTTGACGATGTCGAGTTCGCCGAGGTTGAAGCGCACCAGCGTGAGGTGCAGCCGGGAATGCGCCAGGGCGGGCCGGTCGTATTCCAGATGGATTTCGGGGATGTCCAGAAACAACGTCCCGCCGAACTCGGGCGAATTATAGATTTTGAGGTCGCGGATTTCCACCTGCGGCTCGAACCAGCGGAAGGCCACCCGGCCGATTTCCGCGTCCATGCCCGTCTGGGCCGCCAGGCGGTGCTCCATGATCACGCGCAAAATGGAATTGAGCGACAGAATCAGGATCGCCACCAGCAGCACGGCCAGCAGAAACAGTCGGAACATCCATTTGAAGACAAACTTGAACACAACGCGCGGTTAGATGCCCACATCCTCCGGGCGGACTTCCAGGCATTCATCCTGATCCTCCCAAATAAGGGCGGGATAAAAGTTAAGGAGCTTGGGGGCGAGCACGCGACCGGCGAAGGTGAGCAGCCGCTCGGCGGATTCCGCCGCCACTTCAAACGCGTGATCATAATCGCGGGTGCGGCGGCGTTGCTGGTCGTCCCAATGCGCGACGGCGTGGACCGGTGCGTATTCTTTGGCCCAAACATCGAGGTCGCCGCGCACCTCGGCGGGCAGTTCCTCGAAGGGCACCAGGGTTTCACTGCAATGCTGGCAGATGAGGCCCGATTCGTGGACGTCGCGCGTGAGCAGCGGCAGGAAGGGGGCGCGGCAGCAGGGGGATTCGGCATAGGCGGCCGGCGGGGTGGCCATGCGCTTGAACCAGACCTGGCGTTCATGCGCCGGGAGGGCCGCCAGCCGGTAGGCCCCCACGAGCGGATGCGACAACCGCCACGCCTTGCCCTCCAACTGGCCGAGCGTCTGCGCCAGCCAGCGGGCCAGGGTGAGGTCGTCGAAATCATGGAAGGTACGGCCGTATTCCTTCCAGAGCGAATCCAGCGGTGATTCGTTATCAAATGCCATGGCAACCAAGGATGCCGCGAACCAGCCCGATGGCGCAAGCCGCAAAGCAAGCGCACCGAATGCGCACCGAGGCCTGGGTTGACCCACCGGCCGTTTGGACATTGGAATTTAAATATAAAAATGGGAAAATGAACTTTTTTGGAACAACGGGGGGATTTACACGTATTAGCAGGGTGGGCGATAGACCCGGCGGCTCCGCTCCAGGAGGAGTTGGGTGAGCACGAAGGCCGCGCCAATGAGCAGCAGGCAGAGGGCGACGTTCACGGGGAGGGAAAAATGTTCTTGAAAGTGCAATCCCGTCAGGAAGCCAAGCATTATCAGGCTTATATAAATGACTTGAGCGCGGACTTGGTTGTAACCAAGCCATAGGAAGAAGGGAATCAGGTTCCTTGAATAAGGTGACGGGCAAGTTCGAGGGTTTCGGACGGGGTCAAGCCGGCTTCGGCGGACTCGCGCGCGGCCTGGCGGATTAAGTCGCGGGCGGTGTTCAACTTGGCGGCGCGGCTGCGGTCCAGCCCCTGGTCGGCCACGAACGTGCCGAGCCCCTGCCGCCGGTAAATGATCCCTTCGCGTTCCAACTCCTCGTAGGCCCGCCTGACGGTGATGACGCTGACGAGCAAATCCTCCGCGAGCACGCGGAAGGACGGCAGCGGCGAGCCGGCCGCCAGGCGCCCTTCGCTGATCTCGCGCTTGAGCCCATCCACGATCTGCTGGTAGAGCGACCCCGGGGCGGCCGGGGAAATGGGGCCAAGCATGAATGATTTGCGTTCAATGGGCATTGCCACCTACTGTTTATACATGACATGCACAGTATGTCAACAAAATATTTTCAGAGATTCGAACCTTCCCCACCCTCGGCGCCCCGGGGAGAGGCGCCCAAATACCACGGGTCGGCGACCCCGACGGCGGGAACCGTTGGCGAAATATCCCCAATAAAAACACGGTTTTCTATTGCATCCGGTCGGTTTGAGGCTTTAAATGAAGGCTCGAACGGCCGTTAAATAACCAAACACTAATAAATTCAATACATTATATATGGCAAAACCCCTTACCAAATCGCAAGTCGCCGCTGAAATCGCCACCAAAACGGGCATCTCCAAAAAAGCCGCCACCGAAATTCTGGCCACCCTGGTCGAACTGGCTTACAAAAATGCCAAAAACACCTTCACGCTGCCCGGCTTGGGCAAGCTGGTGCTCGTCAACCGCAAGGCGCGCATTGGTCGTAATCCGGCCACCGGTGAATCCATTAAAATCGCCGCCAAACGCGTTGTGAAATTCCGCGTGGCCAAGGCCGCCAAAGACGCCATCCTCGGCGTGAAAAAGTAATTTCCCGCAAAATGATCCGCGCGGCACGCCGACGAACTCGGCGTGCTTTTTATTTTCCCTTCGCGTTCCAAATCGCCAGCGTGTCCGCCGACCCCTGGGCGCGGACACCGTTGTCGGTCAGAATATCATCCGTCGCGGCCACCATCTCCGCCCGGGGGAAAACCATCGTTTCACTCACCCGGGCGTTGAATTCCACCGTCACAAACTCATCCTTGCAATCCCGCAAGACCGCCACCAAATGCGCCAGGTTTTTGATCGGAACGCCGTTGATGGAGCGGACCACCTCGGTCATCGGGTTGGAATAGCCCTGCGCCAGTTTATGGGGGAAAAACGGCGCCGCCAGAATCACCAACCGTTCCCCGTCAAACTGGGGCTGGTCTTCCATGCGCGTCACCAGCGGATTCCCCAGCGCCCCCAGCCGCGACAAAACGGAATTCCCATATTTGGTGCGGGCCAAACCGCCCAGATAATCCTCGGTCGCCTCCGAAAACACCAGCGGCCCGTAAATAAAGTAGGACGGATAGCCATTGCCCAGCGCCGGGATGAGTCGCGGATAGTCCGGTGAAACCGGCAATACCACTGGCAGTTCCTTGCTCTGGCGCACCACGGTCAGCGGCACTTTCCCGTCTTTGGCCAGGAGCTGGATTTCATACTCAAACGACAGCCGCAGTTCGTCGTCCACCTTGATCATGCCCTGGTCATCCACGGGCTTGTCCCCGATCTTGGTGACCACATCCCACATCTTGAGCGGATACGCCGCCGTGTCTTGGTAGGGCTTCGCCACGACCATGCCGTGGACCGAGGGATCCAGTTTCAAAAACGAGCGCAAGGCCGGATTCTCCAGCGTTTGCAACATGTCATACATGGCCGGCTTGCCGTCATAATGGCCCCGGGCGACCCCCTGCAAAAACAAGTCAATCTCCTCGCTGGGGATGATGTAGCCGATATTGTCCGCCTCGGCGAGCCGGCTGAAGGTCAGCCCGATCATTTTGTCGCCCACAATGGCCGGACCGCCGCTGTTGCCGGGATTGATGGCCGCATCAATCTGGATGCGCAAGCCCGAAACTGGAAAGTGATAATACGCAAACTCCACCCGCGAAACGATGCCCTTGGTGATGGACAGGCTGTTGCCCCCCTCGGGATAACCATAGGCCAGAACCATGTCCTTGACGCCCGGCAGGGTTTTGGCGCGGACGAGCGGGGGATGCGTGTCGAAGAACTTTTCGTCCTCCAGCTTGAGCACCGCCAGATCCATGTCGGGGGCAATCGCCTCGACCGTGGCAAAGATTTTGTCCCCGGCTTGATTGGCCTGGATTTGCACCTGGCTGGCATAGCGGACCATGTGCGCGTTGGTCAGGATGCGTTTGCCCTCGATCACCACGCCGCTGCCGGTGACGTCCTCGGGGGAGGCTTTGGTCCAGGGCTTGTATAAATCCGGATAACGCAGGGTGGAGAACACTTTCACCACCGAATCTTCAATCGCCCCGGACTTTTTATCCCCGGCCACCACGGGAGTCGTGGGGGCCTGCGGGTCGGCGGGGGTGAGGGGATCCGCCGCCCGGAGGGGGGCGGCGGGTGAGAAAAACAGGGAGAAGGCCAGCAGCGCCACCGCCCCCCGGGGCGACCATGAATCACAACGCATAATTATATTAATATTGGCCAAAAGCTTAGCCGAGCCCGCGCCGTGAGCAAAGCAAATCCCCGGCCTCCCGGCGGGATCACACCCGGAACCGCAACCGCAGTTCGGAGAGCAGTTGAATTTCCACGTTGGAGACGTGGGCATCGCCGGCAAACATATTTTGCATGGCGGCGTAAACCTTCTTGTGCTGGGGGCGGTTGGTGAAGGCTTGGGAAAGGGCGATCAATTGATCGCGCGCCCGCTGCACCGGCCGGGCGTGGGGCTTCATGCGGGCCACGGCCGCCTCGAATTCCCGCTGGCGTTCCGCATCCGTGTTAAACCCCATGGCCTTGAACAAGGAATCGAGCCGCGCATCATTGGCGGCCGGCAGTTGACCGTCGGCGTCCAGTGCCAACACAAAAAGATCCAAAAGCGCCCGCTGCTGGAACGGGCTGAAATCCGAGACGTCAATGTCCATGCAACAAGTTTGCCGCATCCCCGGCCTTAATTCAAGTGCCACCCCAAACCTTGTGAGCCAAACCCAATCGGGTCTTGGGGTTCGGGTCTCGGGTCCGGGGTGGCCGGCGGCTGGGCCAGCCTTGACTGACCTTGACCGGGCTTGACTGACCTTGACCGCCCCTAACCCAATCGGCAGGGTGGTGACGGCTCGTTGCCGCAGGCCATGGCAGTGCTCTGCACCCCACTGACCGATTGAGGCTTTGAACTGTGGGTTGTCCGCCGTCCGGTGTCATTTTTAACTTGGTTTAGGTTGGTTTAACCTTGAGACGCCGGCGGGGCGAGTTACGCCAGGGTTGAAACGTTAAAATGCGTTAAAATCGTAGCTTCAAGGCGGCGGCCAGGCGCAAAAGTTACCGTTACTATTGCGATTGTAGGCATATTTATACATCGCCGCCATGCGCGGGCGCCCGGCGGGGGACGGAAACCGTGCCGCGTTTTCCAGATGAACAGTGTGACGCAGATGCTGACGCGTTCATGCATTATCCTAAACCAACCATACGCTAAAAACCGCTTCGCGTCAACGGAATAATAGCAGAAAGATGCATATTTTTGGCGGCGACCCAAGCCCAAAGTCCCGCGCCTTCAGACGAGTTGCGGGTCCAGGTCACGGTTGTGGCGCTCGTAGGCGATGCGCACGGGGTTTCATCGGCTTTTTCGAGGACGGACTGATACTCCGCCGTGGGGATATTTTTCCGTTTGGCCTCGTCGTGCTTGAGGGCTTCAACGGCTTTGGGGGTGGGGGTGATTTGGCCATGCGAAGAAAATTATGGATTATGAGTCGTGAATGATGAAGGGGGAAATCCGGCGTTTTGGCGATGATGGCATAATAGCGGTGTGCCGGCCCGACAGGCCGGGGGATGGATTGGAGGGGCGTTTTACCCAGGCCTCCAGCCTGGGCTGTAACATGGCGGGCTTTCAGCCCTGGGGCCAGGTTCCGCTTGGCCGCGTCGTGTTTGAGGGCTTCGACGGATTTGGGGGTTTGCTTGGCCATATTTTTATTTAACCGCAAAGAACGCAGAGAACGCAGAGAAAATCAGCTTCCGCCGGCACGAATCGCCAAGGCAAATACGGGGCGTTCCAGCAGTAGGCCCGGCGGTCATGCCCACCGGATGGGGTTATAATGCGGCGTTCTGCCGAGACGCCGCTACGAGGCATGGTGACGCGCGGCGGCGGGGGCCAATCGGATTTGTGTTTGCAATTGGCCGGCTTTGTTTCATCTTCCCGGGCGCATATTGTATGGCTGAAAAATCGAAGAACCTTTACGACGAAAGCAAGATCAAGACGTTGTCCTCGCTGGAGCACATCCGGCTGCGGACGGGCATGTACATCGGCCGGATCGGCAACGGCAGCCACCCGGACGACGGCTGTTACATCCTGGTCAAGGAGGTGGTGGACAACACGATTGATGAATTCATCATGGGGCACGGCCGGGAGGTGCGGATCACGCTGGCGGACAACCGGGTGAGTGTGCGCGATTTCGGCCGCGGCATCCCGCTGGGCAAGGTGGTGGACTGTGTCTCGAAGATCAACACGGGCGCCAAATACAATGACGAGGTCTTCCAGTTCAGCGTCGGGCTCAACGGGGTGGGCACGAAGGCGGTGAACGCGCTCTCCAAAAATTTCCTGGCCCGGAGCCATCGGGACGGCCAGTTTGCGCAGGCGGAATTCAAGCAGGGCCGGCTGAAAAAGGAGGATTCCGGGGCCACGAAGGAGCCGGACGGCACGCTCATTGAATTCGAGCCGGACCCGGAGATTTTCAAGGACAGCCAGTTTAACCTGGAGTTCATCGAGCGGCGGTTGCGCCATTACAGTTACCTGAACAACGGGCTGCGGCTGGTGCTGAAAACGCCGGCGTCGCCGGAGCCGAAGGTGTTCGTGTCGCACCACGGGCTGATGGATTTGGTGATGGAAGACCTGGGCGCGGACGGCAGCGAGCCGATCTATCCGCCGCTGCATTACACGGGGAAAACGCTGGAGTTTTGTTTCACCCACAGCAACAGCCGTTATGGCGAGACGTTTTATTCGTTTGTGAACGGCCAGTTCACGGGCGACGGCGGGACGCATTTGAGCGCGTTCCGCGAGGGGCTGCTCAAGGCGGTGAACGAATACAGCAACGGCAAGTTCGAGGGCGACGACGTGCGCGAGGCGATGGTGGGGGCGGTGGCGATCCGGCTGAAAGACCCGGTGTTTGAGTCGCAGACGAAGAACAAACTGGGCAACACGGAAATCCGCACGGAACTGGTGAACTCGGTGCGGCAGGAGCTGCTGCAATTTTTCCAGCGCAACAAGGAGATCGCCGAAAAGATCATGGAAAAGGTGAAGGACACCGAGCAGTTGCGCAAGGAGCTGCAGGAGGTGAAGAAGCTGGCGCGGGAACGGGCCCGGGCGATCACCTTCCGCATTCCGCAGTTGAAGGATTGCAAGCACCATCTGGACCGGAAAAAGGACAAGGGCCGCGACAGCATGGTGTTCATCTGCGAAGGCCAGTCCGCCGCCGGGTCCATCACCAGTTGCCGGGATGTGAACACGCAGGCGGTGTTTGTGCTCAAGGGGAAGCCGCTCAACGTCTGGGACCTGAAGCGCGATGTGATGTATAAGAACGATGAGATGTATAATCTCATGCAGTCGCTGAATGTGGAGGACAACACCGAGGGGCTGCGGTATGAGAAGGTCATTCTCGCCACGGACGCGGACGTGGACGGCATGCACATCCGCAACCTGATGATCACCTACTTCTACCGGTTCTTCGAGCAACTGGTCCGCGACGGGCATGTGCATGTGCTGGAAACCCCGCTCTTCCGCGTGCGCAACAAGGATAAAACGATTTACTGTTACAGCGAGGCCGAACGCGAGGCGGCCATTCAGGCGCTCGGGGGCAAGCCGGAGATCACGCGGTTCAAAGGGCTGGGCGAAATCAGCCCGAAGGAGTTCGCCCAGTTTATTGGCAAACAAATGCGCCTGAGCCGGGTGGAATACTCGCCCAAACCCGAGGCCGCCGGCATTCTGACGTTTTACATGGGCAAGAACACGCCGGAACGCAAAGACTACATCATGGAACACTTGATTGTGCCGGTGGAAGATTGAGGACAAATTCCAAAATTCAAATTTCAAAATCCCGAAGGCTTATGAACAACCAAGAACATGGTTCTAAGGAACGGAAAATCTGGTTTCCGGCCAAAAGATACGGCTGGGGTTGGGGCCTGCCCATTTGCTGGCAGGGTTGGGTGGTCATGGGGTTGTGGGTGGCGGCCCTCGCGGGTGGGCAAATTTTGTTCGTTTTGTTCGCGCCGAAGCATCTCGGGTGGTTCGTGCTCTACGTGCTGGGGCTGATCATTGTCCTGGCCACCATTATGTTCCTCAAAGGCGAAAAGCCGGGCTGGCGCTGGGGCGGGAAGTAGTCTCCGCCCCCGGCGCTTGACAGCCTTTGTATAGTCGGATTGTGAATCCGGGTGAACTAAAAGGCCTGAGTCTGCTGGTGGTCGAGGACGAACCGCTGTTGCGGCGGCAACTGGCCGCCCAGTTGACGAAGGCCGGCGCGGAGGTCGCCGCCGCCGATTCCCTTGGGGCCGCCCGCCAGTGCCTCAAGGACGGTCAGTTCGATTTGGCCCTGCTGGATGTGAATCTGCCCGACGGGCTCGGGACGGATTTGCTGCGCGAACAGGCGTTTCCCGCCGCCACGGCGGTCATCGTCATGACGGCGAATGGCGCGGTGGCCGGCGCGGTGGAGGCCATGCGGCTGGGCGCGGCGGATTATCTGGTGAAACCCTTTGACGCCGGCGAACTGCCGCTGGTGATCGCCCGGGCGCAGCGGACGCGCAACCGGGCGCGCCTGGATGAACAGCAGCGCGGGGACACCGCGCAGGCGGCGGCGGTGTTCTTTTTCGGCCGCGCCCTGGCGGAGGTCGAGGGCCAGTTGAAAAAGATTCTGGAAGCCGACGCCCGCATGCAAACGCAGTTGCCGCCGGTGTTGATCCAGGGCGAAACCGGCACGGGCAAAACCACCATCGCGCGGTGGTTGCACGAGCGCGGCAGCCGCGCCGCGCGACCGTTTGTGGAGGTGAATTGTTCGGCGCTGCCGGAGGCGCTGGCGGAATCCGAGTTGTTCGGCCACGAACGCGGCGCGTTCACGGACGCGCGGACGGCGCGCATCGGACTGTTTGAAGCGGCCAGCGGCGGGACGTTGTTTTTGGACGAATTGCCGAGTCTGTCGCCGCTGCTCCAGGCGAAACTGTTGAAGGTGATTGAAGACCAGCGGTTCCGGCGGCTCGGCGGCACGCGCGAGTTGACGGTGGACACGCGGTTGATTGCGGCCACCAACCGTGATTTAAAGCAACTGGTCGCCGCCGGCCAGTTCCGGGAGGATTTGTATCACCGGCTGGATCTCTACCGCATTCAATTGCCCCCGTTACGCGAGCGGGGCGACGACGTCGGGCGGCTGGCGGAATCCCTGCTCGAGAATCTGTGCCGGCGGCACCGGTTGCCGGTCAAGCGGCTCTCGGCGGGCGGGCGGCAACGTCTGCGGGCGTATGCCTGGCCGGGCAACGTGCGCGAACTGGCCCATGAATTGGAGCGGGCGATTGTCTTTGAGGGCGGCGCGGAGATGAATCTGGAGCAGTTGCAGACGCCGCTGGACCCGGACCACGCCCCGGCCCGGACCGAGTGGTTGAATCCCGAGTTCCGTTTTCCCCCCGAGGGGTTTGTGCTGGAGGAGGCCATGGGCGTCTTGATTGGCAAAGCCTTGAAGCAGACGGATCATAATGTTTCGGCGGCGGCGCGGTTGCTGGGCGTGTCGCGGGATTTCCTGCGCTACCGGCTGGGCGGGTCCAAGCCGGACGGTTCGGCTGGGGAATAGCCCCCAAACTCCCCCCATGGGCCAGCCATCGCCATGGGTGAAGGCACCCATGGCTGGGGCGAAAAATACCGGTCGGGTGACATTTTTTCAGAAGAAAGCGGTAATATCTGGCGTTTTCCGGTCTCAAAGAGTCATGGCACGGTTAGTGCTGAACTAGCTCTCAAGAAGGAACCGGCCTAATACCGGTTCAGAACTTTAAAACTAAAAATGATTATGAAAAAGATTTGCAGTATAATCCTGGCCGGCCTGGCTCTCGCCGTCATTTTTGGTGCGAGTGCGGGCTTGGCCCAATCCACCCCGCCGGTAACCCCGGCCCCGCATAACGGCACCGCCGGCCTCCCGGCCGATATCAAGGCGCTGATCACCAGTTTTGACGCCACCCGGGATGCTTATCTGGCCTCCCAGGGGGCGTTGCTGACCAAGCTCTCGGCGGCGACCACGGCGGCCGAACGGGAAGCCATTCGCGATCAGTTGCAGGCCAACCGCACGGCTTTTCTGACGGAACTCAAAGCCTTCCGCTCGGATTTAAAGACGGATATCGCCGCCCTGAAGGGCAAAATCACCCATGCGGAGTTATTGCGGATCATTGATGCGGCCTACCGCGCGGCCACCGAAGGCGGTCCCAATCATCACAAAGGGCACTGAGGATTCAACCCAAACTTGTCCGAACGTCCAACCCCACAATCCAAAAGTCTGGCTGTCCCCGCGGGCAGCCGGACTTTTTGCGCCGACCCACGGCGTTGCGGGTGGCTGGGGCCGGCCATTTTGATGTCGCTGGCCGGGGTGGGGCAGGGGTTGCAAGGTGCCGAAATGTCGCTGTCAGAAACCAATTTGATTCCGAAAAACATCTCCCTCTGGGATGAATCCATGCTTTGGTCCGATCAACTCAGCGTGTCGTCCGGCCTGGGTTATAACAACAATGTGTGGTTAAGCGCCTTCCACCCACACCGCAGCGCGTTTGTGGTGAACGATTTGGATTGGGTGTTCATCCGGCTGCCCTTGGACGGCTGGCAGGTGACGGGGTCCGTTTCCGTAGAGGACACGCGCTTCTGGCATGAGGCCGGCACCCCTTCGGAGGACTCTTTGCTCGCCCGGGTCAAGGTGGTGCGGGAGTTGGCGCACGGCTGGCAGGCCGGTTGGGAAGTGCGGGGATTATACGAAAAACAAGTCCTTGACGTCTCCCTCCAGACGGACCTGCCCTACGCCGTGCTGGTGGAGGGGGAAAGCTTCACGGCCCAACCCTCGCTCCGCAAAGATTGGAATGGGGGCGGTTGGCTGCAACTCGAAATGCCGGTGTCCCGCTGGTGGCTGGCATCGCCGCTGGACGATGATTGGGAATTCGGCCCGGTGCTGACCGCCGGCCATGATTTTGGCGCCCGCTCGGAAATCACCCTCAGCTACTCGGCTACGTATCAGGACCACAACGCCTGGCAGACCGTGCAATTTGTGAATGGGAACGATGGCCCGGGTTTTGGGCCGCAAAAGCTGGTGATTTTTCAGCAACAGACGGAACTGGCTTGGTGGCAGTATTGGGATGCGCACCAACGCTGGCGGTCCTCCACCGGCTTGGTGTTTGCCGACCTGACGGATAATGGCAACGGCTTTTTCAATGAAGACCAGTATCAAGTGATTCAAGACCTGCGCTGGCAAACCGCCGACTGGCTGATCAAAGGCGCGGCGGACCTGACCTACGAGGCCTATCCGGTGCAGTGGACGGGCAGCCCGAATGGGCAAACCCTGTGGCGGGATTTGTGGGATTTGTCCGGCGCAGTGGAGCGCCGCCTTTATAAAGGCTTGAAGGTTTACGCCAAATTGGATTATCAGCGGGCCATTTCCAATTATTATGGCAACGCCGGGGATTACCAGGCTGTCACCGTGTCCGGCGGCTTGCGCTGGGAATTTTGACGGTGGGCGGAGATGAGTTATATTCTACACTAATTTTTAACATCTTATGGGCGACCAGACAAAAAATGAGCGGTCCCTGGAGCGATCCCGCTGGGCGGGCGGCGTCGCCATCGGTCTGGCCCTGGCGGTGCTGGGCGGGACGCTGACCTGGGCGGCCCTGGATTTGCGGGCGCGCATCCGGGCGCAAATCGTCCAGCGCGATGCGGAGATTCTCGATGCGGTGGCGGTCATGCAGCATTTGAACGATCAGGCCGGGGGCGAGACGATTGCCACCCTGGCGGATCCCGGGGAACAATTTCAACTGGCCCTCAAAGTTTCCCGGTTGCGCAATGTCATCGGGGTGCGGCTCTATGACGGGGACGGTAAATTTGCCGTGGCCTTCCCGGCCTACATTACGGAAACGAACCTGCCGGCGGCCGATCTGGCCGGGTTGCAACGGCTGGAGCCGGTCAGCCACTTTGCCGCCCGCGCCCGGCTTGAGGAGCAGAACCTCCTGACGGAAACCAACAGCGCGCCGGCCGACCTGCTGTTTGTGGAAGTGCCGCTGCGCACGGACGGCCCGCCGCGGCTGGCGGGCGTGATTCAATTCATCATGGAGGGCGGCGGCATTGCCCGGCAATACGCCGGACTGGACCGGGAACTGGCCCTGAAATTTTTCCTCACGTTTCTGGTGGGGGCGGTGATTCTGGCCGCGGGCCTGGGCCTGGCACTGCGCCGGGTGCGGCGGGCGAATCAAAAACTGGCCGAACGCACCCGGAATCTGCTCCAGGCCAACCGCGAATTGGCGCTGGCGGCGCGCACGTCGGCGGTGGGGGCGGTGGCGTCCCATTTGATTCACGGTTTGAAAAATCCGCTGAGCGGACTGCGCAGTTTTGTCCATCTCCACAACCGGGAAAACAGCAGTGGCTCGGAGGCTGAGTGGCAGGCGGCCCTGGGCACCACCCAGCGCATGGAGGAATTGATCAACCGCGTGGTCCGGGTGTTGCAGGAGCAGCAATCGGGGGTGGAATATGAGGTGACCATCAAGGAACTGGCCGGGATGATCGAGCCCAAGGCCAAAGCCCTGGCCGAGGCCACCGGCGTCCGGTTTGAATCGAACGTCCGGTTTGACGGCCGGTTGTCCAACCGCGAGGCCGATCTGATTTTATTGATTCTGGATAATCTGGTGCAAAACGCCATCGAAGCCACCCGTTCGGGCAAATTAGTGGAATTGAAGGTGGCGGAAGCCGCCGGCCGGGTCATTTTTGAAGTTCGCGACCAGGGGTTCGGTCTGCCCCCAGGTATGGAAAAACGGCTGTTCATGCCCTGCACTTCCGGGAAAAAGGGCGGTGGCGGAATCGGTCTGGCCATCAGCAAACAACTGGCGCAATCCCTTGGCGCCGAATTGGTTCTGGTGGCCAACACGGATTCCGGTTGCACTTTTCGGCTGGTCATCCCCCCCTTCTCCGGCCAAACTGCCCCGCAAACTGAAGCTGAAAGGGATATGGCATTGAATCCGCCCGGTTGAGTCAACAAAAGTCTATGCGTTCTGTCCGCCTGGCATGGTTGGGGATCTTGTGCGCCGTTGCACTGGCCTTCCCGTGTTCGGCCCAAAAATTGACTTGGAGCTGGTCGAATCCCCAACCGCACGGCAATGACATCGTCGGGATGGCTTGGAATGGAACGCTGGGGGTGCAGGTGTGCGATGGCGGGCGGGTCTATACCAGCCCGGACCTCATCAACTGGACGCCGCAAAACAGCCACCTCACCAACGACCTGCAGGCGGTGACTTTTTTTGGCAGTCGCATCATTATCACCGGGGCTTACGGGGCCGTGGCCTATTCGGATGACGGCGTGAATTTCATCACCAATTCACTCAACCCGGCCGACTGGATTGTCGGCGTCGCCGCCTCGCCCAAGCTGGTGGTGGCTGTCACGGATGTTGGGGATATTTATACGAGCACCAACGGCGCCACCTGGCAGAAGCAAACGCAATTGGATAATTACACAAAGTATGGCTATTGGCTGAACAGTGTGGCCTATGGCAACGGCGTTTTCGTGACCGTGGGCGACGGGGATTACGTCGCCAGTAGTTCCAATGGCACCCTATGGAACAACGTTTCCGGCTCCATTTCAGATCGGAACGATTTGGAGGCGGTGGTTTGGATCAGTGCTTCAGGTTCCACTGCGGCCTTTCCCTACACGGGCTTCTGGACGGTCACCGATAACGCCGGCGGCAACAGTCATGTGTATTACAGCACGAATAACGGGGCCGATTGGAAGCCGGTCAACAACCCGGCCAACCCTTCCACCAACACCCTTTACACTTTTGCGGCGGACGCGACCAACGCCCTGGCGGCGGGCGACTCGGAGGCGCGGCTGTTGACCCCGGACGGCCGGGAGGTCGCCTGGCCGGAACAGGTCGGGGGAAACACCAATGACGTGCCGGCTTGGACCTACTTTGCCTCGGTGTTGCAAACCAACGGGGTTTATGAACTGGCCGGCGATGACGGGCAGCTCGTGGAAAGCAGCCTCACCAATGGCGTTTATAATTGGGACACCCCCTACTATTCCGCGCGCGACTGGCTGTGGCAGGTTGCGGCGGTCGGTGGGCTCTATGTGGCCGTGGGGGATAATGCGCGCATCATGACGAGTGATGATGGGGCGGACTGGACGGTTGAAGATGTGCCGGAAACCAACTCCGTTTCCATCGCCAACACCGTGTTCCTGTGCGTCGGCGGCACCACCAACCTGCTGCTGGCCGCCGGGAATGACGGCAGTCTGGCCCTCAGCCCCAACCTACTCTTTCCCGAGGTGGAAACCAATGCGGATGGCACTCTGCTTACCAACGAGGTCAGTTCCCTCGGTGTCGCCTGGTATCCGCAACCCGCGCCGGCGGGAACCACCAACGATTTGTCCGGGATCTGCACTTTCAGCAATAAATTTTTTCTGGTGGGGGCCAGGGGCACCCTTCTGAGCAGTGACAACGGCACCAACTGGAGCAAGCAGGCTTCCGGCACCACGAACGATTTATCCGGCATCACGGCCTTTACCAACGGCCTGCTTGTGGTGGTGGGCGACCATGGCACGAACTTAACCAGTGCCAATGGGACCAACTGGAGCCGGCTGGTTTCCGGCACCACCAACGGCCTTTCCCGGGTGCATTGTCTCGCCGGCCGGTTGCTGGCGGTCGGTGAATACGGCTCCCTGCTGACCAGCACCAACGGCACCAATTGGGTCGCGCTCACCAGCGGTGTCACCAACTGGCTGAACGATGCGATCTTGATCAGCAACACCTGTTATGTGGTGGGCAACCAGGGAGTGGTGCTGGCCTGCACTAATTTCAGCACCAATTATGCGCGCTGGACGAGCATCGGCACCCTCACCACCAAATCGCTGGAGTCGGCGGCCACCCAAAACGGGCAACTGGTGGCGGTGGGCTTTGAGGGTTCGATTCTGCGGAGCCAGGTCATTCCGGCCACCACCCCGGTGAATTTCATCGGGTACTCGCAAGCCTCCGGCTACAACGTGTTTTCGGTTCAGGGCCTGGTGGACCAGCAATTCACCCTGGATTCCAGCACCGACCTCATGAATTGGGTCACCGGCCCGTTGTTGGATTTAAGCTACGGCGACGGTACGCTGGTCCTCTACCAAAGCGTGGCGACCAATAATCCGGCCCGCACTCAATTCTATCGCTGCACCCTCGTGCCGTGAAACCGCACTCCGAAGTTGGGGAGCGCGCCCGCCCCGGGCGCCGTTTTCCGCGCTCCGTCAGGCTACCAAGCCCGGTCTTTCCGCCGCTGGCGAAGCAGGTAAAGTTTTCCGCTTCCGCCACCAAAGCCAGAGCCATGCGCCGTAGCCACCGATGAGCAGATAAGCCAGGATAACTTTCATGGTGGTGTCGGCCGTTTGTGGCGGAATGTGAAGTGCATCCGTGAGATTGCCCAGACAACTGCACGGCCGGATATACCCCAACCAAACCAGACCCAGGCGATAGATGAGAAAGCCCGTGGCCAGCCAGGCGATGGCGGCGGCTTTTGCCTCCGGCCTCCGGCCCACAAAGCAAAACCCGGCCAGGATCAATTCAATCACCCCGACGATCTCAAACAGATGGCGGAAGGAAACGTGCAGAATGGGGTCTTGATTCTGTAAGATGGGCGCGCTACCGCCAGCACTGATAAGCTTGGCCCCGGCCGTGACCAGCAGCAAAACCCCGGTGGAATAAAAAAAAACTGCGGTTAAAACCGGTCGGCAATTCACCCCCGGCCCGTGAGATATCGCTCCATCGTCCATAGATAATTTTCGGCCGCCACCAAAGTCCCGGTTTCAAGCCCGCAACGAACCCCGTTCCCCACCCGATAAATTACCGGTGATTTATTCTTCGCCGCCAAATTCTCCAGGAAAAAACGGCCAGCGGAGCCAGTAAGACCAAGGCGAGGGCGGCCACCACGATATTTCGCCGGGAGATTTCAGAACCCCCGACCTGCCGCCGGTATTGTTTCATCACCGCCTCCAGACTCATTCCCGGCGGATAAGTTTTACCCTGCATTACCCCCAGTTTAACCGCCAGATAATCCGCCAATTGTCTTTTTGCCAGGACAGTTTGTTCCGGCGACCAGTGTTGTTGTTTCGCCAAACGCATATTCATCCAGAGCCGGGCGTTGGTGGTGTGATCGGCCAATTTTTGCTGATAGTCCTCCAGCATGGCTTGATAAGACGCCCTGGCATTGGTCGTTAGCAATGGGTCGGCCAAATCTTGTTGACAGCGCGCCACATCCATGGTCAGCGACTCACTGATGGGATCTAAAATGTTGGTCCACGCCGTCTGCAGGTCGGCATGAACCGATTTGGTGAATTCCAATTGCTTTTGAACCTGGGCTTGGTGCTCGGCCAAACTCTCCTGTTGGTGCCTTAACATCCATTCCTGACTTCTCCGATATCCTTCATTAAGGTTGGTATTTTGCAGAGTGCGCTTCAGGTCATCAATGGTTTGGAGCACCCACTTTTCATACGGGTCGTGGTTCACCGTGTTGGAAACCGTCCCGCCGCCGCTCCCGTTGACGGCTTGTGGGGCGGTGGTCACTGGCTGATAAACCGGTCGCATCAGAAGGGGCGGTGAGAGGGACGGCACTGCATCCGGTGACGGTCCCACCGCCGGGGCGGCCCGCAGCATTCCCAGGCTCAGATGAATGACCAGCAACCACACTAGCAAGCCGCCCACGCCGGCCGGCTTGATTCGCAATACCGGGGAACGGCAGGAGGCAGGGACCATTAGATTAGTTGAGAAATTACTCATTATATGGTTTTAGATTAGAATAAAAAAACTTTCTATGAACCAAAGCAAGCGTTGTAAGCATCACAGTATGCCCAATATGCATCATTCTCCGCAATATTGTAGATTGCCGTCTGGGTATTGTTAATGTTACTAAATGTGAGTATGGCGCTTAGCGAGCAACTAACCTGAGTGGTATGATCTTTCGCTTTAGTGGCATTTAAAGCCGTTAAGGCATTGGCAACAGCGGTGTTAAAGCTGACTATGGCGGATCCGAGCGGATTATTGGGATTGGCCACCAAGGCATATGCGGTATTCGCCGTGTTCAGACTCGCTTGTTGCAGCAATTGCGCCGCACTGATGCATTTATCATATCCGGTTCCCTGCTGGGTGGGATTATTGCATTGGCAAACGGCCTGGTTTTCCTCATACTGATTATTGGCAGTGGCCGTGGCCTGGGTTTTAGTATCACCGGCCAGCGCAATTGTCGTGTTTTCAGTGTTCTGGGCATTGGCTTGCGTGAATGTGTATAATGCGTTGGCAATGGCGTCCCCGTCTGCCTGCACAGCCGAGCACATGGGGTTGTCGTGGTGATATTGCGCATCCGCCGGTCCCACGACGGCAACAAAGGCAGCATAGGCGGCTTGCACGGCAGTGTTATAATTTTCGGCGGCGGTATCCAGACAACAGTTGATGGCGGGAGGCGGGTTGGAGGCGCAGTCGGCAGCGAGTTCGCAATTAGCGTCAGCCGTATTTGCCGCCGACTTGCATAAGGGGGTTTGGTAGCTATCCTCCAGAGTAGTGGTTTGCGCATAGGTGGCTGTAACTTTGGCATCTGCCAGACCCTGGGCGGCTTGGGCTAGACTGTCCGCCTGTGCCTGGATCGCCTGGCTTGCGGGCACACAACTGTCATCGTGGGTGTTTTGAGCGTCGCTCTGGCATTTTACCATCGCGGCCTGATCTTGGGCGATGTTAAAATTGTAGGTCGCATCTGCCAGACAATCGCAAACCTGCGGCGTGGGGCTTTTGCTGGACAGGCAGTTAAACTGAGCCTGGGCATAAACGGTGGCGTTGGAGGAGTCTTGCAGGGTTTTCGTCTGCGCACAAGACCCAACGCTTTGCCCGGTAACGCCCAGGTATCCCGCTAAGGTCGTGTCACACACCGCCTTGGCCGCCGCTTGAGTCGTTGCGTCATTTTTCACGGCGATCACTTCGTTGATCGAATCAATTAAAAGATTTGTCTGCCACAAATTATACGCTATGGTGTCGCTTTTCGTTTGGTTGGCGTTGCACGCGGCCGTGGCCTTGTTCAAGGTGTTTTGACAATCCTGATTTTGGGCGGTGGCTTTGATTGGAACCAGGAGAATGGTGGCGAGACCCAAAATTGCGACGCCGACGGCTTTCCATTTATTCGGATTCATAATAGGCATATCGTGAGTTAATTATTTGAACGCTCAACTTTGTCTGATCGGGGGGCGACTTAACAGCGCAAAGAACCCGCATTTGCGGACATTATGCCGCATTTGTGGACAGTTCCGATGCGGCCATTGTGGAAATACGGGTTTCAAATGTGTTTTGCGGCCAATCCCCCGGTCATTTGTGCTGCATATACAGAGGGGTTGATGCCGGAATGCTTTTTGAATTGGCGTGAGAAGTTGTAAGACTGCTGGTAACCTAGGCGTATCGCCGTCTCCTTGACCGAGTGGTTCTCGTCCAATAAATGATGGGCGTGGCGTAGCCGCTCCTTGGCCAGCCAAACTCCCGGCCCTTGCTGGCGCGTCTTGAGGAAATACCGGCGCAAAGTCCGTTCGGAAACGCCACAATCCTTCGCCAGGACCGCCGCCGACCACTTGGCCCGCCGCGCTATTTCCGACCAGTTTTGGATGAGGAAGAGGCGGGCGCTCATGGGCGACATATCAGAAATTGTATAAGGTTTCATCTCTGAGCCTGTGTTTCTGGCGGTTTCCAACCAGCCAGCGGGAACCGGGGGTCCACAGGGATCCCCGATTCCTTCACCACACAATGCTCCTATATACTAATACGGCCGAAATCGGGCGTTCTTCCAAAAATCTTCATTTTTTGCGTTTTTTTTATTTGGGGATGGTTTGAAAGGCTCGCCGGGATTTGCGCCGGCATAGGTGGCCGTGCGGTTCATCCGGGCCGGTGCCCAAGGAAAACTTTAACCTGAATTCCGAAATCGAATGGGCAGCGCCCGGGGCGTGCGTGTTCCCCAACTTCGGAGTTCGGGTTGAATCAGCCGTTTTTAAGGGTTCCGTCCGCCACCCAAGGGAGCCCCGCCAACCCTTTGAGATACGCGAACACGAGGTCCGGCAGGTCGCGGCTGTAGCCGCCTTCGAGCAGGCTGAACATCGGGGTGTTCAGTGCGCGCAGGGACTGGCCGAGCCAGTGAAAATCCTCCACCTTCAACTTGCCGCCCCCCACCGGATCGCGTTCGTAGGCGTCAAACCCGGCGGACACGGCGATGAGGTCGGGGTGAAAGCTCCGCAGATCATCCAGCGCGCGGCGCAGGGCGGCGCGATAGACATCGCGCGGCGCGACGGGCGAGACGGGATAGTTGAAACAGTTCCGGCCGGCGTTTTCGGCGCCCGTGCCGGGGTAGTCGGGATGATGATGGACGGAATAAAATTCGACGCCGGGTTCGTTGAGTAAAATATCCTCGGTGCCGTTGCCGTGATGCACGTCAAAATCAAACACCGCGACCCGTTTGACGCCGCCGGCGAGCGCGGCGAGGGTGGCGATGGCCGTGTTGTTCAGATAACAAAAACCCATGGATTTTTGGCGCAACGCGTGATGGCCGGGCGGCCGCATGAGGCTGAACACGGTTTCGCCCGCGCGGGCGGCCGTCAGGGCGTCCAGCGCGGCGGCCACCGAGGCGCGGGCGCGGGCGCCGATGTCGGTAAACCAAGGGGTGTCGTTGTCGAAATCACCGGGTTCGTCCAGGCGCGCGAGCATCGCCGGCGTGTGGGCGCGCAGAATGTCCGCCACCAGATCGCCGGCGCCGGGCGTGGCCCACGTGAGGGGCAGTTCAGTCTGTTCCCGCAGCCGGGCCAGCGTGCCGGTGATGCGCACCGGCCGTTCCGGATGTCCGGCCTTGACGTAACCGGCGCAGGCTTCATCGTAAATAATTTTCATTGCGACGGTGGAAGGGTTAGCAAAGAATTGCCCGGGGATAAATTATGAAAATCAATTTTCTTTGGGGGGTGTTCCTGCTGGCGGCGCTGACCCTGCCGGCGCGGGCCTGGGATTACGAAGGCCACCACACCATCAACGAGTTGGCGCTGGCCGCATTGCCGGCCGATTTTGGCGGCTTTGAACTTACGCCGGCGCTGAAAAACCGCGTGGCCTTTCTGGGGGGCGAGCCGGACCGCTGGCGCAATGTCGCGGATTTGGAGTTGAAGCATGACAACGGCCCGGATCATTATATTGACCTCGAAGACCTCGCGGCGTGCGGGCTGACGCCCGAAACGCTGCCGCCGTTGCGCTACGATTTCCTGGCCGCGCTCGTCCGGGCGCGGGTCGCCCACCCCGAAAACTTTCCCGCGATTGACCCGGCCCGGGACAGTGATCATACGCGCGAGTTGGACGGTTTTCTCCCGTGGGCCATCACCGAGAATTATGAGAAGTTAAAGTCCGGCTTCGCCACCTTGAAAGCGTTCCAGCAATTCGGTGGCACACCCAGTGAAGTGGCCAACGCCCAGGCCGACATCGTTTACGTGATGGGGGTCATGGGGCATTACGTGGGGGACGGCTCGCAACCGCTGCACACCACGCGGCATTTCAACGGCTGGGTGGGGCCCAATCCCAAGGGCTACACGACCCGGCCAACGTTTCACAGTTGGATTGACGGCGGTTACTTTCGCAAAACCGGCGGGCTCCTGGCCGAGTCGCTGCGGGACAGAATTCATCCGGCGGAACGCCTGGCCGGCGCGGACCTCGAGGGGGGCGTCTTTAAACTAACCGTCGCGTATCTCGTGGCCGGCAACCAATACGTCGAGCCGCTCTACGAAATGGAGAAAAACGGCCAGTTCAGCGGCGATCCCGGCAAGGGCCTGGCCGGCCGGCCGTTTCTGGACGGACAAATTGTCAAAGCCGCGCAAATGCTGGGCAACCTCTGGTATACGGCCTGGCGGGAAGCGCCGGAGGACACCTATTTGGAACGCCAGTTGCGTTTGCGCACCGCCGATGCGGCGAAGCAGCCATGACCCAACCGACCGCCCTCCGCATCGCCGCCGCGCTCGGGTTTCTCGCCGTGACGCTGGGGGCCTTTGGCGCCCACGCCCTCAAAACCCTGCTGGCGCAGAACCACACCGCCGCCATCTGGGAAACGGCCGTCTTTTACCATTTCATCCACACTGTCATGTTGTTTTTGCTCGCCCAAAAACCAACCCCGGCGAAATGGCCCTGCCTTTTCTTCCTGGCCGGCATCGTGATCTTTTCCGGTTCGCTCTATCTCTTGGCGGTGACCAACTGCCGTTGGCTCGGGGCCATCACGCCCTTCGGCGGCTTGAGCCTGCTCGCCGGCTGGGCCGCCCTCTTCCTCCGCGCCAACCGGGAATGACCTTCCCGCCCCCCTCGGTTCGGTCATATAAATGGTTCGCCTAAGTTTAAAGTGGGAGGTCTTACGCAGATAAGAGTGGGTTAAAGCGGATGAACGATGATGAACGGAGAAAAGCGCCCAAAGTCCCGGCCATTGCGAGTCAAAAGGTATTGCAACCCGTTGGTCAGCAGGGTGGCCGCGATGTTGGCATCATGGACTTGCCAGCCTTTGACCGCAAAGCGCTGCACCAGATCACCGAGCTTTTCGGAAACAAACCGGGTGTCTTCCAAAACCTGAAACCCCGACCGGAAGGCGGCCAAGTTTGAGAGAATAGCCGCGTAATTAGGAGGGTCAATTTGGCCCGGTGCCGGTCGGGTGGTTACCGCCAGATACTCCCGCAGCACTTGAACACTAATGCAAAGCTCTGTGCCCTGCTTGCGCCACTGCTCCAACTCGGTTGCGGCTGCGGACTCCCAAGGCGAATCGGCGTCGGTGGCGAATACTAAAATGTTCGTATCCACGAACAAACGGCTAACGTCCGGTGTCACCATAGATGTCTTCCCGGCGGAAACTGGAATCCTCCGGCCAGGCCTTCAGATGCAGTTTGGTGAGCCGCAACGGCCCGGCGGGCTGGCACCGGGCCACATCCAAAGGGCTTTCCTCAATCACCACCACCCCCCGGTGCGGCCCCGGCGCAACCGATTTGGGCAGCTCAATTTTGAGCGTCCGATCCTGCGCCACTTCGCTGGTTGCCTCGACTGTGATCATGCGAGTGTACGATACGCTTCCAAATCCCTTTTGGCAACCGCAATACAAGTCCGCAATACAAGTCTGATGCGGTGAACGAGTTCTTGAAATTGGCATCTTTTCGGCGATCCAACCGCTCGTTTCCGTCCGCCGCCGCGCCGCGCCCAGTCCGGTCTTGTTCGAGTGGTTTGGTGGCGCGGGCCACGGGGCGGGCCGCCCTCAGGGCGGGTAAATCAGCCGGTAATACGCCGACCCGGCGGCCGGGGAGAGGGGGAGCACGAACGGATTGGTGACCGGGCCGGACCAATTCTGCCAATTCGTCCCCAAGCCGGTGGTCACCGGGTTGGTTTGATACTGCAACCCCCAGGCGACGCCATCGGCGGGCCAGGAGAGTTGCAGGACGCCGGGTTGCCACTGGACGGAAAGGTCCGGCGCGGTGATGGCGGAGACGGTCAGACTGCCCACCGTCGCCACTTGTCCATCATTGGCGGTGAGTTGCAATTGGTAAGTGCCGGGGACGGAGAAACCGGCGGCGGTTGACAGCGCATCCGGCTGGGCGAAGGCGACGGTGCCCGGGCCGTTGACCTCGCTCCAAACGACCGTAACCGTTCCCGGCGGATTGGACGGGCCACCGTTGGGGACGCTGCCCGCCAGACTGGCGGTGGCCGGCCAGGGAACCGTCTGGTTCGGGCCGGCATTCACCACCGGGGCGAAATCAGGGGCCGCCGCCCCCGCCAGGGCCGCCACTTCCGCCGCGCTTAAAAGCCGGTTGTAAATGCGTAAATCATCAATCAAACCGTCCCAGCCCCGGGTGAGCGCCGGGCTGTTCCCGATGTATGTTGTGCCCGCGTAGGAGGGCGTCGTGACCGACGGGGCCGTCAGCGTGGCCGCGACCGCCGCCACGCCATTGACATACAATACCGGCTGGTTCGTCACATTGCTTTTGTCATAACTGACCGCCACGTGATACCACGCGCCGGTATTAATCGAGTCGGTCGCCGTGGCCCATTCGCCGTTGACGGTGGTGACATTGGCGGCGGTGGCCGTGGCAAAGTCAAAGGCGCGGTTGTGCGCGGATCCGTCAAAGCGGAAGATAATGTGGTAACCCGGCGCGCCCAGAATGAAGGGATACGAACTGCCGCCCTGGCTGTCCGCATAGACCCAGGCGGCCATCGTGGTTTGCGTGGCGTTCACCGAAGTGAAGGCGGCGTTTTCGGCGCCCCCGGTCAAATTGAGGGCATTCGCGAGGTAACCCGGGGTGAACGTCGCGCCGCTCACCGTGGCGTTCCGGCCGTTGGTGGAGGAATCAAACGCCGTGGCCCCGCCGGTTTCATCCATCTTCCACCACCCCAGCAACCCGTTCGTCACCGCGCCGAGGGGCGGATTCACCACCACCGTCAGGGCGAGGCGGGTGGCGGAACCGTTGCTGGCGGTGAAGGTGAGGCCGTAGGTGCCGTTGGTGCTGAAATTGGCGGTTGTCACCAGGGCGTTGGCATTGCCGAAGGTGACCGGGCCGGGACCGGCCGTCTGGCTCCAGGTCGTCGTCAGGGGACTGCCCGGCGCCGGGTTGCCGGCGGTGGCGGACAGGAGCAGGGCGTCATTCGTGCCGGTGAGGAAAACCGTGTTCGTCGTCGGACTGACGAGGGCGGCGGTGGGGGGCGGCAGCGGGGCGATCCAAACCAGCGAATCGGTCACCTGAATGCCACCCTGGGTGCCGATGGCGAGGACGTTGTTGGTGCCGGGCGGCAGCTCGACCGGCCAGGTAAAGGTGCAATTGGTGTTCAGGACGGCGCCTTGCGAAGCGCCATTGAGATAAAGCTGGACGGTGTCGCAATTGGCATAAACTTTGGCCGTGATGACGTTGGTCAGGCGGTTCGTGAAGGTGTGGCCGGTGATGTAAACCATCGGGTTAGTGGTCCAACTGGCCTGGTAAAAAAAGAACGCATCCTTGCGCACCTGGCGGTCGTAAGTGACCAGTCCCTTGTCGTTGCGGCCGGGCGTGTCGCCCTCGTGCCGGGAGTCCGAGGCGAAATCAAACAGGTTCCAGACAAACTTGGTCCAGACAAACGGCCGCGTCTTGAGAATAAACCAGTTCGTTTCGTGAACCAGATCCTGCCATTCCTCGGGATGAAACAAACCGCCGTTTGATGCCGGCTGGGCCACGGGATTTTCGCTGTGCTGGTAAATACTGGCCCCCGCGCCATATTCGCTGAGCCCGGTGGGCCGGTTGGGATAACTGGCGTGGTTGTTGTCCATGAAGGCGGCCAGGCCGTTGATCGGGCTGGCATACCAGCCGTAGTATTCATTGAACCCAACCAAGTCGGTGGTGAACGTGTTGACGGCGGTGGGTTGGGCGTTGGCGGCGCCGGTGGTGAGCCGGGTGGGGTCGTCCAGCTTTGCGACATTCGTTTCCATCGCCACCAGGTTCGTGCCCGCGGCGCCGCCGGTGATTTCGTTATACATGCCCCAGCAAACCACGGAGGGATGATTGAACCGCTGCCGGACCAGTTCATGCACCTGCTGGAGGATGTTGGAGGCATTCCCGGGCAAATTCTGGATGTTCGGCACCTCGGTCCAGACGATGACCCCGGCCCGGTCGGCCAGCGTGTATTCATAGTCGTTGTGCTCGTAATGCGGCATGCGGATGGCCGTGGCGCCAATCTCCTTGATGAACAGGAAATTGGTTTCGCGCTGCGCATCGCTCAGCGCCCAGCCGCAATTATACCAGTCTTGGTGCACGGAAACGCCGTGCAAATCGTAATGGACGCCATTCAGAAAAAAACCGTTGGCCGGATCCACGCTGAAAAACCGAAAGCCCAGCGGCTGGGCCACCAGATCCGTCACATTGGTCCCCTGCCATTCTTCCACAAACGCCTGGTAGAGGTAGGGGTCCGTCAGCCCGTTCCACAGATGCGGATTGGTTATAATGGTGTGCGCCACCACATTGGAAACGCTCGCCGCCGGGAGCGTTACAAAATTGGTCAGCGTCGTCACCAGATTGGTCGCCGCGTCGGTGATGACCGTGCGGAGCATGAGGCTGGCCGCCACGGCCGTCGAGTTGGACAGCACCGTGGTGACTTGCAGGTTGGCCGAGCCGGCGCTGACCCCGGTGGGCATGAGATAAACGCCGGGCGACCCATAATCGAGCGGTGAAATCTGCACCGGGTCGGTCACCAGCAAATGCACGTCCCGATAAATACCGCCCCAATAAGTAAAATCACCCGCCAGCGGCGGAATGTTGGTCGTCAAGCCGCTATTGACCGCATTATTCAACCGCACGGCAATCAGATTGGTGGCCCCGACCACGACATTCGAGGTCACATCAAAGGCGAAGGCCGAGAACCCCCCCTGATGCCCGCCCGCGTAGGTTCCATTGACCCACACGTCCGCCACCAAAAAGGCCCCGTCAAATTTGAGGAAAAAATGCAGTCCCGCATTGGTGCCCGCCACCGTGAAGTAGTTGCGATACCAGCCGATGCCATAATAATACGGCGTGGTGGGACCATCCTGGCCATCGGCAATGTCCCAGGTGTGCGGCAAATTCAGATTCGTCCACGACGAATCATCAAAGCCCGGAGCGACCGCGTTCGTGCCCGCATCCGACTGGATAAACCGCCAGTTGGCATCCAGATTAATATCCTGCCGGGGATTCGGCGGCGGAACGTAAGTTTGCGCCACCAGCGACATCGCCCCCATCAACATACCCAAGCCGAACAGCCAGCCCCGGCGGCGAATGCAGACGGCACGGCAAAAAAAATGGACAACCCGGCCCGGGTGCTTAAAATTCATAATCGTGGATTCCACCCTACTTTTGCCATCAGACGCGGGGTTTGTCAAATTGCCCCGGAAGAAGGTTAATGGCAGGTTCCCATCGGAACTGCTTTAGATCATTGAGATCCGCTCATTGCCCGGACCCGTCCAACCTCAGCCCACTTTTTCAAGCCAAAGCGAACTGAAGGCATTCGGGTTCTCTTGAACCGACTGGTAATTCGCGATGTGCTGTTTTAAGAAGGACTCATCCCAGTGGCGGATCAACGGGGTCGAAAGCAGGATCTTAAAGGCGGCGTTATGACAAAGAAAGGCTTGCAGCACCATCGCCTCGTTCCAAAACAACGGCCACTCACGTCCAAAGACCCAAAGGTCCGCCGGATAAGGATTGTTATACGGAAAGGGCACATCATGCACATGGATCACCACCTGGCGCGCCAGACTGGGAAGCACTTCCAAAAAGAGAAAGGCCACATCGCCGTCAATTTTCAAGATGTGGCTGGAGTCAATAAACAGCAGATCATTGGCCTGCAACGTTTTAAAAACCGCCGGATCAACGGATTGCACCTCGCTTTTGACGAGGGTGATGTTCGGGATCGAATAAAGTTTTTCGTAGGGATAGGGCTCGATGCAGGTCATTTCCATGGGGCGCCCTTCGGCGGCGTTCTTCGCCGCCGCCAAACTGGCGTAATAAGTCGAAAGCCCGGAACCCACCTCGATATAACGGCGTGGTTTCACCTGACGAATCATCAGGTAAAGGGTCAGTGCATCCACCGCCGTGTAGCCGGGGCCGAAGCCGATCTTTTGCAACTGTTCATACGGCGGAAGCGCCGCGAATTCCCGGGCGTAACGCTGGGAAAGTTCCAACAGCAGGGCCTTCATCCCGGCCAGGTCGAAGGCGACGCCCGACAGGGCGCTGGGCTTGTCCCAGCGCGCCCGGTTCATTCGCAACGAACTCACCGAGGGCAGTGGAGAATAGTAGTCCGTCTGGCCGGCCACGCAGTATCCCGCCCCCTCGACCGTGCGCTGAAGGTCCTCCGCTTTGAGGTTGATCAAGATGAGGCGGGCCAGTTTGCTCCCAATCCGCCCATTGATCCAATACTTGAACGCACTCAGTTGCCGCCACAGCGAACGGGGCAGCATCCGCCTCAATATGCGCTTCACGTTACTCATTTCAGATTGCCTTGCCGGCCTCCAAAAGCCCGGGGAGATGGGGGTGCGAGCGCGGCTCCCATCACCATGCGGGGGGCGGCGTTTCGGCAACCCTGATGGATGCGCTTCACCTTGGGGTGATCTTATGGGAGAACCTCCCTGACTACAAGTTAAAAATGGTTTGACAAAGGCCCGCGGGCGCGTCTCGAAGTTGTTGGCGAGGCCGGGTGGGAGCCAAATTGGCGGACGGTCTGCCGATTTGGAAATCGGCGATACAGCAGACTTGGAAGTCTGCGGTGCGGCTTGCCAAGATGCCGATAAGGTGCAGCGCCGGGGCGCGCGGGCGGTTAGTGCCGGAAGTGCCGGACGCCGGTGAAGGCCATGGCCAGGCCGCGGGCGTCGGCGGCGGCGATCACTTCCGCGTCCTTCACGGAGCCGCCGGGTTGAATGGCGGCGGTGGCCCCGGCGTCGGCGGCGGCCAGCAATCCGTCCGGGAACGGGAAAAAGGCGTCGCTGCAGATAACACTGCCGGCCAGCGACAGTTTGGCCTCGCCGGCCTTCCAGACGGCGATGCGGCTGGAATCCACCCGGCTCATCTGGCCCGCCCCCACGCCGAGGGTGCGGTCCGGTCCGGCATAGACAATGGCGTTGGATTTCAAATGCTTCACCGTCCGCCAGCCGAAGAGCATCGCCTGCAATTCCGCTTCCGTCGGCTGGCGCCGGGTGACGATTTTCAAATCTGCGGCCGTGGTGCGCTGAAGATCGCGCTGCTGGAGCAGGTAGGAATCCGCCCCGACGCTGCGGACATCCCAGGGCTGGGCGGCCGAGGGTGGGCGGATGATCTGGAGCAGGCGCAGGTTTTTCTTTTTCTGCAAGATTGCGAGCGCCTCGGCGGAAAATTCCGGGGCGACAATGACTTCGCTGAAGATTTCGGAAATGGCCGCGGCGCACGCGGCGTCCAGCGGTTGGTTGACGGCGATGATGCCGCCGAACGGGGCCTGGCGGTCGGTGGCAAAGGCCTTGTCCCAGGCGTCGCGCAGGCTGGGCCCCTGGCCGACGCCGCAGGGATTGGTGTGTTTGAGAATGGCCAGCGTGGGCGCGTCCCCCTGGAACTCATGGATCAAAGCCGCGGCGGCGGTCAGATCGAGGATGTTATTGTAGGACAGCTCCTTGCCGTGAAGCTGCTTGAAATAATCGTGGAACCGGCCGTAAAGCGCGGCCGTTTGGTGCGGGTTTTCGCCGTAACGCAGCGGTTGGGCCAGGGGCGCGGAAATGGTCAGCGCGGCCGGCAGCCCGGCCGGGGCGGTGGCGAATTCTTTTTGTAAATGCGCGGCGATGGCGGCGTCGTAAGCGGCCGTGCGGGCGAAGACCTTCGCGGCCAACTGGCGGCGCAGGGCGGGCGTGGTGTCGCCGCCGGCCTGGATTTGCGCGGCTACTCCGGCGTAATCCGCCGGATCCACGATCACGGTCACGCTGTCGTGGTTTTTGGCGGCGCTGCGCAGCATGGAGGGGCCGCCGATGTCAATGTTCTCGATGGCGTCGTGGAGGCTGACATTGGGCCGGGCCACGGTTTGTTCAAAGGGGTAAAGGTTGACCACCACCAGGTCAATGGGCGGGATGTGATGCTCGGCCACGGCGGCCTCGTGCGCGGCGTTGCCGCGAATATACAGCAGGCCGCCGTGGACCTTCGGGTGGAGGGTTTTCACGCGGCCATCCAGCATCTCGGGAAAGCCGGTGTGCTCGCTGATGTCGGTGACGGGCAGGCCCGCCTCGCGGAGGGCTTTGGCGGTGCCGCCGGTGGAGATGAGTTGAACGCCGCCGGCCACCAGGGTCCGGGCGAACGCCACGAGACCGGTTTTGTCGGAGACTGAAAGCAAAGCCCGTTGAATTTTCATGAACCCACAAAATCCCCGCCGCAGGCGCCGGCGTCAATCCTGAAAAAACGAAAGCGGGCCGAACCTCGGCATGGCAAGAGAAGAAGGCGCTGGGCCTGGGGCGCAGGCCTTGGGGCAGTGAGGGTTAAAGCCGAAGGCGGAAACGGGGAAATTCAACCGCAAAGAGCGCAAAGAGCGCAGAGAAAGGGGGTTTTTAACCACGAAATACGCGAAATACGCGAACTTTTTTTTGACAAGATTATCCGGGACAGCCAATTTTTCGCGCAGAGGCGCAGAGGGCGCGGAGAGGGGGTGGTCGCGACCAAAAAAAGGGCTTAAACCGCAGATGCACGCAGATGGACGCAGATGGGAAGTCGGGCTGCGGCTTTGGCGAAGGTGCGGATGGAGGTTCTCATTGTTTTGCCCCGGCGGGCGTGTTATCTTGTCCGTTCGTATGTTGACCCTTTCTGAAATCAGCAAAGCGTATGGTGGCAAGGTGCTCTTCGATGAGGCCACGTTGCAGGTGAACCGCGAAGACCGCATCGGCCTCGTCGGCCCGAATGGCGCGGGGAAGTCCACGCTCTTTGGCATTATTTTGGGCGCGGAGACGGCGGATTCCGGCCAGGTGATGAAGGAGCGCAACGTCAATTTCGGCTACCTGCCGCAGGAAAGCGCGCCGGCCGGGGAGGAAACGGTCATTGAACTGGCCACGGCCATCTCGCCCGAGTTCGCCAGCCTGCGCAAGCTCATCCTGGCCTGGGATTCCGACCATCACGTCGAGGCGACGCCGGGGGAGGAAATCCATGACGACGCGCACAACCGCTTTCATGATCTCGGGGGGTATCAACTGGACGCGAAGGCCAAGCAGATTCTCGCCGGCCTGGGCTTCCGGGAGAAGGATTTTGACCGCAAGGCCCGCGAACTCAGCGGCGGCTGGGTGATGCGCGCCCACCTGGCGCGGTTGCTGGTGCAGGAGCCGGATTTACTGCTGCTGGACGAACCGACGAACCATCTGGACCTGGAGGCGCTGCTGTGGTTTCAGGATTACCTGAAATTTTATGCGGGGGGAATCATCGTCATTTCGCATGACCGCGAATTTCTCAATCACATTGTCAGCGGCATCGTGGAAATCCGGCAGGGGAAACTCAACCGGTATCGGGGCAATTACGACGATTTTCTGGTGCAGCGCGAGGCGTCGGAGGCGCAATTACTGGCCGCGTATAAAAGTCAGCAGCGGGAGATTGACCGCCTGCAGGAGTTCGCCGACCGGTTCCGGGCCAAGGCCAGCAAGGCGTCGCAGGCGCAAAGCAAGCTCAAGCAGATCGAGCGCATGGATAAGATTGAGGCGCCGGTGAATGACGACGCCCAGATCGGCTTTCAATTCCCGCAACCGCAGCGCAGCGGCCAGAAGGTCATCACGCTGGAAAACATCCACCAGGCCTACGGCCAAAACGTGGTGTATGACGGCATGGAATTCAAGGCCGAGCGCGGCCAGCGCATCGTGCTGGTGGGCCCCAACGGCGCGGGTAAATCCACGCTGCTGAAAATCCTGGCCGGGGTGCTGGTCCCGCAGCAGGGCGTCCGCACGCTGGGCCACAATGTGAAGGCCGGTTATTACTCGCAATACCGCGTGGAGATGCTCGATCCGCAGCGCACGGTGTTGGAGGAGGGGTTGGACACGCCCTCGCGGGTCACGGAGCAATTTGTCCGCACGCTGCTGGGCAGTTTTCTATTTCGCGGGGACGATGTTTTCAAAAAGGTGGACGTGCTGAGCGGCGGCGAGAAGAGCCGGCTGGCGCTGGTGAAGCTGCTGCTGGACCCGCCCAACCTGCTGCTGATGGACGAACCGACGACCCACCTGGACATGGCCAGCATTGACGCCCTGGTGTATGCGCTGAGCCAGTTCGAGGGGACGCTGATTTTCATCAGCCACGACGTCTATTTCATCCGCGCCCTGGGGAACCTGGTGGTGCATGTCAACGCGGGCAAACTGACACATTATGCGGGCGATTATCAGTATTATCTGGACAAGACCAAGGCGACTTCGGCCCGGGCGGCGCTGACTTCCGGCGGGACGGGGACGAATGGGACCACCAACAAGGCGGCGGCCCCGCGCCCGGCCGTGGACCGGAAGGAGCAGAAGCGGCTGGAGGCCCAGCAGCGGCAGGCGCGGTCCGGGGAGCGCAAGGCGGCCCAGCAAAAGGTGCATCACCTGGAAAAAGAGATTCAAACCCTGGAAGCCCGCCAGTCGGCGTTGCTTGCGGAGCTGGAACGGCCGGAAACGTATGAGAAACCCGGGCACGCCGTGCATCTCAACCGCGAGTTGACCACGCTCCAGCAGCGGCTCGAGACGCTCACGCCGGAATGGGAGGCGGCGGCGGGCAAACTGGCGGCGTTGGAAGAGGCGTGAGGCGGGCGGGGGGCGCATCTTGACTCTGCCCCCGCACCGCAAGTCGTTCGGGGCGCGGTCCCGCAAAGCGCGGGACCGCGCCCCGGGGGCAGTGCCCCGAGATGCGCCCCGGGCGGAGAGCGGGCAAAGACACGGGCAAAGATCGGCATTGCTGTCGCGGCGCGAATGTGGAATGTTGGACTGACAGCATGAGTGAATTCAAGTATGCCTGTCCCGTGTGCGGCCAGCACATGAAGTGTGACACGTCGCAGAGCGGCACCGTGATGGAGTGCCCCACCTGTCTGCAAAAGATCGTCGCGCCGCAGGCGCCGGCGGACCCCGACCAGAAATTCATCATCAGCGGCAAGAAGCTGGAGGACCGGCCAAAGCCGACGCTGCCATCGCCGGCAGCGCCGGTCCCGGAATCACCCCAGCGGCATTTCCCCATGACGGCGCTGATCTTGGTGGTATTCATCGCGTTCGCGGGGGCGGCGGTCGTGGTCTTCCACGATAAACTGTTCAATTCCGGCGGCACCACGGCACCGGGGTCGGCCGCCAACCCGCCCGCCGGTCCCACGACCAACCATCCCGCCCCGCCGGTGGTGATTCCCCATGCCAGCGACACCAACTGGTTGCTGAACCTGGCCGGGATGAATTTTCCCGAAATGCCGGCGGCCGGCCGGATTCACGGCCGGGATTTCCTGGTGGAACGGGCGACGTTACAAAGCGGCACCCTGACGCTGCGACAGGGCGGAAACCGAGGGTCGGTGGATTTTGGCGTGGTGATCAATTTCAGCGGCGTGCCCTCCGAGGCGCTGGCCGGTCAATCCATCCACATCACCACCAACGCGACCCTGGCCGCCCGCGTAACCCTGCGCTGGACGGAAACGGACCAGACGCTCAAGGATAATTTCGAAACCGGCTACGCCCTGCGCCTGGAGTTTGGAACCCTGGAAAAAAACCATCTGTCCGGAAAAATCTACTTCTGCGCGCCTGACGACGAGAAGAGCTACGTGGCCGGAACGTTCAACGCGGAAATCCGCAAGCCGAAATCAGCGGCGAAGCCGAAGCCGCAACCGTGATGAGTCGGGGAAACCAGGGACGCATGAGTACACTGGAAGGATTTTTCAAAGGCTGGGCCAAACCCGGGTCCGTGCCGCCCGGCGCGGTTTCGGGCCGGCCCGCCGTCGAACCGGGGGAAACGCTGGACGCCATCAGCGGCCATTTCCGGCTGTTTCAACTGGCCGACGGCCACCGGTTCTCGACGGACGATGTGCTGACGGCCTGGTATGGCACGAGTTGGTGCCCCACGGTGCGCCGGGTGCTGGAACTGGGCGGCGGCATCGGGACGGTGGGCATGATTGCGGCGTGGCGGCTGCCGGGCGCGCGTTTCGTGACGGTGGAAGCCCAACCGGAAAGCGTGCGGCTCGCGCGCAAATCCGCCGCGTGGAACGGGCTGGAGGAGCGCTTTGACATCCGCACGGGGGATTTTCGCGAAGCCGGATTGCTGGGTGCGGAGGAGACGTTTGACCTGGTGCTGGGGAGTCCGCCCTATTTCCCGCCGGGCAGCGGGGTGGAAAGCGAACATCCGCAAAAACTGGCCTGCCGGTTTGAACTGCGCGGCACGGTGGTGGATTACTGCCGGACGGCCGCGCAACACCTGGCGGCCGGCGGCGTGTTTGCCTGCGTGTTCCCCGTGGCTCCCGCCGAGCAGGAAGCCCGCGTGCGTGAAGGCGCCCGGGCGGCGGGTTTGACCCTCGTGCGCTGGCGGCCGGTGGTGCTGCGCGAGGGTGACCGCCCACTGCTGGGGCTGTTTCTGATGCAGCGCGCCGGCGACCTGCCGGAATGCCTGCGGGACAAACCCTGGGTGGAACCCGCCTTGATCATTCGG
>Ga0302278_10000567_pt1 | contig 47207 bp, 55 predicted proteins | sample III_Bog_N3_2_FD_194543 | JGI IMG/M metagenome (GOLD analysis project Ga0302278, IMG submission 194543) | Peat permafrost microbial communities from Stordalen Mire near Abisko, Sweden - III_Bog_N3_2 | ecosystem: Environmental > Terrestrial > Soil > Wetlands > Peat | place: Sweden: Abisko...
CGACAACGCTCCGCTGGTCAATCTTTCTTTCAGCGCAACCCGGTCCTGGAAGGGCAACATCTTTGGCCTCGGCGGGAATGTCAACTCTTACCTGCGCGCCAACGTCGCCCAACCTTACCGCTTTACTCTGGGCGGGCCGATGCACCTTTCCTCCGCATCCATTGACGAGTACCGCGGCACCGACACATACCTGGCCACCACCGGCTATCTGCACCGCATCGCGGCTCTGCCCACCGGCCTCGGGCAGGGGCTTTATGCCGTCCTTGCCTACGAGGGAGGAGAGATCTGGTCGCCGGAGACAAGAGCAATCCTTCGCCAGGATGGCGTCACCGGCCTTGTGGCCAGCACACCGCTCGGCCTGATCACCTTCGGCGTTTCTGTGGGCGACGCCGGCCACCGCAAAGTCTTCTTCACCGTGGGCCGCTGGTTCTGATGAAAACCCTCCCATCCACAAAGGCTCCGTGCCCCATCTTCGCGCCTTTTTTCTGGCGCAAAGGTGGGAAACCTCGAACCTCCGGCAGATTCTGCTCTGGACACAAAAAGGCCCTCCCGTACGGGAGGGCCTTCTGGCGTGTGAGATTCTTCTGAGGTGCGGCTTACCCTACCACTTCAATGCCCATCGAGCGGGCGGTGCCGCGGATGCTCTTCATGGCCGTCTCGACAGAGGCGGCGTTCAGATCGGGCATCTTCTGCGTGGCGATTTCGCGCACCTGCTTTTCGGTCACCTTGCCGATCTTTTCCTTGTTCGGCGTGCCGGAGCCCTTGGGGATTCCAGCGGCTTTCAGCAGCAGGACCGCCGCTGGCGGCGTCTTGGTAACAAAGGTGAAGCTGCGGTCGGCATAGACGGAAATGACGACCGGAATGATCAGCCCTTCCATCTCCTTCTTGGAGGTGCGCGCGTTGAACTGCTTGCAGAACTCCATGATGTTGACCTGCGCCTGACCGAGAGCCGGGCCTACCGGCGGCGCCGGCGTGGCTTTGCCGGCAACGATCTGCAGCTTGACGTAACCCGTGACTTTCTTCGAAGTTGCCATGATCTATTCCTTTGAACCAGCTTCCAGCTTCTAGCCGCTGGCATCTGGCTGGTCTGTTCCTGTTACAAATTTTGAGGTTACAACCATCCGCTCTTTCCCAACCGGCGCCCGCTAGAAGGGTCCGCCAGCTAGAAGCTGGGAGCTAGAAGCTGGAAGCTGTTACTCAATCTTTTCTACCTTGCCAAACTCCAGTTCGACCGGGGTGGAGCGCCCGAAGATGGTCACCATGACCTTCATCGTTTCGCGATCTTCGTTGATCTCATCCACCACGCCGTTGAAGTTGGCGAACGGCCCGTCTGTAATGCGGACCTGCTCATTTTTCTCAAACTTGATTTTGAGCCGCGGCTTGTCCTTGGAGGTCTCGGTGCGGAAGAGAATTCCACTCACTTCTTCCTCCGACAAGGCCACCGGCGTATCGCCCGTACCCAGAAAACCCGTCACCTTGGGCGTGTCCTTCATCACATGCCACAGATCGTTGTCCAGGTCCATCTCCACCAGCACATAGCCGGGCAGGAAGACCCGTTCCACGGTCCGTTTCTTGCCGTTGACAATCTCCGTCACCGGCTCGATGGGAATCATCACCCGGCCAACCTTGTCGCCCAGGCCGAAGGCTTGCACCCGGCTCTTGATCGAGTCGCGCACCTTGCGTTCAAAGCCCGAATAGGCGTGCAGAATGTACCATCTGAAGCGCTCATTGCGCTCCGGCGCAACCTGCTCCGGTACGACCTGCTCCGGCGGAACCTGCTCCGGCGGGGTTTGTTCGACGGGTTGTTCCAATTCTTCTGCCATCATGCTCTCGTTTCGCGCCTGCTGTTACGGCTAAAATCCGCCCAGTTTGCCCAGCAGCGCATGCAAGCCGTTCTGGAAGATCATGTCTACCACAGCAAAGAACAGGCCAAAGAGGAAGACCGTGATGATGACCACCGTCGTCGTGGACTGCACTTCCTTCCACGAGGGCGTAACCACCTTGTGCAACTCCGCGCGCACATCACTCAAAAACTGCGTGAATTCCTTCCACTGCCCAATCACAAGGTCGAAAAAGCCCGACACAGGATTTCCTCCCCGGGGTTTGACCGGCCGATCATCGCCGTTCGCCGTTATTGCCTTCGATGCCATGCTTCCGATCCTTCGCGCTTGGCCTCGCCAAGCGCATCCTAACTCAATCTGGCAGGGGCGGAGGGATTCGAACCCCCAAGTTCGGTTTTGGAGACCGACAGTTTAGCCGTTGAGCTTACGCCCCTAAAAGCAGCTTTCAGTTGACAGCTGACAGCCAACAGTTAAAAGCCAGATATTCCCGAAAACTGTGGCCAACTGTTAGCTATCAACTGTCCGCTGTTCGCTGCCCTACTTCGCTTCTTTGTGGACCTGGTGCTTCCGGCAGCGGTTACAGAACTTCTTGAACTCCAGACGGCCAGTGGTCGTCTTCTTGTTCTTCGTCGTCGTGTAGTTCCGCTCCTTGCACTCGGTGCACTGCAATGTAACGATTTCCCGCATTGAAAAACCCCTTCAGTTGTCAGCTAACAGTCTCAAGACCTAACTGTTAGCTGTCTGCTGTTAGCTGTCAGCTATTACTTGATAATCTCCGAGATGGTGCCCGCGCCTACTGTGTGGCCGCCTTCGCGAATTGCAAACCGCAGGCCCTTTTCCATGGCCACCGGCGTAATCAGTTCGATCGTCAGCTGCACGTTGTCGCCCGGCATCACCATCTCCGTGCCTTCGGGCAGCTCCGCCACTCCCGTCACATCCGTCGTGCGGAAGTAGAACTGCGGACGATAGCCCTTGAAGAACGGCGTGTGACGGCCGCCTTCTTCCTTGCTCAGAATGTAGACTTCGCCCTTGAAGTTCGTGTGCGGCGTGATCGATCCGGGCTTCGCCATCACCATCCCGCGCTCCACGTCTTCTTTCGCAATGCCGCGCAAAAGCAGTCCCGCGTTGTCTCCGGCCATGCCCTCGTCCAACTGCTTCTTGAACATTTCCACGCCCGTCACAACCGTCTTGCGCGTCTCGCGCAAGCCCACGATCTCCGCTTCCTCGCCCACCTTGATCTTGCCGCGCTCGATCCTGCCCGTCACCACCGTGCCGCGGCCGGAAATCGAGAAAATATCTTCAATCGGCATCAGGAATGGCTTGTCGATCGCGCGGTCCGGCAGCGGCACGTACTTGTCCACCGCTTCCATCAGCTCGTCGATATTCGCTTCCCACTTCGGATCGCCGTTCAGCGCCAGAAGCGCCGAGCCGCGAATCACCGGAAGATCGTCGCCCGGATACTGATACTTGGTCAGCAGCTCGCGGACTTCCATCTCCACCAGGTCGATCAGCTCCGGGTCCTCGACCGCGTCGCACTTGTTCAGGAAAACCACGATGCACGGCACGCCCACCTGGCGAGCCAGCAGAACGTGTTCCTTGGTCTGCGGCATCGGGCCGTCGGTCGCCGCCACCACCAGGATGGCGCCGTCCATCTGCGCCGCACCGGTGATCATGTTCTTGATGTAGTCGGCGTGACCAGGGCAATCCACGTGCGCGTAGTGCCGGTTCGCAGTCTCATACTCCACGTGCGCCGTCGCGATTGTGATGCCGCGCTCACGCTCTTCCGGCGCGTTGTCGATCGAGTCGAACGAACGGAATACATTCTTCGGGTTGTGCTTGCCCAATACCTTCGTGATTGCCGCCGTCAACGTCGTCTTGCCGTGATCGATGTGCCCAATGGTCCCCACGTTTACATGCGGCTTCGAGCGGTCAAACTTTTCCTTGCCCATAGTCTTCAGTCCCTTCCGTTAGACTTTTTCCTGTCGCGCCCCCAATGAATGACCGAGCGCAAAAGCTTGCGTCACGCGTCTCAATAGGAGGCGTACACCTTGAGATACTTCCGCCGCAATTCCGGCGAAACCGCTTCCACCATCTGCAGGTAGCGCTCGCGAGTGAGGGCCTTATCTGAAACCGGCAACGCAGCGTAAAGTCCCGCTGCCCCGCTGCCTATCAGCCCACGCCCCAGAACCGCATCGAAGTCGCGAATCAGCACTTTCGACCGGCGCACGCGGCTCAAAAAAACCTCCGCGTCCCGGACGCCCAAGGCCGCATCGATCAGCGCCTGAAGCTGCGCGTATCCTTGCTCATCCTTGACGGTTATCGCTGCCTGCTCGAACTTCATTCCCTGCCTCGCACCGGGCTTCTCTCAGCCCTTCCGCCTATTTCCAAAACTTGGAGCGGGAGACGGGACTCGAACCCGCGACCAACAGCTTGGAAGGCTGTGACTCTACCACTGAGTTACTCCCGCCTGTACAGCTAACAGCTAACAGCTAGCAGCAGACAGCTAACAGTTTCTCTCTTGCTATTGGAAGCCTCAACAGCCCTCCCAACCGCCGCAACAACTGACAACTGCTAGCTGTCTGCTGTCAACTGAATTTCTGGAGCTGATGACCGGGTTTGAACCGGTGACCTCTCCCTTACCAAGGGAGTGCTCTACCAACTGAGCTACATCAGCCTTCTTGCAAACTTGAAGTACCGCCCTACTCCCCGCCGCGGCGAATCTTATCCGCCTGACGGGCTAATACCGTTTTCAAAGCCAGCCCGCCAAAAACCACCAGCGGAACCCACCGGATCTCTACCGGCCTGCCCTCTACGAGAATCGCACCCTCGCCCAGAGTAAACCAAGCCAGCGCGGCCAAAACCGCGTAAAGCGCCATCGCCACCCAAAATCGCCGGTCAAGATCGGAATCAACCCGCTTCAGGCTCTTCTGATCCAACCCCTCACGCGCTTCCGGCTGCTGCCCCTGGCGCATTCCAGCCCCTCAATTCATGGTGCACAGGGGAGGATTCGAACCTCCGTAGCTCCAAAGAGCGGCAGATTTACAGTCTGCTGCCATTAACCGCTCGGCCACCTGTGCTCATTCACCCCAGCGACGAAAAAATGCCGCCGGAGACCCAGCCCAACTTGCCCGCATTCCCCGGTTCACCCCACTTCAGCGCGCTCATTCAGCACATCTTGCCCCGTCCGGAAAATCTCCGGCTCACAAAGAGCACGCACCTCAGTGGAATCACCGCAGAGAACAGGCCCGGCGCCCGGAAAACCTCAAACGCCGGCAAAACTCTCTGGCCGCTTCAGAGCCCGTTTCCGCTTTCCTTCAGTGGAGCTGGCGAAGGGATTTGAACCCCCGACCCTCTGATTACAAATCAGATGCTCTACCAGCTGAGCTACGCCAGCCCATTCCACCCGGAAAACGTCCCGGAAGCCCTAAAATGCGCAGAGGCACACTGAACCTTCGCGCGTACTGCGGCACAGAAATCAAGGTTAGCACACCCCCGCGAACGGAGCAAACCGGAGCGTCTCGGATTGCCTTTCCTCGCCTCCGCAGGCGCCCATAACCACAATAAATCAGGCAGCTCTGGGGCAACTCGCACCCTCGCGTCAATTGCCCTTCGCCGTCCCAGCCGTTAGACTGAGTTTCTGTGAGGCCAGCCATGTTAGTCGTCATGAAGTCGCAGGCCACGCCGGAGGAAATCCAGGCGGTCTGCGAAACAATTGAGAAATTGGGCTTTCGCGCCCATCCACTTCCCGGAGCCCAGCGCACTGCCATCGGCATCACCGGCAACAAGGGCGAAGTCGATCTCGGCAACCTCGAGGATTTGTCCGGCGTCGCGGAAGTGATCCACGTATCCAAGCCTTACAAGCTGGCCAGCCGGGAGGTGAAGGAAGAAGACACCGTCATCCGATTCAAAGGGACAGACGCCACCATCGGCGGCCGTGGGCTGGCCATCATCGCCGGGCCATGCTCCATTGAAAGCCGCGAACAGGCCTTTGCCATTGCCGAACAAGTGGCCGCCTCAGGCGCGCAGTTCTTCCGCGGCGGCGCTTACAAGCCCCGTTCATCGCCTTACGCATTTCAGGGCCTTGGCCTGGAAGCACTCAAGATAATGGCCGAAATCAGAGAGAAATTCGGCCTGCGCATTGTCACCGAGGCCATTGACAGCGAAAGCCTCGCCCTGGTGGCCGACTGGGCCGACGTGGTGCAGATCGGCGCACGCAATATGCAGAACTTCTCGCTGCTGAAGCGCGCTGGCAAGGTGCGCAAGCCGGTCCTGCTCAAGCGCGGCCTGTCAGCCACACTGGACGAGTTCCTGATGTCCGCCGAGTATGTGATGAGCGAAGGCAACTACGAGGTGATTCTCTGCGAGCGCGGCGTGCGCACCTTTACCGACCACACCCGCAACACGCTGGACCTGAGCATTATTCCCGCCGTCCAGCGCGTCAGTCATCTGCCCATTCTGGTCGATCCCAGCCATGCGACCGGCAAGCGCGACTGCGTGCTGCCCATGGCCCGCGCCGCCGTGGCCTCAGGCGCCGACGGCATCATCGTTGAGGTTCACAACCACCCCGAAAAAGCTCTCAGCGACGGCGCACAATCCATCTATCCCGAGCAGTTCGCCACCATGATGAACGAACTCGAACAGATCGCCCCGGTGGTCGGCCGCAGCCTGCCCCGAGGCATCCACGCCGAAGCTGTCAAGGCTTGACTTTTATGACCGCTTCAAACGATAAGCTGGGAGGCCGCTCATGACGGTCTGTGACGATTGTTTCCGAGAGTTTCTCCATCCTATCTTTCATAAACTGATGGACAAGAACAATCAGTTTTTTGAACGCTATGGCCGCCACGTCCGATGGGATTGGGACGATGTTGCAGCCACCCTGACGTTTTCGGATCCTGTGCTGCCTACAGTACGGATCGACGTAACAGTGGTAGGTTCTACTGAGGGCAATTCCTGGGAGTGGAGCTGGGCAAATCCAAACTATCAAGCATATTCAAAGCGGGATATGGAGAAGATTCGTGAATTCGGTGAGAAAAATGGATACGATAAACTCACCTCAGCATTTTTAGATGCCGACGAATTCACAGGCTGGGAAATGACCGCTGTGGCAGCTCACTTTTTGGGCGCACCTGGAGCGTACCGTTTTCCTACGGAACACGGGTATTGTTATCTCATCTATCGTAAGATCGAAGATATCGGAGCGGCGTACCACGTATGATCCTCGGAATCATCTCATGAACTCGACACACACTATGATCGCTCGCCTTTCCGCACTTGCTTTGCTGACCCTGGCCCTCGCCGGCTGCCGCTCGCACGACTTCCCGCAATACCCGGCCAACTACCGCGAATTTGTTTATGTCACCAACGGCGGCAGCAACACGGTCAGCGTGATCGATGTGGTCAATGTGCGCCTGGACCGCGAGATTGCAGTCGGAGAGAATCCAGTCGCGGTCGCCATCAGCCCCAGCCGCAATGAAGTTTACGTGGTCAACTCCGGCGCGGCGGGCAAGGACGGTTCGGTTTCGGTCATCAACGCGGAAAACAACACGGTCGCCGCCACCATCAACGTTCATCGCCAGCCGGTTTCGATTGAGATCGACCCCAAGGGCGAGTTGGCCTACGTGGCCAACTCCGGCTCCAACATCATTTCCATCCTCGATCTGAAGGAACGGCGTGAAATCGGGACCATCGGCACTGGCGAGGAACCGGCCGCCGCCCGTCTCTCGCCCGACGGCAAAACCCTGGTCGTCGCCAACCGCAAGGCCAGCTCCGTCAGCCTGATCGACCCAGCCGCCCGCAAGCTCCGGACCGTCGTCGAGGGATGCCCCGGCGCATCCGACGCCGCCATTCTCTCTGATTCCTCCAAAACCTTCATCGCCTGCTCGGCCGGCCACCAGATCATGGCCATCGCTCTCGGCCATGCCGCAGGGCGTCCGGGGCAGCCAGTTTCCTCGCCATCCGGCCCCGCCCATCCCGACCGCATGGAGGCCCTGCTCGACGTGGGCCAGGCGCCGGTGCAGTTGGCCCTGAAGCCTGACGGCGGCGAAATCTTCTCGATCAACTCGCTCTCTGACTCCATCTCGGAAGTCGTCACCAACACCAACGATGTCGGTGGCTCTTACATGATTGGCGAATATCCAGTCCGCGGGCTGATCACCAGTGACAATTCCCTGCTCTACGTGGCCAGCTTGCATTCCCAGTACGTCACCGTCTATTCGGTCGACGACGGCAGGCGCATCGGCTCGATTCACGTGGGCGACGGCCCCTCGGCAATGGCGTTGTCCAGCTCTGGCCTTCTGCTTTTCGTTGTCGATGCCCGTTCGGGCGACGTAGCCGTAGTCCGCGCCGGCACGCGCTCCCTTTTCACCCTGCTGCCGGCCGGACGCGACCCCAACGCCATCGCCGTCAAGGCTTTCAAGCTGCCCTGAAAATCTTCGGTTCATCGCCTCTCAGATGAATCTTGAGAAAGCCCGGCCGCTGGCGCGAAATCGACAAGCGAATCCAGTGTGGGGAAGCTGTGCGCCAAAAGACAGAAGGTTCACTCCAAAGCAACTGCGGCGCGAAAACCGGCAGCTCTTATCGAAGCGATAACCCCTGAAAAGGCGCATTTCTCTTGGAGACGGATTTGTGGATGGCTGTAGCGATGTGCCCGGCGCCGCGCAGAACAGCCAGCAAACGGCCAGGGGCAATCGAGCTAGGCTCCGGCTGCGGCGCGGGCCAGCGAGAACGCTGTCCGGGATTTGCGATGGACGGGCCGGGGTCCAGCATCATTGCCATTTGCTGCTCGTGAGCGGCTTCGGCATGACGTGCGGCCATTGCGACCATGTACTCGGCTTTGCTCAGGTCGCCCGCGTCGCGCGCTGCCTGCGCAAGCGCGTAATAACGAGAAGACTCATGGCGATGATACGCAGTGATGTCGCCGAAATCGGTGGGCATGGTTGATTCCGTTCTCCCGGCCTGCCGGGCAAAAGACGTTGTGGAACAGGCGTTCAGCCTGATTTCTCTTTCGGCAAAAGCCGGGCAATCGAGAGTCAGCGAACGCCTTGATTGATGCACGTTTGCTTCCAGTTGGGTCTTCTGTGAGATTGGGGAATTTTAAGGACGAAAGAGAGGGCTGGCCACTATCGCATTTTCGGAATGCTATAGATCGAAAGCACAAATTCAAAATGCTCTATGGAACCTCTCAATAAGTTGATGTTTTGAAAGGGCACGACTTCAAAGCCTGCCCTGAGCGCAGCCGAAGGGTACCGATAAAGTGAGCAAAATCAGCGAGGCTTTACAGGCTGCGGAAAAACTCATCCGTAGAGGCACGAAGCGTCAGGGCACGACTTCAGTCGTGCCGTAAGCGGCCTAAAATCTGCGGGGCTTTAGCCCCTGAGGAAAGCTGTTTTGTCTCGCTGAGATTTATTCAGAGGTTCCCTCATGGGCGCGAAAGCCGCAGAATGGGAAATCCTCAATAAAGATGCCGCAGGAAGGCCAGTTTCAGCGTGGGTTGCGGGCCGAGCGGGCGGCCTTGCGCTTTTGCGCACGCCAGCGCAGGCCGAGCCAGGCCAGGTAGCCCAGTTGAATGACCCAGGTGATGGCGTATGCGGCAACCGTGAACTGGTGATCGAGAATGGCTTTTGTGTCCATTGATTCCTTCTTGTCCTGGGGCCGGTTTCAGGCCTCGATGGCCTCTTGCGCCTGCTGGGCGGCGAAGCTCTGCTGCTGGCGCTCGATGTGGTAGCGCAGGGCAAGCAGAAGCAGGCCCCAGGCCAGCCAGGCGGCGATGTTCCAGCAAAAGGCGTGCATCATGGCGGGGTCATGAATGCCGGAGTCCGGTCCGCCGCCAAAGACAGGCCCGGGGTGCGCGCCGCGCCACCAGCGGTTGGACATGTAAACGATGGGCACGTCCAGAGCGCCAAAGATGTTGAGGACCGCTGCCAGTGCCTGCACCTGCGGCCCGGCGGCAAAGCGGCGCAGGAGCAGGTAGCTGACATAGATGAGCCAGAGAACGAGTGTGGTGGTCAGGCGCGGGTCCCAGGTCCACCAGGTTCCGTGCCCCCAGTCCCCTCCGCCCCACCAGACGCGGTGGCCCCAGAGCGGTCCTGTAATAAGCACGACAGTGCAGAAGACGACTCCCACCTCGGCGCCGGCCAAAGCCCATGCATCGGAGGCTTGCGCCCGCTCGGGGTGGCTGCGGCGCAAGGCCAAAAAACAGATGGAGCCGGCCAGGCTGATGGCGAAGAACAGGAAAGCGATCATGGCCGAGGGCACATGGTAGTAGAAGATGCGCTGCACTTCGTGCATGGTCTGTTCGTCGGGCGCGACGTAGATGGCCTGGTAGAAGCCCCAGGCCATGAGGACAGCAGTGATCGCGACGTAGAGGCCGATGGCGAATTTCTTCATGCGGTTTCCTGTCAAAGCGATTCCAGTGTACGACGGCAACAGCGCCGCGGCCTCCTCCGAGAGGAGGGGCGCAGGCGGTTCCCGGAAAGAAATCTATTCGTAGGCGAGCGCGTCGATGGGGTCCTTGCGGGCAGCCATCCAGGCCGGATAGAGCGCGCCGAACAGTGCTCCCGCAAACGCGATTACCGCTCCGCGGGCCATCCAGGCCGCAGTCAGTTCGAAGCTGAAAGCGGGAAACCTGAAGCTCAGCAGCGTACGGACGCCAAATGTGGCCGCGATGCCCACCAGCACGCCGGCCAGGGCCAGCACCATGCACTCGCGCAGCAACATGCCGACAATAACCGGCTTGGAGGCGCCCATCGACTTCAGAATGCCGATCTCGCGCGTGCGCTCCAGCACCGCCGTGTACATCGTCTGAAAGATCACCAGAAAGCCCACAATGACGGCAATGGTGATGACCACGTGCAACGCCATGTCAAAGCCGGGAAACTTGGAGGGCGTGTAGAGCGAGATCAGGTCCTCCATGGTCTGCACGTTGTAGCCTTCAAGCCCGCGCGTAGAGGCAATCTCCTGCCGGATCACGTTCTGGTTGGCAGGGTTGTCGCTCTTCAGGTAAATGACCGAGGCCTTGCCATCGGAGCCGATCAGCGCGCTGAGCGTTTCGATGGGCACCAGCTTGCGCCCGCCCTTGCCGCTCTCCACAATGCCGCAGATGCGGAAGGGATGGTTCAGAATCTCAATCGTGTCTCCGACATGGTATTGTCCCTTGCCGGTGCGCGCAAAAACATCGTCGACGATCACATCGTTCGGCCCCTGGAAAGGCCCGCCCGCGAGCCAGACGAATGGCTTCAGCGCGTTGTAGCTCGCGTAGTCGATGCCATAGAGAATCTCCACCGAGCCGGACATCGAAAAGTTGGTGATCACGGGCGAGGCCACGGCCACGTGCTTCATGCGGCGGAAGACCTCGGCGGTCTTGGCGGACATGGGAGCGCCGCTGACGCCATTCATGAAGCTCGCATTGGAGGGGCGCACGACCAGATCGGCGCCGATGCCGTTGGTGCGCTGCTTCTGGTCGTTCAGCATGCCCATGAAGATAGCGACAATCGACAGGATCATGACCACTTCAATGGCCACCGCCAGCACGCTGATCAGCGAGCGCAGCGGACGGTGCAGCAGATTGGCGAAGATGAGCTTATTCATTCCCAGCAATGGCTCCCGAGGCTTGAAGATTCTTCAGGAACAGCCTCATTTCAAGGGTAACAGCCCAGGGCTGGCACGCTCGGTCTCGCCTTGGGCCAGCGCAGCCGGAAGCGGCGCGGGACAGCCCATTCGCGCCCATCTGATCCGGATCAACCGCAGCTTTCTGAAAAGAAAGGGGAAAGCCAACAAACCCTTTGACCGCGGCGAAAGCCTGGTTTATTGTGAAGGTGGCAATTCCACGGGAATCATTCTGTTTTTCTGGTCGGCGATGGGCAGCTTTGGAAAAGACCTGCGCAAGGCGCGTTTGTCCCGCGGCGTTGCGCTGGAAGACATAACGGCAGAGACCAAAATCAGCCCGCGGTATCTTCAGGCGCTGGAGCAGGAGGATTTCGCTCAACTTCCCGGCGGAATTCTGAGCAAAGGGATTGTGCGCGGCTACGCGGCCGCCGTGGGGCTGGACCAGAATGAGTGGACGCAGCGGTTCCTCAACGCCTCAGAAGACAGCAGCGCGGCGGACGGCGACGACAACGGCTGGACGGAGTTTGCCTCGAATGTAGGCAAGGCACGCACACAGCGCGGCGGCGTCATGGACGCCCGGCTGCGCTGGATCGGCGCGATTCTGCTGCTGTTGGTGGGGATTGCCTGCGCTTTTTTGGCCGTGCGCTACTATGGCCTGCGCGCCGGCTGGTGGCCCGGACTGCTGCCCGCGCACGGGGCCTCGGCTCACGCAATGTATGTTCGCGTTCTCTCCCGGATCAAGCTCTGATCGCAACCGCTGGATTGTCCCGCTGAAAGGCCTCCTCTCGCGGTTCACATAGCCTGCGCCCCTGTTGAGCGCGCAATCCTCCCCGTTCACCCAACCGCCTTTGTCCCAGGCCACTGGCGGCGACTATCATGGAATCATGCATCCCAAGGCACACGGCCTGACGGTGCTGGCATATGCTGTGCGAGAGTGGGTCCGATGCCAGAGAGAGATTCTTGCTCTCCGCAACGGTGATCCAGCGTGAAGCGGTCCTCGTGGCAGGCTGCCCAAATTGAAATCCCTGCAACGGGAGGAGTATTAACTTGAGCGATCGTTTTTTGTTTACATCCGAGTCAGTTACCGAAGGCCATCCGGACAAGATTGCCGACCAGATTTCTGACGCCATTCTGGACGCCTGCCTGGAGCAGGATCCTTTCAGCCGCGTCGCCGCCGAAACGCTGACAGCCACTGGGCTGGTCGTCGTCGCCGGTGAAATCACAACCAAGGCCTACGTCGATCTGCAGGGCCTGGTGCGCGGCGTCGTCGCCTCCATCGGCTACGACAATGCCCTCTATGGCTTCGACTCCAACACTTGCGCGGTCATCTCCGCCATCAATAAGCAGTCGGGCGACATTGCGCAGGGCGTGGACACGGGCGGCGCCGGCGACCAGGGCATGATGTTCGGCTACGCCTCGAACGAGACCCCTGAGCTGATGCCAGCCCCCATCTCGCTGGCCCACAAGCTCTGTCGCCAGTTAACCGCGGTGCGCAAGAGCGGCAAGCTGCCCTATCTGCGTCCCGACGGCAAGAGTCAGGTCACGGTCGAGTACGACGAAAACGGCAAGCCAGCGCGCATTGACGCCGTGGTCATCAGCAGCCAGCATTCCGACTCGGTCTCCAATGAGGAGCTGCACGCCGACATTCTGAAGTACGTCATCCAGGCCGTGCTGCCACCCGCGTTGCTGGACGAACACACCAAGTATTTCATCAACCCGACCGGCCGTTTCGTCATCGGCGGACCGATGGGCGACACCGGCTTGACCGGCCGCAAGATCATCGTGGACACCTACGGCGGCGTGGGCCGTCACGGCGGCGGCGCTTTCAGCGGCAAGGACCCGACCAAGGTCGATCGTTCGGCAGCCTACATGGCTCGCTACATCGCCAAGAACATTGTGGCCGCGGGACTGGCCGAGCGCGCTGAAGTCGAGCTGGCCTACGCCATCGGCGTGGCCGAGCCGGTCAGCGTGCTGGTGGAAACCTTCGGAACCGGCAAAATCAGCGAAACCAAGCTGACCGAACTGGTCCGCAAGAACTTCGCGCTCACGCCCAAGGGCATCATCGAAAGCCTGAACCTGCGCCGGCCCATCTACCAGAAGACCGCCGCATACGGCCACTTCGGCCGCAACGATCCTGACTTCACGTGGGAGGCCACCGACAAGGCCGCCACCCTGGCCGAACAGGCTGGCATTGCGGCGGCAGCCAAGTAAACCTGCTTTTCGCAAAACGCTTCTACAAAATGGGACCCTTCGAGTGAAGGGTCCCATTCTTTTTCCCCTTCTGTGCGTCCATGCAATAGAATTCTTGCGGGATACAGCGTTTTTGATTCTGCTCTTTACAGAAGCCGAGCAGCGGAGTGGCTTTTTCCTTAAGAAAAAGCCACCTTGCACACTGTCGCAATGTCAATATGTGAATCGAAAACGCTCTAGCAACCGCCGTCTCGATTGAGGAGATCTTCATGCGTTTTCCCGCACTTGCCGCCTTTGCACTGGGCGTGGCCGCACTTTCCGCCACGCAAATCGCCGCGCAAACCGCAAATTGGAGCTACCAGGGCAAGACCGGACCGCTCGTCTGGGGCCGGCTCGACCCGGCGTACCAGACCTGCTCGAAGGGCCATGAACAGTCGCCCCTCGACATTCGCGGCGCTCACCTGAACAAGACGCTCGCGCCCATCCAGTTCCATTACATCGCCGGTTCGCTCAAGCTGGAAAACGACGGCCACACCATCGTGGCGCACGTGAACCCCGGCAGCTACATGGTGGCCAGCGGGGTGCGCTATGACCTGGTTGAGTTCAGCTTCCGCCATCCCAGCGAAACGGCTGTGCGGGGCAAGTTGACCGAGATGGAGGTTCAACTGCTGCACCGCGCCGCCGACGGCAAACTGGCCGTCCTGGCCGTGCGCCTGCGCGAAAATCTGGACGCTCCGAACGCCGTGCTGGCCGCGCTGTGGCCGCATCTGCCGCAAACCGCCGGCGCCACCGAAAGGGTGACGGAAATGGTCAGCGCGGGCGGCCTTTTGCCTGCCGACCGAGGCTACTGGACCTACATGGGCTCGCTGACCACCCCGCCCTGCACCGAGGGAGTGCGCTGGTTCGTCCTCGAACAGGAACTGAGCCTGAGCCGCGACCAGTCGCGCGCCTTCGCCGCGCTTTTCCGGGTAAACACCCGCCAGTCACAGGACGCGCACGAACGGCGCATCGAGGCCAACGAGTAGCCACCTGCCACCTGCGGTGGGGCCAACTGCTCGCTATCCGCTCGCACAAGTTCCTTGCCAGCCACCTGGCACCTGCGGCGCGGCCAACTTGCTCGCTATCCGCTCGCACAAGTTCCTTGCCAGCTAACCGGCGTCAGTAGTGCGGCAGGGTGGCCCTATCCTTTTCCGCGCTTTTTGCGGTAAAGGGTGGGAAAGCGACGTCACTGTTTTCTTGCCCGATTCATAGAACCTCTGCGCTGCGGCCAACTGCCCTTCGGGCTCAAGGCCCGTTGGCTTCAGATACCCACCCCCGGTATACTATTGCCATGCATTCCCATGCGGAGCGCTCCTCGCTCGGAGCAGGCAGGATTCAATCCGTATTGCGCTTCTCGCTGGCAGCCACGCTCGCCTACGTCGTGCTCACTCTGGTGGCCGGACTGCGCGCCCACTCGCTGGCTCTCTTGTCCGAGTCCGGCCACAACGTCTCCGATTTCCTGGCCCTGCTGCTCAGCTTTGCCGCCGTCTACTTCCAGTCCCGCCCCGCTGACGACACGAAGACCTTCGGCTACCAGCGAGCCGGCGTGCTGGCCGCCTTCATCAATGCTGCCACGCTCATCGCCATCTCCATCTGGATCGCCATCGAGGCCATTCACAGGCTCTCGGCTCCAGTGGCCGTGCAGCCCCGGCTGATGATGATCGTGGCCGCGGTCGGCGTGGCGATGAACGGCGTCATCGCGGTCCTGCTATGGGGAGTGGCGCGCGACGTGAACCTGCGCTCGGCCTTCATTCACATGGCCGGAGACACGCTTTCGACAGCCGCTGTCATAGCCGGCGGCGCGTGCATCTTCCTCACCGGGCGGAACTGGATCGACCCCGTTCTCTCTCTGTTCATCGCCGCGCTTATCCTCTGGACCAGCGCCAGCATCGTTCGCGAAACCTTCAACATCCTGCTGGAAGGCACGCCCCGCGGCGTCTCGCTCACTGAGATTCGCGCCGGCATGGAGGCCGTCGAGGGAGTGGTCAATGTCCACGACCTGCACGTCTGGAGCCTCGGCTCGAACACCAGAGCCCTTGCCTGCCATGTAACCATCGCCGACATTCCCCCATCGGAAAGCGCCTGCATTCTGGCCAGGCTCAACCAGATGCTCAGAGAGCGCTTCCACATCGGCCACACCACCATCCAGTTTGAGAACCTGTGCTGCGAGGAACTCGACGGCTGCGTCGTTTCAATGGAAGAGATGGCGTGCAACCCCACCGGCAAGCACGAGCACGGCCATCAAAGGCAAACGAATTAACATTACAGCAATTGCCTGCCATCTGATTCCTCGTAACTCGGGAGGGTTTTCGCTTTGAATCGGCGTCGCGTTCTTCTCTTTGCTCTATGCCTTGCCTTGCTTCCATCGCTGCCGGGATGGGCACAGGCGGCTTCCAAAGATACAAACGAGGTTGTCCTTTCCGCTCATTCGTTGGAAGCCCTCGCCGGCGAGTACATCGATCCTCATGAGCCCGACACGCCGCTCAGTTTCTACGAGTCAAACGGCAAGCTCACCGTCGAGTCCGAGTCCCGTATTCCCACTGGGTTGGCTGCCATCTCGGCCACTGAGTTCCGCCTGCCCAACTCGAAATCGATTCTTCGCTTCATCCTCGACGCCGCCGGCCACGGCGACAGCGTGGTCCTCTCAGACGCCCCGAATTCGGTTTATCGGCGTAGCGGCGCGCCGGTTCATCACCTCTTCCACGACTACCAGCGAACCGAGGTGATGATTCCCATGCGCGACGGCGTCAAGCTGCACGCCGTCATTCTGCAGCCCGCCGACATCAAGACGCCGCTGCCGTTTCTCATCGGCCGCTCTCCTTACGGCGTGGATGAATTCAACTGCGGCCTGTTCTATGCCTGGGATCCCGAACTGGCTCGCGACGGCTACATTCTTGTCTCCGAGGACATTCGCGGCCGCTACAAGAGCGAAGGCGAATTCACGATGATGCGCCCGCTCGCCGATCATCGCGACCCCAAGGCAATCGACGAGAGCACCGACGCCTACGACACCGTCGCCTGGCTACTCCAAAACATCGCTGGCAACAATGGCCGCGCGGGCTTTCTTGGCACCAGCTATCCGGGTTTTCTGGCCATGATGGCCGGCATCGACCCGCACCCGGCAGTCAAGGCCATCTCCCCCCAGGCGCCGATGATTGACGTTTGGCTGGGCGACGACTTCTTCCATAATGGCGCATTCCGCCAGAGCTACGGCTACGACTATGTGCTCTCGATGGAGTCCGGCAAGGAAGAGATCAAGGTCGATTACGGCAAGGACAAGGACGGCAAACCCCGCGACGGCTTCGATTTTTTCCTGAAGCGCGGAAGTTTTGCCGAAGCCGTGAAAAAATCCGGCGCAAAAACGCTCCCCACATGGAAGCTCTTTCTCAAAGACCCGGCCTATGACAGCGTCTGGCGCAGCCGCGGCGTGGAGCACAGCTTGAACACCGTCGCCGTGCCCACCCTCTCCGTGGGCGGCTATTACGACCAGGAAGACATGTACGGCCCGCAGCAGGAGTACGCGAGCCTCGAACCCCATGACGCCAACCATCAGAACTTCCTCGTCCTCGGTCCCTGGCGGCACGGCTCTTGGTCCTCGTCTTTGCGCCACCTGGGAAACCTCGACTACACCGAGCCGATCGGCCGCGAGTTCCGCGCGCGGATCGAGGCAAAATTCTTCGCCCACTATCTCAAGGACGAGCCTGGCTTCGACCTTGAAGACACGGCCAGCTTCCAAACCGGTTCAAACACCTGGAGGTATTACGCCCACTTCCCGCCCGTCGAATCCCGTCCGACAAGCCTGCATCTGCAGGGCGCAGGCCTGCTCAGTTGGAGCGGTTCGACCGTCCAGAGCGCGACCAGCTACCTGAGCGACCCGGCCAATCCTGTTCCGTATCGCCATCGTCTCATCCAGCCGACGTATGGCGAGGGTTCGCAGTGGCGCAACTGGCTCACCGACGACCAGCGCTTCGTCACCGGCCGCCAGGACGTGGCCGTGTGGAAACTGCCCGTTCTCAAGAAGGATCTGGTGCTCACCGGCGAGGTGGCCGCCGACATCTACGCCGCCACCACCGGCGCCGACAACGATCTGGTGGTCAAGCTCATCGACCAGTATCCCGGCGACGACCCCGACCCGAAGATGCGCGGCTACCAACTGATGACCAACGCCGAAATCTTCCGCGGGCGTTATCTCGACAGCTTCGAAAAGCCAACAGCTCTGAAGCCCGGCTCGATCCACGAATACAAGTTCTCGCTGCATGGCGTGGACCACGTTTTCAAGACCGGCCACACAGTGCTGGTCGAGGTGCAGAGCACATGGTTCCCGCTCTACGACCGCAACCCGCAGAGCTTCGTGCCGAGCATCATGACCGCCAAGCCCGCGGACTACAAGCCGGCGACGATTACCGTCTACTCCGGCCCAGAGCACGATTCCACGCTGCAGGTGCCGCTGATGGGCGGCGTCGAGTGAACCAGAGTGGAGAGAGTGAGAATTTCACTTTGCGTGCAAAGCTGCTGAGAAAGTAATCAGCTCCAACGGGGCTCCGTTATCGAGGATCATCGCCACCATGACGCCCTCGCTTGGACTGTTGGGCGGCGTCAGGATTTCTTTTCCTTCGAGCGCAGCAACCAGGTTGTCCACTTCAAAGGCAACGTGAGGCACGGTCTTGATGATCTCCGGGTAAGGCGCATCGGCATCAAAGCGCATCCACTGAATGCCATAGGGGCTGGTCTCAAATCCCGCTACATGAATCTTCAACTCCGGCACATGCACCTCGTCCGCGCGCGGCGTCTGGGTGGGAATGCCCATGTGGTGGTAGCGCCAGCCATCGACGGAAATTGCCGATGGAGGCTCGTGATCCTGCCTTGAAATCGCCGCCGGAACGGCCTCTTTGCTTCCCTTGGCGCTCATACTCTCACCCCCTCATCCGAATTCATCAACCAACGCACGGAATATTGTACTTCTGCGAACCACCCTCATCTGCTACAAATACATGCATGAATCTGCGCCACCTTGTTGTGTTTTCCTGCTTCGCTCTTCTGACCTTTACTTTGCCTGCCTTGTGTCAGAACAGTACGGACCAGTATGCCGCCCGCACCAAGGTCGGGGACAGGATGCCCGCCATCTCCGTCGATGGGAGTTCCGGCACCTTCTCGCTCGCTGCCGAGACAGGCAAGGTGGTTGTGGTGAACTTCTGGGCCACATGGTGCGGTCCCTGCCAAATCGAGATGCCTGAACTGGAAAAGCAAGTCTGGCAAAAATACAGATCCACGCCCGATTTCGCCTTCATCGCCATCGCCCGTGAGCAGGATAAGGACACTGTCCTCAAGTTTCAGAAGGCCCATCCGAACTTTACCTTCCCGCTCGCATGGGATCCAAATCGGGACGCATACGCGCTCTTCGCTGCGGCTGGAATCCCCCGCACCTATGTCGTCGACCGTCACGGAATCATCGTCTATCAGTGTCTTAACTTCGAGCCGGATACCGTTAGTAAAATTGATCGGGCAATCCAGAGGGCACTTGCACAAAAGTAGCCATCCATTTCGACTTGTCTCCACTTCGCCCCTGACGACGAGTTGGAATTTGACACGGGTTATGTGCGCACATATACTGTGTCCATGAACATCACCCTCTCCATCGACGAGCAACTTGCCGAACGCGCGCGGGAGAAACTCCGCGCTGTGGGCAAAAGTCTGAACCAGGAGATTCGGGAGCACTTGCAGCACCTGGCAGGGGACGACGATCTTGAGCTTGAGCGCGATCTGGAATTTCTGAAAAAAACCTCAGGGTTGGGAAAGCCCGACGCCAACTGGAAGTGGAACCGCGAAGATGTGTATGAAGAGCGCTTGCGGTGGCCGCGGACATGATACCCGATGGCCCGAAGACGAGACTCTCCCGCCTGATTGAAATGGCGGAAAAAGGCGAAGAGGTGGTCATTACTAGGTCGAGCGAGAAAGTGGCTGCGATTGCATCTCCTGCGGCGCGGATTCAACGCACCTTTCTTGATACGAATATCCTCGTATATTCAGACGATCCGAGAGACCCGGCCAAGCAGCAAATGGCTCTGGACTTGATCAATGTGCATCTGCGGCTGCGGACTGGGGTTGTATCGCTTCAGGTGTTGCAGGAGTACTTCGTTACAGTCAGGGGAAAGCTGAAGCTTAACGCTGTATTAGCCAAACAAAGAGTCGAGGTATTCGCCAAGTTTCACGTTGCCGAGCCCACCGTCAGCGACATTCTCGCGACCATTGATCTGCACCGCCTTCACGGCTTTTCGTATTGGGATGCGCTGGTATTGCAAATGGCCAAGAAGGCGGGCTGCCGCGTTGTGCTCTCCGAAGATTTGCAGCACGAGCAGGTCATCGACGGCGTGCGGATTGTCAATCCGTTCGTATAGCGCGGCCATCTTCAACGAGGAAAACTTCAAACGATTGGCGGTTAAACCAGTTGAATGGTCACGCGTCGTCCAACAATCGCTGCTGCACGCTGCAAGCTGGAAAGCGTAATGTCGTTTTTGGGGTCCAAGAGGCGGTCCACCTGCGAGCGGCTAGTCTTGAGCAAGACGGCCATCCTCGACTTGGAAATCTTGTTTGCCCGCATCGACTCGCCAAGTTGCCACGCGACAACTTCCTTGACAGCCTGGGCCTGCGCCTCCTCAAAGATGCCTTCTTCTTTGAGAAAATCGTCAATACTCGAACCCATGTGCTTCTCGCTCATTGTTCCAACTCCTTCTTCCGACGGCGGGCCATCGCCAAATCCTCGTCCGGCGTGGTGCGAGTCTTCTTAATAAACCCGTGCAGAGCCACTATGCGCTCGCGGTGCAGGCAGAGCAGAACACGCGCTGTTCGTTTCGTCGGCAAGTCCGTGCGAATCTCCCACAGTCCTTCTCCCATAGGACGGCACAGAGGCATTCCCGCAGGCCATCGCCATTGCGCCTTCAGCAAATCCTGGCCGATGGCTTGGCGTTCTACTACCGGCAAGCTTTTCAGCCAAGCCAGTACGGGTTCCTTGCCCGACTCCGTGCGGAAGAAAAGCAGCGTGATTTTTCGGGGCTGCGGTAGTTCGTCCATCTAGCACCTTTTATGATACAGCGTACCTTAAAATGTACGTTCAAAGCTTAGAATTCGATCTGCACTCCTTCCGCGCTAAAATAGATAGTGAAGTGACTCTCTACCAGCCCATCCCGGCCCTCCTCTAGCGGCGCCCGCCGCCAATACTTGTTTTCCGCCCATTTTTCGATGCAATTCCCCAAAAGCAACAAGAATCGCCCGCGTGCCGGCGTATGAGTTTTGACGTGCGCAAGAGGTTCAGCCGTGATTGACCGTTTGGAACAGATGGAGCAGCGCTACGAAGAGCTGCAAGCCCAGTTCGCCCTGCCCGAGGTCCTCAACGACCACGAAAGATACCAGAAGGCTGGCAAAGCGCTCAGCGAACTGGAACCCGCGGTCCTGAAATTCCGCGAGTTGAAGCAGGTGAGCCAAAGCCTGGCCGAATCCCGCGCCATGCTGGCCGATCCCGAGATGAAGGAGATGGCCGAGGAGGAAATCGCCCGGCTGGCCCCGCGCGAAGCGGCTCTGGAAGAAGAAATCAAGGTGCTGCTGCTGCCCAAGGACCCCAACGACGAAAAGAACGTTGTGCTGGAAATCCGCGCCGGCACGGGCGGCGACGAAGCATCGCTCTTTGCCGCGGAAATCTTCCGCATGTACACGCGCTTTGCCGAGCAGCACCGCTGGAAGGTCGAAGTGCTCACCCTTTCCGAGTCCGGCGTGGGCGGCTACAAGGAAGTGATCGCCATCATCGAAGGCGACCGGGTCTACTCGCAAATGAAGTGGGAGAGCGGCGTGCATCGCGTGCAGCGCGTTCCGGTCACCGAAACGCAGGGCCGCGTCCACACTTCGGCCATCACAGTCGCCGTACTGCCCGAGGCCGAGGATGTGGACGTCAAGATCGAGGCCAAGGACATTCGCATTGACACCTTCTGCTCCTCCGGTCCCGGCGGCCAGTCGGTCAACACCACATACTCCGCCGTCCGCATCACGCATCTGCCCACCAACACGGTGGTCAGTTGCCAGGACGAAAAATCGCAGATCAAGAACCGCGAAAAGGGCATGCGCGTCTTGCGTTCGCGCCTTTATGAGATGGAGCGGCAGAAGCAGCAGGACGAACTGGCGGCAGAGCGCAAGCAGCAGGTGGGTACCGGCGACCGCAGCGAAAAGATCCGCACCTACAACTTCCCGCAGAACCGCATGACCGACCATCGCATCGGCCTGACGCTGCACCAGCTTGACATGGTGATGGAGGGCCGCCTGCAGCCCATCGTCGATGCGCTCATCTCTCACTACCAGGCCGAGCAGTTGAAGGCTGACAGCAGTCAGGCGGCCTGAGCCTTGCTCTCACTTAGCAATATCGTTCTAAACGGCGTGGCGCGCCTGCGCTCTGGGCCGCACCCGGCCCGCGCCCGTCAGGATGCCGAGACGCTGCTGCTGCACTTCCTCGGCCAAAACAAGGCATGGCTGATTGCCTACGCGGAGGAAGAACTCTCTGGCGACAAGGCAACCCGTTACGCCGAAAGCCTCGAACGGCGATTCCAGGGCGAGCCCATCCAATACATTACGGGCGAAGCGGAGTTTTACGGGCTGACTTTTCACGTCACGCGCGATGTGCTGATTCCACGGCCCGAAACCGAGCATCTGGTGGAGAAAGCGCTCGAGTTGGCCGCAAAATTTCCGGCCCCGCGCATTGTGGATGTCGGCGCGGGTTCAGGCGCCATCGCCGTCGCGCTGGCCCACAACCTGCCGGACGCACCGATCACCGCCATCGATCTCTCCGCGGCTGCGCTGGCCATTGCCCGCGAAAACGCAAAACGCAACGGCGTTTCTATTCGCTTCCTTCTGGGCGACCTGTTCGCGCCGGTGGCCGGCGAGCAGTTTGAAATGGTCGTCTCCAATCCGCCCTACGTGCCAACGGCCGACCGCGCCGCGCTCTCCGTCGAAGTGCGCGACTACGAGCCTGAAATGGCGCTGTTTGCCGGCGACGACGGACTGGACATTTACCGCCGGCTCATCCCCGCAGCCTTCGACACGCTCATCCCCGGCGGCTATGTAGTTCTAGAAATTGGCTTCGGCCAATCGCACGCGATCATCGAACTGCTCGCCACCTCCGGCTTCAGACAGATCGAATTCGTCCCCGATCTGCAAGGCATTCCCCGCGTCGCCTGCGCCCGGCGGACCGGCTAATTCAGTTATAGCGAAACCACAGTAGGTGTATCTCGAAAGCACGCCTGCCAAGTGGCTTTTTCCTAAAGAAAAAGCCACACTGGATACCTCTAACAAGGCTACGTTTACTGTGGTTTCGCTCTAGCCCGGCCGGTCTTGCTCAGATCGCCATAAAACCCCAGATCCTTGCCGCTCAGATTCTTGGCGATATAGAGAATCTGCCCATAGTGCATGGCAAAGTGCTCCACCACCTGGTAAACGGCATAGAGGCCGCTGACGGTATAGCCCTGGATTTCATGCTTCGCACGCAGGTCCTCAGCCGTCAGCCGCGCCAGAACTTTTGACGCTTCCTCCATCGTCGCGCCCAACCGGTCAAGAAGCGCGGCGGCCGAAATCGCTCCCTGCGCGCTGAATTCTGCGGGCCGGTTGCGGCTGTCTTCCTGCCGGTTAAATGAGGCCACAAGCCACTGGCGCACGTTGCCGTCGAGATGCAGAATCAGGTTTCCGATACTGTTGCTGGCGGCGTTCGGCCGCCACCAGACCTGCTCCTCGGTAAGCGGCTCGACGCAGCTCCGCAGCCGGGGCCAATCCTGCTCCATCAGCTTCCGGCGTGAGTAATCAAGGAACAGAGTGGTTACATCCGCATCCATGGCTGTCATTGGGAAACGAACTCCTTCGCAAATTCTTTTCATTTGTAGAGTAACGCCAAAGTTTCGCGCATCCGCTCACAGTGTGGACTCCGGTCCCGCATCTTTTCTGCAGACGGAAAATCCGTGGTTGCCGATGACCGCACCTTCGGCATAGAATTTCGCTTGAAATCGTTTTCAGAAGGAACCCCAATGCGCGTCTCCGCTTCTCTCTCTCTTGCCGTTCTCGCCCTGACCTCTTTTACAGCCGTATCCCAAACTCCCGCCGCGTCGAAGGCGCAGTTAGCCACACCGCAGGTGTCGCAGGTGGCGCAGACGCCGCCGATGGGCTGGAACAGTTGGAATTACTTTGCCGGGCGGGTGGATGACAAGGGCATTCGCGCCGCCGCCGACCAAGTCGTGGCCACCGGCATGAAGGACGCCGGATATGTCTACGTGAATATCGACGACACCTGGGAGGGCGAGCGCGACGCAAACGGCGTGCTGCGCACGAACGCCAAGTTCCCCGACATGAAGGCGCTGGCCGACTATGTGCACTCGAAGGGCCTCAAGATCGGCATTTACTCCTCGCCGGGTTCCAAGACCTGCGGCGGCTACGCGGGCTCGCTGGGCCACGAGGAACAGGATGCCCGGATGTACGCCGAGTGGGGCATCGACTACCTCAAGTACGACCTGTGCAGCTTTATCGGCGACGTGCTGGAAAAGCAGGCTCCCAACGACAAGGCCGCGCAAATGCGCCTGATGATCGCCGCCTACGACAAGATGAACAAGGCCCTGAAAGCCACCGGCCGGCCCATCGTCTTTTCGTTTTGCCAGTATGGCTGGGACGCCGTGTGGGAGTGGGGACCGTCGGTCGGCGCGAATCTGTGGCGGACCACCGGCGACGTCACGCCCGAGTGGGATCGCATCTACGCCATTGTCAGCCAGCAGGCGGGTCTGGAGGCCTACGCCGGTCCCGGCCACTGGAACGATCCTGACATGCTTGAAGTGGGCAACGGCAAACTCACGCTGGCCGAGAACCGCACGCACTTTACGATGTGGGCCATGCTGGCCGCGCCTCTGCTGGCCGGCAACGACCTGCCCAACATGAAGCCGGAGATCAAGGCCATTCTGACCAACCGCGACGTGATCGCGATCGATCAGGACTCGCTGGGCAAGCAAGGCGCGCGCATCTACTCCGACGGCGAAGTCGAGGTCTGGACCCGGCCCCTGGCCGGCGGCGCAGTGGCCATTGCCGTCGTCGATGCCGGCGACAGCCGCTACTCGACCCACCCCTTCCATCTGAATCTGCACAAGCTCGGCCTGACCGGCAAACAGACGGGAAAGGATTTGTGGACGGGAAAGACCGTGGAGCTGACCGACAATATGCCGCTGGAGTTGGCCAGCCACGACGTGCTGCTGGTGCGCGTGGATAAGCCCAAGGGCCATGTCCAGTAGTTTTCTCGTTCGGTAAAAAACAGCGGCCGTCGCACGTCTAAACTGTCAGGGATGCCAGTTCAGGACACTTGGAGTTGCCATGAAACTTCGTCTCTTGTCTGCGATTGCTATGGGGATGGCGCTCGGCGCCGCCTCTGCTCAGGATGCGCCCGCGACTTCTCCGGAAAATCAGGCTCCAGCCTCATCCCATCCCCATGAAGCAGGCGGCTGGCAGGGTCAGCATCAGCGCGGCGCATGGGGCAGCGGCGGTGGCCTTACCGGAACGGTCACTGAAGTTTCCGCCAACCAGTACATCATCAAAACCGATGCGGGCGAAAGCTACACGGTCCGCTTCAGCGCCGACACCAGGATCATCAAGCAGACAATCCAGCGTCGGGGCGAGGGGGGCGGCAATCCCCCGCAGGCGCTCAAGCCCAGCGACATCAAGGTGGGCGACGCGGTAATCGTCCTCGGCGACGCGGATGCGGCTGCCAAGTCCGTGGGCGCGAAAGTCATTGTGCAGGTCGATCCCGAGCGCGCCAGGCAGATGCGCGAGATGCAGGCCAACTATGGCAAGACCTGGCTCATGGGAAAGGTGACGGCAATCGACGAGACCAAGGTTACGCTGCAAAGCGCTGTAGACAACGCCTCCCACGCCTTTCAAGCCGACGAGAATACGACCTTCCGCAAGCGCCGCATCCCCGTCACCTTGGCTGATATTCAGGTCGGCAACGTGGTGCGCGTTGAGGGAGCGGTGAAGGACGGAATCTTCGTCGCCGTATCGGTCACCATCCTGGGCATACCGGCGGAAGGAACGCCGACCGTCCCGCCCGTCGTTCCACCCCCGCCACCTCCACCACCCAGCGCCACGCAACCCAAAGAGTCCGGCGCAAGGGGCGTCCGGCGGTGCAATTGGCAGCCGCTCACGCGGCCAATTGCACCGCCTCCTCGGCCCATATCACGGCTTTGACATAGCACCCAATCATATCTTGCTGATTCAGGCCACCGGTCTCGACCACGGCATCGCACGCGGCCCAATCGCCGCGCTCGTAGCTCTCGATCCATTGGAGCAGGATACTTTCGGGATTGACCTTGCCTTCAAGCGCATCGCGAATCTCCTCGCGCAGCGGCAGCTCTGGAGCCAGCTTTTCCATAGGGAAACGCATCATGGCTGGCAGCAGGCTCAACATACCCAGCAGGTATTGCTCGGTGGGGTCCAGCGCACAGATATTGGCGGCCAGTTCGCAGAATCGCCCGCGCACAAAAGCCATGCGCAGGATTTCTTCCGGCTGTCCGGCGTTGAGTTCACTGGTAATGGCCAGCAAGGCCACGCGTCGAAAGGCTTCGTCGCCCACCATCACCAGCGCTGTGCGAATGGAGCGCACCTCATGCCGAACGGCGCAAATCGGCGAATTGGCCAGCCGCAGCAGCCGGTAAGTCAGCGAGGCTTCGCGCTTCATCAACTGAATCAACTTATCCAGGTCGATTTCTTCGCTGCGCAGAAGCTGCAGAATCTTGATTTGGGAGAGCTTGTTGGTGGGCACCTTCCGGCTCTTGAGCAGCACTGGGCGGCAGAAATAGTACCCCTGAAAGAGAGTGAAGCCCTCCTGGCGGGCCTCCGCATACTCCTCCTGCGTCTCGATCTTCTCCGCTACCAGAATCACCGTGACGCCGCGCAGCCGCTTGAGGAGGCTCTGCCGCTCCTGTGGGCCGCTCTGGATGAAATCGACCTTGATGTAGTCGGCCAGCTCCACCAGTGGATCGAAGTCCGGCTTCCAGCGAAAATCGTCCAGCGCCAGCCGGAATCCCAAAGCCTTCAGCTTGCGGCAGGCATGAATCAGGCTGGGCGTGGGTTCCAGGTCCTCCAGAATCTCCAGCACCGTCCTGCCAGGGGGAAGAACTTGCACCATGCTATCGGTCAGCGATTCAAGTGTGCAGTTCACAAACGACAGTACGCCGCTGGACAGCCTGTCCAAGCCGAACAGTACCGTATTGTCGAGCATGGTGCGGGTGGCCATGTTGCCATCGCCACTGAAAAACGCATCTGGTCCCGCGCGGTAGAGCAGTTCGTAGCCATACACTCTTCCGCGCAAATCCATAATCGGCTGGCGCGCCAGATAGCGCATGCTATCTCCGATCTCAAGCGGTGTAGACTGCGACTTCGGCCTTGTTTGAGCCCGGGCTATCATGCATATTATCCCACATGATTCATCGGCACTCTGGCCGCACATCTTGAGGGAATCCGGCGCATTGCGGGACATTTTCCGCAATGCGCCAGAACAGGGCCCTATCCCATCAACATTCCGCCGTTCACGTCGAGCACGTGACCGGTGATGTAGGCCGCCTCATCCGAGGCCAGAAATCTGACCGCCCGCGCAATGTCCTGGGCAGTTCCAACCCGGCCCAGCGGAATCTGCGCCGCCATCTCCGCCACCTGCTTCTCGTTCAGCACCGCCGTCATCGGCGTCTCGATGAATCCCGGCGCCACAGCGTTCACGGTAATTCCCCGCGAAGCCACCTCGCGCGCCAGCGACATGGTCAGCCCAATCAGCCCGGCCTTGGAAGCCGAGTAGTTCACCTGGCCCGCCTGCCCCGCGCGCCCCACCACGCTGGCCATGTTCACGATCCGCCCCCAGCGATTCTTGATCATCTGCCGCAACAGGGCCTGAGTCAACAGAAATGGCCCGGTCAAATTGATTGCCAGAACAAGATCCCAATCGGAGCGCTTCATGGCCATCATCAACGCATCGCGCGTAATGCCGGCGTTGTTCACCAGGATCTCGACCTTGCCGAAGCGATCCAGCACCGCCTTGGCGCCGGCATGAATGGATTCCTCGTTTGAAACATCCAGCCGGAAGGTCGCCGCCGTGCCGCCTGCGGCCTCAATCTCCGCAGCCACCTCGGCCAGCTTGGCCTCGTTGATGTCGGCCAGCGCCAAGGTTGCTCCAGCCTTCGTCAACTCCAGCGCAATCGCGCGTCCGATGCCCTGCGCCGCTCCCGTTACCAGCGCAATTCTTCCCTGCAAATCCGCCATATGTCCTCGCAAACCTTGTACGCGCAAATCCGCGCCCTTTCGTTCTCATTGTAAATGCAACGGTATGATTTCTTCCGAGAGCCGGCCAGCTTCAACCCGCGCTTTCTTCAGCCCTTGCGCCGCATAAGAAATGAACTGTCATCCTGAGCGGAGTTTGCCGCGTTTTTTTGCGGCAAACGGAGTCGAAGGACCTGCGGTTGTTCTCAAAAGAAATTCAGAAACATCACACTATGCTGGATTGCCCTGAGCCCGCAAAGCCACTTTTCCCTGCCCCAGCGCGCGATTGATCGCGCTCAAAATGGCATCCAGTGAGGCCTTGACGACATTGGAATTCATGCCTACGCCAAACACCGATTCCGATTTTCCGAATTGTATCTCGACGAATGCCATGGCGGAACTGGAGGCGCCTTCGTCCATGGATTGCTCCTGGTAATTGACGATCCGCAGAGCAAGATCAAACTTCTCATTCATGGCGCCGACAAACGCATCGATGGGGCCATTTCCCTTCCCCGCGATCAGGTGTTTCAAGCTGCCTTCTTTGATCGTTGCCGAAATGCTTACCTTGCCCGCGCTCGATTTCTCGGAATACTGAATGCAGGAAAACGGGCTTCGTTGATTGAGGTATTCCGCCTCGAATGCATCCCATAACTCCGCGGGGCGTATCTCGCGGCCCGTCTCGTCGCTGATCTTCTGAATGACACGGCTGAACTCGATCTGCAATCTGCGCGGCAAGCTGACGTGATAATCGCGCTCCAGAATATATGCCACCCCGCCCTTGCCTGACTGGCTATTGACTCGAATGATCTCTTCGTAAGTCCGGCCAATGTCAGCGGGGTCCAAAGGCAAATAGGGAACCTCCCACAAGGCTTTGTCTTTCTGAAGAGCGAATCCCTTCTTGATGGCATCCTGGTGCGAACCGGAAAATGCGGTAAATACTAACTCGCCGGCGTATGGATGCCGCTGATGCACGGGTAACTGGTTGCAATACTCGGCGCACTCAATCACGCCGGGCAAGTCAGAAAAATCAAGTTTGGGATCGATGCCCTGGGAATATAGATTAAGGGCCACGATAGCCAGATCGGCATTGCCCGTGCGCTCTCCATTCCCAAACAGCGTGCCCTCGACGCGATCTGCCCCGGCCAGCAGCGCCAACTCCGTTGCGGCCACCGCCGTGCCGCGGTCGTTATGCGGATGCACGCTCAGAATGATCGAGTCCCGGCGCTGAAAATTGCGGCCCATCCACTCGATCTGATCCGCATAGACATTGGGCGTGGAATTCTCAACCGTTGCCGGCAGATTGATAATGGCCCGATGCTCCGGCGTGGGCTTCCAGACAGCCAGCACAGCCTCGCAAACTTCCTGCGCGTAATCCAGCTCCGTCCCGGTAAAACTCTCTGGAGAATACTCGAAAATCCAGTCCGGCCCAGGATGAGATGCTGCCGCGTCTCGAAGCATCCGCGCGCCATCGACGGCCAGTTGCTTCACTCCCTCGCGGTCCATCTTGAAAACGATTTTGCGCTGAAGAGTCGAAGTCGAGTTATAAAGATGAACAATGGCGCGGTGCACGCCCTTGAGCGCCTCAAATGTGCGCTGCACCAGCGGCTCGCGCGCCTGAGTCAGCACCTGCACGGTTACGTCCTGAGGGATGCGTCCCGTCTCCACGAGTCCGCGGCAAAAATCAAAATCCGTCTGCGAGGCGGCGGGAAATCCGATTTCGATTTCCTTGAAACCCAACTTGACCAGCAGATCGAACATCCTGTTCTTGCGGTCCGCATCCATCGGATCAATCAGCGCCTGATTTCCATCGCGCAAGTCAACGCTGCACCAGATCGGCGCCTTGTCGATGGTTTTGCCCGGCCAACAACGATCGTTCAACTCGACCGTGCGAGCCGGAGAATATTTGCCTGCCGGATTTTTCAATATCGTTCCCTTTTCGCTTTCTCGCGGATGAGCGGCGGTGAAGGTTCGTCTCAATCTTCTTGGATGCCGTGGCCGGATGGAAGCCGCTCGCAAGGTCGCTGTGGCTTCCGGCGCGCACACAACGATTTTAGAGCAACAGGGAGCGATGGCCTCCAACTCTCGCCATTGGGTGCTGTTTCCGGTTAGCCGGTCAACCGTTCGGAACGCGCCAGAATTGTAAACTCTCCCTCGTCAATGGCTGCCGCGCACCAGCGCAATCTCAATATGCCGGTGGATCGTGTGCGGCTTCGCAACGCCGCATTTGGTCAGCGCGGCGTCGTCGCACTCCCGGCCGCTCGTCACCACCGGGTTGTCCATGCTTGCGGATAGGATTCTGCCGTCCGCCGTGCTGACGATGATGGTGACGTCAAAAGTTTCCTTGCCCGCTGCCGCCTCGTATTTTCCCTCTTTTGTCTTGGCAACTTCGATCCAGTTGTTGGCCGTATCCGCCACCGGAACCTGCATCCACGCCGCTGGAGACTGCATATCAGGATGCGTTGGCGGCACATGGTGAACCACAACCACGGCCGTCTGCTTCACCGGGTCGAGTGACTGAAGATTCAGGTCGAAGTCGATAGCGCTTTTTCCGATGAGCACCTGCGTGCCGTCTGCCCATGAGGAGGCCTGCGGGTTGGGCACCAGAAAGTGATCGCCAGGATGCTGGAAGATTCCGATCTTGTTCATGATCCACAGATCCAGATAGAAGGTCATCAGATCCGTAATCGGCCCGATCATCTTCGGGTCCACCTTGGTCAGATTGGGGATGGATGGCGTCCAGTTAGGATCGAGCGATAGGGGCTGGCGAAATTGAGCCATCTCCGGCGTCAGCGTGTAGGGCTGCCCGTTGGAGGTCATGGCGGTCCAGCGAAACTCCTCGACGAAACTGCCGTTGGCCGTCTTTTCCGCAGTGCCGGAGGCGTCGGCTGTGTAGCGCCAGTCTTCATTGGTGGCAGTCATATGATAGGTGAGCGTATCTCCGTCGCGATAGTGGCGCGCGAGAGGACCGCTGCCCGGTGCCGGCATTTGCGCGGAAACGAGCGTGGAGGCGAAAAGAACTGCGAGCGCGGTGAGCGTGTATTTCATTGTGTTTTCCTCAAGATGCCTTCCGTGAAGAACTGCATTTGTTGGTGTACGACCAGGGTGGTTTGCTGAAAAGGCGGACCCTCGACGGCCCAAAGAGCCGTCAGGCCCAGATGCATGGTCTTGAAGCTCAGGATGAGTTGCTGAAGATCGATCCCGGCCCGGAGCGCCCCGCGCTTTTCGAGCGCGGTAAAAAGCGACTGCAATGGCGGGTCGATGTACTGTTGCATCTCCACCATGTAAGGAAGAAAACGCTCGGTATTCATGAACATCTGCGCCAGGAAAACGCGCACGAAGGCGTGATAGGGCTCCTTCAGCCGGAAGTGCAGAAGAATGTAATCGGCAAGGATGCGGCCTACCGGCTGCTCCGCGGGCCTGAAGCTGGTAATCGTGGGCGCCATGCGCGCCTCCAGATCGGCCATAAACGCCACCACGATGTCCTCTTTTGTGGCGAAGTAGTTGTAAATGGTGCCCTTGCCGACATCGGCAGCCGCGGCAATCTCGTCGATCGTTACGGCGTCGAGGCCACGCCGCGAGAAGAGATCGATCGCCGTCGTCAATATGTGCGACCGGGTGGCAATCTTCCTGCGCTCACGTCGAGATGCGACTATGGTCATATATGACTGTAGTCATAATCCATTCCTTCTTTAATGTCAATCAGAACTTGTCTGCCGATGTACTATCGAACTGGCAGGTGGTCCGTTCATCGCAGTTTTATCGCGATGAGAGGGCGGGCGCTCCAGGTCACGATTATGGGAACTGGAAAACTGCATTCCTTCGCGGGTGCTTGCAGAATATTTTTCTCCTTCGTCGCACAATGATTGAGGAGGTCTTTCTTCCAATCATCGTCCGGGCGAGTCCTTTTCGTGCCGCCTTCCAGCCAAAAGCTGCTGGCAGAATCCAAAAGGGCGCATAACTCCTTATCCTGGACGATTTTGCAGGCAACTCCTTTGTTATGACGATTTTGCAGCGCAACCATGCCCGTAAACCAAAGAAAACAAGGATTTTGTTTACAAAATACGGGTGGGGGGGGGCGACGGTCCAGCTTGCCGCCGGATGGCCCATCAAGCCCACACCGCCAGAGCCTAGTCCCTAGTCCCTAGTCCCTAGTCCCTAGTCCCTAGTCCCTATCCCTACCCCGCTGGCGTAGCCGCCACCGTTACGGGCCGCGGCACCAGGGCCGGCCGCACCAGCTCCGCCGGCCACACATAAACCGCCAGCCGCCGAGAGTAGTAGAGCACCGGTTCCACATTTGGCAGTTGTATCCCGATGGCCGACGCCAGATCGTTCTGCTCAATCTCCGCCTCAGCCTCTTCGAGAGGCCAGGAGACCTTGTGCAGATTGGCGCGGATGAGCTGTCCGTCCCGGTTGCTCGAAAACAGGCAGGAGCGCTCCATCAGGAAGTACTCAAGCGTGCCCGGGCAGCTCTCTGTCAGTTTCGACGTTGGACCCAGCCCGCGGTAGCGCGCCTTGAACGCCACCGGCCGGGAAGCAAACCGCCTCCGGCTAAAGAACGAAAACTCCCGCTCAGTCCGCTGCTCCAGGCGCATCTCGGCCCAGTGATATGGCAAATGATAGAAAGCGTGCCCCGCCGCCACCGCCAGCAGGTTGCTGGAATCCAGCGAGAGAAAATACACACCCCGAGTGCCGGTCTTCTCTTCGCGGACATAGATGCGCAAATTCAGATCTGGAAAGCTGCGCGCCCCCGGTATCGGTGGTATGCCGCGAACCTTGATCCGGTCCATCCAGAATGGCACCACTCCCAGCCAGGCAGAGCCCTGGAAGCAGTCCACCAGCAAGCCCTCGGGCACCAGCGGCGCAAGCGATGCGGCCGGAACCGGCCAGTGCGCAAACAGCAGATCGTTCCAGCGCTGCCTCATCAGCCAGCGGCCCGAAGGCAATGGCCGCGGCTTGTGCGATGTGCGGATCAGATATTCCTGCATGGCCCGATCGCTCCTGCTTGAAACGCACTCTGAAACGCGAGGGAAAAGGAGAGCCAAAGGCGCTCGCATCGAACCGCACCCCTCATGACGTATTCTGTTCCCGAGCACATAGTCATGTCCAGCCAACCCTCCATGCCCTCCGGCGCCCGCAACCAGACCGAAGTCTTCGCCGTCCACGGCGCCGACCCCGAGGTGCTGGCCTACGCCATGGCCAAGTATTCCCGTTCGGCTCTCTCCATGCGCGAGTCGCTGGCCGAAATCAGCCGCCAGCGCGCCGAACAGTTTCTCTCGACCTTCTACTTCCAATATGGCCACCGCTCCATCGCCGACCTGGCCCACGTCGCCTTCGCAATTGAGCGGCTCAGCCTGCTGGCTGCCATTGTGCTCGTGGACGAGCAGCGATGGGACGGCCAGGAGCGCTCCACGCGCTACCAGAATTTCCTCAAATCCGGCTGGTATTTCCCGGATTTTGGCGCGGATTCCGGTTCGGCGCAGCTCTTCGCAGAGACCATTACGAGCCTCTTTGCGACCTACGAGCGCACCACTGCGGCCGTTCTTGAGGCCCTGCGCCGGCGCGTTCCCTGCCCTGAGGACATGAAGCCCGAGGCCTACGAGCGCACGCTCAAGGCTCGCGCCTTCGACGTGGCCCGCTACCTGCTTCCCCTGGCCACCAACACCTCGCTCGGCCAGATCGTGAATGCGCGCACGCTGGAAACGCAGGTTTCCCGCCTGCTCTCCCATCCCGCGGCAGAAGTTCGCGACCTGGGAGCCAGGCTCCGCGAGGCCGCCACCGGCCCCGCCTGGAACGTGAACGCACAGGCCGGCGCCGCGCTGGTGGAAAAGATTGCCGCGGCCTGCCCCGCCCTCGCCACCGAAGCCGCGAGTCTCCTCACCGGCGAGGTCCGCACAGCCCCCACGCTGGTGAAATACGCCGAGGCCAGCGACTACGAAATCCAGACCCGCGCCGAACTGATTCAGGCCGCCGCCGAGCTTCTGAACGCCCTGCCCATCGCGGATGCGCCGGTTGTCGATCTGGTCGAACGCACCGAATCGCTCGTAGTCGAACTGGCCTCGACGCTTCTCTACTCGGTCAGTCACCATCCCTATCGCCAGATTCGCGCTCTCGTCGCCGGCCTGCCAGAAGCCCGCATCAGCGAAATCATCGAGTTGGGCTTACGCCGCCGCGGCAAGCACGATGAGGCTCTGCGCGCCTTCCAAGCCGGCGCGGCTCTCCGCTTCGACATTCTCATGGACATCGGCGGCTTCCGCGACATGCACCGCCATCGCCGCTGCGTGCAGATCATCCAGCCCTTCACGGCCCTGCACGGCTATGAGACGCCCGCCTCCGGCGATTTCGGCCCGGAAGTCAACATCCTCGCCGAAGCCGGCGTTCTGGCCGATTACCGCTCCGCCGTCGAGCAAGCCCACCGCGCCAGCGCGCAAATCGCGGCCAGCCAGGCTCCCGAAGCGGCCCAGTCGGCGCTCTACCTGTTGCCTCTGGCCACCCGCATCCGGAGCATATTCAAGATGGACTTCGCCGAAGCCCAGTACATCATCGAACTGCGCTCAGGCCCTGCCGGCCACTTCAGCTACCGCCGCATCGCCTGGGAGATGTTTCTGGCCTTGAAGCGCCAACATCCATCGCTCGCTCGGCACATCCGCGTCACGGACTTCACCCGGCCCATCGACCTGCTGAAACGATAAAGATCGACTTTCGAGCGAAACCACGGTACACATATCCTTGTTAAGATTCCGCAGTGTGGCTTTTTCTTGAGAAAAAAGCCACTTGGCGGGCGTGCTTCCGGGATACAACTACTGTGGATTCGCTATAGGCGTCGAAGCCGATCTTGACGGAAGGTTTGCCTCGTTTTTCTTGACTTTTAATTTGTAATGTATGTAATGTATATAAATAAGAGGACGCTCCCATGAAGCCTACTGAGCAGACCAAGCAGTATGTGATTTCGACCTATGTAAATCCCGCGCGCTTGAAAGGCGAGAAGACCATCCAACTCCGAGTGGGAAATATCCAAAAGGAACTGGGATGGACGAACCGCACGCCGTCTGTGTTTTCGACCTTGTCGTCCAAAGACTTCCAGCAGGAGGCCGGCGTGAAATTGATTGAAAAAAGCGGCGGTCCTCCCTCTGGCGGACCGAGCACGACATGGCAGTTCGTCTTCCGGGTGCTGAATCAAACCGTAAAGGCCGCGCCCACAGCAAAAGTCGTTCCCAACGGAGAAGGGCTGATGGATTTGTATGGAATCTTTGCCGGCGCATACAAGCAGCTTGGAGGCGGAGAAGAGTATTTGCGACGTGAACGGGAATGGGGCCCGGATGTGTGGGAGCGGTATGAAACGGAAGTTCAAAAGGCTGAGGCTGCCAAGTGAGCAGGGTCTACTGGGACACGATGCTCTTCGTTTATCTTCTGGAGGGGAACCGGGCCTTTGCACCGCAGGTGAAATCCATTCTCGAAGAGATGCAGCGGCGTGGAGACACGCTCTGCACCAGCGTATTTACATTGGGCGAGGTGCTTACGGGGCCGAGAAAGTATGGTCTTCCGGCGGATGTGGACCGGACACGGCATTTTTTCCTGAACAGTGGACGCGTGGAGCTGCTTCCATTTTCCGCTACCACTGCGGACCTGTATAGCGTCATTCGCTCCAACACAACGGCAGCGCCCGCCGATGCCATTCACCTGGCAACTGCCTCCGAATTCGGCGTGGATTTGTTCATCACTCACGACAAAAAACTGCAAAAGCTCTCCATTCCCGGCATACATTTCATTACCGGCCTGGATACCAGATTGCTTGGAGGCAAGTAGAGCGGTTCCCTCCTGCTGCTAGAATCTCCTCGGAGCACTCATGAGCGTAACCGCCCTTTATCCCGGCACCTTCGACCCGCCGACCAACGGTCACATCGACCTGATCCAGCGCGGCGCCAGGCTTTTCGACCACTTAATCGTCTCGATTCTCAACAATCCTGGGAAAGATCCGCTTTTCAGCGTCGAGGAACGGGCGGAGATGCTGCGGGAAGCGATCAGCGGGATGAACAATGTGTCGGTGGCCACCTTTGACGGCCTGATGGTGGACTTTGCGCACCAGCAGGGAGCCAAGGCTGTGTTGCGCGGCATCCGCGCCATCAGCGACTACGAGTACGAGTTCCAGATGGCATTGATGAACCGGCGCCTGGCTCCGGACATCGAGACGGTCTTTCTGCAGCCGGCCGGCCGCTACTCGTTTGTCAGCTCGCGCATGTTGAAACAGGTCTTCGCCTTCGGTGGCGACGTCTCGGGCCTCGTCCCGCCCAACGTCCTCAAGCGCCTGCAAAGCCGCATCGGCACGAACTGAGGCCGAAATTAAGGCCTCAAAATCGCTCTTGCGTTTTATATCCAGGCGGATATAATGTTGCCATGAAAGTGGTTCGCTTCCTCGGCGATTCCCGAAAGGCGTTGAAAGATTTTCCGAACGATGCTCGCCGCGAGGCTGGATACCAGTTAGATCGTGTGCAAATGGGATTTCCAGCGGACGACTTCAAACCGATGCCCACAATCGGCAAAGGTGTCGAAGAGATTCGAATCTGGGAAGCATCGGGCACATACCGGATCGTGTATACAGCGCGTCTTGCCGAGACGGTCTATGTGCTTCATGCCTTTCAAAAGAAGACCAGGGCCACTTCTCCGCATGATATTGAAATTGCGCGTGCGCGGTTCCGGCAATTGATGCGAGGTTGATGATGAAAAAGCTGGAGTACGAAGAATTCGCGAATGTATGGGATGCGATTGAAGACTCTCCGGAAAAGGCGGCGAACCTCAGCTTGCGCTCGGATCTCATGATGCAGATCGAGGAATTGATCAAGGCAAGTGGCTGGACTCAGGCCGAGGCTGCGAAGCGCTGCGGAGTGACGCAACCGCGCATCAACGACCTGCTGCGCGGGCGCATCTCGCGCTTCTCTCTTGACGCGCTGGTCAATATCGCCTCAGCGCTCGGCCGCAAGGTCACGCTTAGCCTCGACGAAGCGGCGTGAATGCCGGATGCTCCACATCTTGTGTTTGATATCTGGAAACTCCGTCGGCTTCTAGTTTAGACCTGAAAACATCACGCCGCCCGGGGAAACTTCTCCACTTTGGGCCGTTTGCGCTGTGCCGCATGCCACAGATCGTACTGCTGCTGCAAGTCGAGCCACATCCCCGGCTCGGTCCCGAAAGCGTCGGAGAGCCGCAGCGCCATCGCCGCCGTAAACGAGGCCCGGCCGTTCAGCAGACGCGAAAGCGTTGACCGCGCCACGCGCAGCTTTTTTGCCGCCACGCCCACCTGCATCGTGCCCAGGTATTCGCGGAGGATTTCGCCCGGATGGGCCGGGTTGTACATCGTCATCGCCATCGCCATTGTGATTCTCCTCAATCTACAGTGGTCTTGGTAGTTGTAGCGCGTAGCGCCTTACGCGTCAAGATCCCAGTTTCCGACGCCGGCAAAACCAGCCGGAACCCGTTTTTTCGCGGACTATTTCACCTTGGCCATGAAATCTGCAAGAATAGAAGCTGTCATGACAAACTCCAGTTCTCCCAAAGTCTTCGCCGACCGCATTGGCCGGATTGAGGTTTCCGCAACCATGGCCGTGGCCGCCGAGGCCGCCAAGCTGCGCGCCCAGGGCGCGAATATGGTGGATTTCGGCGCAGGCGAGCCGCATTTCGCCACCCCGCGCCACATCAAGGACGCGGCCATTGCCGCCATCGACGCCAACTTCAGCCACTACACGGTGGTTCCGGGCATTCCCGACGTGCGCAAGGCCATCGTCGAGCGCCACGCCGCCGACTTCGGCTCCGACTACGACATCGCCGAGGCCATCTTCACCACCGGCGGCAAGCAGGCCCTGTTCAACACCATCCAGGTGCTAATCGACCACGGCGACGAAGTCATCCTGCCCGTTCCCTACTGGGTCAGCTTCAAGGACATCATTCAGTACGCGGGCGGCAAGGTCATCTTTCTGGAAACCCAGGAGGCGGAGAACTTCCGCATCACGGCCGACGCCATTGAAAAGGCCGTCACGCCCAAAACGAAGGCCATCATCCTGAATTCGCCGTCGAATCCGGCCGGCTCGATTGTCTCCGCCGAGGATCTGGAGCGCATCGTCCGCCTGGCCCACGAGCGCGGTATTTTCCTGCTTTTGGACGAGTGCTATGCGTACCTGAACTATGCCGGCAAGCCGGTTTCCGCCGGCTCGTTTACCTGGGCCAAGGAGCACATGGTCATCCTCGGCTCGCTGTCGAAGACCTATGCCATGACCGGCTGGCGCGCCGGCTTTGCCCTGGGCCCGAAGCCCATCGTGGCCAACCTCAGCAAGCTCCAGTCGCAGTCCACCTCGAACGCCACCAGCTTTGTGCAGAAGGCCGCCATCGCCGCCCTGACCAGTTCGCAGGAGTGCGTCAGCGAGTTCCGCGCCGAGTTCATCGACCTGCGCGACTATATGCTGGCCAAGCTGACCGCCATCCCCGGCATCACATGCACCAAGCCAGAGGGCGCGTTCTACGTCTACCCGAACATCAGCGCCTTCCTGGGCAAGGGCGGCGTCAAGACCGCAACGGAGCTGGCCACGCGGCTGCTCCACGAGGCCCATGTGGTTACCGTGCCTGGCGAGGCCTTCGGCACCGCTGAGCACATCCGCATTTCCTATCCGGTGACCAAACAGAACATCGACGAGGGCACCCGCCGCATGGCGGAATTTCTGGCCAAACTGAGCTAGCCAGAGCCTCGCAACCTGCGTTGAAGCGCGCGCCGTTCTGCATTGTGGGATGGGCAAAAACCCTCTCCTGCATGGACGGCGCAGCGCATCTGAAGCGACCCGCGAGAAAAAAATCGCATTCCCCACTGTGCAAACATGCGTTTGGCGAGTAGGATGTGTTTTCGATGCCGAAGCCTATTGATTTCCGTCCTGTTATTCTTGCCGGTGGCAGTGGTACACGCTTCTGGCCGCGTTCCCGGCGCGCTCACGCCAAGCAGGTTCTGGCGCTTGACGGCGAGCGCTCCATGATCCAGCAAACCGTCGAACGGCTCAAGCCGATGGGCGGCCTGGAGAAGACCTGGGTCATCACCAACGAATACCTGGCTGCTGAGATTGCCGGCCAGTTGAAGGGCGTGCCCACCGGGCAGATCATCCAGGAGCCTGTGGCCCGCAACACCGCCCCGGCTTGCGGACTGGCCGCCTTGATCATCGAGCGCCAGGACCCCGACGCGGTATTGGGCATTTTTCCTTCAGATCACGTGATCGCCGACGAGCCGCGCTTCCTGAAGGCTCTGCAGAAGGGCATCGCCGTTGCCGCCGAAGCCGACAACATCGTGGTGCTGGGCATTGAGCCCACCCGCCCAGAAACCGGCTATGGCTACATTGAGACCGGCGACTACACCCGCGACGACTCCGCCCTCCACGTCCGCCGCTTTACCGAGAAGCCCAACCAGAATCGCGCCGATGATTTCGTCGCCGCGGGCAACTATTACTGGAACTCAGGCATGTTTCTGTGGTCGGTGCGCACCCTGGCCAACGCCATACGCGAACACATGCCGGAGACCGCTCCTCTGCTGGAGGCTATCGCCGCGGCATACGGCACGCCCCAGTTCGAAACAGTATTCCATGAGAACTATTCCAAGTGCGAGAACATCTCGGTGGATTACGCCATTCTGGAACCCCGCTCGGCCAAGGGCGAGCATCTCTCCCACCTCTACTGCATCCCGGCCGAGTTCAGTTGGAACGACCTGGGCTCGTGGGCTTCTCTCTATGAGTACCAGTTTGAGACCCGGCTGCGCGGAGATGCCGACGGCAACGTGACGGAAACCGGCGGCCACATGGCCATCGATGCGACGAATAACTACGCCTTCAGCCCCGGCAAGTTTGTGGCCCTGGTCGGCGTGGAGAACCTGGTGATTGTGGATACCGAGGATGCGCTGCTGATCGCCAGCCGCGATCACTCCCAGGATGTGGGCAAGATCGTGAAGGAGTTGGGACTCAGCGGGCGGACGGAACTGATCTAGATGTGGTTGCAGCAACAGGTCCCGACCTGGGTTCACCGTCGCGGCCATGTGCTCAGCTCTTGGCTGAGTGAGATACGGCACACAAACCTGCCCCTTGGGAACCGTCCGTAACGTCTCCTCCCTTCACGCGTGAAGCGAGGTCAAACAATGAACACGCCCTCTCCGATTGTTCTTGCCTTGGTTGCTATCGTCCTTGCCGCAGCCACCCTCCAGGCAACCGGAAGGCGCGTGCCGGGTTGCTGGCTGCTTGTCCTGTTTTCCGCGGCTCTTTGTGGCGGCATTCTCCAGGATCTCTCCCGCGGAGTCAAACATCTCGGCCTGGCCACGGTCGAGATGGATCATCGTTTTCTGGTTTTCTGCCTCTTTTTGCTGGCACTCAGCCTGATCGCAGCCTTACGTGCAAACTGGCGATGGCTCTTCTGGTCCGCATGGATACTCTGCGCCTTCGTCTGTGCCATTCTGATTGACTTCTTTTTCTTTTTCAGGTTGTTCAGCTGAAAGCCGCGCTTGAGTCCCGGTCACCGTGCAATCTGAGTTCCATGCTGTCCTTTTTAATTCGGCGCTACCCCGCCTCCAGCTTCGTTTACCCTAGACACTAGGGAGTACAGAAACTCAACCATGCCTCAACCCAAGATCAAATTCGGCACCGATGGCTGGCGGGCCGTCATCGCCGACGACTTCACCTTTGCCAATGTACGCATCGCGGCCGAGGCCATCGCCTCTTACGTGCATGCCAAGGAAGACCCTGCGAAGGGAATCTGCATCGGCTACGACACGCGCTTCGGCTCCAAGGCCTTTGCACGCACCTGCGCTGAAGTCGTGGCCTCAACCGGCATTCCCGTCGAACTGGCCAACGACTACACCCCCACCCCGGCACTCAGTTGGGCCGTACACGAGCGCGGCAAGGCCGGGGGCATCATGATTACTTCCTCGCACAATCCGGCGCAGTGGAACGGCGTCAAGTACAAGGGCTGGTACGGCGGCTCCGGCAAGCCGTCGATGATAGCTGACATCGAGTCCCGCCTGGGTCAGCCCGTCGCGCTGGCCGCCAAGCCCGCCGCCATCGAGGAAGTCGATTTTCTGCCGACTTACCTCAAAGCCATTGAGAACTTCACGAGCCTCGAAGCGCTCTCGAAGTGCGGCATGAAGTTCGCCATCGACTCGATGTACGGTGCCGGGTTGACCTTCCTCTCCGACATCTTCAACCGCCTGGGCGTGGCCCACGTGCAGATTCGCGGCGACGTCAATCCGCTCTTCCCCGGCATCAATCCCGAGCCTATCGAGCCGAACATTCGCGCCCTGGGCGAGGCTGTGGTGGCCAACGGCTGCCAGGCCGGCTTCTGCACCGACGGCGATGCGGACCGCATCGGCGCCATCGACGAGCACGGCAACTTCGTCGATCCGCACAAGATCTTCTCCATTCTGCTCAGCTGGGTGCTCAAGCGCCACAATGACTGGCCGGGCGCCGTCACGCGCGCCTTCAACACCACCAAGATGCTGGACCGCATCTGCCTGAAGCATGGCCGCGAGCTGATTGAGCATGGCATCGGCTTCAAGTACATCTGCGACCTCATGCTGGAACGGGAAATCCTGATGGGCGGCGAAGAGTCGGGCGGCATCGGCTGGAAGCGCCACCTGCCGGAGCGCGACGGCCTGCTGAACTCGCTGCTGCTGGCCAACGTGATGGCCGAGGAAGGCAAGACCCTGGGCCAGCTTGTCGCCGGCCTGCAGGAAGAGTATGGCGAGCACGAGTACGGCCGCATCGACCTGCATATTCCCGAGGCCGCCAAGCAGAGCGCCATCGCCCGCGCCAAAGCCCTCCAGCCCGGCGACCCGGTCTTCGCCGGAATGGCGATTTATTGCCAGGAGGACCTGGACGGCGTCAAGTTCTACCTAGACAACCCGGAAGCAAGCAGCAAGCCAAAGGCCGCCGAGACATGGCTGCTGCTGCGCGCCAGCGGCACCGAGCCCCTGCTCCGCATCTACACCGAGTCCTGCTCGAAGGAGTCGGTCGCAAAGCTGCTGGAATCGGCCCGCAGCTTTGCCCTGGGCAACTAAAGCTGGCCGCCTGCCTTCCGTGCCCCATCCATTTCACGTTCTTTGTGAAATGGGTGGGAAACCACGAATTTAACCTTACAGGAACAGTGAAAATGCTCTAAATCTCTCAGCTCAGAAACACCAGCGCCGCGCTGGCAGCCTCAACCCGCAACCGCGCCGCTCCCTTGCTGACTTCAATGCGCTCGACCGCCTTTGGATTCCACTTTCCATGCGCCCCAATCTCTGCGCCTGCCAGCGTGACCCCCTCGCTCGCCTCCAGCGCCGCAGCCCGCAACCTCCACGCCGTCGCCCGGTGCAAGTTGCGCGGCGCGCGAATCAGTAGCTCGACCGGCTTCGCTTCATCCTTGTTGAAAACGGCAACCTTGAAGCCGCCCTCCTGCCGCGCGGCGTAGGCCGTGGCATTCGCGCCCGGCATCTTTCCTTCCACCCGCAGCACCGTTCCGCCCGCAAACTGGTTGGCCAGCATCATCCCGTAGAAAACCGGCCTGGCCTTTACTTCGCTGCCCGGTTCGGTTTCGATGGGCGTGTAGAAGTTGCCGTGCCTGGCCTGTGCAGTTTTTGCCGCCGCCATGCCCGGCATATGGTCGCCGAGACCGGCCGCGAGAAAGGGGTTGCTCCCGCCATGGAAATTCACTCCGGCGCATCCCAGGGTGGCCAGTTGCAGCATGTAGTCCCCTGCCCAGAGCGCGGAAGCAAAGCCGTCGCTCACGCCGGGTTTTCCGCCGCGATAGCAGGAGTTGCCCTCAGTCATGCGATAGACCAGGGAATGCGCGCGGGCCACCTCTTCAATGCGCTTCATCTCGATGGGAATGTTGGGATTGCCGGCCAGCAGCCGCTTCAATGTCACCCGCGGATCGTCCGGCGGACCCTCGGCGTAGTAGTGCCCCGTCAACGCCGCCAGCCGGGGCCGGATCGTTGCCGGCAGTTGCTCGCCAAACCGGGTCACCCAGTCGGAGGAAGCGCCCACGTCGGGCCCGCCAAAGCGCGCTTCCGGCACCCTGGCGGCAACAGCCTCCGCAAAGGCCGTCCATTCCTTCAAATACTCCGCAAAGCCCCAGCCGGGCGGGCGGGTAAGGTTATTGTCGTTCGGATAGAAATCTGGCTCGTTGCCGATCTGAAAGAACTCCAGGCGGCCGCCGGCCTTGCGCGCCACATAGGCAGCTTCCTCGGCCGCTCGCTCTGGCGTGCCGTTGCCAAAGTTGAGGCCGTAAATCAGCCGCCATCCCGTTGCTTCGAGAAAGCCCGCCAGCTCGTCGATCGCCTCCGGCTTGATCGCAAACAGCCGGTGAGGCATCCAGTTGGTATCGACATTGCCGGGAGGCAGATGCAACTGCGGCGCAGGCGTGGATGCGTCCGCCCTGAACCAGCAAAACTCGCTGGTGTTGCCGCCGACGCGCAAGACTCCCTGCGGGCTGAGAAGACGGAAGTATGCCACCAGATCACGATTCGCGGCAGAGAAGAAATGCGGGTCCGTCAGTTGCGCCAGCTCATAGCTCAGGCCGGTAAACGTCAGCGGAACACGCGGCGCTGCGGGTTCTTCGCGCAGCGTCAACTCCACCGGAACCGCCGATGGGTCTTGCGCCGACGCGCTTCTGGTGCAGGCAGCCGCAGCGACAGCGGCGCTGGCTTGGAACAAGAAGTTTCTGCGATCCATGGAAGGGATTCCTCCCTTCCATCTTAAAACCTTCTCGCTGCGTACCGAGCCGGATATGGAGGAAGACAACTCCGGGCGCCCAGCTTCGGCGCAGCTCCATCGCGCCTAACCTGGGATACCGACAACTACAGTCTTTTATGGCTTTTTATAGCTTTCCTTTCACTCCCCGCAAAGCCCCGTGCCCCATTCATTTCGCGTTCTCGGCAAAATGGGTGGGAAACCACGCCCCCCCCCCCTGACCGGTATCGGAACCATCCCATTCACGCCAAAAAATAATCAGCGATCAAAAATACATTTTTCATCTTGACAAAATGTTTGTATTACATAACAATTTATTTTAAAGTATGAACAGCGTTCCACAGAAAGCCCCCGGCGAGAGCGGCCTCTACAACCGCATTGCCGTTCTGCGCGCTGAGCGCGGCATCAGCCGCCAGCAACTGGCCGACGCCATGGACGTGAACTACCAGACCATCGGCTTCCTGGAGCGCGGCGACTACTCGCCCAGCCTCAAGCTGGCGCTCTCGCTGGGTGAGTACTTCGGGCTGCCGGTCGAGGCGATCTTCTCCAAGCAGCCCTTGCAACCGCTCAGCCAGCAGGTCTACGGGCTAGGCAGAGCCAGGACCACGCAAAAATCGGAACCCAACCAGGAGGAACCGCAATGAAAACCGACTTGTTGCTTCTAGGAAAACGTATCCGCATGGCTTCCCGTACGCGCCGGCGCTGGCTGGTGGTGATGGTCTACGCCGGACTGGCCGCCATGATGACCGGGGCCTGGTTTCTCGACCACTGGAACGTCAGCTGTATATGGCTTGTCAGCAGCGGGTTTGTCGTGAGCTGGCTTTTCCTGGGAGGCTTTGGCACGGGCGGGCTGGTAAAAGTTTTTTGCGAACCGGATCAGAAGTCTAAGTCAATGCCGCCGCGGCGCAGTTCCCCCACGCAGAAAATGCCGGAAAGCATGAACGACGAACGCGAACTCCACCAGCGTGACCGCGCCTTCTTACAGGCCTATCATTTGTTCGCGGGCATAGCGGTCTTTTTTCCGATGTATGCATCGCCGAGATTTCTGGAACGGATAATACATCTCTCCGCCGATCAGATCGTCTATTTGTTTTATGGAGAATTGATGGCTGCGCCGATCCTGCTTTTTACGCTGCCGCAATCTATCCTGCTTTGGACCGAGCCGGATATGGAGGAGCCGCAATGAGTGCCGAACGCCGAACACCCGCCCCAGAACCGGAGGTACTCAAACGATGATCTCCACGAAAAAGCTTTTCGGACTCTCCATTGCCGCCCGCAGCACAAGGCGCACGCTCGTTGTCGCCTACTGGTGCTTCGTCGCGGTTTTCTCCTGCGCGTTTCTGCCCCGCGGCAACTTCAACTGGTTCGGAGTGCTGCTTGCGGTTCAGTTGCTTATCCAGATCCCCATCTGGCTGGGTGGAGTGCGTGCGGGAGGCATGGTCAAACCCTTCCGGGGAATCCATTGGGTTCCGTTGCAGGAACGCGAGCATGTGCAAAGCGTCTCTTTGCTCTCCGGCTCTCCGGCGCGCGGTGAAGACGCCTCGCTCGACGAGCGCGAGACCAGCCTCCGCGACCGGGTCCACTTCGTTGCCTACACAGTGTCCCGCTGGTTTGCCCTGCTGCTCTTCGGCCTCTACTGCTTGCTAGCAGTCTTTCATCCGGCATGGCTCGGCCAGGCTGGCCCATTCTTCCTTTTTCTGCTGACCGTAACGCTCTGGAGCCTGCCGCAATCCCTGATTCTCTGGACCGAGCCGGACATGGAGGAACCGCAATGAAGGATGAACTTGCAATGGCAGGATTGCATTTGGATATGAGATCGCGATTCCGGCGGCGCATATTGGTTGTGCTGATCTATGCAGGTCTGGCGGCGTTGTTCACTGGATCCTGGTATGCGGATCGCTGGGGACTAAGCGCTGCATTTGCGCTTGTCGCCGGCCTGCTTGCCAGCCGCAGTCTTCTCGGCGGGTTCGACTACCATGGGTTAGTTCGACCTTTCAACCCAGCAATGGCGTGGAGACATTCGTGGCCGGTCCCGAAAGGCGTCGAACTCGAGTGCCACAACGATGAACGTGATATCCGCTTTCGCGATCGCGCCCACTATTACAGTCACCGCGTGCTTTCGTTCCTGTTCCTCATCGTGTGGGTGTTGGCATTCGAGCGCCGCTTTTTCCCAAATCCACATGGCCTAATCGGCTTCGTTTCTGCCCACTACGACATTCTGATCTACGGATTTCTTCTCATTACGATCATTTTGTCGCAGACTTTGCCTCAAGCACTCATTGTTTGGCACGAGCCCGACATAGAACCGGAGGAGTGAGCGATATTTCCGGCTTCGACAGATTCCTGTTTTTTACGGCAGCGTTTGCTGGAACATTCGCGCGTCGAAGACAAAAGGCTGCGGTGGGTCGATCTGCAATTCACTCATGCGGGCGTGGAGCGGATTGACCAGCACATTCCACTCCGCGCGAATGGGAACCGAGGGAACGAGCAGGGCCAGCGAGGAGCAGTTATTGATCCAGGCGTCGCCCAGATCGCGAATCGCGGCGGTTGCACGGTCCGTCCACCAGTCCGGCGGCAAATCGGCTGATTGAAGGCTGAGCGCCGGTTCTCCCTCCGGTAGCAAGGCGGAGATGCAGACCAGATCGTCAGGCGCCTGGCCGGGTTCCAGATGAACGAAGAGTTCGATAGCCGCCAGCGCCAGCGAAGTGGACGCATAAACCATCGGCACGCCGCGCGAGTTCCAGCGGCCGCCAAAGCGCCGCGCTCCCTCGCCGCTGAAGGCGGCATAAGGCTCCCGGCAAATCCGCCAGATCAGCATGAGAGACTTTCTGAATAGGCCAATGTTTTGAAAGGGCACGACTTCAGTCGTGCCGAAAAGGAGCCAAAAGGAATGAGGGCTGTCAATACCCCCGGCAGAGCCGGGGGCTTGATTTTGTGAGCCGCTCAAAGCGGCTTGAGCGGGGTCGCTAACGCGGCCCCGACGTTATTGGGGCCACCTTTCGGTGGCTACGTCCACATCTTGAGTTGGTCCAGTCGCTTGTCCTCAACCTCTTGGTTTCGGATGTATTCGCGAATCGCCGTCTCGTCGCGCCCCACCGTCGACACGAAATAGCCGCGCGCCCAGAAATGTTGTCCTGCGAAGTTCTGCTTGTGCTCGCCATAGGTCCGAGCCAGGTGAATTGCGCTCTTGCCCTTGATGAATCCTACAACCTCCGATACCGCATATTTGGGCGGAATCGAAAGCAGTATATGTACGTGGTCAGGCATCAGGTGACCTGCCAATACGCGACATTCCTTCTGCTCGGCCAAACGTTTGAACACCTCGCCCAAATGCTGCCGAAGGCTTTCATACAGCACCTTGCGGCGGCATTTCGGGATAAATGCCACGTGGTATTTGCACTCCCATACCGTGTGGCTTAGACTCTCCAATTGGTCCATCCAGTTTCTCCTTTGCGTGTGCTTTGGTCGGCTCACGATTGGAGTTTCTTGGATG
>Ga0302278_10000568_pt1 | contig 47144 bp, 40 predicted proteins | sample III_Bog_N3_2_FD_194543 | JGI IMG/M metagenome (GOLD analysis project Ga0302278, IMG submission 194543) | Peat permafrost microbial communities from Stordalen Mire near Abisko, Sweden - III_Bog_N3_2 | ecosystem: Environmental > Terrestrial > Soil > Wetlands > Peat | place: Sweden: Abisko...
GGAGAGAGAACGATGATTTTGGCGGGCGATGTAGGCGGCACCAAGGTTCATTTGGCGCTGTATGACTTTATCGGCGGAAAACTTGAATATACCCGCGATAAGCAGTATCCGGCCAAGGAGTATTCCGGCCTGGAAGAGATCGTAAAGGCGTTTTTAGGCGCTGACAAGGTGAGCGCCGCGTGTTTTGGCGTTCCCGGCCCTGTGCGGGACGGACGTCTCCGCCTGACCAACCTGCCCTGGACACTGGACAGCCGGGAACTGGCGGCGGGACTGGTGATCGACCACGTCTTCCTGATCAACGACCTTGAAGCCAACGGCTACGGAGTGGCCGAGCTCTCGCCCGACCAGATTTACTCGCTGAGCGAAGGCGATGCGGGACAAATTGGCAACCGGGCGCTTATCGCCGCCGGTACCGGCCTGGGCGAGGGCATTCTGGCCTGGAATGGCCACATCCATGTTCCTTATCCCTCTGAGGGCGGACATGTGGACTACGCGCCGCGCAACGAGGACGAGATCGACCTGCTGCGCTTCCTGAAGCAGAAATACAACGGGCGCATCAGCTTTGAGCGCGTGGTCAGCGGCATGGGTCTGACCAACATCTACGAGTTTTTGCGCGAAGTGCGCGGCGTGGAAGAGCCGGCCTGGCTGGCCGAGCGCATTGCCGAACAGGACCCCAATGCGGTGATCACCGAGCTGGCCCTGGCGGCCAAGAGCGAAATCTGCGAGAAGGCTCTGGATATGTTCGTCTCGGCCTATGGCGCGGAGTCGGGGAACCTGGCGCTGAAGGTGCTGTCGGTGGGCGGCCTTTATGTGGGCGGCGGCATTGCACCGCGCATTCTGGAGAAGCTGAAGGACGGCACGTTCATGAAGGCTTTTACCGACAAGGGCAGGCTGAGCCAGTTGCTCATCAACATGCCGGTGCGCATTATTCTGGAGAGCAAAGCCGCCCTGCTGGGAGCCGCGGCCTACGCGGAAGCGCGCGCCGCGGAAATCAGCGGCGTCTCGGCACGGGCGGCTTCGGTGAAGTTTTAAGCGGATCGACCAACTGCGAAGGAATCCGGGCCGGCTGAACATCGCCGGCCTGATCTTCTTGAGCCATACCGGCTGTCTCTACCTGCCCACCGCAAACTTTATCGAAGTGGTCTGTTCCACCGGCACCGGATGCCCGTTGAGCGTGTAAGGCTTGTATTCCCATTGAGAAACGGCCACGAACGCCGCATTTGCCAGCCACGCCGAAGGAGCTGAGATCACTCGGAGGTTGTGGATTTTGCCATCCGTCCCGATTGCCGCAGCCAACTCCACAAAGCCTTCAATGCGCCTGGCCTTGGCCTCCGAGGGATAAACCGGCGGGGCTTGCCTGAATAAGCGGCCCGGGACCACGCCGGCGCCAACGGCGATTGGCTTTGAATCGTTTTGCCCGGCGAGAGTGACAACGGTGCTGCTGGCGCCAAACGGAGGATTCAACTCAGGATCGATTTGGCTGATGGGTTCGATCAGTTCTACCTTGGCCGAAAGAAGCATGCGATCGCCTTCGTAAAACTTCACGTCTCGTGCGAGAGGTTTGCCCTGGGTCGGGACAACATCGCTGAGTTGGACTCGAACTCGTTCAAAGGAGGAGACGCTGCGCAACACCGGCCTCTCCTTTTCAAAGCAGTATGTTGAAAACAGACTTGGTTCTGGACGACGGATAACCCCGTCCGGCATGGCGCTGTCACCGACAGTGAAACATGGCCCGTTTGCGGCATTTGCGCTTGGTGTCTTTTCGTCGAGACGAATGTTTGCCGGGTCAAGATCGGTCGGAGGGGGCAGGGGCGAAAGCAGCGCGGGCTGAAGCATGTATTCAAAAAGACTGAGCGGATCGCCCTTCCACTCGTATGCAAATTTGCCGTCCGCTGTGTACCAATCCGTATGCCTGACGCTGCCGCGAACCCAGGTGCTGCGATGTTCCTGAGGCGAGGCCCACCAGTACTCATAGGTTCCAGGATCGGACTTCTTTCCCGTCTGGTCGTAGAGCTGATAACTGACCTTCAGGTGCCACGGCTGCAGCTCGGCCGCCGAGAAGTCGTAAAAGGGAGCGGTCGCCGCAAATACTTCCCGTGGTTCCTTCGGCAGACTTGGCGTTGGACCGGCCGATGCCTGCCCAAACGCCGCTACGACTGCCGTCAACAAGCCGGCAACAACAATGAATCTGTGCATGATGGAAGAAAGATTAGCATGGCGAAGGGTGTGGTTGCCAAACTCCCAATCCTGAGTCATGGGACGGCCAGCCTCTCAATCCGCTTCAAACTGATAAATTTTGAATAGGAGTGCGCGCATCTCTCCCCGTCTGGGGCCTTGCCTCGGAGTGGAAGGAGAGACCGAAGTTGCACCGCAAGGAAACCTGCCATGTTCCGCACCACGGAAGATATTCGAATTTTATGGACCAAAGTTGTGCTTCCTCCGGTCTTTCTTGAGGAGGAACGCCCGGTCACCGATGCCGCTTCGGTAACCATCTTCGACGCCCGCACTGAGATTACGGACATCCTTGCGCGACGCGATTCTCGCCTTCTGGTTCTGGTGGGTCCATGTTCTATTCACGACACCAAAGCCGCGCGGGAATACGCGGCACTGCTCAAGTCCGCCATCAAGGAATTCTGTAGCGAGCTACGAATCGTGATGCGGGTTTACTTTGAGAAACCACGCACAACGATCGGCTGGAAGGGCTTGATCAACGACCCGCATCTCGATCAGTCTTACAAGATCAACGACGGCCTGCGGCTGGCGCGGACTTTGCTGCTCGACCTGGCCGAGATGGGTGTCCCCACCGGCACGGAGTTTCTTGACATGATTTCGCCCCAGTACATTGCCGGGCTTGTGAGTTGGGGGGCGATAGGGGCACGCACCACCGAGAGCCAGGTTCACCGTCAGCTTGTCTCCGGCGTCTCCTGTCCGGTGGGGTTCAAGAATGCCACGTCAGGCGACGTCCAGGTGGCCATCGACGCCATTCAGTCCGCAGCCCACTCCCACACTTTCCTGGGCCACACCAAGCATGGCCAATCCGCCATCTTTGTAACCACCGGAAATCCGGATTGCCACATCATTCTCCGCGGCGGCCGCAAGATGGTGAACTACACGGCGCAAAGCGTGGCGGAGACTGCGGCGCAGATGATAAAGGCAGGCGTAGAACCCCGTATCATGATCGATTTCAGCCACGCCAACAGCAGCAAGGACTACCGGCGTCAGGCGATCGCGTGCCACGATGTCGCGCGGCAGATTGCCGATGGAGACCCGCACATTATCGGAGTGATGATCGAGAGCAATCTGGTGGCGGGAGCGCAGAAGCTGGTGGCCGGCGCGCCGCTGGTCTACGGGCAGAGCATCACCGACGGCTGCATCGGCTGGCCCGAGACGCATTCGCTGCTTACGGAACTCGCGGCGGCCGTCCGCGCCCGGCAATCCGCGCTGCTGGCGGTTCAGGGATAGCTCTTGCGTGCCGCATGACATGACGTTCAATGCACCTGCTGCGATGGCAAAACGACGTCGCAGCATGTGCCAATGTGTTCAGGCTAGCGCGTGAACAATAGTGCAAATAAGGCTGTTTTAAGGCCGTTTCGATGCGATTTAGGGCGTTCTTGATGCACTTTTGACACGTTTTTGCGCACCAAAATGCCTGTTTGGGGTGGGAAAGTGCTAGCGGTGATATCAACGATAGCTGTCAGGTCTCAGCTCTCAGCAATGGCACGAAACCCGGGGCGCCGCGGCTACTTCTGTTCAGCTTTCTGGGCCTGCTTGTCTTCCATTTCCTTCAACAACTCGGCGCGCTCTTTGGCGTGCTCATTTTGCACAAAGTGGATAGCCTGGATAAAAGTGTGCATCACATCGTCCAGCGTTCGGCCTTGCGCCAGCGTGCAGCCCGAGAAGATGTCGGTATCCGGGTTGCTATCGATTTGAGGCGCGATGCAGGTCAACAGCACACCCTTCTCGTCTTTCACTTGATAAGTGAGGCTTGAGTTGGGTGAACTGGTGGCGGCCGCGCCAACCGGAACCGGCTTCGAAAGCTGTGGCTGTGTTGGGGGTCCGGGAGGGCTCTGTGTGCCCGCCGGCGTGGAAGCGCCTGCGGACGCGGCGGCGAAGGTGAGGGGAACTGCAAGGGCCAGAAGTACGGCAAGACCTTTCATAGTCGCCACCAACTCTCTCGATGCGGGATTTCGCTGGTACGGAGGTATCGGCAGTACTCGGGAAACTATTCAATCTGGACTTTGTCCGGTGCGCAAGTGTCGAGTGGGTGAACCACGCAATATACGCAAATTCCGGCTCTGAAAAGTTTTGAGGTGTTGAATGGGAGCATAGCACGCATCTCCGCCGTGCGAACTTTAATCTTTATTCCCTATTCCCTGTTCTCCCCTATCTTCTAGGTCCGCCACCGATCAGCACCCGCGTGCGCTGCCGCGTGACGCGGATGCGGCAGGCGAGCAAGACACCGCAGCTCTGAGTCCGCAAACCGACCCACGCCACCTGGTCGTCGCCCAGCATCCATGCCGTCGCGTTCGCCTGGTTGTGAGTCTCCTGCATAAAGTAGGCGGCGTTCACGTCAATGTCGGCTGCGTCGGCATTCATCTGCCCGCACTCATCCTGTGGGGGCGCGGGCGCGTTTTCCGGGTGATCGCAATAGTCCTCGTCGTGGACCAGGACATATTTTTTGCCGTTATCTGGGATGAAATAGCGCACGGTAATGGGCCGCACATGGGCTCCGGCGGACCACTCGGAGACAGCCTCCGCAAAGGCCACCGGGAGCTGGCTCATCGAAAGCGAGTCTGTCTTCAACTGGCGGGAGAAGATAGCCAGAGTCGGCGTGGGCTCGCCGTTGACCGGGCGAAAATAGACTCCTCCCAGCGCGATTCCCGCCTGCATGTCGAACCAGACAAAGCCCTTGCCGCTGAGATACGGTCCGCCGCTGGTGCCGAGCATTACGTAACGTCCATCGCGGACGTCGACGGGCAGCGAGGTACCGTCCAGGACGAGTTCGCTCGCATCGGAGAGCGGCATGTCGCGCCCGTAATGATATTCGGTGCGCGGAGTCACCATCTTCATTACGCTGCGGAACCGTTTGTCTTTGAAGACTTCTCTTGAAGGCTGGTTCGCATAGTCGTTCAGGAAGGCGAGCTGGCCGGGGGGAATCCTGTTCTCGAAAGCGGCCGGCGGCGGAGGCGGCTCAGGCGCGGGTGGTGGCGCGCCGGCATCCTGTGCTGCGGCGCTGGGTTGCAGCATAAGGCCCGTCAGCAGCAGCGCCGCGCAGACAGTAGTAAAGACAAGCTTGCAATAGCGGGGTGAGCCGGAGAAAAACCGCATCGCATGACCTCTCGGTACCAATTTAGACGAAGAAATGCTAATTTGATTTTGAATTTTTTGCGGGAATGGCTCGGTTGCGATTCTAGGTGGTGCTGCAATTTCCAGTTTGCCGGCGATACATCCCCGAAGAAATCACCCAGCGTATTCTAGAGCTTCATGAAACTACTGCTCTCCCTATCCGTGGGATTATTGGCCTGCTCGCACGCACAGGTGGTTCCCCACACCACTGCCACCCCAACGCACTTTCGGTGGAGCGAGGTGCAGGCCCATGAACTCGACTATAACCGCACCATCAGAAAGTCGCATGACCTTTCCCAGGCAGCCAAGGATCAGTTGGAGAAGGCCGTGGTGCTGCAACTGAGAAGAGACGATGATTTGGTGGATGACCTGACGGAAAAGCAGGTGCAAGACCTCGCTGGAGAAACGCGGATCGAGCTGGTTGATCTTAACGGCGATGACAAGCCAGAGATAATCGCTCAAGCAAATGGTCTTGGGCCATGCGGCGGAACCGGCAACTGCATTTTTTGGATATTTGAAAGAACTGGCGACGGGCTGAAGCTTCTTCTCAGCACGAACGATCGAAGCCAGATCACGTTTGAGAAGATTCTGATTCGGCCGTGGTCGACGAACGGTTATAGGGATATCGTTCTGGGTTCGCACTCGAATGCTTCAAGCCGGAATCTCGTTTGGTTTCAGTTCTCAAATGGCGAATATCGTATCCATGCTTGCTACTACTCAACCTGGATGGGCGACGACGGGCAGGTGCTGAATGCACCCGCAATTTGGCCGGAAAAATGTTCGAGATCACTCGGTCCGTTGCGCTAAGGAAGCTCCAGAAAAATACCGCGGTGCATTGACGGCCACCCGGAAACCGCACGCCGCGATTCTGGATCCATCCGGTGCCAATCCCACCGACCCGCTATGATTGTTGCCAGCGCGGCAACCACCGGCGCAGCTATATTCATGCCCCCCACCTTCTTCATCTCGGCAGGCGAAGCCAGCGGCGAACACTACGGCGCGCTGCTGATTGAAGCACTGAAAAGGCAGCTTGCCGCATCCGGGCAGACCGCTGAATTCTTCGGCATGGGCGGCGACAGAATGGCCGACGCGGGCCTCGAACGCGTTGTCCGGTCGGAGGATATGGCGGTGATGGGCATTACGGAGGTGATCCGCCACCTGCCACGCATCTATCGCGAGTTTCGCAGGTTGAAGCACGCCATCCGCGACCGGCGGCCCGATGTGGCCGTGCTCATCGACTTTCCGGATATCCACTTCAAGCTGGCCGAGCAGCTTTGCAGGCTGGGCGTTCCGGTGATTTTCTTCGTGAGCCCACAGTTGTGGGCGTGGAAGAAGCATCGCATCAAGCTGGTGCAAAAATACGTGCGCAAGATGCTGGTGATCTTTCCGTTCGAGGAGGCGTTCTACCGGGAGCGCGGCGTGGAGGCGGAGTTCGTGGGCCATCCGCTGGCGGAGTTGCCGCTGCCGGCCGTCAGCCGGGTTCAGTTTGCGGCGGAGAATGGCCTGGATGCGGAAAAGATGTGGATCGGCTTGCTTCCCGGGAGTCGTCCCAAGGAGATTCGCGACAATTTGCCGGAGATGCTGCTGGCGGCGCGGGGGCTCGGCGATCAACCTGAGTTCCTCGTCCCGCTCGCCCCCACTCTCAATGCGCCCCAGCGTGCCGCTGTGACGCAACTGGTCGCAACCCTCGGAACCGGCCTGCCCATCCATCTTGTGGACGACGCTCCCGCCGCGCTCTTCCACGCCCGCGCCTCCGTGGTGGCTAGCGGGACTGCGACCGTCGAGGCCGCGCTCATCGGCAATCCTTTTGTGGTTGTGTACCGGGTTTCGCCCCTGACTTATGCCATCGCCAAGCGGGTGGTGACGGTGCCCCATGTGGCCATGGCCAACCTGATCGCCCAAAAACGCGTTGTGCCGGAACTGATTCAACATGACTTCACGGCGGCAAATATCGTCCAACAGATCGAACGGCTGCTACCGGACGGGCTTCCTCGGCAGTCCATGATGGAGGAGCTTGCCAGGATTCGTGGCCTGCTCAATACCTGGCCAGGGCATCTGGGCGGAAGCGGCGGCGCAATCGAACGCGTTGCTGCGGTCACGCTTGCTGAACTTGGCTCTGCTTCCCCGGCGCGGATTCCCGTTGCCGCGAACTGAAATTGTGTGACCCTGATTTTGGTCTGGAACCGGCCAAAACAGATTCACAGCTCGAAAGAACGGCTGCAATGCGATGATGACTGCTATGAGAACGATGAAGCGGGATTGGCGGCTTGAACGCTCGGCATTGAGGGGCGCGACCGGCATACTGACGGCGGTGCTGCTAATGGCTGCGCCCATGCTTGCCCAAAGGGCGGAACGGCCCACGCTCAACATTACCGGCTATACCATCGACGCCGAGCTGGACCCGTCGACACACCATCTGGCGGCCAAGGCGGTGGTTGCCTTTACCGCGCCGGAATCCATGGAGCTGGTGAGCTTTGGCTTTCACCCGGCCCTGAAGGTTACAAGCATTACCGACGACGGCGGCAAGCTGCTGACCGGTGAGCGGTCGGCCGACGGAACCATTCGCGTAAGCCCGGCCGCGCCTTTTATGCCGGGACAGGTGAATCGTTGGACCTTTGTCTACGAAGGCATGATTACCGGCAACGACGATGGTCCCGTGGAAGGCCTGAAGCTGGCCGCGATTCAGGAGCCGATCACTTATCTGCTCTATCCGGCGCGCTGGTTTCCCACAACCGGATATTTGATCGACCGGTTCACCGCGGAGATGCACATCCGCGTGCCGAAGGGGATGCGGGTCTTCGCCAGTGGCAGCACGGGCGCGCCGAAGCCGGTGAAGCTGGCCAATGGCAAGGACGGCGACCAGTTTGACTTCAACTGGAGCAAGCCGGGCTTTCCGGGCACCATCATTGCGGGGCGATATGTGGGCCCGATAACGGCGGGACCGGGAAATGTGAAGGTCTACCTGACGGTGGCCCGCCAGGCTTCGGGCAACGAGGTGGCGCAAACGGCGGCCAAGGAGTACGACTTCTTTACCGACAGCTTCGGGTCGCCGGAGTCGAGCCACTTGAACGTGGTGGAAATTCCGGACGACACTCTGCCTGCGGTATGGGCGCCGGAGCTGGCGGCGGTTCTGGGGTCGCGAATCGCCGACAAGAGCGGCGTGCGTTTGCTGGCCAACACGATTGCCCACCAGTGGTGGGGGTCCCAGGTAAGTCCGCGGACGATGAATGACGCCTGGATCATGAATGGCATGGCCCGCTACGGCGAGTTGATGTACCTGGAGGACCAAAGCGGCAAGAGCGCCCTGCGCGCGGCCCTGCAAGACGTAGCCGCCGGCGCGCTGGCCTACGATACCATCCCGCTTTCAAGCGCGGGCCGGCTCGGTCCGTTCTCGCCTGAGTTCCAGTCGATGACGCTGGAAAAGGGCGCAATGGTCTTCCACATGCTGCGCTGGGAAGTGGGCGACAAGGCGTTTCTGGCCACACTGAAGGGGGCGCTGAGCCAGTACACCGACGCCAGCATCCGAACCACGGACTTTATCAAGGTGGCCGATGCGCAGAGCGACCAGCAGCTAACCGCCTTCTTCGCGCAATGGATTGACGGCACCGGCGCGCCGCAATTCACTAATAAATACGCCATTTACCGGCTGGGCAACAATAAGGGATTTCGCACAATTGGCGAAATTCAGCAGGATCTCGACCTGTTCCGCATGCCGGTGGAGCTGCGCGTCGAGACGGACGGCAAGACGGAATCGCAGAAGGTGGAGGTGGTTGGGACCGACACGCCGTTTGTCTTCGATACCTTCGGGCGGCCACGGCGCATCAGCATCGATCCCAGCGACTGGGTGCTGAAATCGACGCCGGATGAGATGGTTCGGGTGGCCATTCTGAAGGGTCAGCAACTGGTGCAGCAGGGCGACATAAACGGTGGACTGGCCGAGTATCAAAAGGCCCTTGAAGCCAACCCGTCGAGTTCCCTGGCCAACTACCGCATTGGCGAACTGCTGTTTAAGCAGCGCAACTACCAGGCCAGCGTCAACTCTTATCGCGATGCGCTGAGTGGCGACGGGGAGCCGCGCTGGACCGAGTGCTGGAGCCATATTGCGCTGGGCGAGATATTCGACATTACCGGCCAGCGGGACCGTGCGGTTTCTGAGTACCGGCTGGCGGTGCAGACCAACGACAACACGCAGGGCTGCGTCAACGAAGGCCGCCAATGGCTCACAAAGCCATACAAACTGCCTGACACCGACCAGTAATCGTGGATAGCGAACGCGCAATAGCCAGCTCGCGCGCTGGCCGTTGCGCATTCACCAGCTATTCGCCCGCTTACCTGGTCCCGTGCCTGCCGCCCATCGAAAGGACTTCCAGGTCGACGTGGGCCAGCCCGGACTTGGTCATCGCCAGCCTTTCGGCGGCCGCATACGAGAGGTCGATGATCCGCCCCTCGTCGCCCAGGTCGCCGCGATCGGTGATTCTGACCACGACCGAGCGCTTGTTCGTCTCGTTGACCACTCGCACCAAAGAGCCAAACGGCAGCGTGGGATGGCAGGCAGTCATGGCGTTCATATCGTAGCGTTCCCCGCTGGCGGTGCGACGCCCGTTGAACACCTTGCCATACCAGGACGCGATACCCCGGAGAATATGGTCCCGCCGTTCCTTTGCGGTCAAATGCATGGCTACTTGCGGGGTTGCGAGAACTGGATCCGCGCTCTCCACCGGACCGGCGGGAGCCATGGTTGCGGCGGGTCTGGAAAGCGGCGCATCGGCATGAACGGTCGGCGTGGAAAGCGTGACCACCAATGCGGTCAGCGCAACCGATGAAGCACCGGCGAGCAGACAAACTCTAAGCGGCGTTTTCAGATTCGTGTTGCGTGTTTTCCTGCGTATCACCATCTGCCTATTTTACTAGTTCGACACTCTTTTGCCCATCTATTGGCAAGAAATGCACGGGAATCTTCGAGGGGAATCTGGGCGGTTCGCGGGCTGTCTAAAGCAACCGGTTTATTATCTGCGAGTTACAGATTTGCACCATGATCGGTGCAAATCCGATTCCAGGGCCGGCAGAGCCGAATTGCACAACAGGAACCGCGAAAAAATGGCAGAGACAAAACGCCGCGATTCGGTGTCAAATCTCCGCAGTTTGGATTCATGGATGACGAGGATATGGGGATGAATAGCTTCAGATCGGGATTTGGTTTGGTGGTATGCGCCGCGCTTTTCAGCTCGGTTGCCGCGATCGCGCAACAGGCTGTTCCAGTCACGGCGGGCCCGGTGCCGTCTGCCATTCTCGCGGCAAAAAAGATCTTTGTCTCCAACGCCGGCGGAGACAGCGGCCTGTTTCCATCGCCCTTCAGCGGCGGCCCGAGCCGCGGCTACAGCCAGTTTTACGCAGGTCTCAAGGCCGCGGGCCAGTACCAACTGGTTTCCGATCCCGCGGATGCGGACCTGGTGCTGGAGTTGCAGTTGACGGCGCCCAATGGTCCAACCAACGGCAGCAAGGTAAACGGCTCATCCGACCCCGTTCCGATGTTTCGGCTGGTGGTCTACGACGCTAAGACTCACTTTGTCCTTTGGGCGTTGACGCAGTCGATCGAAGTTGCGTACCTGCAAAAGACGCACGATCACAACTTCGACGGCGCGCTGGATTCCCTTCTGCTGGAGTTTGAGGCGCTCAGCGGGAAGGCCCTTGCCCCACCCCGTTGAACCCAAAATTGAAATCATTGAGCGCCGAATTGCAGATTAATTCCCGCATCCTGCTAGGGTCGAAATCGGGCCAAATACGGCCATGAGCGGGGGAATCGATGCCAATGAGCGCGGCAGGGCTGGAGTTGCTGAAGAAGTCGGAAGGTTTTCGGGGTCGAATGTATCTGGACGTGGTTGGAGTTCCTACCATTGGCTATGGCCACCGGATCCTTGCCACAGAGTCGTTTCCCCATGGCATCGATGAGGCGCGGGGCCAGGAGATGCTGAGCCGCGACTTGCAGGCCGCCGAGCAGGCCGTGAAGCGCCTGGTGAAAGTTGCCATCACACAAGGCCAGTTCGACGCACTGGTGGATTTTGTCTTCAACCTGGGCGCGAGAAGGCTGGCGGCCTCAACGCTGCTGCAGGACTTGAACACCGGGAGTTATGATCGAGCCGCCGAAGGGCTGCTGCGCTGGGACCATGCCGGCGTAGAGGAAAATGCAGGGTTGAAGGCCCGCCGCGAAGCGGAGTTCCACCTGTGGCACAATCAAACGCTGCGGCAGGTGGCTGTTTTAGCCTAGCCCAGCGCCGGCAATCTCCAGCACTTCCACGCGTTCATCGGGCTTGATGTAGCCTTTTCGGCGAAACCAGTCTTCCATGGCTGCTTGCAGGCGGTCGAGTGGCACGCGGTTCCCGGCTTCGAGCAAACCATCGGCGACGGGGAGCGTGTCGTCGAAGACCGCGTCGTTGGTGAAATTGCGCATGGCAAAGTTGTCGATCCAGCGAATGGGGCACGCGTGCCGCTCGCCGGAAGAATCGATTCGCTGGATGGAAAGCTCACGCGCAAACATGCTTCCACTGTAAATGGATGCGCGACCGCATTCCCCGCGAGCATCGGCGATGCCAACCCGGCAGCCTTACGGCTTCTGCTCCACCACGGCTTGCGCGTCCTTCGATTGCTCCGCCTCCACATGGAAGCGCTTATAGTCGTAGTCGCGCTCGGTGCCGTGCTGGCGAATCCCCTTCACCAGCAGTACGCGGACCGCCATTGTGCCCTCGCCTCCCGTGGGAAGCCAGACTTCGCCGTTCACTGGCTCCTGGTTGAAGTTAAAGCTGGAGCCCTTTTCGATGCGCGCCACAATGCCCCCGCCAATGTTGAAATTATCGATGAAGGTTACTTCAAGGTGCGCAATCTCCCGGTCGGCCTCATCCACCCACATGGTGCCTTGCAGCGTCTTTGACAGGTCCTGGGCCAGGCCGTGCGTCTTGGCGTCCTTGCGGCCAACGAAATCGAAGACAATCGTCGTCCGTCCGCGGAATGTCTGCCGCCGCGGGTTGCGTACGTCCATCATCTCCAATACCTGGCCTATAGAGATGGTGTTTGCATTCATCTCTTTATCGGGCGGCGTCTTCTCGGCCTTCTCCACTTCCTTTGTTATGCGTTCGGTCTCCTTCTGGGCTTCGCTGTCGCCGAGCGGCTGCCCGTTCTTCTTCACCTTGCGCGCAATCGGGTGGCCATTGGCGTAAAACTGTTCGAACTCCTCGGTCTCGGTCTTTTTCACCTGGCCTTTCGAGTCGATGTCCTGTGTCGTTTGCAAAGAGGTGTAAGTGTAGTTCTCGCGCACCTTTTCCAGCTGCTGCTGGTGGTCGTGGACCTGGCGCACCAATTCGCGAATGTCAGGCAAGGGGGGATTGGCCGCCTGCTGAGCAACTACCCCTGGAGTGAGCATTAAGGATGCTGAGAGGCCGGCGGCGCAGAAAATGCGTGAACCGTGCATAAGGGCATTTCCCCCTGAAATAAAGATGTGAGCAACGGACAGCGAGGGACATTTTGTTGGACCCGGAACGCCGGAAAAGGTCGCGCTTGAGACACTTGCGCCTTCATGCGCGATTCCCTTGCCTGATCATGCTATACCGGTGTCAAGACGACAATTGCCAGCGCGGGCGCATCCAACGGTAACAGGCCCGTCGGGCGAGAACAAGGAGGACTTGTGTTCGCACTGCTGATTCAATGGCTGTTATATGCCATAGCCCTCATGGTTGTTTCCAGAATCGTGCCTGGCTTCGTTGTCGAGGGGCTGTGGCCTGCAATGATCGCGTCGCTGGTGATTGGTCTGCTGAATGCGACGGTAGGCTTTTTCCTGAAGATCGTCACCTTTCCACTCAGCATTCTCACCCTCGGACTCTTCCTGCTGGTCATCAACGGGCTGATGATCCTGCTGGCGTCCAGCATCGTGCGCGGCTTTCATGTGCGCGGGTTCGGAACGGCGTTCTGGGGTGCGGTGGTGCTGGCGCTGCTGGGAATGGTGATCCGGGCATTGACCAAGACCGCGTAAGAGCAGGGGTCAGGGATCAGGCGCGGGCCGGGAGCCGCTGCGTCGGTGCAGGGAACAATTTCGCTGGGGTCGGTGTCAAACGATGGTATGGACTTCAACCGTCTGCGATTGATTGTTGCGCCGGCTCTGGCTAGCCTGTTTCTGATCCTGAGCCTTTGCGCGTTTGTGGTGCAAAGGCCGGTCAGCGCGGGATTTCGAGTTCCGATGGTGAGGATCCATCACGACCCTCAAGAACCTTATGATTGCGACGGCCGACCGGAATTTCTCAGGCTCACGAAGGACGGAAGAACATGGGTTAACGAGGCTGAAATCCCTGGCGGTCAGTTGGCCTCGACGGTCGCGAGCCTGATGGAAAACAGGGCGGAGAGAGTCGTTTACGTAATGGTGGACTCGGAACTATCGTATGGGCAGTTTGCAGGATTCCTGGGCAAGATCGCAGCGGCTACGTCCGATCTTCATGTTGTGGTGGTCTCAGGTGAAGTCCGCAGAGCGTTTGAAAAGAGGCCCGATTTGTGCGACTTCGTTTACCCGGTAAACCAGTCCAGTCTCCTCCGGTAGAACCGTAGCTCGGTTCGGCCTAACCATCAATACCAGAATGGGTGACGTTTTACTTCGCCGGCGTCCCAACTGGTTGAACCGCGGCGACCTTGCCGACCGTGCCCATTTGCAACCGCTTATTCGGCTTTTGCGCCGGGAGCTTGTCCGGCACCTTTAGTTCAGCCGCCTTCGTCGTCGCCGGATTCGCCACCACCGGCCCATCCAGCGTTTTCGGCGTCCGTATGGCAGCCGCGCTCGAAAAACTGCCCGGCGCAGCTAACCGTGGCGGCATTACGATCACCCTGGCCGGCTGCGGTTGCTGAACCCGCGAGTAGACGCCCCATCCGCCGCCGGCAACCACAAACACAATCGCCGCCGCGGCCGCGCTCCGCATCCATTGGCCGTCCGACCGCAGCGCTGCGGGCCACGCAAGAACCCGAGCCCTGCGCGGAGCTGCGCGCAATTCGGCTTGAACGCGATCCACAAGCCCCCGAGGCGCGGGCAGTTGAGCGATCAGCCGCAGCGTATCCTCTCCGGTGTCGCGATCCCCGTGGGAGGCGCCAAGGTTAAGCATCGAGTTTTGGTTGGAAGGATTCATGGCAAACTCCTTGCATCGTCAGGCAACTGACAGCTTACAACTGGTTACTTTCTCTCGTGGTTCAGCAAGCCTGCCATCAGATTGCGCGCGCGAAACAGCCGAGAGCGGACGCTGGATTCTGAAATATCGAGAACCGTGGCAATCTCCACGCTGGAAAGCTCTTCAAACGCGGAAAGCATCAGCACCTGACGCTCTTTGGTTGGAAGTTGATCCACACAGGCCAGCACACGTGCGTGGTGCTGTGCGGCGGAGGCAATCGCCTCTGCCGAAAGTCCGCTGTGGGGCAGCACCCGCGCCAACTCGGAAACATCGTCGGTCTCCGGCCTGGTCTTGGCGCGCCGCTTCCGGTCCAGCACAATGTTCCATACAATTCGGATGAGCCATACGCGCCGGTCGCGCACGTCGTCCAGCGTGTCGCGATGCCGCAGCACACGCAGGAAAGCCTCCTGCACGGCGTCCTCGGCATCGGCGGGATTGCGCAGCACAGAGAAAGCAACGCGGTAAAGGGTGCCGGCGTACTGGCTCACCAGCGCCACAAGCGTGGCTTCTTCCGCCGCGGCTTGTTCTGTTTGGCTGCGGGCGTCTTGGTTCACAGCGCTGTTTGGAATCTCCATCCAACCTGCGAATATTGCCTGGCTGGTACTCATAGTTGACCAGACGCAGGGGTAGAAGAAAATGCTCAGACGCCGATTCTGAAGCGGACTACTGCTTGCCGGCCAGCTTCTGCGTGGCGATCGAACCGGCTGAGCCCTGGCCGCCATCCTTGTCAGCGTCCTTCACCTTGGCCCAAAGCGCGCGCGCCTGGTCCTGCTTGCCGGACGAGGCATACAGATTGGCCAGATCGAGCTGAGCCGAGCCGGCTGAAACCGTCTCCGACGGCTTGGCAGCCAAAGCGGTATAAAGATCGATAGCCTCGGAGTCGCGGCCTGTCTGGTGATAAAGTCCGGCCAAAGCCAGCTTCGCCAGGTTGGAAACATTCTTGTCCCAGGACCCTGCGGCAATCTTCAGTTCCGCCTCGGCGGGGCCGTTCTGGCCCAGTTCCCGGTCGGTGACACCGGCAAAATAGTGGGCTTTGGGGCCCTGCGGCAGCCAGCCAAACTGCTGCGAAACGGTCAAAAACATCTTGTTGGCAGCCTGCGAACGCTGAGCGGCCGTCGTATACTCGCCGGTCTCCGCCGGCGCTCCCGGCTGCGTCAGGGGAGCGCTGTAAATGTCGAGCGCTGCGCCCAGCGCGCTGTCGGCCGCCTCGGCGCGATTGTTCACATAAATCAGCGCGCCTATTCCCACTGCAAGCACTGCAACCACAACAATGGTCCAGCGCAAAACGCCGGAGCGGTGACCGCTGACCCAGCTCATGCTGCTGGCAGTGGCCTGGGCAAATTTGTCCTTTTTGAGGGCTTGACGAGTTCTAGTATCCACGGGGTCTTTTCTTGTCCTTCGTCGATCGACTTGCAGGCGGGTCCATACAGATGGAGGCACTTGCGACTGCAACCCTATTAGTCTATCAGCGCGCCAAGAGCAGCGTCCACCGGCCCGGCAAGCGCGGCGCTTGAAATGCGCTGGGAGGCGGCTCTGCGAGAGCCCGCCGACCAGCCTCGCAGCCAAAGCCCTGAGACTTGCGGAATACCTGAACGGCCCCAGCCCTACTTCCGCAAACCAGGTCCCCGCGAGCGCAGCGCGCGGATGCGCTCGATGGCGTTCTCCAGGGCCGCAGGTTCCGCTGCCGCCGATTTTCCCTTGTCGATCAGAGATTCGACAAAGTCGATGACCGGCAGGTTGTGAGCCGCAGCTTCGCGGACGATTGCGTCGGAGACAGTTACCGTAATCTGCATCTTTGGATTACCCCTGCCGGGTTCATCGGCAGCCCGCGCGGGTTGAATAGGGACGCGGCTCTTGCCCTCGGCGCTCTGGAACGATAGGCTATCACCATGTACGAAGATTTCCACGTAGCCGACCGCTGGACCGGCGAAGATCTGCACTGCTGTTGGAAGGGCACCATTGTGGCAATCGCCACCCGCCACGCCGACGCCGTCGACGTCCGCTTCGACGTAAACGGCCGCCCCATGTGGATCGCCTTGCCGTGTACCGCCTGGGTCCAGCAGAAGCAGCGCTCAGGCAAGGTCATCACCGACCAGCTAGCCGCGCAGATCGCCGGCCGCTACCTGAAGCAGTTGGTCGAGGAAGGCTATGACTCGCGCCGCGAAATCTACACCATGACCGTGGACGAAGTGCTGGCGCAGCTTGATGCCGTAGTGGCCGAAGCCAAGGAACAAGGCGCCATGCCGACGCTGCCGGTGATTGCGTAAGAGCAGGGACTGAGGGACTAGGGACTGAGGGACTAGGGACTGAGGGTGCCCATCTGAAGTCGGTTGCTTTTCCTTAGTCCCTATTCCCTAGTCCCTTAGTTCCTGCCTTACTCATGCCTCAGCGCTTCCATCGGCTGCACCCCAGCCGCACGGCGCGCCGGAATCCAACTGGCCGCAAGCGCCACCGCCAGCAGCACCAGTCCTCCGCCGATTATCGTTGCCGGATCCCAGGGCTGAATCCCGTAAAGCATCGACTTCACCAGCCGCGTAAGCCCCAAGGCTGCGCCCACACCCACTACAATCCCCGCAATAGCCAGCCATGTGCTTTCCCGCAGAATCATGCCCCGCACCTGGCGCGGCTGCGCTCCCAGCGCCAGCCGTATCCCAATCTCGTTCGTCCGGTTGGCCACCGAATACGCCATCACCCCGTAAATCCCCACGCAGGCCAGCGCCAGCGCCAGCACGCCAAACCCCACCGTCAGCGCCGCGAACAGACGCTCCATCTGCATGTTTGCGTCAATCTGTTCCTGCTGCGTCCGCAGGTCGATGATGGGCAAATCGCGATCGGCGCCCTGCACAACCTTGCGCAACGCTGGCACCAGCCCGGCAACCGGCAGCTTCGTTCGAATCGCATACGTCATCCCGCCCACCTGCGCCTGCTGCACATAGGGCATAAAGAACTGCGGCGGAGCCGGATCGCGCAAATTTGCATACCGCGTGTCCGCGCATACCCCCACAATCCGCACCCATCCATCGGCGGGATCGCCGTCCTTGAACTGCTTCCCAACCGGATTTGCATTCGGAAATCGCTTCTTCGCCAGCGCCTGGTTAATAATCGCCACCTTCTGCGATGCGGCCGTATCCTGCTGCCCAAAGCTCCGTCCGCTCACCAGCGGAATCCCCATCGTCTCAAGAAAAGTATTGCCCACCAAATTAAAGAACTCCGCGCCATTGTGGTGGCCCTTATCCGCTTCGTTCTCCGTAATAAAATCGTTGTTCTCCATGTTGCCAGCTATGTAAGGCGTCCGGGCCGGAGTCGCGCCCTCCACGCCAGGCAAAGCCGCAAACTCCTGCTCCAGCCTCTGGTGCAATTTCACATCGCGGCCCTGCTCGTACCGCTTTGCAGGCGGGGCTATCTCGAACAGCACCAGGTGATCGGTCCTGAACCCCACATCAATTGCGTCCAGGGCAAGCAGCGTACGCAGAAACAGCCCCGCGCCCACCACCAGCAGTGTCGAAAGCGCAATCTGGAAGGCCACAATGGCCTTGCCACTCAGCCCCTTGCGCCGCCGCGTTGTGGTCTGTGCGCTCTCCTTCAAACTGCTGCTCACCTCGCTGCGCGCCGCCATCCACGCCGGAGCCAGCCCGAATACCACCCCCGTCACCAGCGTCACACCAGCGGCAAATGCAAACACGCCCCAATCCATGGGAACATTCAACTGGTCCCGGTCCCACGCGTTCGCCATCAATCGCGGAATCGTGTTTCTGCTCAGGAACCCCAGCAGCAATCCGCCTGCGCCGCCAATGCCCGCAAGCAGCAGGCTCTCCGTCAACAATTGCCGCAGCACTCGACCGCGCCCCGCGCCCAGAGCGATGCGCACGCTCATCTCCCGCTGCCGCTGCGCACCGCGCGCCAGGAGCAGGTTGGCAATGTTGGCGCACGCCAGCAGCAACACGAAACCGGTCAGCGCCATCAGCACATACACTGGCTTCTCAAACATCTGCGCCGCAAGACCCAGTCCCCGGCTGCCCTCGCCCAATTCAAGATGCGGCAACGTGTCCCCGGCCTTCACCGTCATTGTTCCCCGGACTGCCGCCGCCAACGCAACATTCATCTCCGCCTGCGCCTGTGCGTTTGCCACTCCCGGCTTGATGCGCCCCACAATGTCTACCCACCACGTGTCCGTGTCATCAATCAACCCGCCCTTGTCGCCCTTGGGATCGATGACCGGCTGCGTGGTGATGGGTACAAACACGTCCGGCGAGGACTGCACGTTCTTCGCTCCAGTAAACCCGCGCGGAGCAACGCCGACAATCGTAAATAGCGACTGGTTCACGTTGATCGTCTGCCCCAGCGCCGCCGGAGACCGGTCAAAATCCCGATCCCACACGCCGTCGCTGATCACCGCAACCGCGCTCAGCGCTCCGGGCTCGTCGTCGGAAGGCTGCAAGGCCCGTCCCAGTTGTGGCCGCGCCTCCAGAACGTTGAAGTAGTTGCCGGAAACCATCGCAACCACTGCCCGCTGCGCATTCCCGCGAACCGTCGCATTCATGCTGTCTTCGTTAAACGCTGCCAGACCCTCCATCCCCTGGCTGTGGTCGCGAAGCTGCTGGTAAACCGGGTAGGAGAAGATCGCGCCCCACATACCTCCTCCGGGTATCGGGTCGAATTCACCCCACATACTATGGACAACATTGTGGTCATCTCCGGTCCAGCGCAGCAACCGCAGTTGTTCCGGATTCGGCACATTCAGTCGGTCGTACAGCAGGCTTTTGGCCAGCGAAAACATCGCCGTGTTGGCCCCAATCGCCAGCGCCAGGCTTAACGCCGCAATCCCCGTAAACCCGGGGCTCTTGCGCAGAATCCTCACGCAATATCGCAGGTCGGCCCAAAACTCATCCCACCAGCGCAGGCCGAGCGAGGCGCGCATGCCCTCTTTGTGTACCAGTGCTGGACCAAGCGCAATCCGTGCCCTCCGCGCAGCCTCGGCAGGCGACTGTCCGGCGCGAATCAAGTCCGCCGTCAGGCACTCCAGATGGCCGGCAAGCTCGGCCTCCATCTCCGCCTCCAGGCGATTGCGTCTGACAATCGCACGAAGCCAGGACCCCGGCTGCGAAACAACCCGAACAAAAACCGAACGCAAACTCATAGCTCCCCCAGTCCCTTAGTCCCAAGTCCCTTAGTCCCTGTCTTTTTCATGCTTGCTCCGGCGTTGCACCAAGAATGGCGCCGATGATCCCCGCCATGCGATTCCACTTCTCGGTTTCCTGGCCCAGCCGGTCGCGCCCCGCCGCTGTGAGACTGTAATATTTCGCCTTCCGGTTGTTATCGCTTTCACCCCACTCGCTGGTAATCGCGCCCTGGTGCTCCAGCCGATAGAGGGCCGGGTAGAGCGACCCTTGCTGGATCACCAACTCCGAGCCTGAAATCTGCTGAATGCGCAACAGCACTCCGTACCCATGCAGCGGCCCCAGAGAAACAGCTTTCAGGATCATCAGATCGAGTGTGCCTTGCAGCAGGTCCAGCGGAGCGTTCTGTTTGTCATTGCCCATCGCGTTCTCTCCTTGACGGTCTAGGAAAGAAAATACCCCTACTCTCCTAGAATGTCAAGGAGAGAGGGAAGGTTTTTACGTTTTGATCGGGTACTTTGGGGATCGTGGGGGATCGAGACGGGGGCAATTGGGCCGGCGAGGAGCGAACCTGGCCTGCGGTTCAATCCAGATCTTCCCGGTCCGGCAAGACCGGCACCGACGATCGTTCTCAGAATGAGTACAAGCGATCTCATTTTGAGAACGAAAGCCGCCAGAGACTGACAACTGATCACTGATCACTGACAACTGACAACTCGCCTCACCCGTCGTCGCGGAACATGGGATGCGGGATCAGACGCCGGTAATCCTCCTGGTGCGCGCCATCCAGGCAGGCCTCGATAATCTGTTGCCCCAGCGGGTCGAGGTCTGGCACCTGAAACTGTTTTAGCTCCCGCGCGAAAAACTCCCGCCACTGCCGCGCTCCTTCTTCGTAGACCTCCATGCCGCCCTGAATCTGTTCCTCCACGGCAAGGAACACCCGCGGAATCATGGAACCCTCTACGCGCAGCTGGTGGGGGATATAGCCCAGCAGCGGGAACGGCGCCTCGCGCACCTGTTCCCTGCCAAACCTTGCGCTGCCCCGGCGGGCAAGGTATTCGCGGGCGATCCACTCGGCCATGAACCCCACCTTCCAAGCCCCGATGTGCTGGTTCGGCAGCAAAACATAGCGCGTCTCAGGGGTCGACTGAATTTGCCGCAGCAGCAGGTTCGCCTGGTCCACGCGCCGGCCGGTGGCAAACGCCCAGTACGAGCCCACACCCTCGGACTGCATCTCAACGCCAGCCTGGGTTTGAATGCTCGGGTTGGCGTGCCCGCGCGGCGCAACCAGCCTCCACAGCCATGCCAGCGCCGGGCTAAGCACGTGAATCATCGCCAGAATCCCATAGAGCCTGCTCTCCGCGTGCGTCGGCGGGCACCGCACCCCAAAGCTCCGCACGTCAACTCTTTGCGGCCCGTCCAGAATGTCTTCCAGCATGCGGCGCGGCAGAATTACCCGCGGATTGGGGCACACCTTCCCCGGCGCGTCCTCCACATGCTCCCATGTCAGGCAGGTGCCTCCGGGCACAATGTAGTGGTTCAGAAAAATCAGCGGCTCGGGGGGATCGATGCACAGCCGTTCCAGATTCGGCGCAGTCCCGTAACTGTGAATATGGTCCACGCGCACAAACCAGCCATTCTCGGCGTCCGCCACGGTCAGCCTTCCGCTCGATCCTTGATTACCCGGATGCGCGCAGGCCATATCGTCCGCAATCGGCCTCAAGTGGCAAGCCTCGGGCAGATTCAGCGTCCGTTCCTCGTTGGTCACCACATTCCGCCCAATCAGCAGCCGCCCATCTTCCATGCGATGGATATGCTCGGTGATCTCGCTTTTTCCCCCGCCGCTTGCTCCCTCGTGCATCAGTATCAGCTGGTTCTCATAGGGGGTAACCACGGCTACGGCCGCGCAATGGTTCGTCGTCCAACCTTCCCGTTCGCCCTTGTCCAGCAGCATGGAGTAAACGCCCTTTTTGGCGCTGGGCCCCGGATAAAGGTTGTAAGCGAAAATCTCCTGATGGGTCTCGGTCCGCTCATGCACCACCACCTGCCGTCCGCCAAAATGCGTATGCCGGAACGGCGGCGCAACAAACAAGACTCCGCCCGTAATCCTGAATCCCGCCGGAACCCTGCTGCGCGGAATCATCCCCTGCAAATCCCCAAGCGCCGCCGCAAAAAACGCCGCCTGCCGAGGCACAATCAACAGGCTCCCATAGCCCAGCGCATCGGTCCCCGCGTAAAACGGCATCGCCACCAACTCCTGCGTCTTCAGCCAGTCCAGTGTCGCAGCGCGAGTCTTTTCAAATCCCTCTCCAAACCGCTCCTGGTAGGTAGGCTTGTCCGTCGGCAGCAGGTCGCCAATCACCATCGCGTCCGGGTCCCGCCGTCGCATTGCCGGATCGGGAAAGTTGATCGCCAGGCCATTGCGTGCCTTGGTAATCACCGCCTCCACCACGCGCCCCATTCCGCGGGTCTGGAACACCGCCTCGTACTGCCCGTGGTCGTCGCGATTCCCCAGCGTCCAGTCCGTATCCCCCGAAGACCGGCCCAGCGCCCAATCCAACAGCTGCGATCTCGTCTCCGGAGTCTGCACCAGCGGCGCGGCGCTCAGCACCTCGCGCACATGCGGGGGAAGCTCGAACTCCGCCCAGCACGCCTGAAAATCGACAACAGCCTCAACGCCGCCAGCAGTGGTCATAGGTTTTCTCGCTTTCTTGTCAAGCAGGATGTGCGCTCAAAACAAGCCCGAAGCCCGAAAGGGCACACCCTTTTTATCTCATCCACCGTCACACCTGGCAGTGCTTCCCATCACATACCGAAATGCCACTCGTAAACTTCTTGGCCAACAACATTGCACCGGCGGCTAAACGTCAGGAGCTATGGTTCGGAAACAGTTCCCTCACCAGCCGCATCGCCTCATCCGCAGTCGCAATGGTCCCCTCCAGTTGCGCGTCTTCAACAGCGCGAAGCATCTGCTTGAACCCAGCCCCCGGCGCATATCCCGCGGCTATCAGCTCCCGCCCGGTAATCAGCGGCTTCGGCCTCACCGCTTCTTCCGGCATCGCCCCCCACCGTTCACGCACAAACTCCCAGTGCTCCAGATTCCCGCTCCCCGCCAGGCAATCCATCCGGTGCAACGCCAGATGCTCTTCAAACCTCCGCAGCCGAAAAAACCGCTTCAGCGTCGACGCCTTCATCCGCGCCGCATCCGCAAAGCGCATGTGGTTCTCAATCAGCGCCAGAATCTGCTGTGTGTCGTCGTTTGAAAATCGGAAGCGCCGAAGAATGTCCGCACCTATAGCCACGCCTACATCCACATGACCATCAAACCGTATTCGATCCGGCGCTCGACGAAACGTTGGCGGCTTGCCCACATCGTGCAGCAGGGCTCCCCAAGCCAGCGTTGCCGCACAACCCGCCTCCAGTTGCGCAAGCAGCCCCAGCGTATGCACCCATACATCCCCTTCAGGGTGGTATTGCGGCGGCTGCTCCACCCCCTTCATTCGAGCCACCTCAGGCAACACTTCCTTCAGCAGTCCCGTTTCGTCAAGGAGTTCGAACGCCCTCCGCGCGCGTCCCTCGGTGAGCATCTTCGTCAGCTCATCCCGCACCCGCTCCCGGCTCACTGCCGCTGTTTTCGCCGCCAGCCGCTTGATAGCCGCCGCCGTTCCCGCATCCAACTCAAACCCGAACCGCGCCGCAAACCTAACCCCGCGCAGCATCCTAAGGTGGTCTTCCTCGAATCGCTCCTCCGCATTCCCGATCGCCCGAACGACGCCAGCATCCAGGTCCGCCAACCCGCCAACGTAATCGATGGCTGCTCGGCGCAAATCTTCCGCCTCATGCAGCGGGTCCAGCAGCAGCCCATTGATCGTAAAATCCCTCCGCTTCACATCCTCCACGGCGCTCGTCGTATACCGCACCGCATCCGGATGCCGTCCATCCGAATAAGCCCCATCCGACCGGAACGTCGCCACCTCGGTCGTCCCATAGCCTTCCTCATCGCCATCGGCGACTAATACCACCCCAAAATGCGCTCCCACCGCAAATGTCCGCGGAAACATCTCCAGCACCACATCCGGCGTCGCGGAAGTAGCCACGTCATAATCCGAAGGCTCCCACCCCAGCAGCAGGTCCCGCACGCACCCTCCGGCGAGATAAGCCTCATACCCCGCGGCGCGCAGCTCTCCCACAATCCGCAGAGCCGCATCGAATTGGCGCGTAACCGGCAGCATCGATGGTCCTATTCTCGCCTACCCCAGCCATTAAACTGAATAGATGCCCGGCTCCGGCCTAATCCTGGCCATCGAATCCTCCTGTGACGAGACCGCCGCCGCCATTGTCGAGCGCGGCTCCCGCACACTCAGCTCCATCGTCGCCTCCCAAATCGCCACCCACGCCCGTTATGGAGGCGTAGTCCCCGAATTGGCTTCGCGCGAGCACCTCCGCGCCATCGTTCCCGTTGTCCGGGCAGCTCTCGCCCAGGCCAACATCACCTTCGCGGATCTCGACGCCATAGCCGTCACCAGCGGGCCCGGTCTCGCGGGAGCGCTGATGGTCGGCATCACCTACGCCAAAGCTCTCGCCTTCGCCAACAACCTGCCCCTCATCGCCGTCAACCACCTGGAAGGCCACATCCACGCCGTCCTTCTCAATGAGCGGGAGGCCGCCCAGTCCAGAATGATGGGTGCCCCAGGTCCCGATTCTGAGACCTGGGATAGCTCAACTCAAGAACCCGCCTTAGCCCTGGTCGTCTCCGGCGGACACACCCACCTTTACCTGGCCCTCCCAGCCAACGGTTCGTGGACCTACGCCCTCATCGGCCGCACCCTCGACGATGCCGCCGGCGAAGCCTTCGACAAGGTCGCCAAGCTCCTCGGCCTGGGCTACCCCGGCGGTCCCTGGATCGACGCCCTGGCCCTGCACGGCAATCCCCGCGCGGTGCCTTTCGCATTCTCGCAAATCAAGACCAAGCTCCACCTGGCCGGCAAGGCGCCCCGCACCAAGGCCGCCCGCACAGCCCCCATCGCAAACCTCGACCCTCATTTCCTTTTTTCGTTCTCCGGAATCAAAACTGCCGTCCTGCGCTATGTCGAGCTGCACAACCTTCGCCCCGAGGCCGAGTCCCGCCGCGAAGCTCTCTTTATCAGGCACGACGCGCCCGCTCGCCCCACTGTTGAAGACGCGCTCGCCCAATGCGACTCGCAGACCCTCGACCTGATCGCCAGTTTTCAGCACGCCGTGGTCGGCGACCTGCTCAAAAAGACCTTCGCCGCCGCCGAATCCCTCGGCGTCCGCCGCATCTTCGTTACAGGTGGAGTAGCCGCCAACCGCGAACTCCGCTCCCGCTTCACTGCCGATGCCGCCCGCCGCAACCAGAAGCTTTGTCATCCTGAGCGGCCGAAGGGAGTCGAAGGATCTGCGGTTGCTTCTAAGACCGGCAACCCGCATTTCGTCGTCTCGTTCCCCACGCTGGCCCTTTCCACTGACAACGCCGCCATGATCGCCGCCGCTGCCTGGCCTCGATTCGTAGCGAAGGACTTCGCCCCAGCCGAACTCTCCGCCGACCCATCGCTTGCTCTCGGGGGCTGAAAGCATCGATTCGACCTGAAGATGTACCATTCTTCTAACCACCCATGGGCTCCTCGTTCATCCTCGCCACGCATACTGTCGCAGCTTCCATCGCAACCTGCCTTGCTCTCTCCATCAGTTCCTGCGGCGGCGGAGCCACTTCAATTCCAACTCCCCCAGCCCTTCCCCCCACCTATGTCCTCACCGTCAATTCAGCCACTCCGCCCAGCGGCGTCGCCATCGCCGTCACTCCCAGCGACAACAATGGCGCCGCCAACGGCTCTTCCAGCTTCACCCGAACATACAACGCCGGAGCCGCAGTTACGCTAACTGCCCCCACCTTTGCAGGTAACAACAACACGTTTTTCTCATGGACGGGATGCGCGACAGTCAGCACCGTAACCTGCACTGTCACCCTGACCGCTAACACTACTGTTACTGCGACGTTTGCTGTGCCGCCCGCAGCGGTCACTTACTATGTCAGCGGGACTGGCAGCGACTTGGCCAACGGTCTTTCAACCACCACGGCCTTCCTAACTCTCCAGCACGCCGAGAGCGTTACCCAGCCCGGAGATACCGTCTACGGAATGAACGGCACTTACACTAACTCCTGTCCCAGTTGCGCCGTACTCGATATAACCGTACCTGGCACACCCCTTAACTGGATCACCTTCAAGGCCTATCCCGGCCAAACTCCGACTATCTCCTTCAATGGCTGGGAAGGCATCTTCTTTGAACCAACCGCGGCTTACGTTGAAGTCAACGGCTTCACCATTATCGGGAACAACGCCAATGTAACTCTGGCACAAGCGCAGGCGCAGTCCACCGCCAATCCCGATCCCGCCTTTAACGGCAACTGCATCTCTGCCGATGGCCGCAACGGCTCCGCCACGGTCCGGCCCAACCACATCCGCATCTTAAACAACATCGTCAGCGAATGCGGCGGTGGCGGCGTGGCCACGGCCATGTCGGACTACGTCACGATTTCTGGAAACACTATCTACAATGCCTCGTGGTATTCCATTTACGGAACGAGCCCTATCTCCACCTGGGAAGACTGGAACTCAGACAGCTCCACGGCCTATAAGATGATCGTCACCGGAAATCGTATCTTTGGCAGCCAGGAATTCATACCCTGGGAAGCTGCCGGCAAGATCACTGACGGCGAAGGAATCATTGTCGATTCCACCCGCAACTCCGCATATCAGGCCAGTATCCCGATCGCACCGTATACCGGCCGCACATTGATTGCGAATAATGTGATCTATTCCAATGGCAGCTCGGCAATCGAAGTATTTGAAAGCGATCACGTGGATGTGGTCAATAACTCGAGCTATCAGGACATCGTAACTCCCGTCCTCGCTGGCCGAGGAGAGATGAATCTTAATCAGACTTCGGACGTGAACGTAATCAATAACATATTCTCGAGCGCGGCTGGCCAGAATCCTGTGATCGTTGTCCCAGGCACAACCTCCCTGATCGTTCTGAATTACAACCTATATTTCGGCGGCACAAACACAGGCGACGTACCAAATGGTCCGAACGATCTAACGGCCGATCCGCTCTACGTCGATCCCGCTGACTCCGCCCCCTTCAACGTTTTGCTCACTCTATCCCCGTCCAGCCCCGCCGTCGGTTCAGGCACGTCCTATCTAGCGCCTCCAACCGACTTCGCCGGAAATCCTCGCCCCGGCCCCAACGGCTACGACCGGGGCGCCTACCAGAAGCAATGACTCCGCAGCCGAACCCTCCAATTCTCTGGTTTCAGCCACCCTCGCAAAGCCTCACGCATAGTTCTTCTGGTCAACCGTCCCACGAGGTGGCATAATACCTAGACATTCAGACAAGAAATCGAGGAGGAACGCGGATGCGTCCTATTGCCAATGCTGTCGGGGCACTCGTGATTCTCCTCGGCGTCGTATGGCTTCTGCAGGAGTACAACATTATTTCCGGAGACGTTTGGTCCCAGCAGATCCCCTGGCCCCATCGAGGTCTAATCGCTGTCTGCGCGGGCGTCGTGTTCCTTTTCGCCATCAACCGTGGAGAGCACTAAACCCTCGCCTGGCAACTCCTTTTACAGTCTCCGCGAAGGTCCAGCCGCGCGCACAGCTTCCGGTGCGTCGAACTGGCGGAAGTTGGCCTCGAACCGCGCCCCGAGTTCCGCAGCCTGCAGGTCGTAGGCAGCCTTATCAGCCCAGGCGTTGCGCGGGTTCAGCACCTCCGCAGGCACGCCGGGACAGCTCAGGGGAATGCGCAGTCCGAACGCAGGCTCGGTGACAAACTCCACGTCCTCCAATTGGCCGTTCAATGCCGCGCTCACCAGCGCCCTGGAGTGCTGGATGCTCATTCGCCGGCCAACGCCGAACCGCCCACCGCTCCAGCCGGTATTCACCAGCCAGCAGGCGGCCCCCTGCTGCTTGAGCCGCTTGCCGAGCATCTCCGCATAGACGTGCGGAGCCAGCGGCAAAAACGGTGCGCCGAAGCAGGCTGAGAACTCCGGCACCGGCTCCGATCCCAGCCCGGCCTCAGTTCCAGCCAGCTTGGCCGTATAGCCCGAGAGGAAGTGATACATCGCCTGTTCAGGCGTAAGCCGAGCAATGGGAGGCAAAACGCCAAACGCATCGGCGGCCAGGAACATCAGGTTGCGCGGATGCCCCCCCACCCCTGGTACGACCGCATTCTCAATAAAGTCAATCGGATATGCCGCGCGGGTATTCTCAGTCAGCTGAATATTGGTGTAATCGGGCTGGCCAGTCGCCACATCGAGAACCACATTTTCCAGCACCGAACCGAAGCGAATGGCGTGAAAGATCTGCGGCTCCTTTTCTTCCGTCAGGTCCACGCACTTCGCGTAGCAGCCGCCCTCAAAGTTGAAGACGCCATTCGCGCTCCAGCCGTGTTCGTCGTCGCCAATCAGGCGGCGCGCCGGATCGGCCGAGAGAGTGGTCTTGCCGGTTCCCGAGAGCCCAAAAAACAGCGCCGTCGTGCCATCGGCGTCCATGTTGGCCGAACAGTGCATGGGCAGCACATCGCGGCCGGGCAGCAGAAAATTCATCACTCCAAAGATCGATTTCTTCATCTCCCCGGCATATTTTGTGCCGCCGATCAGCACAATTTTGCGGGTGAAATCTGTGAAGATAAAGGCCCCTGTCCGGGTTCCGTCGCGCTCTGGAACGGCCTCGAATTCGGGCGCGGCAATCACAGTAAAGTCCAGCTCATGTGTTTTCAATTCAGCCGCTTGCGGGCGCACAAACAGTTGGCGGACGAACAGGGCGTGCCAGGCATACTCGGCAATCACGCGGATGGACAGGCGGTAGTCCGGGTCCGCGCCGCTATAAAGATCCTGCACAAACAAGTCGCGCTCTCGCATGTGTTCAATCACTCTTTGGAGCAGCGCCTCGAACCGGTCCGGGGCGAAGGGCTGGTTCACGCGTCCCCAGTCAACCAGGTCGTGGGTCGCCCCATCGTCCACAACAAATTTGTCGCGGGGACTGCGCCCGGTCCTCTGCCCTGTGGTGGCGGCAAATGCCCCATTGGCTGCCATACGGCCTTCGCCACGCAGCAGCGCGCTCTCAACCAGTTGCGTAACCTGCATGTTTCCATGCACCTGGGGCCCAGAGGCCAAAGAGCGCACTGCCTCCGCAATCAAGGGACTAGCCATGAATGAGACTCCTTCCGCGTAAGAAAAGAACGAAATGATTGGTCACGTAATTGTCCCATTTTGGCCGCACCGTGGGAAGGGTCTGCGCGTGGAATTATTAGGCATCGATGATCTCGCGTTAAGAGCTGGCTCTACAATGTACCGGTATGCCCACCGCCGTCCGGTCGCACGCAAAAATCAACCTCGGCCTTCACATCGGCGCTCTCCGCCCAGATGGCTTTCATGCACTGGCGACGGTCTACCAGACTCTGGAACTGCACGACGTAGTTACGGTGACGGCCCGGCTCGCGCCTGCAACTTCATTGCAACTGACCTCGAATGACGAGCGCGTGCCAACGGACAACCGCAATACTGCTTGGAAGATGACGGAGCTGGCGCTCAAGTCCCTGCGCAAGACCGCCGAAGTGGAGATCCACATCGAAAAGCGTCTGCCGGTTCAGGGCGGGTTGGGCGCGGGATCGGCTAACGCGGTAGCGGCTTTGGTTGGGCTCGAGGCCGAACTGGGAGGTCACTATCGAAGCTTGCTAATCCAGCGCCTGAAGATTGCCGCGCTGGTGGGCTCCGACGTGCCGTTGTTCCTGATCGGCGGCACCGTGTTGGGCCTGGACCGGGGCCAGGAAGTCTACCCGCTGCCGGATATCGAGCCGGTCTGGTGTGTCGTTGCCACGCCCGATATTGGCGTCTCCACGCCGCAGGCTTTTCGCGACTGGGATACCCTTTGCGCCGCCGAGGGTTTGACCGCGGAGGCCAGTGCGGCTAAACTAAATGAGTTGAGCCGCGCTTATGCCAGCGCCTTTTCGGGGACGATCCGGAAAGGACAGCACGAAGCAGGCTCCTCCGGTGATCTCTCCGGCAATTCAGTCGCAGAGGTCCTGGCCGGACCCTTTGAGTCCGCGCTTGTCCGCACCGGGATCAGTAGCTGGATCCAGAACGACTTTGAACGCGTCGTCTTCCCCCAGCATCCCTCCCTTGCAGAAATCAAGCGCATCCTCTTGGGCTTCGGCACTCCGGAGGCAGCCTGCCATGCCTCGTCCCTTGTGGCCTCGCTGTCAGGGTCCGGTTCGGCGCTCTTCGGGTTGTACCGAACCCGTGGAGATGCGGAAGAAGCTTGCAACAGGCTGAGCCTGGCCGGAGTTCGGAGTCATTTGACCCGCACCCTGCCGCGCCAGGCCTATTGGAGCGAAATGCTTGTGAACCCAGAACATTGACACGCAGCCGGTCTGCGAGAGAGACTCGCGAACGGTTGCAAAGTTGGGCGATCGTCTAATGGTAGGACAATGCCCTTTGGAGGCATTTGTCTAGGTTCGAATCCTAGTCGCCCAGCCAAAGTACGGGGATCGGGGATCGGGAAATGCACCGGCTGACCCCTGATCTCTAACCCCTGCGAAGTAGCAGCCAAAGCCAACCAGCTTGAGGGGTGCTTGGAAGAATGGAAGCGGAAACTTTGACGGTGACAGCGGAAGACAACCGGCAGGATATTGGGCGCGATGGGGCTCCAAAAGAGCCCAGTCCCCCCAATCTCAAGGAACCATTGCAACCCGGGGCAAAGGACGCGAAGGCCACGCCGGACCGCAAGCGAACCCGCAACCTGAGCGAGGATAAGCGGTTTAGGCTCTTCAGCGGCACAGCCAACCGGCCGCTGGCCGAGGAGATTGCCCGCCACATCGGTGTTACCGTGGGCGAAGCCAAGATCCAGCGCTTTGCCGACGGCGAAATCTACTTCCAATCGCTGGAGAACGTGCGCGGCGTGGATGTCTTCGTGGTGCAGCCCACCTGCTATCCGGTGGATCAGCACCTGGTGGAGTTATTGGTGATGATCGATGCGCTCAAGCGGGCCTCGGCGGCCAGGATCACGGTAGTGGTGCCCTACTACGGCTACGCCCGCCAGGATCGCAAAGACAAGCAGCGCGTGCCCATCAGCGCCAAGCTGGTCGCCGATCTGCTAACCACCGCCGGCGCCAACCGTGCCCTCTTCGTTGACCTGCACGCCGCGCAAATCCAGGGCTTTTTCAACATACCTGTCGATCATCTGTTTGCCAGCCCGGTGCTGGTGGGTTACTTCAGAGAACTGAATCTCCCCAATCTCATCGTGGTTTCGCCGGATGCGGGCGGCGTGGAGCGGGCGCGCTTCTTTGCGCAAAAGATCGGGGCGCCCCTGGCTATTGTGGACAAGCGCCGCACCGATATGAACGTTGCCGAAGTGATGAACGTGATTGGCGACGTGAGCGGCAAGAGCTGCCTCATCCTGGACGACATGGTCGACACCGCCGGCACGCTGGTGAAGACCGTCGACGCACTCTATAACAACGGCGCGGTGAGTGTTTATGCCTGCGCCAGCCACGCCGTGCTTTCGGGTCCGGCAATCGACCGCATCGCAGCATCGCGACTGGAGCAATTGGTAGTGACCAATACGATTCCATTGCGCGAGGCAGCCCAGAAGTTAGCCAAGATCAAGGTGCTCTCGATCGCCGGATTGATAGGCTCGGCCATCGAGAACATTCACCTGGAAACCAGCGTAAGTTCGCTGTTCAACTGAGATGACAGGTTACAGATTACAGATGGCAGTTCCGATTCAACCGCTTGCTGTCATCTGTCACCTGTCATCTGCAACCTAACTCTTCAACAAAGGGAGCGGACTTCCGAAGCAGCCCGTGCCCGATACAAGGAAACGAGAGACCAAATGCCAGAAGTAGTTGCAGCGAAACCCCGCGAGGGAAAATTCAACAAGAACGCGGCGCGCCGGGTGCGCGTTGCCGGCAAGATTCCTGCCGTGCTGTATGGTTCCGGGCTTGACCCGATTGCCGTCGAGGTTGACCCCAAGCAGATTTCCCGGATTCTGTTCTCCGAGTCCGGCCATAACACGATATTCGATGTCGAAATTTCCGGCCAGACCACCGCAAAAGCCATGATCGTCGACTGGCAGCGCGAACCCATCAAGGATCAACTGATCCACATCGACCTGAAGCGAATTGCACTGGACAAGACTCTGCGCGTAAAAGTGCGGGTCAAGCTGCTCGGCGTGCCAGTGGGCGTCAAGGCTTCCGGCGGCATCCTCGATCAGGTGCTGCGCGAGGTGGAGATCGAGTGCCTTCCCGGGGACATTCCTGCGCACATTGACGTGGATGTAAGCAATCTGGCTCTTTACCAGTCACTGCGTGTGAGCGATCTTCCGCACCTCGGTTCCATCAAGTATTTGAAAGCCGAAGATGCGACCGTGGCCCACGTGGTCTCGATTCGCGAAGAGGCGCCTACCGCGGCCGAGGCCGAAGTTGCCGCGGCGACAGCAGCGGCAGCCGCTTCAGCGGCCGAACCCGAAGTTGCAAAGAAGGGCAAGCCCGAAGATGCCGCCAAGGCCGGGGATGCCGCCGCCAAGAAGCCCGCGGCAAAGAAGTAAGCCTTGGCCGATGCAAGTGAGTCCCGGCGCCCCGGCGAACAAACATCGCTCGCTGGGGGCCCCGAGTCCGGTAGGAGCCCGAGCCCGTTTCGATCAGGTCCGTTCCTGGTCGTCGGGCTGGGCAACCCCGGTTTGGATTATTCTTGGACCCCGCATAACGCAGGGTTCATGGCTATCGACCGCATCGCCCAGCAAGAAGGGGTTGTGGTCCAAAACCGGCGCTGCCGGGCCGTTACCGCAACCTGCCGAATCGCAGGGCGCGAGGTGGTCCTGGCCAAGCCGGAGACATTTATGAACCTGAGTGGGGTTGCAGTGGCCACGTTGGTTCGAGAGTTTGAGGCGGACCCGGCGAAGGATCTGCTCGTGATCTACGACGAGTTGGATTTGGCGCTGGGGACTCTCAAGATCAGGGAGCGCGGCTCTCCTGCGGGTCACAACGGAGCCCGCAGTGTGACCGACGCCCTGGGAAACCAGGAATGGTTGCGCCTCCGCATAGGCGTCGGGCCGGATCTTCCGCCCGAGGCCATTGCGGCGAGGGGCGGAAGGCGGCCAGGCAGGGATTATCTGCTTTCGCCCATGCGCAAAGCGGATTTGACGGTGCTGGATGAGGTGCTGGACCGTGTGGCAACCGCCACGCGGCGAATCATCGGGGAAGGACCGGCAAACGCAATGAACGAGTTCAACCGTAAGGACAGGGACTAGGGAACAGGGACTGAGGGTAAGGAAAGCGATCGGGAAACCGGGAGCTGGTTGCTGGAGCCGAAGCTCCGGCGGAAAAGGAATATCGATGTCACGTGTGTATGAGGTTATGTTCATTGTTCGGCCCGACGTGGCCGAAGAGGATGCTGACAAGCTGATCGCCGGCTTTACCGCGACCGTCACCGGCGGCGGCGGCGTAGTAAAGACTGTCGAGAAGATGGGCCGTCGCAAGCTTGCTTACATGGTGCGCAAGTTCAACGACGGAAACTACGTTCTGCTCACCATCGAAGCCAACGGCGCGGTGGTTCTCGAACTCGAACGCCGTCTGCGGGTAACCGAACCGGTGATCAAGTTCATCACCGTGCGCATCGACGAGGAAGAGAAGCGGCTGGCCAAGGTCAAAGCCCTGCGGGGTGTTCGACGCAAGCCCAACACCGAACCGGCTGCTCACGCCGTTGCTGTCCCGGTTGCAGCCCACGCCCCAGCCGAAGTTGCGGAGCCGGTTCAAGCCGGCGCATAGCAAGGTTACCCGTAATTGCCGCTGCCGCCGCCCATCTCAATTCGGGCGTCGGCCCTCGGCCACATCAACTTTCCCGAAGCCCCAATGGGCCCCCGGGAGCGAAGAGATTGAAGAGGAAACATCATGCCTGAAGAAAACCCTGGAAGAGCGCCTGAATCCGGCGCATCGTCACCATCGCAATCGGAATCCGGACCTGGTCCCGGCCCTCGCCCCGGCGGCCGTCCCTCCGGCGGACCCGGCGGCCGGCCCTCCGGTGGACCCGGCGGACGCGGAAAGTTCTTCCGCCGCAAGAAGGTCTGCAAATTCTGCACCGAGAAAATCGACGCCATCCCCTACCGCGATGTACGCCTGCTGCAAGGGTTTGTGGCCGAGCGCGGCAAGATTGTGCCGCGGCGGCTCACCGGCGTTTGCACCACCCACCAGCGCCGCCTCACCCGCGCCATCAAGCAGGCCCGGAACATTGCGCTGCTGCCTTTTGCCACGCGGCACTAGCGCCAGAGTTGTAGATCGCCGATTCCGGAGGGAGCTGGGGCGGGGTACCCACCACGTGGGTCGAGCCCCCTGAGACGGAGCGAGCAAGCTAGGCCTTCAGGCCCGGGCTATCGCTCAAGCTCAACCCTCCCCGGAACCCCGTCGAAAAAGACAAGAGCGCCCCAAGGCGCATTGGAGAATTTGTCATGGAAGTAATTCTGAAAGAAGATGTAGCCAATCTGGGCAACCGCGGAGACGTGGTCAAAGTCGCCGAGGGCTACGGCCGCAACTTCCTGCTGCCCCGCAAGCTGGCGCTGCAGGCAACCCTGGCCAACAAGGCCGTCATCGAGCAGATGAAGACCGCTGCTGTCCGTCGTTCCGCAAGCGAAAAGGCGCAGGCTCAAGCTCTTGTCGCCAAGATCGAGCCCATCGTGCTCACCTTTACCCGCAAGTCGGGCGAAAGTGGCCAGCTATTCGGTTCGGTTACCTCGGTGGACATTGCTGCCGGACTTGAAGCCAGGGGCTTCGAGGTCGATCGCCGCAAGATCCAGTTGGCGGAGCCGCTCAAGGCCCTCGGCGACTACGACGTGGCCATCAAGCTGCACCGCGAAGTCACCGCGCATGTCAAGGTCAAGGTACTGGGCGAGACGGTCGAAGAAGCCCCATCCCCCATAACCGCCACCGAAATCGCTGCGGTCGAATAGCTCCACCCCAGCCGTGCCCACCGCGCCTCTCGGTTCGCCGGGAGGCGGCACGTGTGTTCGGAGACCTCGCGCCTTTAAGACAATCCGCCCGGTGGAACCCCTGCAAATCAAAGCAGGAGGACTACATAGGCTGCGGAAAACTCATTTCGGACACGTTTTGTAACAAGGGCACGGCTTCAGCCACGCCGCCAAAGCCAACAGAATGAGTCGGGCTTTAGCCCCTGCTAGAGCTCGCCAAGCAATTTTGATTCAGTTCCAGCAGTTTTTCCGCAGCCTGTTCAGCCTCCGCGGTATGCATCTCGGGCATTTCGAGAAGACTCAGGCCCTTTTCCGCAGCCTGTTTCGTCGTGTCCGCGGAAAGCTATTGACTCCTAAGTAAATAAGAACGATCTTCGACAAACAGGAATCTATTCTCGCGAGCTATTAACTTGCATTTTCCGGCCTGACTGTTGCAGACTACCCGTGCAACCATCTTCTCCTGAGCCAACCAGCATAGCGACACCCCTTCGCCATTCGGGTGGTCAGCACACCATTTCTCGGGAGCGCGATTTGCCTGTTTGGAGTGAGTGTTGCGGCCTCGTACCTGGAGAACTCGACGACCGGGAGAGTCCGCTTTTTTCCAACATAGGAAATCTCGAAGGACCCGACGATGACGACGATTGAACCGTTCTTTATTCGCAGCTTGTCCTTGGTTTTCGGCGCTTTTGCCGCCTCGCCATGGTCGGGGACCGCCCGGCGGGTAAGCACCATCCGCACGGCCGTTGCCACCGGTTGCCGAAGCGGGCTGCTGCTGGTCGCCGTCCTGCTGGGCCTCTGCGCCGCCGGGGCGCGGGCGCAGACCGCATCCTTCAGCTACGCGATGGCGACGCTGGGCGGCGGCTACAGCTACCCCTCTGGCGTGGCGGTGGACGGCAGCGGCAATGTCTATGTCGCGGATGCCGACAATAATGCGGTAAAGGAGATGCCAGCGAGATGCGACTCGTCGAGCTGCGTTACTAATCTGGGCGGCGGTTTCAGCTCTCCCGCCGGCGTGGCTGTGGACGGCGTCGGCAACGTCTATGTCGCCGATTTGGGCAACTCCGCAGTGAAGGAGATGCCCGCCGGATGCGCCTCATCGAGCTGCGTGACCAAGCTGGGCGGCGGCTTCAGCTCTCCCACCGGCGTGGCGGCGGGCGGCTTCGGCAACGTCTATGTCGCCGATACAAACAACAGCGCGGTCAAGGAGATACCCGCCGGATGCGTTTCGTCGAGTTGCGTGACCAAGCTGGGCGGCGGCTTCAACAGTCCCTATGGCGTAGCTGTGGACAGCAGTGGCAACGTCTATGTCGCCGATACTTTCAACAATGCGGTGAAGGAGATGCCCGCCGGCTGCCACTCGTCTAGCTGCGTGGCGACCCTGCCTGGAGACATCTCAATGCCCGAAGGCGTGGCGGTGGACAGCAGCGGAAACGTCTTTACTGGCGGCAACTATAATCACATCCTCTCGGTGATTGAGATACCCGCCGGATGCGCATCGTCGAACTGCGTGACTACGCTGGTCGGTGGCTTCAACGCCTTTCTCGTCAATCTCGCCGGGGTTGCGGTGGACGGCAGCGGAAACGTCTATATCGGGGAGGGCGACGCTAACCAAGTGAACGAGATCATGACGCGAGCGGTGAACTTCCTTACTGTCCCGCTGCCAATCACCAGCCCGGCGGTCGCGGTGACCTTTACCTTCGAGAGTGCGGGGAGCTTGAGCAGCGCAACTCCCTACCAGGTGCTGACGGAGGGCGCGAAGTATATGGACTTCAGCGCGACGTCGGCACAAGAGTCGAATGTCTGCAACGGAACCACAGCCTACAACACGAGCGATACCTGCACGGTCAACATAACCTTTACGCCGGCTGATGCGGGAGCCCGCAACGGCGCAGTGGAGTTGCTGAACGCTGGCGGCGGCACAATTGCCACAGCCTACGTCTATGGCACGGGCCAAGGCGCGCAGATCGTCTTCAGCCCAGCCACGCAGAGTACGCTGGGCGGCGGCTTCAACGCTCCGCATGGCGTGGCGGTTGACGGCGTAGGAAACATCTATGTTGCCGATTACCCTAACAACGCGGTAAAGCATATGCTAGCCGGCTGCGCATCGTCCAGCTGCGTGAGCACGCTGGGCGGCGGCTTCGAGTTTCCCGCCGGCGTGGCATTGGACGGGAGCGGCAATGTCTACGTTGCCGATGCTTACAACGATGCGGTGAAGGAGATGCCGGCCGGCTGTGCGTCGTCCAGCTGCGTGAGCACGCTGGGCGGCGGCTTCAGCTATCCCGAGGGCGTGGCGGTGGACGCCAGGGGCAATGTCTATGTCGCGGATACTTCCAATAGCGCGGTGAAGGAGATGCCGGCTGGCTGCGCATCGTCGAACTGCGTGACAGCACTGGGCGGCGGCTTCAGCGGTCCCGGCGGCGTGGCGGTGGATGGCATCGGCAACGTTTATGTAGCGGATTACGGCAACAGCGCGGTAAAGGAGATGCCCGCCGGGTGCGTCTCTTCGAGCTGCGTGACCACGCTGGGCGGCGGCTTCATCTGGCCCAACGGCGTGGCAGTGGACGCCAGCGGCAACGTCTATGTCGGGGATACTTTTAACGCGGTGTACGAGATGCCCGCCGGATGCGCATCGTCGAGCTGCGTGACCACGCTGGGCGGCAGCTTCTCGTCTCCCTATGCCGTGGCGTTGGACGGCAGTGGGAACGTCTATGTTGCGGCCTCCGGCAACAACGCGGTCATGGAGCTCAACCGCGCCGCCAAACCCTCGCTGGAGTTCGCCGCCACAGCGGTAGGTTCGACCAGCAGCGACAGCCCGCAAACAGTGATCGTCGCAAACATCGGCAACGCCGCGCTCACCTTCCCGGCACCATCCAACGGCAACAACCCCGTGATCTCCGCTAACTTCACTATCAACAGCAGCTGGGAAAGCGCGTGCCCGCTTGTGGCGGCGGGTTTTGCCGCCGGAACGCTGGCGGACGGTGCTGCCTGCGATTTGCCCATCAGCTTCACGCCGACGGCCGAGGGCGGCCTGAGCGGGTCGATGGTGCTGACCGATACCAATCTCAATGCGCCTGCGCCCACCTATGCCACGCAATTCATTCCGCTTTCTGGCACCGGCCTCGGAACGCAGACAATCACGTTCACGCCTCCCACATCGCCGGTAACCTATCCCGTTTCCCCCATCGCGCTTTCCGCAACCGGCGGAGCCTCCGGAAATCCGGTCGTCTTCAGTGTGGTATCCGGCCCCGGAACGGTAAGCGGGACCAATGGCACGACCCTAACCATCACCGACGCCGGAACCGTGGTGGTAGCCGCGAACCAGGCCGGCAACACGCTCTACGCGGCTGCAACGCAGGTTACACAAAGCATTGTGGTCAACCCGCCAGCGGCTGCGATTCTGCTCTCGCCCACGCCGAACAGCCAGTTTGCCGGCAGCAGTGTCACCTTTACCTGGACACCCGCCGCGGGAGTTACTAAATTCTGGTTCAACCTTGGCACCGCGCCTTCGGGGGGAAACGCGAAAAACATCTATAGCTCGGGATCGGTTACGGTCCTGACTGAAACCATCACTGGCCTGCCTACCAACGGCGAAACAATTTATGCAACGCTTTATTCCGAGATCTCGGGCGTCTTTCAGCCCACCGTCTACACCTTCTATGCCACCGGACCGGCGGTGCTTACCGCGCCCTCACCGACCACCAAGCTCACAGCCAGCACCACCTTTACGTGGACACCCGGCACCGGGATTTCACACTACTGGTTCGACCTGGGCACAGCGGACGCGGGAGCCAACTCGAAGAACCTCTATAACACGGGTTCAACCACGGCGCTAACTGCCACAGTAACTGGCATTCCACAGTACGGCGAAACAATCTATGCCACCCTTTACTCTTACATTTCGGGAGCCTGGCAGCCCATCGTCTACACCTTCACCGCATCCGGCGCGCCCGTTGCGGCCACGCTAACCACACCCACACCCAGCACCAAGCTTTCAAGCTCCAGTGTTACCTTCACCTGGTCAGGGGGCGAAGGAGTTACTTACTACTGGTTCAACCTTGGCACGACGGATTCAGGAACAGGCGCGAAGAACCTCTATTCCGGCGGCTCAACCACACTAACCTCGGTCAATGCCACGGGCCTGCCCACAAACGGCGAGGCTATCTACGCCACGCTTTACTCGTACATTGCCGGAGTCTGGCAGCCCACTGTCTACACCTACACAGCTTCTGGATCACCAACCCCTGCGACTCTCACTACGCCCGCTCCCAGTTCCACGCTGACAAGCTCCACAGTAACCTTCACATGGTCGCCTGGCAGCGGTGTCACCTATTTCTGGCTCAACCTGGGAACGGGCACCTCAGGAGCAGCCGCGAAGAACCTCTACTCCGGCAGTTCGACCACGGCCACCTCGGTAACCGTATCCGGGCTGCCCACCAACGGAGAGAAGATCTATGCAACTCTCTACTCTTACATTGGAGGAGCCTGGCAGCCTACCGTCTACACTTACACGGCACAATAGCGAATCCAACGAGCGGACTCCCATCCTTGCGCCCTTTTCCTTCGCGGGTGGCCCTCATCTCAAACACGCACAGAGACTGGGTGCCCCAGATCTCGACTTTGAGACCTGGTATGGCAGAGGCCCGGCCGGGGCAGACGGGTACCAGAGCAGCCTTCAGGGTCGAGGGTCGGGTTCCCGTGCCATAGCCGAGAGCTGAGAGTTGCAATCTGAAAGCCGGAACTGATATCACTGCTAGCACTTTCCTTCTTTGTAAACGTTTACCCATCCAGTTTTGTGCGCAAAAAGCGCGCAAAAACGCACATATTTGTGCTTATTTCGCGCTAAAACGGCCTCAAATCATGCTGTTTTGCACTATTTGTCACGCGTTTGACTGCGCATATTTGCGTATGCTGCGTGGTCTCCGAGAACAGCGCATGGTACGCATTTAACCACACTCACGGCGAATCACCCTCGACAAAACTGCCCCACTCGCCGGAGCGGGACGGATAGTCGTCTTCGGATACGATAGGCCCCCGATTACTCCACCATCGCCAGCGGCCGATCCCGATCGGTCCGCAATGTGGGCACCGCGGCCAACAGGCTTTTGGTATAAGGATGCTCTGGGTTTGTGAGCAGCCGGCTGCAATCGCCGGTCTCCACCACTTGTCCCGAGCGCATCACCGCCACGCGGTTGGCCATCTGGCCCACCACGGCCAAATCGTGCGAAATGAACAGCATGGCCAGGCCGTACTGCTTCTGCAAGTCCTTGAGCAGCTCCAATACTTGCGCCTGCACCGTAACATCCAGCGCGGTAGTCGGCTCATCCGCAATCAGTAGGCGCGGCCGGTTGATAAGCGCCATGGCGATGAGTATGCGCTGCCGCTGGCCGCCTGAAAACTGGTGCGGATAATCGCCATAGCGCCGCGCCGCCTCCGGAATTGCAACGGCCTCCAGTGCGGCGATGGCTCTCCGCTTTGCCTCCTTGCCTGTCCATGAGGGGAAATGCGCCTCGGCGCCTTCCGCAACCTGCCGGCCTACGGTCATTACCGGATTCAGCGCCGTCATAGGCTCCTGAAAGATCATAGAAATCTCCAGTCCGCGCAACCGCCGCAGATCGCTTTCCCGCAATCGCAGCAGATCAAACGTTGAGGCCCCGTCGGCGTCACCGGCGGATTCTTTCCTCTGGCTGCTCACAGTTCCTCTCTGCCACAAGACTTGCCCTGTAACCTGCGCCGCTGAGCCGAGCAACCCCAGTATCGCCAGCGCAGTAGCGCTCTTCCCAGACCCCGATTCGCCCACCAGCCCCAGCACCTCGCCCTCGGCAAGCTGGAGGCTGATGCCGAGCACCGCCTCCGATGCTCCAAACCAGATATGCAAGTCGCGAACATCGAGGAGGGCGCCCATGAAGCAATCCTACCCCGCATTTCTCGCACAGGCGCAAAAAACGGGAATTCGTGGCGCCGCGAGTGCGGTTTATTGCGTACGCTGGGATGTTAACAATCACCGCGCAATAGACGCGTATACGTGTACTCAAACGTGTGACAAAAAGTGCAAAATGACACGATGACGATGTGCATGCATGACGGCCAGCCCATTACCTTCGCCGAATGGGGCTACATCGGTAAGGGCAGATTCCAGCGGCGCGACTTCCGCATAGATGCACTTACGCAGATGTCTTCTTACAGCCAGGAGGTCACCCGCGCGTCGTAGGGACGACAGGCGCAGCGTGAGACGGGCTTCACTGGCGAGAAGTTGCTCTCGACATCTGCGCTTCGCCCGAGGGAACTATCTCCCACGTATCAATTGGAAATAGAGAAGCAAGTGCCGTTCTGCGTTCATACCCAACACGTTCTGGTGTATATAGGAAGCGTACGGGATGCTTGCTTTATCAAATAGCTCACGGATTCGAGAAAGGGGTTCGTATTGCCGGAACCGCCAAATATAGGAGCGGCGCAAGTGCTGACAAGTATGGCTATGGAAGAGGGGGGAACTGCCGGATCATGTGCTATTGCGGGCTCGACTTGCAGTCAATAGGCTTCACGCAGTTCGGTCCTCCTGTAACTTCGATCTGAGGTAGACCGGGAAAACGAGTTCGATCCTAACGTTGGCTTCGGCCTTCCGCCGCGCGGATTGTGCGCGGCGGCAGGCTGCTGAAATTGCTACTGCGCCGTGTAGGTGTAGACCGTTGATTGCCATGCTCCGCCGATGTACGAATAGAGCGTGGCGTAAATGGTTTCGCCGTTGGTGGGAAGGCCCGTGGCGGTGGCTGAAGTTAGCGTGGTTGCGGCGCCGGAGTATATGTTCTTCGCGGCTGCGCCGGAAGAAGCAGTGCCCAGGTTGAACCAGTAGTCGGTAACTCCTTCCCCCGCCGACCAGGTGAAAGTAACATTGGAGCTTGTTAGCTTGCTTGCCGGCGCAGGAGTTATCAGCGTAGCCGCTACGGGTGAGCCCCCCGCGGTGTAGGTGTAGACGATAGGCTGCCATGCTCCTGAGATGTAAGAGTAGAGCGTTGCATAGAGTGTTTCGCCATATTGGGGAATTCCGGTCACGCTCGCTGTGAGCGTCTTGATCGATCCGGAGTCATAGAGGTTCTTGGCGTCAGCTCCCGAGTCCGATGTGCCCAGATTGAACCAGTAATATGTAATCCCGGTGCCGGGTGTCCACGTAAATGTGGAGCTGGCGGTGAGCTTAGTGCCCGCCGCGGGTGTTGTCAGAACTGCCGGTCCGGCCGCATAAAAGGTGTACACGGTGGGCTGCCAAACCGCATCGATGTAGGAGTAAAGTGTGGCGTAAATGGTTTCGCCGTTGGTTGGAAGGCCGGTGACCGTTTCAGTGCGAGCCGTGACCGAGCCCGAGTTATAGATGTTTTTGGCGGCTGCGCCTGAGGGACTAGTCCCAAGGTTGAGCCAGTAATTCGTAACTCCACTGCCGGCCGTCCAGCTAAAGGCAGCACTGGAGCCCGTAAACTGCGCGCCCGCCGCGGGGGAGGTTAGCGCCGCTGGCGTTGAATTCGAAATCGTGATCGTTGTGGCGCCGCCATTCCAGAAGTAGTCGGTGGTCCAGCCGGAGTTGAAAACGCCGATCGCTACGTTATACGTTCCCGTCGCTGTTACGGGTGGAGAAAGAGTGGACGGGGTAAACGTGTAGCTAAAGGGTAGGCTGCTGTTTGCAGTAAAGTTTTGAGCGCTATAAACCTGAGTCGCGACTGCGGTATTCGATGAGTTAAACACCTGTAACTCGACATTGGCGTTCGAAAGCGCCCCCCCAGTGTCTTTGACGGTAAACGAGACAGTGGAAGCGCTTGCGGCAGTGATTGACGAAGGATTCGCCGAGGCCGAAACCGTGAAAGCCGGCGGCGATGTTCCGGCCGTCAAAGTAACCGTTGCGGCACTGTTGTTCCAGTAGTAATCGGTGGACCAGGTGGAGTTGAAAACACCTATTTGAACCGTATAAGTCCCGTCCAAGGTTACAGGAGGCGAAAGGCTCGATGGATCCCACGTATAGTTGAGAGTCAGGCTGCCCCCGGCCGCGAAGTTCTGCCCGCTGTAAACCTGGTATCCAGATGCAACGCCGGACGAATTCACGATCTTGATTTCGACATTGGCATTTGCAAGCGGCCCTCCCGTATCGTTCACCGTAAACGAAATCGAAGATGAGGCGCTGGCTGCAATGGTTGTGGGATTAGGCGTCGCCGAAGATGTAAATGCCGGGGGAATCTGCGGCGTACCAGCAACCGGAGCCGAGTTTGGTCCTGTTCCCTTGCCGTTGGTACCGGATACCTCGTAGTAATAAGTGGCACCGTTGGTAAGACCCGTATCGGTGAAGGTTGAAGGCGACGGACTGGTAACTTTGCCAATGGGTGAAAATGGCCCGCTGCTCGAAGCACCCCGCTGGACGGAGTAACTGGTAGCCCCACCAGTGGCGAGCCATGTCAGTGTCACCGTTTGGCTGCCCGGCGCGGCCGCCAGGCCAGTTGGCGCAATCGGCGCGGATTGAATGCTGCCCGACGGAATAACGAACAGCGTGATACTTTGCGAAGGGACGGTAGTTACTATCTCATTGTTGGCCACCGTCACACTGCCGAGGCTGGTAATGGAAGTCTGGGTTGCCGACGATATTTGATAAGCCTGTGCCGTGCCTGTGGTTGGAAAGTTTGCCAAGCTTAGAGTTACTGGCGTGGTTCCTTGCTGTTTGTTGATTACCATTACCGTTTCCGCGCCGTCGGTGGAGCGAACCGCGGCATAACTGGAAAGATAATCCGGTTCGGCCACTGTGTCCGCCACGCTGGTATTTCCAAAGGTGGAAAGACTGCCGTCATAGTTACGGTAAATTTGCATGGCAAGATAGGTGGGTTGAGCGGGGACCGTCCAGCGGGTTGCAAAGTCGAGTCCGTAAGCTCCGTAGATACCCTCCACATCGGCCTGGGTTGTGGCACCGTTCAAAGCGGTCTCGTCGCCCCAGTTATACTCGGTGCATCCAATCTCGAGACCGGGGTAATAGGTATTTACCCAATTTCGCAAAGTGGGAATCCAGTCTTCAACTCCGCCATTGATGCCGACAGTGCCTTCCCACGATGGGTCAACGAAATTCGGATCCCAGAGTATGCGCGTCTCGACGTTTCTGGTTGCCTGGGAGCCGGAATCGTCTCCGCCTCCTGGAGTCTGGTTGTAGCAGTGAACGCTCAATGCGTCAATAAGCTTGACGCCATTTGCCTGCTGGTAAGCGGAAAGTTGCTGGAGTAACCACGGGTAGTAATAAGTGTTGTTGTGTGTGGCGTAATCGGAGCCAGCGCCGGTACCGTTTTTCTGGTCGAGCGCGCTCAAGTACATCGCCCACCATGTCCACTCTTCTGGGGCGACGATCTTTGCGTTTGGATCGGCTGCGCGGATGGCAGTCGAGTTAGCAACGATGTCGTTGTAAAGCTCCTCGTATGTCTCGGGATTCGGGTGAACGTCGCGATGAGTCGAGTACCAGAGCGAGGGCTCATTGTCCAGGAGGTAGTACTTCACACCGGTGGCAGTGGTCGATAAGCCCCACTTGCCGATCAGGTGTTGCAGCCATGCCTTTTGAATCGTAATGTTGTTTGGCACATAGGCGTCGAGAGGGTTGTTGACAATGTCTTTTCCGGTGGCCGCGCTCACTCCGCTGCCCGCGTCCGATTGATAAGGGTCGGCTGCGAGGTAGCCGGTGCCGTCCGGTTCTTGCGCCCCGTACTTGGCCACAGAGAAAGACCAAAGGGATGCGGCACTGGCAGTGGCATTGGGACCCAGGGTGGCGATGTAAGGGAGCATGGGGATGGTGACCATTGGCTCGGAGCCAACGCTGGCTGCATGGGTGCCTTGAATGGAATTGTCGACTGATTTGCCAGGCGAGGCCGGGTAGTCCTGGAGATAACTCTCCCAATACCAGTCGTGACTTAGATTCAGTGTGTCGATTTGCCAGTTATAGGTGCTGGACAAATCGCCGCCGAGGCGATTGAGTGGAGCGTTGAGAGCTGCTATGTCCTTGGTTCCGGCGGCGCAAACTCCATAGACATCGGGGTTGATAGCATGTTGGTTCACATTCGCGTCCACGCTCACCGAAGTTGCCGCGTTTTGGGCGCTCAGGTGCGCCGCGTCAAGGGCGAGACAAAACAGGATCGTGAACAAGAATCCGATTCGGGTTGCAATTCGAATCATAGAGGGCCTCCGATTCAACCAGGACAATGTCGCTTCCACGAGAATCGCCTAAATCGGCAGCATCTCCAGCTCATTCAAGTTCTTTCTCTAAGCGGCGATTCAAACGCTTGCGGCCTTCATGCGCCTTGACTCGAATTCAGGGACTTGCGCCCCAGCCTACCGGCACCCGAAAGTTGCTGAAATGAGCAGTTCGCGCCATCGCATGGCGAGCCGGGAACAGACGACGCTCCAAGATTATGCATCCCTTTGGATTCGCTAGGCAAGACAAAAGCTGCGCGAATGAAACCGGAGACGTTAGCGCTCCTGAAAGGGTCTGGCGTGGTCACTCTGGAAATGAAGAGGACGACGAAATTTCGGAATCCTCGATGCGCGAGAAGGCAAAGAAGAGCGCAACCCGTTTCGGGAACGGCCGCCCGTCGAATCTGTCTCGGTTGAGCCGTAATTGGCGCGGCTGCAATATGTGAAGTCATTCGCCGCCTACAGCGGGGAAAGGAATTCAAGTTTGGTTTGCTCCGGCGGCGGCGGTGTGCTAACCTTGATTTCTGTGCCGTGGGGTGTGCGGAGCGGGAGTGTGTCCGTGCGCGGCTTCGGGACGGGTCTCGGGTTTCCGGTTTGTAGCTTGGACTGGGTTCCTTGGTGGTTTCCGGGTGGAAAGGGCTGGCGTAGCTCAGCTGGTAGAGCATCTGATTTGTAATCAGAGGGTCGGGGGTTCAAATCCCTTCGCCAGCTCCACTGAATGGAATGCCGGGAAGCATGGCTTGAGACGGGAAGAATAGCAAGAATTGACCGGCGAGCAGGTTTTTTGAGCGCCGGGCCTGTCCTCCGCGGTGATCCCACTTCAGGTGCAGGCTCCAGGTTGCCGGAGAAACTCCGGAAGAGGCGTGATGCGCCGCGACTGGCGAATTGCAATGGATGCGCTGGAAGTGGATTGAGGCGTAAGGAAACAGGAAGGTTGGGTGGGGCCCCCGGCAACAGCTCTTGGTCGGCGGGGTGAATGGGCACAGGTGGCCGAGCGGTTAATGGCAGCAGACTGTAAATCTGCCACTCAACGAGTTACGGAGGTTCGAATCCTCCCCTGTGCACCACGATTTTTGAGGGGCTGGAATGGGTGTTGAGCCGCAGCCGGGCGAGCGCAAGGGGTTGATAGGCGCGAACTCGGATTTGGAACGGCGGTATCGGGTGGCGCTTGTACTTTATCTGGTTTTGGCTGCGCTGGCCTGGTTCACAATTGGCGGGGGTAAGATACTCGTCATGGGAAAACCGGTGGAGATGCGGTTGGTTCCGCTGGTGGTGATTGGCGGAATGGTTTTGCGGACGGTTTTGGCGCGTTATGCGGAGAAGATTCGCAGGGACGCGGATGAGGGCGGGAATTCGACGCCTGGTGGTAGGTCAGGGTTTTAGCCCTGACGCAAGAGGGCTGATGTAGCTCAGTTGGTAGAGCACTCCCTTGGTAAGGGAGAGGTCACCGGTTCAAACCCGGTCATCAGCTCCAGAGATGCGAGTGGACAGTTGTCAGTCGTTAGTTGTCAGTTGGGAATTCGGTGAGGAAATCGAATTGCCCTCAATCTGCGCTGACAAACTGATCGCTGAAAACTTCTTTGCGGGAGTAACTCAGTGGTAGAGTCACAGCCTTCCAAGCTGTTGGTCGCGAGTTCGATCCTCGTCTCCCGCTCCATTGTTGGAAAGACGCGAAGGGGCTGATTAGGCCCGAGGTTAGGAAACGGATGTTCGAGCAGGCAGGGATTGCGGTCACCGATGAGCAGGGATATGCGCAGCTTCACGCGCTTATTGATGCGGCCTTCGACCCGCGGGATGTTGAAGTATTGCTGGAGCGCGTGACGAAGTCGAAGCTGCGAATTCGCGACTACGAAGGCGTATTGAAGCGTGGGTTGCTGGGCAAGGGAGCGGTTCCACTGTACGAGGCTCTGCCGGTATCGGATCAAGGATTGACGCGGGAGCGGTATCTGCGGCTTGTTGAGGCGGTCCCGTTGGAGTTGAGACAGCGCTATTTCAGGGTTTACGCGTATTACTGAGAAGGACGAGTTGTAAGTTATCAGTTGTCAGTTCGGGCCGCGGTTGGCGAGTTGAAGCGGTCGGAGCAACTAAGAAGAAACTGAAAACTGACAACTTGTAACTAATCACTGATTTTCTGGGGCTGGAGCCGGATAGCCGGCGCCCCTGGTTTTTGAACGGGCAGTAGAAGCTATGAAAGGGAGTCGGGACTTTTATGGGCAAGGAAAAGTTTGATCGCAGCAAGCCGCACGTGAACGTTGGCA
>Ga0302278_10000570_pt1 | contig 47095 bp, 33 predicted proteins | sample III_Bog_N3_2_FD_194543 | JGI IMG/M metagenome (GOLD analysis project Ga0302278, IMG submission 194543) | Peat permafrost microbial communities from Stordalen Mire near Abisko, Sweden - III_Bog_N3_2 | ecosystem: Environmental > Terrestrial > Soil > Wetlands > Peat | place: Sweden: Abisko...
CTTGGCCTTTCTGGAGGCGATTTGATTATGCCGAGCACCGAAGTTTGGTTTTCTATGCCCTGCTTCAGTCTCGCCATCCGACCTTGAGTGAACTTAGCATTATTGGCGTCTCGGCATAAAAAATGCGATTCGTCCGTCGGCCCTTGGAAAGAAAAATTGGATGTTTATTGGGCATCCTGAAGCCGGGGAACGCAGCGCGGTGATTTACACGTTGCTCGGCAGTTGCCGGCGGCACGGAATCAATCCGTTTGATTATCTGAAAAATTTGTTCACCCGGTTGCCCGCCGCCAAAATCACCCAGATCAAGGAGTTCACGCCGGCGGTATGGGCCAAGTTTAACATGCAAGGTCAAGTGCTCGGTCCGTCTGCTTGAGATCGCCGGAGTGCTGCCTTGGGTTGAGTTGGCGAACTCGCTCCGGCCAGCGAAGGCGCGGCGGTCGGCAGCTTTTGGGAAAGCTGATTCTGCTTGACCTGTTGACGCTGGGTGGGTGTTAATCATGCATATTAGCCGGTTGCCGCAGGCGCAGGCGGACGGCAGTCGCCGACCCGCCAGAAAAAAGGAACCCAATGAGAACTCAATGGATGGTCGGTTTGACCGTGGCCAGGCTCGCCTTGGCTCGCACGAAGGCCTGCCGACCGGCCTTGCCTGCCAGGCGAACCGGCCTTAAACACTTTCTCCTGCTGGCCGTGCTCGGGCTGCTGCTGGCGGCGGCGCCCAATGCCTCCGCCGTCTATCAAATCGCGCAGGTGGCCATCGTCTCGCCCACGCCCGGCCAGGTGGTGACCAATCAAATCTTGGCGGCTGCCGGCTCGGTCACGCGCTTCAGCACCTCGGTGGCGGTTTCCAATCTCTGGTATCAATTGAACGGCGGCGGCTGGACGGCCGTGGCGTCGGCCAACGGCTGGACGAACTGGACTGCGGGGACCATTGCCGATGTCTTGACGCCCGGCAGCAACACGCTGTCTGCCTATCTGGTGGACATCAACGGCAATGTGTCCGCGACCAACATGGTGACGTTTGATTATGTGGTCACCGCTGGCGCGCAGTTCGCCGGCCCGCCAGGAACGCCGGCAGCCGGTTTTAATGATCCAGGAGGACAACATGACGTTGTTTTGATTGGCGGCGGCATTGGCGCGCAGCCCATCACAAATGGTATCGGTCAGTTTAACGCCGGGGCGACGGCCTTTGCGGGCGATGTCGTCTTCCTCCGCAATCCCAATGGCGGCAACAATCCCACCAACTGGGCGGCGGTGCTGCGCTTCGTCAATCCCGCCGACCCGACCGGAACCAATGGTCTGGCCGCGACGGAATATGAGACCTTTTTCCCGACCAATGCCGGCCCCGGTTATTTTGCCGGTTTTTCATTGCTGCCCAATGTCGACTATGTCCCCATCGCCTCGACGAATGCCGATGGCAGCATTACGGCGGATGCCGTTGTATTCGGCCCCGTCGGTGCCATTCTCGCCGGTCAGGAAGCCACCATTGTCTATACCGCAGCCATTCAACCCGCCGCCGTCCAATTCGCCGGGCCGCCGGGAACGCCGGTAGCCAGTTTTAATAATCTGGGAGGCCAAAGTATTGTTGTTACTGTTGGCGGCGGGATTGGCGTGCAGCCGATCAGCAATTCATTTATCAGCTTGTTCAGCTCCAATGCCACCACCTTTGCCGGCGACGCCGTCTTCCTTCGCGATCCCAATGGCGGAAACAACCCCACCAACTGGGCGGCGGTGCTGCGCTTTGTCAATCCCAGCGACCCGACGGGCACCAATGGTCTGGTCGCAACGGAATATGAAACCTATTTCCAGACCAATGCCGGTCCCAACACTTTTGCCGGTTTTTCTTTGTTGCCCAATGTTGACTATCTCCCCATTGGCTCGACGAATGTCAATGGCGGCATTACGGCGGATGCCGTTGTATTCGGCCCCGTCGGTGCCATTCTCGCCGGTCAGGAAGCCACCATTGTCTATACCGCGTCCATTCAACCCGCCGCCGTCCAATTCGCCGGCCCGCCGGGAACGCCAGCAACCGGCTGGGGTGATCCTGGAGGACAACTAGTTATTGTCCCTGTGGGCGGCGGCATCGGCGTGCAGCCGATTACAACCTTTTACGGCGCGTTCAATGCCTTTGCAGGCGATGTCGTTTTTTTGATAAACACCAACAACGGCACCAATCCCACCAACTGGGCGGCGGTGCTGCGCTTCGTCAATCCCGGCGACCCGACGGGCACCAACGGTCTGGCCGCGACGGAATATGAAACCTTTTTCCCGACCAATGCCGGGCCCAACACTTTTGCCGGTTTTTCGTTGCTGCCCAATGTTGACTATCTCCCCATCGCCTCGACGAATGCCAATGGCAGCATTGAAGCTTCTACCGATGTATTCGGCCCCGTCGGTGCCATTCCCGGCGGTCAGGAAGCCATCATCGCTTATACCGCGTCCATTCAACCCAGCGCCGGCGCGGATTTGAGTTTGAGCGCCGTTCCTGGCACCGGCCCGATCACCGTGGGCGCGAGTCAGGCGTATTACCTCACCGTCAGCAACGCCGGGCCGGCGGCGGCGACCAGCGTGGTGATCAGCAACCAGCTTCCGGCGAATGAAACTTTTTATTCGGTGACGGGCGGCGGCACTACGAATAATGGCGTTCTGCTCGTGAACCTCGGCACGCTCGCGGCGGGTGCGGGCACCAACCTCACGCTCGTCGTATATCCCACGCTCCCGCCGGGACAAGTCACCGGCCAGCTCACGAACCAGTTTCAGGTGTCTGCCAATGAAACTGATCCCGTGCTGACGAATAATTCCGCCACGGTTGTCACCACCGTCAACCTGCCACTGCCCGGCACGACTTTAACTTACACGGGCTCTAATCCCGGGGAAGCGACATTTGTAGCAAACGGCACTGTGTTTGGCACCGGACCCGTTAATGAGAATGTTCCAGCCACACCTCCTAATTACGCGTATTATGCGCTCACGGCCACGCCCGGCGACTTGATCCTGCTCACCGATCCCACTGGCGGCAACAGTCCTACCAACTGGGCGGCGGTGGTGAGATTTTTCAACCCCAATGATCTGACGGGAACCAATGGCCTGCCGGCGACCTATCAGGAGGCATTTTTCCCGAGCGATTTTGGCAGTCAGGGTTTCGCCGGCTTTCAATTATTCCCCAATACTTATTTCACCCCGGCTGGCTCGCTTTCCACCATCAATGGCGTTACGTCCTTAGTGGCGACTTACTCTGAATTCGGCCCCGCGGGCGTTATTCTCGCCGGCCAGATGGAGATCATGCTTCTGACGGTTCACAGTTCGTTCACGGATTTGAGTCTGAGCGCCAGCGCCGCGCCCGAACCAGTGACTGTCGGGAGCAATCTGGTTTATACCCTCACGGTCAGCAACGCACCAGACGTGCTTCAAGCGCCGGATACCGTGACCGCGACCGGCGTGGTGGTGAGCAACGCGATTCCGGCCAACTGCACGTTTGTCTCGGCCACGGGCGGAGCCATGCCCACCAACGGCGTGTTACTTATCAACCTCGGCTCGCTCGCCGAAGGCACGAACACGTCCGTCCAGGTCGTCGTGCAACCCACGGCAGCGGGCAGCCTCACGAACACCTTCCAAGTCTTCGCGAACGAAGTTGATCCGGTGCTGACGAACAATACGGCGACGGTGGTCAGCACGGTCACGAATGCGGCGCTAGTTTTTCAGGGGATTCCCGGGACGCCGTTATCGGTATCGAATTGGCCGTCCTCGATTACCAGCGTTCCTATTGATGTGTTTGGGTTGTTCGAATTTGGCGGAGATGCGCAGCCATTTCAAGAGTCGGTCGACGGCAGTTTTTCCACCGCGAATACTGTCGTAGCGGGTGACATTGTCGTGCTCATTGACCCTAGTGGCGGCAACAATCCCACCAACTGGGCCGGGGTAATGGAATTTTTTAATCCTGGTGACCCGACTGGAACCATAGGACTGGCGGCGACCGAGCAGCAGGTATTTCTTCCGGCCAATGTTGGCCCTGGTGGGTTTGCCAGCTTTGCTTTGTTTCCGAATGTCGATTACGTTCCAGCATCGTCAATTTCCATCCAGCAGATAGATGCCGTTTATACAGAATATGGTCCCGCTGGCGGCATTCTCGCCGGCCAAACGGCATTCTTCGAATTATTCATGTCTCTACCTCCCGAAACCAACACGGTCACGATCACGTCGCCGACTGCAGGCCAGCAGGTGAATTCCGCGCTGTTCACGGTGACAGGCACGGCCAGTGACAATCTGGCGGCGGTGACGAACGTCTTGGTTCAATTGAACGGCGGAAATTGGACGAATGCGACGACAGTCAACGGCTGGACCAACTGGACGGCCAACGTGACGTTGACTCCCGGCAGCAACACCGTGTCCGCCTATGCGGTGGATGGTTACGGCAGTTTCTCCCCGACCAACTCGGTGACGTTCGATTATTCCACCGGCGGGAGTCCGCAAGCGGATTTGAGTTTGAGCGCGAGCGCCGCACCGGAGCCGGTCGGCGTGAACAGCAATCTGGTCTATTCCATTGTCATCACCAACCAAGGGCCGAATGTGGCGAGTGGTGTCACGGTCAGTAACCGGATTCCCGTCGGTGTGAATTTTGTCTCGGCCACGGGCGGAGCCACGCCCACCAACGGCGTGCTGCTTGTGAACCTAGGATCATTGACCAACGGCGCAGTCACCAACGTGCAAGTCATCGTGCAGCCAACGACGGCGGGCAAGCTCACGAATTTCTTCCAGATCTTCGCCGACCAGACGGATCCCGTGCTGACAAATAATTTTGCCGCGGTCATCAGCACGGTGACAAATGTGACGGTGGTTCCGCCGCCGGTGGACGTGGCGTTGAGTCTCGCCGCCGCGCCAAATCCGGTCAGTGTGGGCGCGCCGCTCACTTATTCGTTGACGGTCACCAACAACAGCAGCACCCCGGCCACCGGCGTGGTGGTCAGCAATACGTTGCCGCCGAACGTCACCGTGTTTTCGCTGCTGCCCAGCCAGGGTGCGGCCACCAATCAGGCGGGCGTGGTGACTTACAACTTGGGCAGCCTGCCTAATGGCAGCGCGGCCACGCTAGCCATCGTGGTCATTCCGAATGCGGCGGGCTTGCTCACCAACACCGCCAGCGTGTCCAGCCTGCAAACGGATTCGCAGCCGGCCAACAACTTGGCCACGAACGTCACGACTGCCGTGAGTGTGCCGATCACCAATCTGGTGCTGACGGTGCTTTCATCGATCACCTTGAACCCACAGACCGGCTTGTTTGAAGAGCGCATCGAAGTCTCGAATGGCGGACCGGCTACGCCGTCCTCGGTGCTGGTGCTGATCTCCGGGCTGGCGGCCAATGTGAAGGTGTATAATGCCACCGGCACCACGAACGGTGTGCCATATGTGCAAAGCAGTTCGCCGCTGGGGATCGGCTCCAACGTGGTTTTCCTATTGGAGTATTATGTGCCCACCCGCATCGCGCCGACGAATCTGACGCTCACCGTGCAAGCCGGGCCAATCGTCATCCCGCCCGTGGTCAGCGGCACCATCCTCAACATCAGCCGGATGATCAAGCTGGATAATGGCAGCGTGCTGGTGGACTTCAGCGCGTTGCCGGGTCAGGTTTATGCCATTCAATACAGCAGCGACATGGTCACTTGGTTGACGGCGGTGCCGGCTATCACCGCCCCGGCGAATCAGGTTCAGTGGATAGATTCCGGGCCGCCCAAGACGGTCAGCAGTCCAGCAGACCAAGGCGCAAGGTATTATCGCGTCGTCATGCTCAACCAACCATTGAAATAAATTCGATTCAGCGTATGAAAAAACTTTTTATCGCCCTGACGGCTAGCTCGCTGGTTGCAAAGCTGCAAGCTCAAGAGGCCACGGCGAGCAATCCAAACTGGTTTAGTTTCGGCCCGCAATTTGGCTTGAACTTGAATGCGCGATTCAACCATCTGGGCAATGTGAATTCCGGGTCGCCGGGACCGGCCACCGGGGGCGGTGACAACCGGACGTATGACGACGGCTTTGTGAAGGTGGACAGCTCCGGCAATGCAAACGGCCAGACGTGGAACTGGGGTTATCAGAACGCCGGGCAGGTGCAGGGCAACACCGTTACGATGCACAGTTCATCTTCTTCCGTGAACGGCTCGGTGGATCAGAATGATGATCCGCAAGCCGGATTTGATCTGGCGTATGGTCGTCGCCTTGGCACGGTGCTAGGCGGTCAGTGGGGCGTGCAGGCGGCGTTTGATTTCACCGCCATTTCGATTCACGACACCCATCCGCTTTCCGGCACCGGCACGACCATTAGCGATGCCTATTCGCTCGGCGGTGTTTCAGCACCACCGGCACCTTATACCGGCGGCTTCAATGGCCCGGGGCCTTTGCTGGGTGACAGCCCGACCCGAACCACGGCGTCCGAAACGATTTTGATCACGGGCTCGCGCACGCTGGATGCGCAGGTTTATGCCCTGCGCCTGGGACCTTATTTCGAGTTCCCGTTTGGGAAACATTGGTCGGGGCGCCTGGGCGGCGGACTGGCCCTTGGCGTGGCCGACACCAAATATTCATATAATGAAACCATCAACTTTGGCGGCGGGCAGACCGTTAATAATTCCGGTTCCAGCGAAGGCGCGTCGTTTCAGGCCGGTGGTTATCTGGAAGCTAAATTGTTATATGCCGTCACTCCCTGCACGAGCCTGTTTGCCGGGGCCCAGTTTGAGGATCTCGGCACCTTCGCGCACAACGCCGGGAACGAGCAGGCGCAACTGGATATGAGCAGCACGGTCAATCTCCTCTTTGGCGTGCAGTTCAATTTTTAACCCCTTTTCAATTTTGCACTGGCACAATTTAATTTAACGCCATGTGCCCGTTCCGACGGATACACCCTATAGCCCTGATCTCAATCCCATTGAACTGGCTTTCGCCAAACTCAAAGCGCATTTACGCCAGGCCGCTGCCCGCACCCTGGATGATCTTCATTCGGCCTTGGCAAGTTCACTCGACTCCTTCTCGGCTCAACATTGCCGCGGTTTCTTTCATCACGCTCAATATGCGTCTATCTAAATAGAAAATGCTCTAGTGCATCCTTTTGTTCGCAAAGCAATTCTCCGGGCGCGGAATCATAGTGGCAAAATCCCCGGAGCCGGGCGGCGTGTCAATTTGGAGCGCAGACGGATGAGGCGAGCAATAGATTGACGCGACGACCGGCGACATACCATCACGCCCCTGATTCACGCGCACGGCCCCGGTGTCAGTAGCGGAGCTTCCGCCAACATCTCATCAAGGCGAATTTCTCGCGGTTATCTTGCCCTTATCTGCGGGCAATTTTCGGAAGACACCATCCCCTTAACCATTCGGCCAACGAAACGAGCCGCATCCGCACCAGCGTCAAATTGCGGCAACGAACTTGTCGCAATTTGTCGCCTTTTGCCACCGCGAATTTGCCGCCATTTGTCGCCTTCAGCCGAAGGCTTTTCACGCAGACAAGCCTTACTCCTTGGCTGAACCAAGGTTTTTTGTCCACGCATCGTCCACGCACCGGTCAGCGTGTTGAACGGTGTTGAAAGTTTCAACGCATTTCAACATCGCGCATCCGCGCCAGGTATGCCTTCGGCTCCGCGTGAATCGCCCTGCGATTGTGTGGCTTGCTGTGCGTCGTCAAGGTAGTTTCGCCGTAATGCCCGGCGACTTCCACCTTGACGATGCTCGCTTCGCCGGGAGAAAGACGGGCGATTAAGGATTCACGCGGGAAGTGTCGCAGCCGTTGGCGGGACAACACACGGGAAAATGCAAGGATGCTCACCGGTAACGTGGCGGACATTTTGGCGGAATATCGCCTGAAATAAATTGGCGACATACGCAGCAAATGACGCGGATCGTGACTTGGCAACATGGTTGGCATCATGCGTGGCATTAGCACCGCAACAGACGCCGCATCTGGGTTGGCGTCAAAGTGCGCACCAAACGCAGCAAGTGACGCAACTTTTGCGCCGCAATGCGCGTTGCACAGAATCCTTAATTTGATTAAGGGGTTCGGCTTCTACTCCATTTAATTGATTGCGCTGTAATTTGCGGATGCAGACCCGTTGAATGGAAATTGGCAAAAACATGGCGCGCTATGCGGCTGCAACGGCAACAACATGGTGAACATTGTGGCCACCCGTCGCTGGCGGCTTGAGAACTCATTTTGCCGCCCGAACCGGCCATGCGAGCCGGTGTAAAATTCCCGTCGGTTACGCCCCAAATCCCTCACGTCATTTTGTGTAAAGATTACACGATGCGCCCGTCCTGCTCCGGGTAGAATCCTCAATTACGATGAATAGGAGATCGGACGTATGAATAGTGAAAATGATTTTCAGAGTGCCATTCGCACGCCGCCAGCCAGCGCGGGCGTGATTGGAAATGGCACCCGTCAGGCACAAACCCGCGCCGCACAGTTTATCAGCGACCGGGAAGGCAATCTGCCGGTATGGGTGAGAGCGCCGAAGTGCGGGCATGAGTTTTATTCCGGCTGTTCACGCCCGAAGCTTTACGAATGGGCGGCAAAAGGTTTTATCCGTTCCGTGTCCATCCGTGAACCGGGCCGCGTCAAGGGCGTCCGGCTTTTCCATCTCGCCAGCATCTTCGCGTTCATCGAGCGATGCGAAGCCAGTGCCGAAAATCATGCTGCCCGCGAGCCTGTAAGCCCGCCTGCCGCGCTGGAATCAGGACGTTGACACTTTCACCGCGCCCCGTGTCGGAAACCCTTAAAAATTACGTTCTGACATCCGCAAACATAGCTGGACTTTTTAGCACTAGACTTTAGCACTAGCCTATTTTTGAAACTCTAAAAACTCACAGAAGCATTGATTCTATTGCATAAAAATAGAAATGGCGACCCTACCGGGAATCGAACCCGGGCTACCTCCGTGAAAGGGAGGTGTCCTAACCGCTAGACCATAGGGTCGCAAAAGGCCGCGAACTATACCAGCCGCGCGCGGCTTGTCACGCGGAAATTCACGTTTGCGTCGCTCCATTTTTTGCGATAGGTTTCACACCTTTGCATGAAAATTTACGTTGATGGAAAATTTTGCAGCGAACGCGACGCCAAAGTGTCCGTGTTCGACCATGGTTTGCTTTACGGCGACGGCGTGTTCGAGGGCATTCGCGCTTACAATGGCCGCGTGTTCAAATTAAAGGAGCACATTGACCGGCTGTTTTATTCCGCCAAAGCGATTCTGCTGGAAATTCCGTTGACGCACGCCGAACTGATGAAAGCCACAGTCGAGACGATTCGCGCAAATAAATTGCGCGACTGCTACGTCCGCCTTGTTGTCACACGCGGCATCGGCACGCTCGGCTTGAATCCGCGCAGTTGCAAGAAGCCATCCGTCATCATCATCGCGGGCAAGATTCAAGTTTATCCGGCGGAACTTTACGCGCGCGGCATGGACATCGTGACCGTGCCGACGGTGCGCAATCTCCACAGCGCGGTGAACCCGGCCATCAAGTCGCTGAATTATCTGAACAACATCCTCGCGAAGATTGAGGCGAACAACGCGGGCGTGGAAGAAGCCGTGATGTTGAACGCCGAAGGTTTTGTTTCCGAATGCACGGCGGATAATCTGTTCATCATCAAGAATGGCGCGTTGTTCACGCCGCCGAACTCGGCGGGCGCGCTTTACGGCATCACGCGTGGCACAGTGCTGGAATTGGCGGAACAGCTCGGTGTGAAAATTTCCGAGCCGAACCTGACGCGCTACGATTTGTTTAACGCGGACGAATGTTTTCTGACCGGCACGGGCGCGGAAATCATGCCGGTCATCAAGATTGACGGGCGCATCATCGGTTCCGGCAAGCCCGGCGCGCTGACGCTGAAGTTGATTGAAGCATACCACGCCTTGACGAAAGTCTCCGGCGAGCCGATATACAGATAGCGCGAATTGCAAATTGCCAAAAATAAAATTGTAAGAACAATTATGAAACGACCAACCTCAGTAACAATTATTGGTGTTGTTTGGTTTTCAATCGGGTTGCTTGGCATGGTCGGCAATTCAGTTAAGGAACACGGCTTGCAAATTCCAGATAGCAATTTCATTAATCTTTTAGTTGGCGTTGGACTTTTGAGCGGCTGGCGGATTTGTCGTTGGTATGCGCTTTTTGTCACTGGATGCACGTTTGCAATGGTGATTCTATGTGCTCCTTGGGCATTGCTGAATTCAGGGCGGATGGCCCTTAATTTTCCAGCATTAATTATCGACGATAGGCCTCACGAAATTATGGCGCTTTGGTTAGTTGCTCTGATTCTGTTGAGCTATTTGATTTAATCTGGTTGGTCGTTTTGGGTTTTGAAACGGTCTGAAGTGCGTGAGTTTTTTACTCCACGCACCGCTGTAACGGTTTAATAAAAATTTATGCAATGCTGCGTGTGCAAAGAAAAACCGGCGACGGTGCATCTGACCCAGATCGTGGGCGAGAAGATGCAGAAGCTGGATTTGTGCGAGGACTGCGCGAAGGCCAAGGGCATCAATGACCCGACGAGCTTCGCAATGGCAGACTTGATGCTCGGCCTCGGCGCGTCGCAGGAACTAGATCCGTCGGCGGGCGCGGTGGAGATCAAGTGCGTGCGCTGTGGTTTTACGCAGGCGGATTTCAAGAAGTCCGGCCGACTCGGCTGCCCGGAATGTTACCAGACGTTCGCGGAAGGCTTGTCCGGCCTGCTCAAGACGATGCACAAAGGCGTGCGCCACATCGGCAAGGCGCCGGAGGCGTTGCGCAAATCGCGCGAGACGGGCGACCGGCTCAAACTGCTCCAGAAAAAATTGAACAAGGCGGTCGAGACGGAAGATTTCGAGGCGGCGGCGGCGTTGCGCGATGAAATAAAAATCTTGAGCGGCGCGGCTCCGGCCAAAATTGTGAAATGAAAGATCTCCATCAATTTTTGATTTCGCCGTCGCAGGCGGCGCAGCAGCACGGGCCGCACGACCGCATCGTGATGTCGAGCCGCGTCCGGCTCGCGCGCAATTTGGCGGACTTCGCGTTTCCCGGCTGGGCGAAAAAACCGGAGCGCGTGAAGATTTTGGAAACGGTTTTGCCGGCGGTGAGCGCGCTGCCGGAGATGGCGGATTCGTTTGCCGAGGCGATGGATAATTTCACCGCGCTGGACAAGCAGATTCTCGTAGAGCGGCATCTGATCAGCCGCGAACACGCGGCCAAAAATGTCGGCAGCGGACTGGTGCTGAACCGCGCGGAAACGTTTTCGGTGATGATCAACGAGGAAGATCACCTGCGGATGCAGGCGCTGCGCCCGGGTTTTCAAATCCGCGAGGCGTGGAACGCGATTGACCGTTTTGATTCCGCGCTGGAGAAGAAATTAAATTTCGCGTTCGACAACGAGCTCGGTTACTTGACCGCGTGTCCGACGAACCTCGGCACGGGCATCCGCGTGAGCGCGATGCTGCATTTACCGGGACTGGTTTTGGCCGAGCAGATCAATCCGATCATTCAGTCGGTGAACAAACTTGGCCTCGCGGTGCGCGGGCTTTACGGCGAAGGCACAGAAGCGCTTGGAAATGTTTTTCAAGTTTCAAACCAGATGACGCTCGGCGAAAGCGAGACGGCCATCGTGGAACGGCTGGAAAAAGTGTTGTCGCAGATCATCGAGCACGAGGAAAACGCGCGGCAGACGTTGCTAGAAAAGAAAAAGAAAATTGTGTTCAACCATATCGGCCGCGCCTACGGCATTCTGGCGAACGCCCACAGTATTTCCTCGAAGGAAACGATGAACCAGCTTTCGTTCTTGCGGCTGGGAATCGACATGGGTTCGTTTCCCGGCACGGAGCGCGCGTTGGTGGATGAGCTTTTCCTGACGACGCAGCCGGCGCATTTGCAGAAGCAGATTTCCGACAAACTGTCAGCGGAGGAGCGCGATTTGATCCGCGCGGACATGGTGCGCGAGCGGTTGAAAAACGTGAGCCGTCCGGTCACGAAGTGATTTCAAATCTTTTTCGCGCGCAGGATGAGCAGGGGAATGTTCGTGTCATGTCGAACTTTGGTGATGGTACTGCCGTGAAATAAATCGCCAAAAAATCGGTGGCCGTGGCTGGTCATCGCGATCAAATCGCATTTTTCCTCGGCAGCGATTTTTAAAATTTCGGCGGGCGGGTCGCCCATCGCGAGCAATGTGGTAACGGAAAGTTTTTTTGCGCGAAACTTTTCGGCGACTTTTTCCAGATAGGCGCGGTCTTCCTTGATCTCCTCGGACTCGGTGAGTTTCAACTGGTCGAAGCAGCGCGCGGCAAAACCGTCGGCGACGTGGAGGAGTAAAATTTCCGATCCAAAATTTCCGGCGAGTTCCGCGATGTGCGGAATGATGGTGGCGTCCGCCGGGCCGTTTTCGAGCGTGATGAGAATTTTTTTATACATGGAAATCTTTTATTGGGTTGGCATTGTCAAACCAAGATGGCCATAAAAAAATTTCAAAACGGACGCGGGCATGAACATATCAAAAAGCAGTTTGACGTTGAGGACAATGATAATCGCCGCCGTCGTCCAGCCGAGAATTTTGATCCAAAGCGGATTTACGAACTCGCCCATTTTATTTTTTTCGCCGGTGAAACGCATCAGCGGCCAGATGGCGAAACCGAGTTGCATGGAAAGAACGACTTGGCTGGCGACGAGCAATTGAGTCGTCTTGCTTTCGCCAAAATAACCGATCACGCAGACAGCGGGAATAATGGCGATGGCGCGCGTGATCAAACGACGCAGCCACGGACGCAGGCGGATGTTGATGAAGCCTTCCATCACAATCTGCCCGGCGAGCGTGCCGGTGAGCGTGGAGTTTTGCCCCGAGGCGAGCAACGCGAGTGCGAAAATAATGCTCGCGCCAGTGACGCCGAGCGCGCCGGGCAATAATTTGTAAGCGTCTTGAATCGCCGCGACATCTTGATGGCCAGACCAGTGAAAAGCCGCCGCTGCGAGAATTAAGATTGCCGCGTTGATGAACAGCGCGAACATGAGCGCGACGGTCGAATCAATTGTGGCAAATTTTATCGCCTCGCGTTTGCCGCCGGCGTTCTGTTCGTATTTGCGCGTCTGGACGATGGACGAGTGCAGATACAAATTATGCGGCATGACGGTTGCGCCGATGATGCCGATGCTGACGTAGAGCATTTGCGGATTTTTAAGAATTTCCGGGCTAGGAACGAAGCCGAGCATCATGCCCACGAAGCCGGGCTTGGACCAAAAAATTTCCGCTGCGAAACAAGTTCCGATGGTTGCAATCAACGTGATGACCAAAGCCTCGATGTAACGGAAGCCTTTATTTTGTAGATATAAAACAGCGAGCACGTCTGCCGCCGTGATGACGCAACCCCAGACGAGTGGAATTCCGAAAAGTAATTGCAACGCGATGGCCGAGCCGACGACTTCCGCGAGATCACACGCGGCGATGGCGATTTCGCAAAGGATCCAAAGAAACCAGACCGTCGGCGTCGAATAATGATCGCGGCAGGCTTGCGCCAGGTCACGTCCGGTGGCGATGCCGAGCTTGATGGACAAATGCTGGAGCAAAATCGCCATCAAGTTTGAAATCATGATGACTGACAGCAGCGTGTAGCCGAATTGCGCGCCACCCTGAAGATCCGTCGCCCAATTTCCGGGATCCATGTAGCCGACGGCCACGAGAAATCCAGGGCCGGAAAACGCGAGCAACTTTCTCCAGAATGAAGCTGTCACCGGAACAAGAATGCTGCGGTGAACTTCCGCCAGCGAAGCTTGGCCTGCCGGCTTGCGCCAGCCAGCGTCTGGGGTTTTTGGCGATTGGCTCATAAATTAAAATCTTACGGTGATGCCAGCAAAGGGATTGTAGTCGTCCGCCGCCGGCGTCACGCCAAAATAGCAGTCCAAATCAAGCTGGAGGTTTTTTGTCACCAGATATTCCAGGCCGGTATCCACCGTGCCCACCCAGCTGGAATGACTTTCTGTGGTGAAGTTGCTGAAAAATTCCACAAAACCGCTCAACTTCCCGATGATCTGATGGTCAAGGCTGGCAGAAGCGATGAATTCCCCATGGTAGCCGCCATTGTCGTAATTTTTCATATAGCTGGCCGCTGTTTCCAAACTCAGGTCAAAATCATGCGGCAGGCTCACCGCCAGCGGAAAAATCACGCCGCCCTCGACCGCATTGTCTCCCAGACCATCCGTGCCCGTTGGAAACGTGATGTAAGGCAGCAGCGCGAAGGCCGTCTGCCCGGCGTCATCGCCCCACAAATTTATTTTCAGTCGCGTGGTGAAATCGCCAAAGCCCGATTGAGTGGTTGATTTGCCCGAACTGTCTACCGTATTCACATTCAGGTAATTGTCATAAACGAATTGGACATCCACATCATTGAGCAATCCGACTTTGAAGTTGAAATCCCCCACCTGCCAAGTCTTCGTGGTCGTTCCGTCTGTTTTGTCATAAGTGAAATTGGCAAAATCCATTTCCAACTGATAATGCCCGGCGTCCACCGTATAGGGCGACTCGGTCACGTCCGGCCGGTCGGGACTTAAATCCCGCATCAGATTTTCCGGCACGGGATTAAAAAGGTTGTAACCGCCTTTGTCCGGCGGAATGGAATTGGTCTCTTGCGCCGACGCGTGGGCACCGGGCGCGGCAAGCAACACCGCCAGCCAAAACGGCCTGTATTTTAGCCCGAACAAAATCATGTAGCATTAGTTACAATACGAAATCTGCGCCGTCAACAAAAAATGTAGCTATAGTTACAAATTAAAACCTCGACGGGAAAACCACCGTCTGCTTTATTTCTAAAGTTTATGCCACGTTCCACCCGCAAGCCGGCGGCGACGCCGCCCGCCGAAAAATTCCGCCGTTCGCGCCGCGACCGTGCCGCCGAGACGGCGCAGGATTACGTCGAGGCCATCGCAGATTTGTCGGCGGCGCTGGGCGAGGCGCGCGTGGTGGATCTGGCGCGGCGGCTGGGCGTGACCCATGTGACGGTCAACCGCACGCTGGCGCGGCTGAAAAAAATCGGGTTCGTGAACACGCTGCCCTACCGCGCGATCTTTCTGACCGATGCGGGGCGCACACTGGCGGCGGAGTGCAAGCTGCGGCATGAGACGGTGACGGCGTTTTTGCGATCATTAGGCGTGCCGGAAAAAGTGGCGGAACTAGATGCCGAGGGAATTGAACATCATGTCAGCCCGGAGACATTGGTGGCGTTTGAAAAAAAATTGAAACGACGCTGAAGCGTCCATCCATGATCAGACCACTCGCACCCTTCAAATTTTTACTTTGAACTCTTCGCCCTTTTTCAGCGACTGCACGAACGCGGCCAGCAATTGCGGGATCAGCTCCAAATCTTTCAGGCTCACGACCTCGACCGGCGAGTGCATATAGCGGTTCGGCAAACTGATGAGCGCGCTGGCAATGCCGCCGCGCGTCCAAAAAATCACGTCCGTGTCCGTGCCGCTCGTGTTAGACATGGCTTCGTGCTGGAGCGGAATTTTTTTCTTTGCCGCAACTTCCTCGAGCCGTTTTACAACTTCCAGATGATTGCAGCCGCCGTGTGTGATGGTCGGGCCGCTGCCGATGCGCGTGTCGCCGTGCTGCGTCTTGCTGACGGTCGGATAATCCGTCGCGTGCGTCACGTCCACGACGAGCGCGATGTCAGGCTTGAGCGAATACGCGATCTGCCGCGCGCCGAGCAAGCCGACTTCTTCCTGCACATTGGAAACAGCGTAAACTTCCGCGTTTATTTTTATTTTTGATTCCTTCAACAGCCGCAGCGTTTCCGCGACGGCAAAAGTGCCGATGCGGTTGTCAAACGCGCGCGCCACCGCGAGGTCGCCGCGCAAAATATCAAATTCATCCGCCAGCGTGATTGGGTCGCCGATGCGGACAATTTTCTCCGCTTCCTTGCGATTGCTTACGCCGATGTCAATGAACAGGTCGTGAATTTTCGGCGGCTTGGCATCGCCGTCCTTGCTCGTCAAATGTGGCGCGACGTTGCCGACGACGCCTTTAACCGCGCCGCCGCGTGTGTGAATGAAGATGCGTTGCGCCTTGGTGATAGCCGCGTCAATGCCGCCCATTTTTTGAACGTAAATGAAGCCGTTGTCATCAATGTAATTCACCGCCATCGCGATTTCGTCCGCGTGCGCTGCGAGCATGATGCGCGGGCCGCCGCCTTTATTGAGGACGGCGACGCAGTTTCCGTAGGCGTCGGAAAAAGTCTCGTCAGAAAATTGTTTGGCGTAATCCAGCCAGACACGCTGGCCGCGCGTTTCGTGGCCGGTGGGGCTGGGCGTGTTGACCAATGTTTTAAGAAAATTCAAAGAGGCTTCGCGCATACGGGAGACTAGTCCGCAGAAAATTAAACGGAAAGGAAATTAAAACGCCGCCAAAACATCTTTGCAGAATTGACATCGCCGCCGCCGTTTTCTAGCTTCTCCCGGCAAAGACCCAGCCGCTTTGCCCCGGATTTACGTCCGGGGATTTTTATTGTCGGCGGCGGAAAAATTGGGGACGGCGATACGCCGCCCCTCCCAAAATAAATTTATGGCAAACACAATTCTCGTCGGCGCCCAGTGGGGCGACGAAGGCAAAGGCAAAATCATTGACGTGCTCACGGAGAGGGCGGATGTCGTTGTGCGTTACGCCGGCGGCAATAACGCCGGCCACACGGTCATCGTCAAGGGCAAGAAAACCGTGTTGCATTTAATTCCGTCCGGCATCTTGCGCAAAAATAAATTGTGCGTCATCGGCAATGGCGTGGTGCTTGACCCCATCGGCCTCGTCAGCGAAATGGAAGGTCTCAAAAAAAACGGCGTCGCGGTGACGCCGAAGAATTTTGTGTTGAGCGAAACGGCGCACGTCGTGTTTCCGTATCATCGCGAACTGGATGGCGCGCGCGAATTGCTCAAGGGTAAAAATAAAATCGGCACGACCAAGCGCGGCATCGGCCCGGCTTACGGTGACAAGGCGGCGCGAGTTGGTTTGCGCGTGAACGACCTGATTGATCCGGCCAAGCTCGAAGCGAAACTTTCTGTTCGGATTAAAGAAAATAACATCGTGCTCAAATCACTCGGCGCGAAGCAGCTTTCCTTCAAAAAAGTTTTTGCGGAATACAACGCCGCCGGGAAATATTTGAAGCCGTTTGTGCAAAACACGGTTGTTCTCTTGCACGAACAGATTCGTCATGGCGCGGAGGTTTTGTTTGAAGGCGCGCAGGGGACGTTTCTCGACATTGACCATGGCACTTATCCGTTTGTCACGTCGTCAAACACCACGGCGGGCGGCGCCTGCACCGGCTCCGGTGTGCCGCCGCATCGCATGGATCGCGTGGTCGGTGTGATGAAGGCTTACACCACGCGCGTCGGCGAAGGGCCGTTGCCGACGGAAAATCAGGAAATCTCCGACCTGCTGCACGGCATGGGACGCGAATTCGGCGCGACGACCGGGCGTGCCCGTCGCTGCGGCTGGTTTGATTCTGTCGCCACGCGCCACGCGACGATGGTCAATGGCATTGACGATCTCGCCATCACGAACCTCGACGGCCTCGACACGGTGGAGAACATCAAGGTTTGCGTCGCGTATCGCCACGGCAAAACGCAATATGATTATATGCCCAACGACGCGGAAATTCTCGCGCAGTGCGTGCCGATTTACGTTGAATTTGAAGGCTGGCTGACGCCGACGGAAAAATGCAAGACGTTCAAGCAACTGCCGAAGAAGGCGCAGGCGTATTTGAAGGCGATTGCCGAACTGACGAATGCGCATTTGTATATCGCGTCCGTCGGGCCGGGGCGCGACCAGACGATTTTTGTCTGAGCGCCGCGCTTTTTCTTGCGAAAGAGAATTCCGCCAAAAATCTTCCAGTGAGCCGGACGCGTTCTGCGGACGCTCGGGCTCTTTTCGTGAAACGAACGCTGGGGTATTGCCTCGGTCACATGTTTCAAAAAAATTCACACCAAGGCGTGAACTCGGCAAGCCGCCTGCTAAAGAACTACTGCAGGATAAAACACATGGTCGGCCGGGCGATTCAATTTTGGCTGGCGGCACGGTTGGCAACCTTGAAAATTGAGGTTGATAACTGCGCGGGCGCGTTTTATACAGATGGCCGGAGGAAAATTTACCAGCCAAGCTGGCTGGCGGTAAATGTTCAAGAAGTTAAAAAAACAACTGAAGGAATATGCTGAATCAATATCAGGTCAACAGCGGTTTCGATGAAATGGCCGATGCGCAGAACCAGGTGCGGCCGCATTACCAGAAGTTCCACAAGCTGTTCGCGGAGTTGACCGAGCCGGAATTTCAGTCCAAGCGCGAGGCGATTGACAACGCTTTTCTCCGGCAGGGCGTCACCTTCAATGTCTATGGCGACGCGGCGGGCGCGGAGAAAATTTTCCCGTTCGATTTATTACCCAGAATTATTCCGGCGAAGGAGTGGGAGCATCTGGAACGCGGTCTGACGCAGCGTATCACCGCGCTGAATCTTTTTCTCCACGACATTTATCACGAGCAGAGAATTCTGAAGGACGGCATCATCCCGGAATTTTATGTTTTGTCGGCGAAACATTTCCGGCGCGAATTTGTGGGCTTCAATGTGCCGAAGGATATCTACATCCATATTTGCGGCACGGATTTGATCCGCGACAAGGACGGAAATTATCTCGTACTGGAAGACAACGGCCGTTGTCCGTCGGGCGTGAGCTACGTTTTGGAAAATCGGCGCGCAATGAAGCGCGCGTTTCCGGGAATGTTCGAGGGCATCGGCGTGCGGCCGGTGGAGCATTACGCGCAAGAACTTTTGAAGTCGTTGAAATACATCGCGCCGGCGGGCGTCGCTGATCCGACGGTGGTTTTACTAACGCCGGGCGCTTACAATAGCGCGTATTTTGAGCACACGTATCTCGCGCGGCAGATGGGCATTGAGATTGTCGAAGGCCGCGATTTGTTTGTGAAAGATTCGCGCGTGTTCATGCGCACGACGAAAGGCCCGCAGCCGGTGCATGTCATTTACCGCCGTATTGACGATGATTTCATTGACCCGACCGTGTTCCGCAAAGATTCGATGCTCGGCGTGCCGGGGCTCATCAACGCGTATCGCGCGGGCAATGTTTCGCTGGCGAATTCCATCGGCACGGGCATTGCGGATGACAAGGTGGTTTATTATTTCGTGCCGCGCATGATCAAATACTACCTCGATCAGGAACCGATTTTGAACAACGTGGAGACGTATCTGGCCAGCGAGGAAGCGGATAAAAAATACATTTTGGAAAATCTGGAAAAACTCGTTGTGAAAGCGGCGAACGAATCCGGCGGCTACGGAATGTTGATGGGGCCGAAGGCTACGAAGGAAGAAATAGAAAAATTTCGCAAGCTCATCATCGCCGAGCCGCGTAATTATATCGCGCAGCCGATGATCAACCTCTCGCAGCACCCAACCAATTGCGACGGTAATTTTGAAGGACGCCATGTTGATTTGCGACCGTTCGTCTTGTCCGGCGAACGCACCAGCATCATTCCCGGCGGCCTCACGCGTGTCGCTTTGCGCAAGGGTTCGCTCGTTGTCAACTCGTCGCAGGGCGGCGGCAGCAAAGACACTTGGGTGCTTTACGGAGACGAATAATCAGATTCAGCATTTAACTTCTAAATAAAAATGTTATCCCGCGTTGCCAACTCACTCTACTGGATGGCTCGTTACATTGAGCGCTCGGAAAATATCGCGCGCATCGTGGACGTGAATCTGCAACTCCTGCTGGACATCCGCAACGTTGATGAAAAACGTCTCACCGCCTACTGGCTCCCCATTGTTCAGGCCACCGGTGATGAAGAGGCTTTTTTCAAAGCGCATCCCAACGCCACTGGCAAGGCGGTGACGGAATTTCTCGTCTTCGAGATGGAAAATCCCAATTCACTTTTGCAATCCATCTGTCAGGCGCGCGAAAACGCGCGCATGGTGCGTGACCAGATTACGCTGGAATTGTGGGAGGAATTGAATCGCCTTTATTTATTTGTCCGTTCACCTTACGCCCGCGAAGTCTGGCGGCGCAGCGCGGGCGAATTTTTTCAGGAAATCAAATCCAGTTCGCTCCACATCATCGGCATCATCGAAGCCACGCTCATCCGCAACGAAGGCTGGTGGTTTGTGCGCGTCGGCCAGTTGCTCGAACGCGCGGACAAGACCACGCGTATCCTCGACGTGCGCTACCAAAGTTTGCCGGAACGTGGTGTGCCAGAACGCATCAGCCCCGACGAGGCGCTCGAATGGTCGGCCGTGCTGCGCTCGTGCAGCGCGTGGGACGCCTACAAAACGATTCATGGCGGCGATGTGCATCCGCTGCAGGTGGCGGAATTTTTATTGCTGAGCGATGTCTTTCCGCGATCCGTGCGCTATTGTGTGAATGAATTGAACCTCGCGTTGCGCAACATTTCCGGCGTCTCCGCCGGCCGTTTCACCAACGACGCGGAAAAACTCACCGGCCGGTTTCTGGCGGAACTGCAGTTCAGCACCATCGAGGAAATTTTTGAAGTCGGTCTGCACCGTTATCTTGATGAAGCCCAGGCCAAATTGAACAACGTCGGGGCCGAGTTGTTTCGGGCTTACATTTTCCAGCCCTTTGAAAATCCTGACGAGATCCACATGGTGCAGCAGGAAGAGCAACAGCAACAGTCTGATAAAATTTTCAAGCCATGAAACGCATCGGAATTCTCACCGCCGGCGGCGATACGCCCGCGCTCAACGCCACGATTCATGGTGCGGTCACGCGCGCGAACCAGCTCAAGGTCGAGGTGATCGGCCTCATCAAAGGTTTTAATTGTCTTTTCAACCCGCGCGTGCCGCACGTCCATCTTAATCCGCTTTATCAAAATATTCCCGAACTCGACCCGACGAAAGGCGGCACACTCATCGGCTCGTCGCGCGATTTTGTGGATGCAAATAAAAAAGACGACCTCGACATGGTTGCGTCGCGGTTGAAGCAGCTTGGCATCGACGGACTGATTTGCATCGGCGGCGATGGCACATTAAATGGATTGCAGCCATTTGCAGAACGCCTGCCGACCGTGCTCGCGCCCAAGACGATTGACAACGACCTCGGCCTGAATTATCCGAGCGAGCCGGACGAATATGTACGCGTGAACGACGCAGCGGCCAAAGGCGGCTTTCGTTACAAGCGCACGGAGTCGCACACGCAATTTGATCTGAACAACATCGTGAATTACGCCACGCCGGGCTATGCGACCGCCGTTTTTGTCTCAGCGAGCGGCGTGGAAAGAATTCGCACGACGGCGGAAAGTCATCGCCGCATCGCCATCATTGAAGTGATGGGCCGACATTCCGGCTACATCGCGCTCGGCTCGGCCTACGGCCAGCCCGACATCGTGCTTGTCCCCGAAATTGCGCCGGACTTGGAAGCGCTCGTCGCGCGCGTGAAGCATCTTTACGATTTGCAAAAAAACGTCGTCATCGTCTGTGGCGAAGGTATCGTGGACGAAAATGGCCGCGAACTTGGCGCGGAAACAAAATCCACCGACCCGGCGGGCAACGTTGTTTTGAGTGGCGCGTCGGAAGCATTGCGTTCGAAACTGATCCAGATGATCGGGGACAAATTTTTCCAGCTTTACCGTCGCGGCGAATCCGCGAAAGAAGCGATCTTTACTCGCAAAGTCGGCCACACCCAACGCGGCGGGCGGCCGATTTTGTTCGACCGGTTTTACGCCGCGCAGCAAGGTGCGAAGGCCGTTGAACTTTTGGTTGAAGGCCGCAACAACGCCGTTTCCGTTTTGCAATACAACACGACGAAAGGTTTTTTTGTCGAGGGTTACGACGCGAACCGTTTCCGCGACCGCTGGGGATTGATCCATGCGCGAAAAATGCACCCGGCGCTTTACGATCCGAAATTGATGAAGCCGTCCAAACTCGGCATGGATTATCTGATGCCGATTTTCACCGACGCCATCGGCGAGGACGACATGGAACACACGCGGCGCACGCTGTTCGCCGCCGGAAATCTTTCGCAGCCGTATCACTCGATCAACACGGACGTTCACAAACGCATCCGTTATCTGCAAGCCGAAGCTGCCTAATCCAAAATCCGAATGTCAATTCACGTCGCGCTGCATCACAAGACGCATTACAAGTATGACCGGCTGGTTCATCTTGGGCCGCAAACCATCCGCTTGCGTCCCGCGCCACATTCGCGCACGCGGATTTTGAGCTACTCGCTCAAAGTCATTCCCGAAAAACATTTCATCAATTGGATGCAAGACCCGCAGGCGAATTACGCCGCGCGGCTGGTCTTTGAACAACCGACGCGCGAGTTTTGCGTCGAAGTGGATTTGGTTGCGGAAATGGCGGTGTTCAATCCGTTCGATTTTTTCCTCGAACCGCAGGCAGAAAAATTTCCGTTCGTTTACGATCCCGCGCTCGATCACGAACTCGCGCCGTTCCAGCGCCAATGCTGGCTCACGCCGGCGTTTACAAAATATCTCACCGCCGTCCGCAAAGATTTACTGGGCGAAGTCAAACGGCGCACGAAAAAGGAGCGGCTGGAAATTCCTGAAAAAGAAAAACCGCGCACGAATGATTTTCTCGTCGCGATCAACCAGCGTTTGTGGAAGGACATCAAATATCTCGTTCGCCTCGAACCCGGCGTGCAGACGCCGGAGGAAACTTTGGAAAAAGGCAGCGGTTCGTGCCGCGATTCGGCGTGGCTGCTGTGCCAGTTACTGCGTCATTGCGGACTCGCGGCGCGTTTCGTCAGCGGTTATTTGATTCAATTAAAAGCCGACGTGAAGGCGCTCGACGGTCCGAGCGGCGCGGAAAAAGATTTCACGGACTTGCACGCGTGGTGCGAAGTTTATCTGCCCGGCGGCGGCTGGATCGGACTTGATCCGACTTCCGGTTTGTTCGCGGGCGAAGGCCACATTCCGCTCGCGTGTACGCCTGATCCCGCCAGCGCCGCGCCGATTTCCGGCGGCGTGGACGAATGTGAAACTGAATTCAGTTTTGAGATGAACGTCACGCGCATTTTTGAAAGCCCGCGCGTCACGCTGCCTTACACCGAAGAACAATGGAAAAAAATCGAATCGCTCGGCCACGCGATTGACGTTGATCTGAAAAAAGGCGACGTCCGCCTGACGATGGGCGGCGAGCCAACGTTTGTTTCCACGGACGATCCCGACGGCGCGGAATGGAATTTCACCGCCGTCTCGCACAAGAAACGGATTTTGTCCGGCGAACTCATCAAGCGGCTGCGCGGAAAATTCGCGCCCGGCTCGTTGCTGCATTACGGTCAGGGCAAATGGTATCCGGGCGAACCGTTGCCACGCTACGCGCTCGCGGCGTATTGGCGCAAGGACGGCGTGCCGATCTGGAAGGACGATTCGCTCATCGCGGACGAATCGAAAAATTACGGCCACGGCGCGAAGGACGCGAAGGAACTTCTGTCGCGCATCGCGTCGCTCGTTGGCGGCGACCCGAAGCATTTGATTCCCGCCTACGAAGACGCATTTTATTACACCTGGAAAGAACGCCGTTTTCCCACGAACGTCACGCCGGAAAAATCCAATCTCAAGGACAAGCAGGAACGCGAGCGCATCGCGCGGATTTTTCAGCAGGGACTCGGCTCGGTCGTCGGCTACGCGCTGCCGGTCAAGCGCGTCGGCGGCGGCTGGATTTCCGGCTCGTGGTTCTTGCGCGACGACGACACGCTCTGGCTCATCCCCGGCGATTCGCCGATGGGTTTGCGCCTGCCGCTCGATTCCGTTCCGTGGGTCGCCGAAAAAGATTTTCCGTGGCTGCGCCAGCAAGACCCGTCGAATCCAAAATTGCCGGAACTGCCGAAAGAATTTCCGTATCGCCAGCGTTTTGTCGGTCGCGCGGATTCGCCAACATTGCCCGGCGAAGGTCGCGGCCAGCGCGCGCAAAAACTTGGCGAGAAACCAAAGCCGCTCGAGCCGTTGCCGCCGGACGAAAATCCGTTGCGCCGTCCCGCGCCCGGCCAGAGCGCGCCATGGATCATCCGCACCGCACTCTGCGTCGAGCCGCGCGACGGACGTTTACATCTCTTCATGCCGCCGGTCGAGACGACGGAAGATTATCTCGATCTCATCGCGGGCATCGAGACCGTCGTCACCGAAATGGGCACGCCGGTCATCATCGAAGGCGAGACGCCGCCGCGCGATCCGCGCCTGAACAAGCTCGCCGTCACGCCCGACCCCGGCGTCATCGAGGTCAATATGCATCCGAGCAAGACATGGGACGAACTCGTCGAGCGCACGGAAATTCTTTACGAAGAAGCGCGGCAGACGCGGCTCGGCACGGAAAAGTTCATGCTCGACGGCCGCCACACCGGCACGGGCGGCGGCAATCACATCATCATCGGCGCGGAAGCGCCGCCGGATTCGCCGGTGCTGCGGCGTCCCGATCTGCTGCGCTCGCTGCTGACGTATTGGCAGAATCATCCGTCGTTGAGCTGGCTCTTCAGCGGATTATTCGTCGGCCCGACGTCGCAGGCGCCGCGCATTGACGAGGCGCGGAACGATTCGCTTTACGAACTCGAAATCGCGTTCAGGGAAATGGACAAACAAATCGGCGCGTTCGGCCAGACGCCGCCGTGGATGGTGGATCGCTTGTTCCGAAATCTTTTGATTGATTCCAGCGGCAACACGCATCGCTCCGAATTTTCCATTGATAAACTTTACGCGCCCGAAAGCAGCAGCGGACGCCTCGGTCTCGTTGAGATGCGAGCGTTTGAAATGCCGCCGCACGCGCGCATGAGCCTCGCGCAACATCTCGTCCTGCGCGGCCTCGTCGCGAAATTCTGGAACGAGCCTTACAAAAACGACCTCGTGCGCTGGGGCACGGACATCCATGACCGCTGGATGCTGCCGCATTTTTGCGAGACGGATTTCCGCGACGTCATCGGTGATCTGAAGGAAGCCGGGTATCCGTTTGAGTTCGACTGGTTCGCGCCGCATTTTGAGTTTCGCTTCCCGCGCATCGGCGATCTGGAGCAGCGCGATTTACAAATTGAATTGCGAACCGCGCTCGAACCGTGGCACGTCCTCGGCGAAGAACCCGGCGGCGGCGGCACGGTGCGCTATGTGGACAGCTCGCTCGAACGCCTCCAAGTCAAAGCGAACGGACTCATCGGCGACCGCTTCGCCATCACGGTCAACGGCCATCGCGTGCCGTTGCATCCGACCGGCACGAACGGCGAAGGCGTCGCGGGCGTGCGTTATCGCGCATGGCAACCGCCGGTTTGCCTTCAGCCCACGATCAAATCGCACGCGCCGTTGCGATTTGATCTTTACGACACCTGGAACAAGCGTTCGCTCGGCGGCTGCACTTATCACGTAGCGCATCCGGGCGGACGCGGCTACGACACGTTTCCCGTGAACAGCTACGAAGCCGAGGCGCGGCGGCTTTCCCGATTTTTCCGGCATGGCCACCAGCAGGGAAAATTCACGCCGCCGCCGGAAATTCCAAACGGAGATTTTCCTTTCACCCTCGATTTGCGTAATGTCTGAAGCGGGCGAAAATAAAAACCGACGCGACCAGCCGCCGATGATTCAATCGCAATTGCAATCTACGCCGGAAGACACGAGCTTCGCAAAAAAAGCGACGCCGGAAAAACTGTTGTCCGGCTACAAAGGCAGCGCGGGCGCGTTCGATGAATTGCTCGCAAAAGACGGTGAAATTTTTCCGCACTACGCAAAGCTGCTCGGCGAACTGGAGGAGTTTGGCTCGGCGGAACTGTCGCGGCGTGCGGATGCGTGCCAGCGATTTGTCCATGAGCACGGTATCACTTATAACGTCTATGGCGACCCGCGCGGAATGGAGCGACCGTGGCAGCTCGACCCGATTCCGTTCGTCATCGCGCCGGAAGAATGGCAGAAGCTCGAAACTGGTTTGATTCAACGCGCGACGTTGCTGAATAAAATTCTCGCCGACTGCTACGGTGCGCAAGATTTGATCCGTTCGCGCTGGCTTTCGCCGGCGCTCGTTTTCGGCCAGCCGGATTTTTTGCGCCCGTGCCATGGCATCAAAATGCCCGGCGACATATTTCTACATTTCTACGCCGCCGACCTCGCGCGTTCGCCGGACGGACGCTGGTGGGTGGTTTCCGACCGCACGCAAATTCCGACCGGCGCGGGCTACGCGCTGGCGAACCGCCTAGTCACCTCGCGTATTTTGCCGGAGCCGTTCCGGGACAATCACGTTCATCGACTCGCCGGATTTTTTCTCGCCACGCAGAACGCCCTCGCGCAGCTCGCGCCGCGCCAGGCGGACAAGGCGCGCGTGGTCATGCTCACGCCCGGCCCGCACAACGAAACCTATTTTGAGCAGGCGTATGTGGCGCGCTATCTCGGCTACATGCTCGTCGAGGGACAGGATTTGACCGTGCGCGACAATCATGTCTGGTTGAAAACCTTGAGCGGACTGGAGCGCGTGGATGTGATTCTGCGCCGCGTGGACGATGATTTCTGCGATCCGCTCGAATTGCGGAATGATTCCATTCTCGGAGTGCCGGGACTCGTCGAAGCGGTACGCGCGGGAACGGTGGTCATAGCCAACGCGCTCGGCAGCGGCTTGGTGCAAAGCCCGGCGTTCATGTCGTTTTTGCCCGGCCTGTGCCGGCATCTACTTAACGAACCATTGAAGCTGCCGTCGGTTGCGACGTGGTGGTGCGGGCAAAAGGCCGCGCGCGAACATGTTTTGAAACACCTCGACAAACTCATCGTGAAGCCGGCGTTCCGCACGCAGCAGGGGCTGGCCGATGCCGGCTTCGAGGATTTGAAGCAGCGCATCGAATTTGATCCCGATCTCTTCGTCGCGCAGGAGCGCATCGAGCTTTCCACCGCGCCGTCTTGGGAAAAAAATTCGCTGGCGGCGCAGCCCGTCAGCCTCCGCGTCTTTCTGGTGACGGATGGGCAGGGCGGTTATTCTGTGATGCCCGGCGGACTTACCCGCGTGCTGCCGGACAGCGGCGGAAAATTCATTTCCATGCAACGCGGCGGCGGCAGCAGCAAGGACACTTGGATTCCGTCCGCCACGCCGGTGGATGAAGTCACTCTGCTGCACAGCACGAACCAAAATGTCGAACTGCGCCGCACGGGAAACAATCTGCCGTCGCGCCTCGCGGATAATTTTTTCTGGCTCGGCCGTTACTCCGAGCGCGCCGACGCCACTTCACGTTTGCTGCGGAGCGCGTTGCTGCGGTTTAATCCCGAACGCACCGGCGGAGCGAAGCCGCTGCTTGCGCCGCTGTTGCAGACGCTGGAAACGCAGGGCCAGTTACCGGGCATTTCCGCCAAGCCGGAATTGTGGTCGAACGCCGAGGCGTTCGAGGCGGAACTCCTCGCGGCGATTTTTGATCCCACGCGACACGGCAGTTTGCGGCAGACGGCGGAGCAGTTGCAGCGACTCGCGATGCTTGTGCGCGACCGCACGTCCAATGATATGTGGCGCGTGTTGAGCCAGATTGACGACCGGCTCGCGACGCCGCCATCTTCAAAACGCGTGATGCTCGCGGGCGACGCCGTGGGCGTGTTGAACCAGACGTTGCTTGGCCTCGCGGCGTTCCACGGCCTCGCGCGCGAAAACATGACGCGGGCACAAGCCTGGCGGTTTCTCGACATGGGTTTGCGGCTCGAACGCACGGTGTATCTTTGCACGCTGCTGGAGGCGACGCTGCTTTCACCGGACGCGGAAAATCCAAGTTTGCTTGAGGCGATTCTCGAAGTGGTGGACAGTTCCATCACGTTCCGTTCGCGCTACAATCTGCTGCCGACGATTCCCGCAGTGTTCGATCTGGTGCTGCTGGATGACAAAAATCCGCGCTCGGTTCTGTTCCAGATCAAGCAGCTCGTGAAACATTTTGAAAAATTGCCCAAGGAGCGCGGCGATGCGGCCAGCCCCGGCAAAACGGTTTTGGAAAATTGCCAGTCGCGTTTGGAACGCGCCGATGCGCGGGAACTCGCCAGTCCGTCGGCGAAGTGGTCGGACTCCGCGCTGGCGGAAACCGTCAGGCAAACCTTGCGGGTGCTGCCGCAATTGTCTAATGCCATTGCCGCGAGTTATTTCGCGCACTCGGCGATTTCGCGCACGGGGCGCGGGGAAGTCCAATGAACTACCACATCACGCATCGCACGCTTTACGAATACGCCGCGCCGGTGTCGGTGTCGCACCACGTCGCCCGGCTGGAACCGCGCGACACGTCCACGCAGTCGAGCGATAGTTTTTCGCTCCAGATCTTTCCCGAGCCGGCGCTGCGCAAGGCGCGCACGGATTATTTCGGCAACCAACTTTGTTTTTTTGCGATTCAGGAAATCCACAGCAAACTGGAGATAATCACCAGCAGCCGCGTTACGGTGCAGCCGAAAACCTCGACGCAGAATGAATCCACCGCGCCGTGGGAATCGGTCGCTGAAATGTTCCGCGACCCGGTTTCGCCCGAAGTGATCGAGCCGTATCAGTTCGTCTTTGACTCGCCGCAGGTGCGGGCGTCGCAGGAACTGGCGGCCTACGCCCGCGAAAGTTTCGGCAAGGACACGCCGCTGCTCGTTGGCGCGCGGGAGTTGACGCGCCGCCTCAACAAGGATTTCAAGTTTGACCCGCGCGCGACCACGGTTGCTACTCCGTTGGAAGAAGTTTGGCAAAAGCGGCGTGGCGTCTGCCAGGATTTCGCGCATTTGGGCATCGCGTGTCTGCGCTCGCTGGGCTTGCCCGCGCGCTACGTCAGTGGCTATCTGCGCACGCGTCCGCCGGAGGGCAAATCGCGTCTGGTCGGCGTGGATGCGTCGCACGCGTGGTTCGGGATTTTTTGTCCCGGCACCGGCTGGGTGGATTTTGACCCGACAAACAACGTGCAACCGGCCGAGGAACACATTATCGTCGCCTACGGTCGCGACTACGGCGACGTGAGTCCGGTGGCCGGCATTCTCACCGGCGGCGGCGCGCATGAAGTCCGCGTGTCGGTGGACGTGGAACCGCTCGAATAAAGGAGATCGTCAAAGAATTATGAAGTGGGCAATTTTACATCGCACGCGCTATACCTATGCCACGCCGGTGCGCGACAGTTTTAATGATGTGCGTTTGCAGCCGATGCCGATTCCCGAGCAGTCGGTTGAATCATTTCTGCTCAAGGTGCTGCCGGCGGCGCGGCTGACGCATTCCAAAGATTTTTATTCCAACTGGATTCACCATTTTGAAATCATCGAGCCGCACAGCCATTTGTTGATTGAGGCAAATTCTGTTGTTATCACGCGCCCGCCCGCGCCACTGCCGGACGAAAAAATCTGTTCGTTCGAGCAGATGCGCGAGGCGCCGAACATTGAGCGCTGTTTTGATTATCTGCTCGAAAGCCGTTTCGTGGAGCTGTCGCCGGAATCCTGGAAGCTGGCGCTGGACGCGACCGCCGATATCAATGACGCCTGGCAGGCGACGCTCGCAATCATGAAATTCGTCCACGGCTTTCTGAAATACGAGTCCGCCTCCACCCATGTCCACACGCACATGAGCGAGGTGATGCGCGACCGGCGCGGCGTCTGTCAGGATTTTGCGCATTTCATGATCGGCCTCTGCCGCGCCCTGAAAATTCCCGCGCGCTATGTCAGCGGTTATCTCGCCACCGAAGCCGCCAGCGCCACGCACGCCTGGGTGGAGGTTTTTGTTCCCGGACGCGGCTGGCGCGGACTCGACCCCACGCACAATTGTCAAATTGGCGAAACTTATGTGAAGCTGGGCAATGGCCGCGATTACGCCGACGTGCCGCCGGTCAGCGGAAATTATCGTGGCACGCGCGAACGCCGGATGGAAGTGGAAGTCAAAATCACGCCGGTGAATTAAATTTGGTGCGCTGATTTTTTAATCTGTGCAGTTTTTAAAAAATTGCGTCCGCTAAATCTTTGTTCGCCGTGCTAATTCAAAAAATCTCGGTCACGGTTTCGCGCAAAGCGCCTATCATCTTATGCAATTGCGTCCGCGACGTGCAATACGGCGGCATTAGCACGATCACATTCCCGACGGGTCGCGTCAATACGCCGCGCTTGGCCATCGCCTCGCACACACGGATTCCCACGCGTTCCCGCAACATAAACGGCTCGCGCGTCCGCCAGTTTTTTACCAGCTCAATGCCAGCAACCAGCCCAACCTGCCGAATGTCGCCGACGTTTGGCAGCGGCCAGAGCGATTGCAATTCCTCCTGCAAATGTTTTTGCAACTGCGCGCGCTGACTTACGGATTTTGCTGTCTGCAAAATTCCCAAGCTTGTCAGCGCCGCCGCCGCGCCGAGCTGGTTGCCGGTGAAGCTGTGGCCGTGGAAAAATGTTTTGAACTCCTCGTATTCACCGAGAAACGCATCAAAAACCTGTTGCGTCGTCATCGTCGCCGCCATCGGCAGATAACCGCCGGTCAAACCTTTTGCCACGCACAAAAAATCCGGCTGCACGCCGACGCGCGCGCAGGCGAATAGTTTTGCCGCCGCCGGATTTTTTAAGGCTGTCGCGTTGGCTTGGTTGTCTAGATGGCACGTCACGCCCGTGCGGCCAAAGCCCGTCATCACCTCGTCGGCAATCAGTAGTGCGCCGTGGCTGCGCGCGATTTTCGTGACTTGGCCCAGCCAGCCGCTCGGTTGCGGAATCATGCCCGCCGCGCCTTGCATCAGCGGCTCGAAGACGAACGCGGCATAAGGATTCCCTTTTTTCGTCTGCGCGGAAAATTTGTTTTCGACTAGGCCGACGCATTCCCAGTCGCACTTGCGATATTTCCGCGCGTCTTCGCGCTCGGGCTTGGCGCGGTTGAACGGGCAGCGGTAGCAATACGGTGACATCACCTTGTCCGTCTTGAACAGCAGTCCGGAAAACTTTTTGTGAAACAGGTCAACGTGACCGAGCGAAACCGCGCCGATCGTGTCGCCGTGATAGGCGCCGACGAGCGAGAGGAACTTCGGCATGGAGTTTGTGCCGCGCGTGCGGCGCGTGAATTCGTAAGCGAGCTTCAGCGCGACTTCCAACGCGGTCGAACCGTCGTCGGAAAAGAAAACTTTTCCGAGTTTTGAATTTTTGCCACTTGAGTTTGAATTGGCTACGCCCACCAATTTCTCTGCCAGCAAACTGGCCGGTTCATTGGCGAAACCAAGCGCGGAGCTGTGGGAAATTTTTTTTAACTGCCGCGTGATGGCGGCGTTGATTTTCGGATGCCGGTGGCCGTGCAAATTTGTCCAGATGGATGAATTCGCGTCGAGAAACTCGCGGCCTTTCACGTCACGCAGCACTGCGCCTTGGCCTTCGGTGATCACAATCGGCTCGCGCCGCAGCCAGTCGCGCATCTGTGTGAACGGATGCCAGATAAATTTTTGGTCTAGTCGAGCGAGCGGGTTCATTGAATCAAATTTTTTAAGGTGGCGAGCAGTTGCGCCACATCTTCGTCCGTGTGGGTTGCTGTGAAGGTCACGCGCAAGCGCGCCGCGCCGCGCGCGACGGTCGGATAACGGATCGCGGGAACAAAAATGTTCTGCGCGTGCAATTTTTTTGCGGCGGCGACAGCCTTTGCTTCATCGCCCAGAATCAACGGGACGATGGCGCTGGCGATTACGGATTGCGGACTGCCAATTGCCGATTTGAAAAGACTGGCGTTTCGTTTGAGTTGTGCGCGGAGCGAATCGCCAGTGGTGGACTGCGCCAATTTGATTCCTGCCGTGGCGGCGGCGGCGGCGGCGGGAACTGGCGCGGTCGAAAAAATGAAACTGCGGGCGCGGTTTGTCAGAAAATTGATCAGCAAGCGCGAGCCGCAAATATAGCCGCCACTCGCGCCGAGCGCCTTGCCGAGCGTGCCCATCTGGATTTCGATTTGCTCGCTGACACCCAACGCGTCAGCAAGTCCGCGTCCCTTTTGGCCGAAGATTCCCGTGGCGTGCGCCTCGTCCACCATGAGCCACGCGCCGTATTTTTCCTTGAGCTTTATGATTTCACGCAACGGCGCGGCGTCGCCATCCATTGAAAAAATGGATTCCGTTACGATGAAATTTTTCACCTTTTGTTTTTCGCTTCCGGCTTTTGAAAGTTTATCCGCCCATTTTAATTTATCCGCCAAATCATCCAGGTCGTTGTGCGCGAAGACGCGGATTTTTGCGCCGGAAAGTTTGGCGGCGTCCACGATGCAGGCGTGAACCAGTTTATCAATGACGATGACGTCATCTTTGCCGACCAGCGCGCAAATCGCGCCGAGCGCGGCGGCGTAACCCGTGGAAAAAGTCAGCGCAGCCTCGGTTTTTTTGAAATTGGCGAGCGCTTCTTCCAATTCGTGGAACGGCGCAAGCGAGCCGCAAATCAAACGTGACGCGCCCGCGCCCGCGCCAAATTTTTCTATGGCGTGAATGGCGGCTTCTTTCAATGCGGGATGGCTGGCAAGGCCGAGATAATCGTTGGATGAAAAATTAAGAAATATTTTGCCGCCGATTTCAATATGCCGGCCTTGCGCCGAATCCACGCGGCGCAGTTCGCGGAACAAATCTTGTTCGCGCAAGTCGGCGAGGTGGTGTTTCAATTCGTCAGCGAACGAATTCATTTGGCCAACAGATAAGCACAGTCGGACGCGAATGGAAAGCAGGGTGTCAATGGATCGGCGGAATCGCCCAGCGGCCTTCTATCATGCTGGCGGTGACATTTCCAGAATGCGCCAGCACCGTTTCATAAATTTTTCCGGGCCTGCCGGGAAATGGAATCACGATCAAATCGGCGTTTGCGCCGGAAGTCAGCTCGCCAATTTTTTTGGTTAAGCCGAGGGCGCGCGCGCCATTGACGGTGGCCATTTGCAAGATTTCTTCTGGCGAAATTTTTCGGTCACTGTCGGCGAGCGAGCGCATTTCGGCGAACAAATCGAGTTCCGGTTTTTGTTTGCCCATCATGCGCGTAGTGGCGAGGCTGTCAGTGCCGAGGCAAAGGTTCACGCCGGCGTTGGCGAGGCGTTCGCGTTCAAATTTCGGATGTGCGAAATAATCGTGGCTGCGCGGACAGTGAACGACATGGGTTTTGTTTTTCGCGAGCAAAGTAGCATCGCCGCGCGCGAGGCAGTTGACGTGGATGGCAAGGACATTTTCGCCCAGTAGCCTGTTCCGCGCGAGGTGGGCGAGGGGCGAGCCGAGGCCGCAGTCGGAATTATCGCGGTCGTTGCGCTTGAGCCATTCGTGCATCTCGCCGCGCGCGTGCGCGAACATCTCAAATTCCTGCGCGGACTCGGCGACATGGATGCTGACGCGCCATTTTCTTTTTTGCGCGGTGCGGGCGGCGAGGCGCAGCAGTTCGGGCAGGGTGGAGTAGGGCGCGTGCGGCGAAAGGGCGGCGCGATGGCGCGGATGGCGGAGCGAATCCATTTTTTCAACGGCCTCGCGCAAAACTTCTTTCGGCGCGCGGCGCGATTTAATGCCGGTCATTTCAAAAAAGGAAAAAACCCGCAGCGGCGTGGCGTCCCAGACGTCTGGCAGCAAATCCGGCATGGCTTCGATGTCCGCGACGGTTGTCGTGCCGCTTTTCAAAAGCTGATGCGCGCCGCGCAGCCACGAGCGCGCGTAGTCGGAATAACTCCAGGCACTTTTCGCCGCGGTGATGGCAGCAATCCAGTCGGTGAAAGTTTTTGGCGGTGACAATTCGCCAGCCATGTCGGTGTAGTCGAGATGGCAATGGGCGTTGACGAGGCCGGGCAGCAGTATGACTTCGCCGAGGTCGAAAACTTTTTCGCGCCGGTGCGGGCGCAAATCCTTCCACGGCGCGATGGAACGGATTTTGTTGCCGTCAATGAAAACCGCGCCGTCCTCGATGGGCTGCGCGGTGACGGGCAGGATTATTTTCGCCCGTAAGATCATTTTCAGTCGGCTTCCTGCCGGGTGCGTTTGGAGCGCGCGCCGACCTTGTGCTTAGTCGCCTTGATCTTGTTGTGGCGCTTGCGGATCTGCTGTTCAATTTTTTTGGTGACGGCGTCAATCGCGGCGTAAAGGTCGTTTTCAACATCCTTGGCAAAAAGATCGGGGCCGCGCACGGCGAGGCGGATGGAGCAGGAAAATTGTTTTTCCGCCACGCGGGTATGGTCATGGTCGAGCGTGACGCGGGCGTCCACGACGCGTTGATCCATGTGATCGAGTTTTTCCAACTTGGCGAGAATGTGATCTTCGATGGCCTTGGTGAGCGTGACATTGTGCGTGGAAAGAATCAGTTTCATGCAAAAAGAATGCGCCGTCGGCCGGGCAAAATCCAGTTTTTCCTTTGGCCTAAAATGCTACAGCGAGATTCATGCCAAATTCGCTTGAGATTCCGGCAGATTAAGTTATGCTCGGGGCAGATGGGACCTGGATTACAACTTTCCCAAAGGCTGACGCAATCGCTGGTGCTGGCGCCGCAACTTCAACAGTCGCTCGCGTTGCTGCAAGCGCCGACGCTGGAACTCAAGGCGCTCGTTGAGCAGGAACTCCAGCAAAATCCCGTCCTCGAAGAAATTTCCGAGCAGGAAATGGACTTGCGCGAAAAATCCCCAGGCAGCGACGAGACGGAAACTCCGACCACCCCGGATTTTGCCGAGCCGCCGGAGGACGTGAAATTTGACACCACGACGGAACGGGGCGCGGACGACCCGGTGGACGATTTTCAGGCGGAATTTGAAAAGCTCGTCCAAATGGATCAGGACTGGCGCGACCACTTTTCGCAGACGAACATCGTCAGCCGGTCTTCCGCCGAGGACGAGGAGAAGCGTGAGTTCATGTTCAACTCCATCACCGTCGAGGCGTCGCTGGCGCAACATCTGATGGAACAGGTGCGCGATACGAGTTTGGGCGACGATGATCGCGCCATCGCGGAACTACTCATCGGTAACATTGACGACTACGGTTTTCTCATGGCGACCGTCGAGGAACTGGCGGCGGCCAACAATCTTCCTGCCGAAAAGGTTTTGCAGGTGCTGGAAGTCATCCAAAGTTTCGAGCCGGTCGGCGTGGGCGCGCGCGATTTGCGCGAATGCCTAATGCTCCAGCTTGAACGCGTTGGCAAGCAGGAAACCATCGAGTATCGCATCATCCGCGACCATATGGAGGCGCTTGGCAAGCGCAAAATTCCCGAAATCGCGCGCGGCACTGGCCAGTCCGTGGACGACATTCAGGAAGCGCTCGCCCGCATCGGCCGGCTTGAACCGCGCCCCGGTCGTGCCTTTCTGCCGGTGGTTGAGCAATACGTCGCGCCGGAAGTTTTTGTCGTGAAGAACGGAGATGATTTCATCGTCACGACCAACGACGAACAGATTCCGCATCTGCGAATCAGCAATGTCTATAAGGATTTGATGTCTGCTGGCGAAAATAATGCCGAGGTGAAAAATTACATCCGCGAAAAAATTCGCGCCGGTAAATTTCTCATCAAGAGTCTGCACCAACGCCAGACAACCATCTGCAACATCGGCAAGGAGATCGTCAAGCGCCAGCGCGAGTTTATGGAAAAGGGCGTCGCGCACCTCAAGCCTATGACGATGTCGCAAGTCGCCGATGTGGTTGGCGTGCACGAGACCACCGTGAGTCGCGCCGTTTCCGGAAAATACATCGAGACGCCGCAGGGCGTATTTGAGATGAAATATTTTTTCACCGCCGGCCTGCAAAATGCCAATGGCGAAAACCTCTCCAACACCAGCGTCAAGGACATGATCGCCGAAATCTTCAAGGCCGAAGACACCGCCAAGCCGTTGTCTGACCAGGAAGTGGTGAAAATGCTGACGGCAAAGGGCATCAACATCGCCCGCCGCACCGTGGCAAAATACCGCGACGAACTGGGCATCTTGCCGTCCAATCTCCGCCGGGTTTATTGAGTCAGTTTATTTAGCTGGTTCTTCAGCCAGTTTTTCCTCGGAAAATAATTTTGCGTTAGCCGCGCAATTTTATTTCAACGACGCCATGTCAATCACGAACCGGTATTTCACGTCGTTCTTCACCAGGCGGTCGTAGGCTTCGTTGATTTTCTGGATCGGAATCAGTTCGATGTCGGAAACGATGTTGTGTTCGCCGCAAAAATCCAGCATCTCTTGCGTCTCTTTGATGCCGCCGATGAGCGAGCCGCTGAAATTCCGCCGGCCAAAAATCAGGCTGCCGACTTGAACTGAAAGCGGCTCGGCGGGAACGCCAACTTGCGTGAGCGTGCCGTCGCGTTTCAACAAAACAAGATACGCGTTGATGTCGTGCTGCGCGGCGACGGTGTCGAGGATGAAATGAAAACTGTTCGCCTGCTTTTTCATCTCGTCGGCGTTTTTGGAATTCACGACTTCATCCGCGCCGAGCCGCAACGCGTCCTTCACTTTGTTCGGCGACGTGGTGAAGACGACGACGTGCGCGCCAAAAGCCTTCGCCAGTTTCACGCCCATGTGGCCGAGTCCGCCAAGGCCGACGACGCCGACTTTCTGGCCTTTGGCGACTTTGTAATGGCGCAGCGGCGAATACGTCGTGATGCCCGCGCACAACAGCGGCGCGGACGCGGCGAGATTTAAATTCTTAGGAACTTTCAGCACGAACGCTTCGTCCACGACGACGCTGTCCGAATAACCGCCGTAAGTCAGGCCGCCGGAAACTTTATCCGGCGCGTTGTAAGTGAACGTCGCTCCGCTCGTGCAGAATTGTTCGAGGTCGTCTTTGCAATTTTCGCAGGTGCGGCAGGAATCCACCATGCAGCCGACGCCGGCGAGATCGCCTTCCTTGAATTTTTTGACGTGCGCGCCGACCTTCACGACGCGCCCGACGATTTCGTGGCCGGGCACGCACGGATACGTCGTGCCGTGCCATTCGTTGCGGGCGATGTGGACATCCGTGTGGCAGACGCCGCAAAAAAGAATTTCAATCTGCACGTCGTGCGCGCCGGGATCGCGGCGCTGGAAATTGAACGGCGCGAGCGGCGAGGTTTGGGCGAGGGTGGCGAAAGCTTTGGTGTTATACATGAATCAATTGTTAGCACAGCCGTAAAAAATTGCCACCGGTTAATTAAAACCGCTCCGGCAAAACGGCGAAGGTAGATTTGCTCGACTCAATCTTCAGCCGGTTTTGCATTGGGAAATGATTTTGTTTTTCAAACATCTTCGTGTATGCAGTCGGTCGTCATTATTGCAGTTGTAACCAGAGTTGCGTCATCTGGATTATACAATTTGCGGAGATGCTTTACCAATTCGAGGATGTGTCCATCGTCCGGCACTATTAAATACTGAATGTCGTTTGGATGAACAATCAGCTTATATTTTTGTTTGAACGACGCGTGTAATTCGGCAGTTTTCTCTTTATTGGTATGCTCTTCTCGCGTTAAAAAGAATTGCTCGTTTGCAGCAACACGCGGCACATATCTCCATTCTCGCTCATCATAAAAGTGAATATCTATTTGCGCTTTGCCATCTCTCCAAGCATTTCCACGATATGGCTTCATGTAGGCAGCTAACAATTTTAATTCATTATCATCTTTCATTGCAGACATTTGACTTATCACGGCCTTGAACATCTCCGACCGTTCGTGAACATAAAATACTGGCGTTATACCATTCTTAATTCCCCATTCCTTATTCAAGCCAATGCCAAAATTTCCATATTCATGAAGATGCTTGCGGATGAGTGACAGCGGTAAATCACAAAAAGAAACCATTGGGACTGCATGTGCTGGCGGTATGCCTGTTGAGGCAGCTTTAGCGTGGAGCGGGCCAAACAAATATTCCGCACAATAATGTGGATAAAAGCGGACATAAGAATGTCCACAATATTGTCTAGAGACTTTGTAAAATGGAAAAGAACGTTTGAACTTATATTTTCAGACATAATTTATAAATTTGGTTTAATTAAATTTCACCAAACTTCAACCGGCCCTTTCGGCACAGGAATTTGTGCGCGTTGAGTTGAAGCGGGCTCGTCGCGCATGAAGGACGCAACCATCGGCGGCTGTTGAAAACGCGGCAGCAATTCGCCGTGTTCGTCGAGAAATTGCCGGCGCCAGCGGATGTAATTTTCCAGAATTTCATCGAACTGCGCCTTGGTCGCGACTTGCACAACTTTTTTGTTAAATTCGTGGCACGGGCCGAACCGCTTGGCATACCACGGCGCGACTTTGCGGAACATCCGGCAGCCGAGCTCCTCGCCAAAAACTTGAATCATCAAATCCAAGTGGCGGCGCATTATGCGCACGCGCTCGGAGAAATCGGGTTCGGGCGGAAGTTCGCCGCTGGAAATGAATTGCAGCGTGCGTTTGAAAATCCACGGGTCGTAAAATGCGCCGCGCCCGATGCTCACGCCGACGCAGCCGGTTTCGTCGAACATTTTTTTCGCGGCCTGCGGCGTGATGATGTCGCCGTTGCCGATGACGGGAATATTTTTCACGGCTTCGACAACTTTGCGGATGCCAGCAAGATTCACCGTGCCGCCAAATCCTTGTTCGCGCGTGCGACCGTGGACAAAAATCGCGGTAACGCCGACGTCTTCCAAAGCGCGCGCCAAGTCCGGCGCGGTCAGATTTTCATCGTCCCAGCCGAGGCGCATTTTGGCGGTGACGGGAATTTTCACGGCGTCCACCATTTTTTTTACGAGCGCGGAAGTTTTGTCGAGTTCGGTCATCATCGCCGAGCCGCCGCCGACTTTGACCACTTTTTTGACGGGACAGCCCATGTTGATGTCAATGGATTGAACGCCGAGATTTTCGAGGATGATGGCGGCGTCGCGCATTTCTTCGGGCACGCTGCCGAAAAGTTGCACGGCGAGCGGCGAGTCGGCGGGCGAGGTTTCAATGAGCTTGAACGCCTTCGGATTTTTTTCGAGCAGCGAACGGGCGTTGACCAAGTCAGTGGTGCAAAGTCCTACGCCGCCGACTTCGCGCACGACGAGGCGGAAAGGCAGGTTGGTGTAACCGGCCAGCGGCGACAGAAACAGATTTGATTTGAGTGTCAGCGAACCGATTTGCACACCGTCAGATTAGTTGAAAGTCACTCGTTGCGGAAGGCGGAATGCTGTGTTAGTCTGGCTGACACTGATGTTAGATGACGATTCCAACTTGAAAGACGGCGGCAGCAAAAAAAAGTTGCCGGGCAACGGTTTTAACAAAAACCAGACGTTCACGCTGCTGGCGTGGGCGGGCATCATCGCGGCGTGCGTGGCGCTATTCATGATGAAAAATCATATCGCGTCGCCGGCGGTGGTCTTGTCACAGCCTGAATTTTTGGACAAGTTTTCGTCCAACCAAATTGTGCATGCAACCATCAATTTCAACATGCAGTCTTCGCCGCTGACGCCGATCACGGGCGAATACATTGACACTTCCAAAGACGGCAAGCAGACGAAGGTAGCCTTCGTTGCACCGAACGTGGTGCTGACGCAAAAGATGCAGGATCAGCTTTTGGTTTCTCACAACATCGAAGCCGGCGCGCCTAATGTGATGCTGACGCAACTGCTCTGGGGCATCGCGCCGTTTTTGATTTTGGGACTGCTGTTCTGGTTTTTCTTTATCCGGCAGATCAAGGCGGCGGGCAAGGGTGCTTTAAGCTTCGGCAAAAGCAAGGCGCGGATGCTCGCGAAGGACCGCAACAAAACCACTTTCAAAGATGTTGCGGGCGTCGAGGAAGCGATGGAGGAAGTTTCCGAACTTGTGGAATTTTTGAAAGACCCAAAAAAATTTCAACGCCTCGGCGGACGCATTCCGAAAGGCGTTTTGATGATCGGGCCGCCGGGAACCGGAAAAACTTTGTTGGCCAAGGCGATTGCCGGCGAGGCGGACGCAAGTTTTTTCAGCATCAGTGGTTCCGATTTTGTGGAAATGTTCGTCGGCGTCGGCGCGAGCCGCGTGCGCGACATGTTTGAGCAGGCGCGCAAATCTACGCCGTGCTTGATTTTCATTGATGAAATTGACGCGGTCGGTCGCTCGCGCGGTCACGGTCTCGGCGGCGGCAATGACGAACGCGAACAAACGTTGAACGCGCTGCTTGTCGAGATGGACGGCTTTGACACGCAGGAAGGCATCATCATCATCGCGGCGACCAATCGTCCCGACGTTTTGGATCCGGCGCTGCTGCGGCCCGGACGTTTTGATCGCCAAGTGACGGTGAATCTGCCGGACGTGCGCGGGCGCGAGGCGATTTTGAAAGTTCATGCAAAAAACGTGAAGCTCGCGCCGACGGTGGATTTATCCATCATCGCGCGCGGCACGCCCGGTTATTCCGGCGCGGAGCTGGCAAATTTATTGAACGAAGCGGCATTGCTCGCGGCGCGCACTGGCAAAAAATCGGTCGAGCAGCCGGAGTTGGAAGAAGCGCGCGACAAAGTCCGCTGGGGCCGCGAGCGCCGCAGCATGGCGATGAGTGACGAGGAGAAAAAAGCCACCGCGTGGCACGAAGCCGGCCACGCACTTGTAAGTGTTTTGCTCAAGCACACGCATCCGTTGCACAAAGTCACGATCATTCCACGCGGACGGGCGCTCGGCGTCACGATGTCACTGCCGAAGGAAGACATGTTGAACATGCGGCGCAAGCAGGCGATTGACACGATCATCATGACGATGGCCGGGCGCATCGCGGAAGAATATGTCACCGACGACATTTCCAGCGGCGCGGCGATGGACATCCAGCAGGCAACCGCGCTGGCCAAGGCGATGGTCATGCACTGGGGCATGAGCGAGAAGCTCGGCAATGTGCTTTACGGCGAGGCGCAAGAATACGTCTTTCTCGGACGCGACATGATGCGCACAAAAGATTACAGCGAGTCCACCGCGCAGGACATTGACATGGAAGTGAAGCGCATCGTGGACGGCGCATTTCATACGGCAAAGCAATTGATTGAAACCAACCGCGACAAGCTGGAATTGGTCGCGAGCAGCCTGCTCGAATACGAAACGCTCGACGGCGCTCAGGTTGAGGAAATTGTCCGCACCGGCACATTCACACCGCCGCCCAAGCCGCCGCCGAATTTGACACCGATGATGGGCGCACCCGCCGGAACACCGCTGCCGGAAAATCCGCCGAAGCCTGCGCCGCCGAAATTGCCCGGACTGGGAACGCCGTCGCCCATGCCAGCGGGTTGAAAATTCTGTAAACGCAAACCGGCGGTCAAATGACCACCGGTTTTTTGTTTTGAAAATTGTCTGTCTGGCGTCAGGAAGACTTTTCTATGCTCTTCAGATCCTCGGCGAGAAACTGGGTGACGTCTTTGAAGCGTGCGACATTCTCCGGGTTCATCGCCATCAAGGTCTCGTGCGCTTCGAGACTCGTCCGCGCTATCTGTTCGTGAGAAGGGTTGATGGATTCCGGCGTGCATGTCTTCATGTCAGCTGGCAATTGGATCAAGCCGCTGGTCAGCTTGAAGAGATGCACCGCGCCCAGATTTTCCAGAAGGTCCCTGACGCGCGCGGTGGCATTATGCAGTTCGATACCGCGCACGGCGGGCGCGCCCTTAGGATTCAGCCTCATACCAAAACCCGCCAGCACGCCCAGAAAGGTGCTGTCCATCAGCACACATTCGCTTAAATCAATGATGAAATGTCCGAACCCCTTTTGCGCCAGTTCGTTTAAAAGCGTTTTAAAATCCGGGCTGGAAGCGAAATTTGCGCGCCCGGCGATTTTGATGCAGGCAAAATTTTTCCCGACCAAAACAGACAAATTTGCAGATGACATATTTCCTAGATTATTCGTTAAATTTGGGCGGCAACAGCGCTTGGCGATACAATCTGCACCAGCGCCTGTTGCAATACAAGCGCTTCATCCAGTCCGCTGGAGACCAGCCGCTGGTTGCAGCGCAGCAACACATCCAGCGCGCGAACAAGTTCCGCCGCCGAGTATTTTTTGACCTGCGGCAGCGCCTTGTAAAGCACATACGGACTCAAGGCCAGCGGGTTGAATTTCTTTTCCGCCGGCATCTGATCGGCGGGCACACGCTCCAGTTGCGCCTTAAAATGATTGTAGTCATGCGTGTCCTTGACCCAGCCCTCGCGCAATATTTCCTTGAGCAGCAGCATGGCGCGCACTTTGCCGATCATTCCGTAAAGCAGTCCAATTTCCGATTTGTCCTTGTCAAATTTCGTCTCCCAAAGCTCCTCGTCCAGCCGTTTGAGCAGGCGCGGCAAATCTCGGTCGCCGAGCGCGTCGCCAAGCGCAAACGCTTTCGCGGTCTTGTTGTGCGCGCAAATTGTGGTTACATCTGCCAGCTCGATTTTTTTCCGGTCCCCGGTGAAGACACAAAGTTTTTCAATTTCATTCTCGAGTTGCCGCGCGTTTAATCCGGCGCGAATGACCAGTTCGCCCAGCGCCGCGCTGGAAATGTCCTTCTCGCGTTTGCGCACCGCATCCCGCGCTGCGATCTGCGCGCGATCCGCCCAATCTTTGTCGTCCTGCGACCAAGCGGAAAAAACTTCCGCCGTGCCGATCTTGTCGAGCGTCTTGTAAAAAACTTTCCGTTTGTCCACTTTGCCCGCGCTGATGAGCAACCGGACATTTTGCCAAGAAAAATTCTTCAGTTCCTCCGCGAGTTCCGCCAGAGTTTCGGTCACGGCGACGGACGAAGCCGTGCGATCTTCGCCAAGAAAATTGCAGTCGCGCAACCACACCACTTTGCCACCGCCAAAAAACGGCAGGGTTTGCAAGGCCTCCCGCAGTTTGCCGATGACGTTCAGCGCCTCGCCGCCGTTGCCCACGCTCGCCTCAATAATTTCGTGATCCATACCGCCGAGCGGCGCCGACCATTCTTGGAAAACCTGCTTGGCGCGTTGTTTCACGGCGAAATCATCGTCACCGCAGACCAGAGAAAGCGATGTGTTGCTAGCGGTGATTGATGCGTTGGCCATTTGAAGGACGTTTCTTGACGCGTCACTAATCACTCATCACTGCTTTCGCCGCCGGGCTCGTTCATCTTGTCGAGAACTTCACTCATGTCCTCGACCTGCTCAAACAGCGGCGCGGAAACGAAGATGGGTTTTTTCTGCGCGGCAGCCAACGCGAGACAATCGCTGGGGCGTGCATCCACTTCCACGATTTTCCGGGCGACTTCATTTTGCTGCTGCAAAATCAGCCGCGCGAAGTAGGTGGAATTTTTTAAATCCGTGATGACCACGCGTTCGACCGTGATACCGAAGCCTTGAAAAACGCGGTTGATTAAGTCATGCGTGAGCGGACGTTCCTTCGGCGCGTCGCGCAGAAACATCCCGATGACCGCGCCCATCTGCGGCTCGACGTTGATGACGAAAACTTTCTGGTCGTTGCCGACGAACAGTGCGCAACCGCTGTTGGCTGGCAGGATTCCACGGATCTGAACGGACACAACTTCGTTCTTCATGGGTTCAATCTATGGGCAAACGGCTGAAAAACAAGTCCTGTTCAATTTTTCAAGGATTGTAATTGAGCCACGGGCCAAGCCAACGTTCCATTTCGGCGATGGATTTGCCTTTGCGCTTGGCCAAATCTTCCACCTGGTCTTTGCCAAGTTTGCCGACGGCGAAATATTTTGAATCGGGATGCGCGAAATAAAGTCCACTCACCGAACTAGCCGGCCACATCGCAAAACTTTCCGTGAGCTTGATGCCTGTGTTTTTTTCCACGTCAAGCAGTTTCCAAAGGATTTCCTTTTCGGTATGGTCAGGACACGCCGGATAGCCAGGGGCAGGGCGGATGCCTCGGTATTTTTCTTCAATCAAATCCTCGGTCGTGAGTTTTTCATTTTTGCCAATACCCCATTCGGCGCGAACCTGCTTGTGTAAGCCCTCGGCATAAGCCTCGGCCAGGCGGTCGGCGATTGCCTCGATCATGATGGCATTGTAATCGTCGTTCTGTTTTTTGTATTCATCAGCGAGAGCCTTGGCTTCCGCGCCGGCAGTCACGGCAAACGCGCCGATGAAATCGGGCGAACCTTTGGGCGCGATAAAGTCGGCAAGGCAATAGTTCGGCGTGCCATCGTCTTTGTCAATTTGCTGGCGGAGAAAATGAAGCGTGGACTTGACCGAACTGCGGGTTTCATCTCGGTAAATTTCCACGTCGTCCCCAACGCGGTTTGCGGGGAACGTCCCATAAACGGCGCGTGGCGTCAGCAGTTTTTCCGCGATGATTTTGGCCAGCATCTTTTGTGCATCGGCGAAAAGTTTAGTCGCTTCCTCGCCGTGTTTTTCGTGCTGCAGAATTTTCGGATAAACGCCGCGCAGTTCCCAAGTGTGGAAGAACGGCGTCCAATCAATGAACCTGGCAATCTCCGCGAGCGAACCGTTTTCAATGGTGGTTGTAATGCCGCCCAAAAATTCCGGTTTGGGCAAATCGTCATAGTTAAGCTTTGGCGCGTTGGCGCGGGCGGCTTCTAGTGACAGTAGTTTCACCTGCGAGCCAGCGTGTTGCTGCCGCAACTTTTCATAATCCTCGCGCAGTTGCTTCACAAACGGTGCTTTGCCAAACTTGCTCAATAAACTGCTCGTCACCGGCACGGCACGCGAAGCGTCGAGCACATGCACGACCGGCTCGCTGTAATGTTGCGCGACTTTCACCGCCGTGTGCGCTCGGCTGGTGGTCGCGCCGCCGATGAGCAGCGGGATTTTGAAATTTTGACGCTCCATTTCGCGTGCGACGTGAACCATTTCGTCCAGCGACGGCGTGATGAGTCCGCTCAAGCCGATGATGTCGGCTTTTTCCAGCTTGGCGCGTTCCAGAATTTTTTCGCACGGAACCATGACGCCCATGTCAATCACCTCGTAGTTATTGCAGGCGAGCACGACGCCGACGATGTTTTTGCCGATGTCATGCACGTCGCCTTTCACCGTCGCCAAAACGATTTTGCCCTGTGCCTTGACGACTTCACCACGCGCGACCATCGCGGCCTTTTCGGCTTCCATGAATGGCGTGAGATACGCGACGGATTTTTTCATCACGCGTGCGGATTTCACGACTTGCGGCAAAAACATTTTACCGGCACCAAACAAATCACCGACGACGCTCATGCCCGCCATCAACGGGACTTCGATGACCAAAAGCGGCTTCCCATATTTTTTCAGGGCATCCTCGGTGTCGACATCAACATAGAGGTCAATGCCTTTCACCAACGAGTGTGAGAGCCGTTCTTCGACTGTGCCTTTGCGCCATTCTTCTTCAATTTTTTTGTCAGCGACGGTGGTGCCCGCGCTGGCGGCTTTCAGTTTTTCACCAAAATTGACGAGCCGTTCGGTAGCATCAGCACGGCGATTCAGCAAAACGTCTTCGACGAGTTCCTTCAGCTCCGGTTCGATTTCTTCGTAAACTTCCAACATGCCGGCGTTCACGATGGCCATGTCCATGCCCGCTTTGATGGCGTGAAAAAGGAATGCGCTATGCATTGCTTCGCGGACAGGATTGTTGCCTCGGAAGCTGAACGACACGTTTGACAAACCGCCGCTGACTTTCGCGTGCGGCAGGTTTTGTTTGATCCAACGCGTGGCTTCAATGAAGTCCATCGCGTAATTATTATGCTCTTCGATGCCTGTGCCGACCGTGAGAATATTAGGGTCAAAAATAATGTCCTCCGGCGGGAAGCCGACTTCGTCCACGAGAATTTTGTAGGCGCGTTCGCAAATGCGAATCTTCTCCGCGTAGCTCGCTGCCTGGCCGTTTTCATCGAATGCCATGACGACAACCGCTGCGCCGTATTTCAAAACTTTACTCGCGTGCTCACGAAATAAATTTTCGCCGCTTTTTAGTGAAATGGAATTCACGATGCCTTTGCCCTGGACGCATTTGAGGCCGGCTTCGATGACATCCCATTTCGACGAGTCCACCATGAACGGAACCTTGGCGACTTCGGGTTCGCTGCCGAGCAATTGCAAAAATCGCGTCATCGCCGCGACGCCGTCAATCATCCCTTCGTCCATGCAGATGTCGATGATGTTCGCGCCGTTCTCGACCTGCTGGCGAGCGACGGCGACGGCTTCCTCATATTTATTTTCCTTGATGAGCTTTGCGAACTTTGGCGAGCCTGCGACGTTCGTGCGTTCGCCGATCATGATGAACTGCCCGATCTGCTGCGTGAACGGCTGCGAGCCGCTCAAGCGCAATGGAATTGCCGCGCCGGTCGAAAACTTAGTTTCGGTTTTCATTTCACGCGGCGGTTTGTTTTCCAGCGCTTTCGCGATCGCCGCAATGTGTTCCGGCGTGTTGCCGCAGCAGCCGCCGGCGATGTTGATCAAATTGCTATTCGCAAATTCGCCGAGGAAATTGCCCATGTCTTCGGGCTTCAGATCAAAACCGGTCGCCGACAGCGGATTCGGCAAACCGGCATTGGGATAACACGAAATCGCGGTGTTAGATTTTTCCGCGAGTTCCGCGAGAAATGGGCGCATTAAATCCGGGCCTAGCGAACAATTTAAACCAATGGCAATCGGTTTGACGTGCTTCATGGCGTTCCAATACGCTTCGATGGTCTGCGCGGAAATCATTGTCTCGCCACCGCGACCGACGGCGGCGGAAATCATAATCGGCAGAATTTTTTTATCCTGCTCGAACACTTCCTGGATCGCCACGAGCGCGGCCTTGGCGTTGAGCGAATCGAAAATCGTCTCAACTAACAAAATGTCCGAGCCGCCGGCGATGAGTGCGCGCACTTGGTTGACGTAGGCGGCTTTGACTTGGTCAAAAGTCACTACGCGAAAGCCCGCGTCATCCGCATCCGGCGAATTGGAAAGTGAAACGGTCAACGGCCCGACCGCGCCGGCGACGAACCGCGGTCGACCGGTTTTATTCGCGATGCGGTCGGCCCACTCGCGACATTGTTTGGCGGATTGCTCGTTGATTTCCCACGCCAGGTCGTTGAGGAATTTATTTTCGATGACGCCCTGGTAAAATGCCGGGTCTTTACGGCCGCCGTGTTCGCGCGGATCGTCCACGAAAAATTCGCTCTGGCCGATGCTCGTGGCGGAGAATGTATTCGTCTCGATGATGTCCGCGCCAGCTTCGAGAAAACGCCGATGGATGTCGCAAATTGTTCCGGCCTGTGTGAGCGAAGAGAGGTCGCCGTTGTTCTTCAAATCCTTTTTGGAATCCTTGAACCGTTCGCCGCGAATCTCCTTTTCGCCCAAGCCATAGGTGCGGATGGTCGTGCCCATCGCGCCGTCAATGATCACGATGCGTTCGCGCAGGGC
>Ga0302278_10000576_pt1 | contig 46732 bp, 36 predicted proteins | sample III_Bog_N3_2_FD_194543 | JGI IMG/M metagenome (GOLD analysis project Ga0302278, IMG submission 194543) | Peat permafrost microbial communities from Stordalen Mire near Abisko, Sweden - III_Bog_N3_2 | ecosystem: Environmental > Terrestrial > Soil > Wetlands > Peat | place: Sweden: Abisko...
TTTGGCTGTTCATTGCAAAGGGGTTGGGTCTGGCCGGAACCGCGGCTGGACGAGGCACCTCAATTTGAGCCTGCGGACTAGGGGTGACAGGCGGAGTTACTGAAGGCTGCACAGGGGTTGGCGCGGGAGGCTCCGGGGTGGGAGTCGGCGGCGGCGGCGCAGCCCGGTTCATAGCTTCCAGCGTCTTCTTGTCAATCTGAGGCTGCCGTTCCGGAACCGGCTTGCTAGCAACTTTAGGCTGAGCTTGGCGCAGCGCGTCGGGAGGCAGGTCGAGGTATTGCAGGTCTTTGCGATTCTTGATGGCTTCAATGGGATCAATGACCTGCGGCACCTTGAACACATACTTCGGAATCCAGGTAAGGGCCGAGAGCAGGGCCAGATGGAAAAGTATAGCTATCCATAATCCTTCACGAAGGCGCGCCCAGCGGCGTTCGTCTTCGAGGTCGCTGATCATCTCCAGCAGTTCGTGGGTGTCATAGTCAACCCATCGCGAGCCTCGAACGACCGGCGGATCGGACACAGGTTCGCGCAACTCGCCGCCTGACGCTGGGCTGCCCAAAGCAGCGTCCTTTGGCTCCTGGCTTGTCTCGGCAGGGCCCTTGGGCTCGTTCAAATCGATTGGCGCTTGGCTCAGGGGCATTCGTTCCAACGGAGCAAGTCAGGGCGCACACCCAGCCCCCGGCTCCGTTTCGAGTCCTTTCTATCTATTCTCTCATTCTGGCCGATGTCCGTGTGGGGTGCTCCGGCCCGTACAATGGTTCCTGATCATTGAGACGGATTTGGAGTGGGAAGGGGACCCGGTTGAAGTCGTTTCTTGCTCGAATCATGGCCAAATTGCATCTGCTGGTTCTGCCGTTTCTGGCCAAATTCGGCATTTGGGGCATGGGTGCGCTGGCCCTGCTGGATTCCTCGACCGTGCCCATCCCCATGGACGCGCTGCTGGCCTACTCGATTTGGAACGACAAGGGCCATTTCTGGCTCTATTGTCTGCTGGCCGCCATAGGCTCGGCGCTGGGTGGCCTGCTTCCCTACGGACTGGGCCGCGCCGGAGGCGAGCTCTTCCTGCTGAAGCGAGTGAACCGCGAGCGCTTTGAAAGGATGCGCACCCGATTCGAGAAGCAGGAGTTCCTGGCTATGATGATTCCCTCCATGATGCCGCCGCCAACCCCATGGAAGGCTTTCGTTTTTGCCGCCGGCGTGTTTGAGATGAGGGTGGCACCGTTTATGCTGGCGGTATTCTGCGGCCGCATGGTGCGTTGGCTGGCGCTGTCGCTTCTGGTGCTGAAACTTGGGCCGGGAGCCGTGGATGTGGTCGCACACCACGCCCTGCCGGTGATCGCATCGGTGGGTGTTCTCGCCGTTGCCGGCTTTGCGTGGTGGTGGATGCGGCGAGGCCGAAGAGCGAGCGCTTCGGCCTGATGGCTGAGGAACGGACCCGCTTAGAGGCCGGTCATCTTTTCGATGTGTTTCGGATATCCGAGCATGTCGCAACCCAACTCCACCCATTCAGCTATTTGTTGGACACTACATTAGCCGCAATACGCTAACCTCGCGCGGTGCCCTGCCGGCCCAGATGCGTCCACCCGAAGCCAGCCGGATATTTGAGTCCGTAGCCCAGCATCCGGTCCACGCCGATATGGTTGATCCATATCAACGCGATCGGAACCAGCGAGGGACTGCGCAGCAGCATTGCACTCACCGCCAGCGTTGCGGGAGTAACGTAGGTATGGATGGCGTTGTAAATGCGCGCACCCCATTTCGGGCCGGCAAGATATCCCAGTATGCTCAAATCAGGAGCCAGCCAGAGCGCCGCAAATAGCCACCAGCTTGCGCCGGTGTGCGCATAGAAAGCGGCGGAGAGCGCTGCCGCTGCCAATCCCTCAAGGCGTAGAAGCATGACGACAGGAGCGCCAACCACCGGACTAGCGTCGGATTGCAGAGGATTCGCGACTGCGGTTGTGGTAGCCATAACCCATCGGATGAGGCTCGCCATCCGATGGATGGAGTATTTCTGCCGCCGCGACGATCAAAGAGAGCGGGGAAGAGCGCTTCGCTCTTCCCCGTTCTCGTCCGCAGTCCGGAATGCTACTTCTTGGTGGGTGCGATAACGTCCTTGGCGGCCTTGGCCACGCGGAACTTGACAACCGTCTTGGCCTTGATCTTGATGGCCGCGCCGGTTTGGGGGTTGCGGCCAATGCGGGCCTTGCGCTCTGCCTTCACGAGGCGGCCAATGCCGGGGATCACGAAGACGCCGTTCTTCTTGGTTTCCTTTACGGCGGTCTCTGCCTGTAGATCCAGGAAGGCCGCGACTTGCTTGTTGGTCAATTCCAGCTTCTCGGCCAGTAGCCGCGTCAACGCGGTCTTGGTCAGTCCAGTTGCCATTCTTATCATCTCCTTGTAGGCAAGCCCTCGGGGCTGCCGTTGTTGCCTGGGTCACCGCCGCGAAATGCGTACCGCATGGAGGGAGTGCGACCGAGGCAACGTTTGCACGAAACCCCTGTATTCATGCGGGTCCGGAGAACCCTGTCGTTCGTTACAATGCGACTTTGAACCGAGCAAAGTCAACCCCAAATCCCCGATTTCCACAAATTTCTTGGGACTTTGTGCGAATTTCCCGGTTTTTTACCCTGATTTACCCGGTTTTCGCGGTTTTGTTCCATTGCCCAAGCGCATATCGCCCTGCGCGGGTCTGGCGTCCCAGGTAAGCCAGGACGGCACGATTGCGGCTACTTCAGCCCGAAAAGCACCTTCTTCTTAGGCGCAAGCGTCGCGGCGATGGGGGTGTTCAGAGCATCCACAAGCGGCGCCAGCATCTTGAAATGCCTCGTCAGCGTCCCCGCAAAGCCTGCTTCCACCGCGGCTTCAACCGGCAGCGCGGTACTCAGCCCCCACTGTTTGCACTTGATCAGATCCATCGCCGGGTGCTCGCACGGAAACCCCTTTGGCGGCCGCGTCAGCGCTTCCCCTTCAAACTCCTTGAACGTCTTTTTGACGGCAGGCTTGTTCAGCAGTTTGCGAAACTCCACATGATTCTCCAGCAGCCAATTCCGAATCGCCGCCAGTTGCTCCTTCTCCGGCATGTAGGCGCCCGCGGCAATCACCACGCCTTCAGGGCTGACCTGGAAGTAGTATCCCGCGCCAGAAGTCTTCTCCAGCCCCATGTGACTCCACCACGCCGCCACGTGCGTCTTGTAAGGCAGCTTGTTGTTCGAGAAGCGAGTATCGCGATAGATCCGAAACAGCGACTTCTCCGCGGGCCGGACATGATTGGGCGCAAAGCCGGTCATAGCGTCTGTAACCTTGCGAATGATCGCCAGCATCGGCTCTTTCAACTCGGCCTCGTAGACGGCCTTGCGCTCATTGAACCATTCGCGGTCGTTGTGCTTCTCAAGGCCGCGGAGGAACTTCAGGGCTTCGGGGCGAAGGTGCGCGGGAACTGCATCAGAAATTTTCACTTTGGAAACCATAACAAGAGGAGCTTAACGCGCGGAGGAGCCATAGTGTCCTACGAAAACAGTCTAGGATAATCGCCCGCCAGGTTCGGGTGGTGTTCAACGACTGAATCCTGAAATTGGCCGTGATTGTTTCATGTTCTTTCTCTTTTCGAATTCACAATGGAGCAACTTCATAAAAGCATGAGAGGACCGCCCTAACTCCTGCCCAAGTGCCTCCGCTCGTGCGATACCTGGAGCGGAATTCCTTCCCGCTCTGTTCGCTCTGCCTGTTGCCGTCTGGCGCAGGCTCATCGTACGAGCATCAAGAGTCTGTTGTTTGAAGCTACCCAGCTCTTTCCAAATCCGATCATCCGGCGTCAAGCCTTTGACTTTGTATGCCTCAAGCCATGCTTCCATGTAAACCTGCAGCTCCGCTTTGAAATGTTCAACTTCGACTTCATCGAATTGTGGATCCAATGGGTCCAGAATCAATCCGAAACCGCGAGCAAGTCGATCTTCGCTCAATGCGGAACGGTCCTTTTCCCTCTTTTTCCTCAAAGCATCTAACTCTCCGTTGAATTTATCGCGGACGTAACGCTGCAACCATTTCCATAGTTCGTCGGCCAAACTGTCCATCCTTCACCCCCGGTCCAACTCGGCAAACAGATCGCTCAACACCACGCGGATCGGCGTTTCCGGCACGGAAAGCTCATTGTTTCGAATCGGATGCAGCCCGCTGGCTGTAGCGGTATGGGCCGCGCGGCGCTCGGGGTCGATGATCCAGATGTGCTCGACACCGAAGACGAGATAATCTTCAATACGGTCCTGAAACCGGCTCAAGCGGTCTTCCGGTGAGAGGATTTCGATAACGATCAGCGGCGGATGCGCGATGATCCGCTCTTTGGGGGTACCGGCGCGCAACACGGTAAGATCGGGGACGCGGAAATGGCTGCCGCTTACCTGCATTCTCACATCGGTGACGGCCTGTATGCCCCAGGCTTCCCGATGGTTCATGAATAGTTGGCCCAAAATGATTTGCAGCAGCCCGTGATCGTACTCGCCCACATTCCGCTCCTCGATCCGTCCGTCCACATAGTCGCAGTCGGGGCGATAGCTCGTAGCCAGATACTCACGCACGGAAATCAACTCCGTCGGGGGAGAATCGTGAATGGGTAGAGTCGCCATGCTCTAATTATCGCGCCAAACAGATAGTTCCGCCACCGGAATCCATGCGGACGGCTTCCATTTACCGAATCACCTTCAACGCCGCACGTCAGCTTGCCAGCGCCTCCTCTACTGCCTTAGGACGATGGGCAATTACAGTGAGGTACGCGCGCGCGGCGCGGTCTGGACGACGGCGTCCTTGCTCCCAGTCCTGCAAAGCACGCGCATCCAGCGCATAGCGGCGCGCAAACTCCGCGCGGGTCAGTCCCGTGGCGAGGCGGATCTTGCGGATCTCTAGAGCGATGGAAGGCTTAAAAGTGGTGACGCGGGCCGGCTCCGCCTTGCCTTCAACAATTGCCAACGCCTCTTCCATGGATGCAATCAACTCGGTTCCGATGCTCGTACGTTTCATCGCTTCAACCTCCTGGTCTTTGCTTCTGCCTTCAGCGCTGCTGCAAGGGAAGCCGCCAGCTTTTTCTCTGTCGGCGTCAGACTTGCTTGTTCGTTCTTTCCGTAAAGGAAGAGGGCGAGAAGCGGATTTACTTCATCGAAAAAGTAATAGATGACCCGCACACCGCCCGACTTGCCTCCCCCTTCAGGGCATAGCGGAGCTTGCGCACCCCACCTGTGCCGCGAATCTCATCCCCCGCTTTGTAATACATCGACAGATAGAGAAGCAGGTCTTCGTGCTCCTCCTCTGTCAGGAGCTTCTCCGCTTTGCGAGCGAACACACTCGTCTCAACTACTGTCGGGAGGATTGCGCTCACGTTTCAATAATGCGGCATTGCCGCATTGGGGCCAAGTACGTTGAGAACGATCTCACCTGATTACTTTCAGAGCCCCGCGGAACAGCCCGTCGAAATCGGCCTTTAGCGCAGGCTCTTTTGCCACGGCCTGCTCAATCGCCTTCTCAGCAGCTGGCCGCTGATAGCCGAGGTTCACCAGCGCCGACAGCACGTCTTCCGCAATTGGCCCCTGCACTCCGGCCCGCGCGGGCGCGACGGCAAAATCGTCGAGCTTGTCCTTCAACTCCACCACCAGGCGCTCGGCCAGCTTTTTGCCCACGCCTGGAATCCGCACCAGTTGGGCATGATCCTGCCCGCGGATGGCCTGCACCGTCCGCTCGGTGGATAGCCCGCTGAGCATCTTGATGGCAAGTTTCGGCCCCACGCCGCTCACCGTGATCAGTCGCTCAAACAGCCGCTTCTCCTCGCGATCGAGAAACCCGAACAGCGCAATCTGATCCTGGCTGACTTGGGTGTGAATGTGCAGCGACGCCTCAGCGCCAACTGAGGGCAGCGCCGTAAACGTGGGCACCGAGATGGTAACGTCGTACCCCACGCCGGCGGCCTCAACAATGGCCTGGCCGGGGTGCTTGTAGATGAGCTTTCCGCGCAGGTGAGCGATCATTTGCGTAAGTCCTGGCCGCATCCCGGCACGGCGAACGCCGGGCGCGAGCCTACCCACCATATTACAGAGCGCGTCCTTGCCGGGTCATTCAAAACGTAAGTCGCCGACGCAAGCCAAGACGCCTCGGATTGCCAATAGGAATCCAAAACTACAACCAGCGGAAATCCGGGTGTGGGATAACGACTCACGGCTCGGTCCGTCTATCGCGTATCGAAGCCTGGGACCGCAATAACAATTCGCAGCACCAAGCCGCGACCGGGCCGGAAATGAGGCTGTATGAAACGAGAGCGTGTGCACCGGAAAGCCAACTTGCTCGCGGAAAAGACGGTCGGCGCAAGCGTAAATCCGATCCTTAACGTGCTTGGAGAGCGCTTTGAAGAAAAGCCGATCTGGGCCGGCCTCTACGAAGGCTTCCGCGATGCCATGTTCCCGGCCAAGCTTCCGCCTTTGGAATTGACCTCGACGCCGATCCCCGCGCCCGACCGCATGGCCGTGAGGACCAATCCCTGGGCGATCGGCACCGCAACCGTTGCCAATGGCGGGGTGCTAGCGATTGTTTTTCTGCTGGGATTAACCAGGACGATGAGCGATCCTCGTTCGCATTTTGGCGACAAAATCCATCTCAAAGACTACACGCTTACCGCGCCCTCTTGGACGCCGGCCGCAGGAGGCGGCGGTGGTGGCGGGTCCAACGACCTGACGGATCCCATTACCGGCAGGCCACCGAAGCAGTCGATGATGCTCCTCTTGCCTCCGCAGGTTCCAATGCTCGATAACCCACGGCTCCCCATGGATCCTGCGATCGCTGTCCCGCCGGAGATCAAGCTCCCCGATAACCCATCCCTGCCCAATGTCGGTGTACACAGCTCGCCAAACGTCAGTCTGGTTTCCAACGGCCCGGGCGGGCCAGCCGGCCTTGGTAAAGGCAAGGAAGGAGGCGATGGGCCAGGAGACGGGTACGGCCATGGGCCTGGATTCGAAAAGGGAATTGGCGACTCGATTTATAGAGCAGGGATTGGCGGGGTCACGAATCCAATTCCGATTGTGTCGCCGGAGGCGGAGTTCTCCGATGAGGCGCGCCGCAAGAAGTATCAGGGAGTGTGCATGATTGCGGTCATCGTAGATGCGCGGGGCTATCCGCTGAATCCCCGAGTGATTCGCTCGCTGGGCATGGGGCTGGATGAAAAAGCGCTCGAAGCTGTTCAGAAGTACCGTTTCAAACCGGCAATGAAGGACGGCAAGCCGGTTGCGGCGACGATCAGCGTCGAGGTGAACTTTCGGTTGTATTAGTGGCGCTCCGGTACCAACCCCGTCCCTGCCAGCGCCATTCGCGCCGCCGCTGCGTCCAAACAAAGTGCCCGGCGGCGGAGGCCCATAGCCCGGCCAGCCCCCCGCCGGATACAATAGGGTTCTACGCTTCCGGCAACTGGGCGGTACGCTATTTTTTGTTGAGATTTGGAGCAGGTGCACGTGAGAGGCATTTTATGCCGCGGTCTGCGGCTTGAGTTGGTTGCGGGACTGGGTATCGCGCTGGCGCTGCCTGCGCCTGCAATTTTAGCGGAGAACGTGCGGGGATTAGCCACCGAGACTACTCTGACGGTGGAGACTCACGACCCGGATGGACGTACGCAGGCTACCGTGATTGTGTTCGGTGCGGACGGCCTTGCGGCAACAGGCGCCGTTTCTATCAGCGATGGCGAAAGCCAACTTGCCGGCGCAGCGCTGGACGCCAAAGGCCAGGCCACATTTGAGCTTGCATTACCGGCTGGCGATCACATGCTGAGAGCTGTTTATACCGGCGATCCTACGCACCGGCGCTCCACCTCAGAGGCGGCCACGGCGCAGACGCTGGCAACCACCACCCCCAATTTTGGGATATCCATCGCGCCAGCCACAAAGTCTCTCGTCCCCGGCGAATCGGGATCGTTTATAGCCTCGGTTACGCCGGTGAACAGCAGCGCGCTGACGGCCCCAATGTTTGTTACACTCAGCTGCTCAGGCCTGCCGGACCAGGCATCCTGTAGCTTTACCCCTGAGAACGTTGAGATTCTGCCCAACGCGACGAGCGCGATTACCAGCTCGATGATTATTGTGACCCAGGCAGCCACCGTCGGTACGGCATCGAATCGGCGTGGCGGCTCAGTGGCATGGGCGCTGCTGCTGCCGGGCGCGCTGGGACTGGGAAGTCTTGCGTGGGGAGTGCGCCGCCGCCAATGGCTTAACCGGCTCACGCTACTGGCTCTGGTGGGGCTGGTGACGATGTTGGGCGCAACAGCCTGCAACGCGCGATACAACTATTACAATCACGGGCCGCCGATTCCGCCGGCCACGCCAGCCGGCAACTATACCGTGACGGTGACTGCCCAGTCGAGCAACGGCGTTACCGCCATTACCAACTCCACCACGCTGGCGCTGACGGTGCAGTAAGCCAGGCCGCATGAATCGCCTGCATACCCTACCCGCGGAACTATATGGGCTGGTAGAACGCACGCCGGCGACGGTTCTGCTGGAGTGCGCGGGACGAGGCGCGGCAAAGGGCGAGCCGGAGCGTGACGGGGGGGGCTGGACGAGGTTGTTCACTGCTCCGATTCGCGAGTGCGTGGCCAACGAGTGGGCCGAAATTCCCAGGCTTTTCGCGGAGATTGAAAGCGCCGTGGCTGCGGGATTGTTTGCCGCCGGATTTTTCACTTACGAGTGCGGCGGCTTCTTTGAGCCGAGGACGGCGATACGATGGGGGCGCGCAGGCGACGGGCCGGCCCAGCCGTTGGCCTGGTTCGGGATTTATAACCGCGCCTACCCGTTTGACCATCGAACAGGGACGTTGATCGACGGCGATCCGCCTGGATTGGGCGAGTTTCGCGCCGGCGTGCCGGCCGGTGGCGCTGAGGCGGGGGAAGATTCGCGAGCCGAGGCTGTTCTGGAAGCCGTTCTCGACCTCACGGAGCGGGAATATGCCGAACGCATCGCGGCTGTGCACGAGTGGATCCGCGCAGGCGATGTTTATCAGCTCAACTTCACGCTTCCCTTCCGTGTGCATGCGCCAGCCAGCGCTGCCGCGCTGTATCGGCGTTTGAGCTTGCGCCAGCCGGCGCCTTACGGGGCGTTTGTGCATTGGCAGCCAAACCGCCGCATTCTGTCGTTTTCGCCGGAGTTGTTCTTCCGATTAGAAAGCACGGAGGGGACGCGGCGAATGACCACGCGCCCGATGAAGGGCACTGCGCCCCGCGGACGCACCACGCGCGAAGACCGGGAGCTGGCTGAGTGGCTCCGCAACGACCCGAAGAACCGCAGCGAAAACGTGATGATCGTGGATTTGCTGCGCAACGACCTCGGCCGCTTGTGCAGCTACGGCAGCGTGCGCGCGGAGAACATGTTCGCCACAGAGCGCTACCCTACCCTGTGGCAAATGACTTCGACCGTTAGGGGCGAGCTGAGGGCCGAGGTTGGATTCAGCGAGATATTTCGCGCGCTGTTTCCGTGCGGCTCGATCACCGGCGCGCCCAAGGTGCGGGCCATGGAACTGCTGGCCGGCCTTGAAGAGGAACGCAGAGGCGTGTACACGGGCGCAATTGGGTTTTTCTCACAGGAGCAATCGATCTTCAACGTGGCCATTCGCACGCTGGAGCTAAACGGAGAGTACGGCAAAATGGGTGTGGGCAGCGGCATCGTTATCGATTCCGATGCGGCCGGTGAGTTCGGCGAGTGCCTGCTGAAGGCGGAGTTTTTTACCCGGCCGGCAAATGGAGAATCGGAGCGGTTTTCGCTTGTTGAAACGCTGCTCTGGGATGGGGAATATCGGCTGATCGAGTTGCATCTCGACCGGCTGGAGGATTCGGCGGGTTATTTTGATTATTCTTGTGACCGTGGAGCGATAAAGGGCGCGCTTCTTGGTTTTGCCGATGGATTTGAGGACTACGCCGTGCGGAAGGTTCGGTTGCTGCTCGACTGGAGCGGGGCGGTGCAGATTGCTGCCGAAGTGCTGCCGGAGAGACGTGAACCGGCGCGGGTGCGCATTTCGTCGTTGCGTACCGATCCGCGGGACCGGATGCTGTTTCACAAGACGACTCATCGGCGGCTTTACTCTGAGGCTTACGAAGCTGCAACCCGAGCCGGCTTGGACGATGTGCTGTTCCTGAACCTTCGCCGCGAAGTGACCGAAGGGGCCATTCACAATTTGTTTGCTGTGAAGGATGGCAAGTGGGCTACACCGCCTGTGGAATGCGGACTGCTGGCCGGCGTTATGCGACGCCATGTGATGGAGACACAGGCTGATGTCGAGGAAAGGGTGCTCTCGATTGAAGATTTGCGTGAAGCGGATGCCGTCTATTTGTCGAATGCGGTTCGCGGGGTGCGATTGGCTGAGATTGAATGGGAAGACAGTTGAGCGGGTTGTGCCAGGTCTGTTGCGGGCCACGTTGGCGTGATAGAAAGTATGCTGAGCGGAAGTGCGATGAGGATGACGGCTAAACTCGATTTTTCAACAGGGCTCGTACTCGGCGCTGTGATTGTAAGTAGCATGGCTGCGTCGGGACAAACGGCAGAACAGGCGTGGATACGCCACGGCCATGCCCACTTCCCTCTCCCTGTTCCCATGCATGTGTGGGCGCTGGGGCAAGAGCAGCTTGAGAAGACGGCCGCCAACGAACTCGTCCAGGGCATCGAAGGAGTTTTCTCCTCATCGCCTTCGACCTTTAAGGCCAGTTCAGAGGACGCAATCGTCCTGGGCACGGTACAGCAAGTGCGGTCAGCTTATCCACTGCTGGACATTCCAACCACACTCCCGCCGGAAGCCTTCTGGATCGCCGACTCGATTGCGAATGGAAAGCGGCTTGTGGTGGTTGCCGGTGGCAGCGAGCGTGGCGTCCTGTACGGCGCGTTCGCATTGTTTCGCGAACTCGCAATGTCCGGCTGGAAGCCCGGGACCTCAATCAGCGAACATCCCGCCATGGCAATTCGCTGGGTGGATGAGTGGGACAATCCGGACGGCTCGATTGAGCGCGGCTACGCGGGACGCAGCATCTTCTTCGACGGTGGGAACGTGCGCCAGGACCTGAAGCCGGTGGCGGAATATGCTCGCCTGCTTGCTTCGGTGGGCATCAACGGCTGCAACGTGAACAACGTGAATGCCGCACCGCAACTGCTCGACTCAGACCACATAAAGCAACTGGCCCGCATCGCCGACGCTATGCGTCCCTGGGGCGTGCGGCTGGCCATGAGCGTGGCGATTGCAAGTCCGCAGACCATTGGCGGGCTTGCGACCTATGACCCGCTGGACTCAGCGGTCAAGGCCTGGTGGGCCGCAAAGGTGAATGAGATTTACTCGCTGATTCCCGACTTTGCAGGGTTTACGGTGAAGGCCGACTCCGAGGGCCAGCCTGGCCCGGCAAGTTATGGACGCACACCTGCGGATGCCGCCAACCTGCTTGCAGCCGCGTTGAAGCCGCACGGCGGCGTCGTGCTGTATCGCGCGTTTGTTTACAACCACCACGCCGACTGGCGCGACCCCAAAGCCGACCGCGCCCGCGCCGCTTACGACATCTTTCAGCCACTCGACGGCAAGTTTGCCGAGAACGTGATCGTCCAAACCAAGGAAGGCCCGATCGACTTCCAGGCGCGGGAACCGGTTTCGCCGCTATTTGCTGGCCTGAAACAAACCAGCCAGGCAATGGAGGTTCAGATCACGCAGGAGTACACCGGGCAGCAGCGCCACCTGGTTTACCTTGCGCCGATGTGGAAGGAAGTGCTGGACTTCGACCTGCGCGGAGACAACAGGCCTACGCCGGTAAAGGAGATTCTTGAAGGCAAAGCGTTCCAGCAGCCGCTGGGTGGAATGGTGGGAGTGGCCGGCGTGGGGCAAGACGCCTGGCTTGGATCGCCACTTGCATTGGCCAATCTGTATGCATTCGGCCGCCTGGCGTGGAACCCCGACCTGATCCCGGAGCAAATTGCCGACGAGTGGATACGGCAATCCATAAGCAACGACCCGCAGGTAGTTAGCACAGTGGAAAAGATGCTGACGCAGTCTTGGCCGGCTTATGAGGGCTACACCGGTCCGCTGGGAATGCAGACCCTTACCGACATCACCGGCAGCCACTACGGGCCCAACATCGAATCGAGCGAAAACAATGGATGGGGACAGTGGCATCGCGCCGATCATGATGGCGTGGGCATGGACCGAACCGTGGCCACTGGAACCGGCTATACGGGCCAGTACCCGGCGGATGTTGCCAAGCTCTACGAGTCGCTGCTCACCTGCCCCGATGAGCTGCTGCTCTTCTTTCATCACGTGCCGTACAACTTCCATCTTCAATCGGGCAAGACGGTCATTCAGCAAATCTACGACAGCCACTACGACGGCGCCGCGCAGGCCGCCGACCTGGTGGAGGAATGGAAGACCCTGAAAAGCCGGATTGACCCCGCACTCTACAATGACGTGCTGGCCCGGCTTGAGTACCAGGCTGGACATGCGATTGTGTGGCGCGACGCCATTGTGCAGTATTTCTTCAAGCTGACTGGCATTGCCGACGATGGGGGGCGGGCAGGCCACTATCCTGGGCGCATGGAAGCGGAAGACGCGCGTCTATCGGGCTACAAGGTAATCGAAGTAACTCCGTGGGAAGACGCTTCCGGGGGCAAGGCGGTGATTTGCGGCGATCTTACACCCATTTCCAATCGCTCGGAAGGGTCCAATGCGGCAGCAGGGACAACTTCCGCAGCCGCGCCGACCCCACACGCCGCCTGCTCCGCCGAGTGGACCTACACTGGCGCATCGGGCCGCTTCAACCTCGCCGCGCAGTACTTCGATTTGCAAGGCGGCACAGCGCATTTCTCGCTCTACGTGAACGGCCTTGCCGCCGCGTCATGGGCCGCAGACGCTATGCTGCCATCGAGACGGCCAAACGGGGACAACTCCACCCGCAAAACACTTCTGAACGTAGAGCTGAACCCCGGCGACGTTATTCGCATCGACGGAGCGCCGGATGGAGCAGACCCCGCGGCGCTGGACTACATCGAATTGTTGCCGGTCGCTCACGCACCATAGAATTGGGCGACCTTTCGCAATCGTGCGACAACTTCATCGCACCACAATAGGCGACCACAACAACTCCGCGTTTTTCGGTTTTCTGATGGGGCACAGAGTTCTACAATTCCCTGAGATCCCCTTCTTGCCTATTGTGACAGTCTGACCGAACAGCCGGAGCCACCGCATGCCAACCAATTTTCGTCTATTTGGATCGGCGCATATCGCCATCCTTTGTGCGGTTCCTGTTCTTGTGGCCATGCTCGCGGCGGTGCAGCGAAGGCTCTCGCCGGGGTTCAAAGGCGTGCGAATCGGCTTGGCGATTGTGCTGCTGGCGGATTCAGCGCTGTATTACGGGTTCCTGGCCGCGCACGGCCAGCTTACCTTTCCCGAGCGTGTTCCCCTGGAGCTTTGCGATGCATCGCGGTTTCTTATCATCGTGGCGCTGTTCACTCTCAATCGGGCGGTATTCGATCTGGCTTACTATGGCGCATTGGCCGGAGCCACAATGGCGCTGCTCACGCCGAACCTGCTGGAACGCTTTCCTTCCTTTTCGACGGTCCAGTTCTTTGTTGACCACGGCCTGATTGTGGCTGCCGTTCTCTATCTTGCATGGTCAAGACAAGCGAGACCCCGACCGGGGTCTGCCGTGAGGGCAATGCTATTCCTGAACATCTATGCCGCAATTGTGGGGACATTCGACTTCATCTTCAAGACAGACTATATGTACCTGCGCGCCAAGCCTCAGAACGCGTCTCTTCTCGACGTTCTTGGACCATGGCCCTGGTATATCGCAGCTGCGGAATGCGTTGCGCTCGGCATATTCCTTTTGCTGTATCTTCCGTTCTGGCAACGCCGTGGGACGACGGCTTCTTGAAGAGCACAGGGCCGGCGCTGAAGAATGACGCCCGGTCTTTCCGGGTCTCTATTCCCTGATCCTCGTTTTCTCAACCTCAACCAGCGTTGAATAAAACGTCGCTCCGGCGCCGATATCGGTTAGCCGCTCGCTGGTCAGGGCGTTCACGTTTGCACCTCCTGCGCTCAGCTTCGCCCAGTCCAGCTTGCCGGCCACCACGCCTGCGGGCAGGCTCGCGTTCATCAGCGCACTCAGCGTGAGAGATCCGCGGTCGTTCCAGATTCGCACCGCGTCGCCGTCCGCAATTCCGCGCGCTTCGGCGTCCCTTGGATGTATCTCCAGCCTCTGACTCGTGCGGGCTTCCATCTTCCGGTGGCCATCGAGGTTGGCAAACGTGGTGTTCATGTAGTTATCGGCCTTGCGGCTTAGAAACTCGAGAGGAAATCGCTTGGCGGCTGCACCCCAACGGGATTCGGTTGGCGGAATAAATCCCGGCAGTGGATCAAGCCCCTGCGCCGCCAGCGTTTCAGAATAGAACTCGACCTTGCCCGACGGCGTGGGAACCAGCCCGGAGGTGAACGGCTGGAATGGCCGCGTTTCCGCATCGCGATGAAAGCTTAGTGGAATGTGCCCTTGTTGTTCAAGGTCTTCAAAGGTTATGTGCTCCATGCCCGCGATCGACGAGCGGCCATCGTCCCCAATCGCCAGAGCCTGGCGGATCATCTGCTCCGGCGTATCGTTGAAGCACTCCTCTTGAAAACCCATGCGGTGGGCCATTTGGCCGAAGAGCCACACGTTCGAGCGCGCTTCGCCGGGTGGCTCGATGGCTTGTCTGGAGAGTTGCACAAAGTAGTGGCCATAGGCGCCCTGAATATCGTTGTGTTCGAGAAACGTAGTGGCGGGGAGAATGTAGTCGGCATAATCCGTGGTGTCGGTAAAGAACTGCTCGTGCACCACGGTGAACAGGTCTGGCCTCTCCATTCCGCGGCGGACGGCGTTGTGGTTTGGAGCCACCGCGCCGGGATTCGAGTTATAGACGAAGAGCGCCTTCACAGGCGGACCGTCTTCCGCGTCCGGGCGCTGACCAAGCTCGGTGAGGGCCTGACCCAGCGCCGACATGTTCACGGCGCGCGCCAACCGGCCGAGCGGCGAAGCCAGCGCCAGGTCAGGACGGCGTAACGCATCCTCGTCGAACTCGAACGCGCCGGATGTGGAGAGTACGGCGCCGCCGCCACGATATTTCCAAGCCCCCGTCAAAGCTGGAAGCATGGCTATGGCCCTTACTGCCGTTCCGCCGTTCTGGGACCGCTGCACGCCGTAATTCATGCGCAGCGCCGCGGGCTTTGTGGTTGCGTACTCGCGAGCCAGTTGCTCAACCTCGGCAGCGGTCATGCCGGTCCACGCCGACACACGTTCCGGCGTATATTCGCGCACCCGTTCGGCAAGCTGCGCAAACCCGTGCGTCATTTCGTCGATGTAGGCACGGTCTTCGAGCCCCTCGTTGAGGATCACCTGCATCATTCCCAGCGCCAGCGCGCCATCTGTGCCGGGGCGGATAGCGATGTGCCAGTCGGCCAGAGCGGCCGTACGTGTGCGGTAGGGATCGATGACGATGAGACGCGCACCGTTGCGCCGCGCCTGCTCGACAAATGGCCACAGGTGTACGTTGTTGCCGTGGATGTTTGCGCCCCACGCCAGCACCAGCTTCGCCATGCGGAAGTTCTCTGTCGGGGTGCCGAGCTTTTTGCCGTATACAAGGTTCCACGCTACGCCGCCCGCTTCAGAACAAATGGTGCGATCCAACTGGCTGGCGCCAAGGCGGTGAAAAAACCGGCGGTCCATTGAGCCATAGCCGAGCTTACCGATGGTGCCCGCGTAACTGTAAGGCAGGATCGACTCTGGACCGAAACGCTCCGCAGTCTCCTTTAGTCGCTCTGCAAGCACGGTCAGCGCTTCGTCCCACGAAATGCGCTCGAAGGCCTCGTGTTCGCGTCCTCTTTGGAGCGGCCCTTTGGCGACTCCCGCCTTGCGCCGCAGCGGGTAGAGAATTCTCTCCGGTGCATAGACGCGATCGAGGTACTTGGCCACCTTGCCGCACAGAAAGCCCTGCGTAACCGGATTCGCGGGGTCGCCTGCTACCTTGACGGCACGTCCTTCCGCATTCACTGTTACCAGCACGCCGCAGGAGTCGGGGCAATCGTGCGAGCATACGGTGTGAACGATGCGAAATGGGGAAGACGCCGGGGCCGCGGACATGCTGCCATTGTAAGCTGTATGCGGAGGAATTCAGATGCGAAGCTTCCTGGTGATTCTTGTATTGGCATGTGGCGGATGGGCGGCGCAAGGGCAAACCGGCGACGAGGCGGCGATTCGAGCGGCGATCGCAGCGCAGGCCGCAGCGTGGAACAATGCCGATATTCCAACCTTCATGCAGACCTATGAGGATTCGCCGGAGACCACCTTCATTGGCTCGCATGTGCGCAAGGGCTATGGGCCGATTCTCGATAGCTACAAAAAGAACTACACAACGCAGGAACAGATGGGAACGCTGACTTTCAATGACTTGGAAGTGAGGCTGCTGCCCGGCTCGTGCGGCAAGGCGGAGTATGCGGTGGTCACGGGAGCGTTTCACCTGGAGCGGACTGCGAAGGGCGCGGCGACGAAGGACGACGGCATATTTTCATTGGTGTGGCGGAAGGGTCAGCATGGCTGGAAGATTGTGCTCGACCACACGAGTTGAATGCTCCTGTACACTGGACGGGTTATGAACTGCCTGTTTTGCAAGATCATTGACGGAAGCATTTCCTCGAAAGCCGTCTACCAGGACGAGCAATGTTATGCGTTTGCGGACATTCACCCGCAGGCTCCGGTGCATGTGTTGATTGTGCCGCGGGAACATATCATCTCGCTCGCCGATGTCAATGACGCAGACAAGCCGCTGCTCGGTCACCTTGTTTCCGTGGCGGCGGAGATCGCGTGCGCCAACCGCCTCGGCAAAGGCTATCGCGTTGTAGTCAACACCGGCGCGGATGGCGGGCAGACTGTGGATCATCTCCACTTGCATTTGCTGGGCGGACGGCAGTTGACGTGGCCACCAGGATGAGCTGTGAGCACGGAAATAATCCTAAAAACCGCAGTTGGCTAAGAAAAGCTGACCTGTATCGAGGAGTTTTCGGGGTCGGCTGGGGATGATTCTGGCTACGATGTAGTCCAGCAGAGTCTTCCACCGGTCTGTCGTCGGCGACTGCTCCGCGACCTTCCTTACATGGCTGAGTGCCGCGCGGATGTTGGCGATCAACAGCATTAGCGCGTTCTTGGCGGCGTGCATGGGCGTTAGGTGCAGGGTTGTCTGCCCAGCGTGCTGGGTGGCTCGGCCCACTCCCGCCAACAGCAGTGCCCGGCTGGTGATGGCTTCCATACGCGCCTCCGGCCTGGCGGCGCGGCAGTACCAGCTCCACCAGTTGTAAATCAGCGCCACGGCGCGGGCGCTCGACTGGCAGCGTTCGATGTCCTGGGTGGTGAAGCCGCCCCAGCCCCACTGGTTTTTCAACTCGTCGAAGCCGTTTTCCGCATCGGCCCGGTCGCGGTATAACTGTGCCATGGCCTCCAACGGGTAGCCGCTGCTGGTCACCAGCACTGCGTACTCCCACACTTCCACATCCTGGTCGGGCAGCAGCAACTCCAACTGACCTTCGATAGCCTTGCGTGTCAGTGCGACATCGGACTTAGACGCCCGGCGCAGGATCACCACACGCCGCGACTTATCCCACCCAGCCAGCTTCAAGGTATCTTCCACCGCGCTCCAGCCTTGGTCGCTGGGGCCGGGTGTCGTCCAATCTTTACGGGCAAACTGACGCATCAATAACTTCTTCACGCCCGCAGTCTGACGCAGCTTGAACAAGTAAGGCTGGCCGCGCGTCTCCAGTTCGGCGATAAATGGCTCGTTACCGAATCCGCAGTCGCCACGCACCAGGGCGGGGAGTTGCCGCGGGCTCAAGCTATCCAGAATGTCGTTCAGCCCAGGACGCGCATGAGCCGCCGCGTGCTGCTTGCCGGGGCAAACCACCACATCCAGAACCAGGCGCAGGCCGCCCACATAGTAAGTATGCAAAGCGTGACTGGGACGGCCCGGCTTGTGCGGGTTGTAACTTACTTCGGCTCCGCTCTGCTGGCCGAACAGTGTCTTGACGGTAGTGTCGATGTCCAGTATCCAGGGCGTATCGAGAGCGGCTCGCGCACTGGACAGAAGCTGCGGCCGCAACCAGTCCCGACTCGCCGACGCACTCATCCGGGCCAGCGCCCGGCGCAGCGCGTCCTCGCTGACGATCTTGCTCATGCCCAGGATCTGCGGACTTACCCCGTCGCCGCGCAGTGCGGTGATGTGGGAGTAGCGCTGGTGGCCCGCCAGGATGGAGAGCAACCAGGTGCCTAGTACGTCCCGCTTATGCTGCTCTCCGCCGCTGCTGGCGGCGTAGAGCAGCGGACAACTGTCGATCCATGACTCATAGATCCCTGTTGTAGAGAGAAATTCCGCGAAAAATGCCAGTTGCGCGTTGGGCGTGGCGCGAGCTTCACTGTCCCAGCGGATGTGAAGCCGGCCTCCCGGCGTCTCTACAGAAAACGACTCCAACTCCGTCCCAAGTACGGAAATCTCCGACCCCGACGAATCACCCATCCGGTGAAACCCCCATCACGATAAAAACCGCTACCAGTCTATCGTTAGAGGCGCTTTCAACAAGTCAACTGCCGGATAGAGGGTGAAATAGATTGCGGCCATGCTGTTGAAAGCTGTTGCTCTGAATTGTTCCAGAGTGATCTGACCGCTACGATTTCGACTACAGAAGACTCCTGATGGCAGACAAGTTCCTGGTTATAGGGAATTGTTTGTTGTGGGCATCTCTCCGGATGCCGCATTTTCCGGTGCCTGCCGCTTGCCTCTTTTCTTTTCATACATGGCCGCATCGGCCGTGTTCAGCAGGCAATCCTTGGTGTTCCCGTCCTCAGGAAACAGTGAGAATCCGACGCTCGCCGCTCCCCGCAACGAGATCTCCTCGATCGTAAACGGCGCATCGAAGCAGTGTTCGAGCCGCAGCGCGATCTCTTCGACTGCGGCACGATTGCGCACCACCGTGACCAGGGCGGCAAATTCATCTCCGCCTAGCCGCGCCAGCGTATCGAACGAACGGAGTTGCCCTTTCATGCGCAGCGCGACCTCCTGGAGATAGAGATCTCCGACGCGATGCCCATAAAGGTCGTTGACCTGCTTGAACTCGTCCAGATCGATATAGATTAATCCAAAGATTGTGGCGTTCGTGCTTGCCTTTTCGATCTGAGCGTCCAGCAGCTTTTCCAGCGAGAAGCGATTGCCGATATCGGTTAGCATATCGAATTCCGATTGGTGTAGCAGGTCGGAATAGAGCCGGCGAGCCTCAATGGCCAGCGTCGCCAGTTCCACCCCCATGGAGAACGTTTCAACCTCATTTTCTTTGGGTGCAGATCCCAGCCGGGACGCAGCAAAAAAAGCGCCCAGCGGGGGACCGGAGTGGGCGAGTATCTCTTGATGCGCGACTCGCAGTTTAGTCAGATCGGATGGCACTGTCCCCAGACGCGCGCCGTCGGCGACCTGACACCAGCAGGGTGCGCCACCGAACTTGAAGCTGACCAGTTCGGCGATCTGCTCGAGGATCTCCGCCAAAGGGCGGGAGCCGTTGATGTCTTCGAGGATGCGGCTGCGCCGTTGTTCGACGGCGGCCAGAGATGCGGATTGTCTCCGCATTCTGCGTTCGATGATCCAGGCCCTGGCGCCGACGGCTATAAGCACGACAATCAACAAACCTACCGCGATAGTCAGGTTGCGCACATTGCGCCACGTAGGCCGGGCCACCATTGCGATATCTTCAGGCGACCGCATCAGAATATCGTAGGGCACATCCCGGCCGAAGGGGTTGGAGTTCTGCAGAACGCAGATGCCGGTCACTTTAACCTGCGCGCCCGTCGGAATATCTTTCAAAGGCGGCGGTTGGCTGTTTTCCAACTGAGAACGGCGGAGGATGGCGGAGAATATTTGGCCATCCGAAACCAGGACGTACTGATCCTGCGCGTTCTCGTGAACCTCCGACACCACCTGCCCCTCCACGGAAACGAGGTCGAAGACGTTCCTGCTGGCAGTCAACTGGCGGCGCGTGACCGGCAGGGGCGACACGGGACGATAGGCCCCCTTTTCCTGTACTTCGCCCCCCACGAGGGTTAGAAACCCGAAATGTGCATCGGGAAAGCCCGTGACATCGGCTTCATAGCCCACTTGCAGCGGCTCCTCCATGGTGGTCATGATCCAGAGACTCTTGTGTCCGTTCTGGAGCACAATGGCGGATCCTGCCTGATAGTAGGTGATGGTCCCATGTACCCGGACCCTGCCGCTGGAGTTCTTCACATGATAGGTATTCAGCACCTGGTCCATCTCGGTCAGGGGAAGTGTCCAGGGATCCCTCTCCGGCCGCTTAATCACCTTGATGTCATCGAGCGAGCGAACTGCAAGCCCTACTCCGATCTGTTGCATCTTGCCGTCGAACCGCGCCGTGGCGACCCCAACCACCTCAACCTCGGAGTCCAGCAGTGGATTCAGGAACTTCCGGTCGCCGCTCTTCACATAGACCTCGATGAGCCCGCCGTCCGAAAGCAATCGCATGTTGGTCGTCAGTTGGCCTGCACTCATGACCGGGTCGGCGCTCTGCACTTTGGCGCGGACTGTGACCAGCATGCAGTCCCGCTCCGAACGGATCAATTGATCGTAGGTGGCCGGGACAGGCGTGATGGGCGAGCCGGGCCCCAGCACTGTGACCGAGTCGGCGACAACAATGGGGCGGAAGGTGTCATGCGCCTTTCCGCGGATGAGAACCCGATCCCCCGGATTCATCTTGAAATCTGTCTTTGCGAAGACATAAATCGCGGCGTCACCGTCCTGTACAAAAAGGGTAGTTTCGTTGGCCCTGCGATAGGTGACCGTAGCTTCGAAAGCCACGTCAGGAGACTTGGCCGCTTCGGCATGGCTGAGAGAATGGATTGCTTTCAGCGTGGTCAAAGGGGCGGGAGGCGCAGCCCAGGCGATCGATGCACACGCAATGACGAACGCGCCGATAAGTTTCTTCATCGAGCAGATTCCAGTGGTGCAAGCCTCGTATTATCTGGCCCAAAACAGTCTACCGGCAAACTGGCCAACGGAATCAGTTCCTTTTAGATCATTGCAGGCTCAGTTCCTGCGACGGAAGTTTGTTTAATGCGTCCGCTCTTCAGAGGGACGCCTGTTGGGGACATGGGCCAGCGTGTTGGCCGGGATAAAAATTCTCAACCAGCATGGAATGAGCAAGCCATGGAAACGATTGAGGGGACGGTGGATGGAGATCAACCGTGATTGTTTTCGCGGGACGCCTTCCAGATAAACAGGCCCGAATGGCCGCTCCTTTGACCGGCGCCTCCGCGCCCTGTTGCCGCTCGCTCTCTTCCGGGTCACGGCAACTTTCAATACACAAAAAGTTGCCACCTTGACTTTCGGGATGTATAAATCATCGCGTGGCGGTTTGTCGAGGTGCGTGCCTCCGTCATGCCAGAATCACTGCTGTGATCCCATATCCGAGGAGCGCAAATCCCTATGGTCCGCATAATTCTCTCTGCCGCTGGCCTTTTCGCAGCATTGTCGGCCCTGTTGTTTCCCCAGGAGCCGCCGGCCTCGTGGGTGGACAAGGACACCGGCCATCGTGTGATTCGCCTGACCGATGAGCCTGGTTCATCCGGCCTCTACTTCAATGTGAACGCATTCACACCGGACGGCAGGCAGATGATTTACAGCGCACCGGAAGGAATCCGCTCCCTGGATCTTGTCAGCTTCAAAACCCGGCTCATTGTGCCCAACCCGCCTCCTCCACCGCCCAATGCCGTCCCCGGTCCGCCTTCCTCCTATCGATTCGGCATGCGCGTCATCGTCGTGGGCAGAAAGACGAACTCCGTGTTTTTCTCGCGGACGGACCCGTCCACAAATTTATCCTCGGTCTACAAGGCCGACGTCAATTCCGGTGAAATCACAAAGCTCGTCACGCTGCCTCCCCGCGCGAGTGTTGCCACCATCAATGCGGACGAAACCATTGGCGTTGGAACGTATGAAGAAAACGCAACGCCGGCCAGCCGGGAGTACGGAACCAATCGCACCCCGCCCACTACTACCCCATCGCCCGCAACCAGGGCGACGCCGCAGGCGGGAACCCTGCTTCAACCGGAAGGCAAGGGAGAGATGATGGAGCGGCGCCTGGCCGCCCGCATTCCCGTGGTCCTATTTACCGTCGATCTCACCACCGGCAAAGTGACGCCTTTGCTGCACTCTACCGACTGGATTGGGCACATGCTCTTTTCGCCCGCCGATCCGGCGCTGTTGATGTATTGCCACGAAGGTCCATGGCAGAAAGTGGATCGCATCTGGATGATTCACACAGATGGAACGCACAACGAACTCATCCATAAACGGACGATGGAGATGGAGATTGCGGGACACGAGTTCTGGGGCCTGGATGGTAAGACCATCTGGTACGACTGGCAATACCCCAAGGGAGAAGACTTCTTTCTTGCCGGCTATAACCTCGTAACACACAAGCGGGTCGCCTACCACCTGCAGCGCAACGAGTGGTCAATTCACTTCAACCTCACCCAGGGGGAGACCTTGTTCGCGGGCGATGGCGGAGATCCCGGGCAGGTGGCCAAGGCGCCCGATGGCGAATGGATCGAGCTGTTCCGGCCGCAAATGCTTAACGTCTCCGCAGGAGCCCTCGATGAACCTGAATTCTGGCAGCCGGGAATCCTCCACTCCGAACACCTGGTCAACATGGCTGCGCACAATTATCGGCTTGAGCCGAATGTTCACTTCTCTCCAGACAAGAAGCTGGTAATCTTCACCAGCAACATCTTCGGTCCCAGTTATGTTTTCGGGGTCGAGGTGGCCAAGGCGGATAATCCCCCTGCCTCGGATATCCACTCCACGCCCGAACTGGCGCGTCAGTTCAATCCATCGGGGCCGGCGCCCCTTCACCAGTAGCCGCGTGACTGCCGATTGGGAAGCTTGCAGCGCACGATAGAATCCGACAAGAATTTCAATCTGCATGGATGCCGGACAGACGCGTTTCGCGCTCCCGGCATTCGCAAGGAAAACACGATGAAACTTCGCTTGCGCCGATCCGAATTAGCCGGCCGCTGTTTTGCAATCAGCCGGTCCGCAATGCTGGCGCTCTTGCTTGTCGGCTCGGCTACGCTGCCTGCACAGGACTCCATCGCCGCCCTTCGCCACCAATTTCAAGATCCGCCTGCGGATGCGCGGCCCATGATGCGCTGGTGGTGGTTCGGTCCTGCGGTCGTCAAGCCCGAACTAAAAAAAGAACTGGAGACCATGCAGGACGCGGGCATCGGCGGAGTCGAGATTCAACCCGTCTATCCGCTGATGCTGGATAACGACGCCGCCGGCATCCGCAATCTTCAGTACCTGTCGCCGGAATTCCTCGATGATATAAGCTTCGCCAACACCACCGCCCGCTCGCTCGGCCTGCGCGTCGACATCACCCTCGGAAGCGGCTGGCCCTATGGCGGCCCGAAAACGACCCTGGCTCTGGCCGCGGGCCGCCTCAAAGTTGTCGCCATCCCCGTCACTGGCGCCAAGGTCGAAAAACCGCCGCTCGCGGAAGGAGACAACTTCATCGCCGCATTTGCTGTTGCCGGCACTGAGAAGTCGTTCGATCCCGCCTCTGCGAAACTCCTCGATCTAGCCAGCGATTCCATTTCTATCAGCGAGAGTGCCGGTACGGCCCTCTTCTTCATCTCCAGCCACACGCGCCAAATGGTGAAACGGCCGGCCGCGGGAGCTGAGGGCTTCGTCCTCGACCACTTCTCCCGTGCCGCCATCGACGAGCATCTGGCCAACGTGGCGACCCCGCTGTTGAATGCGTTCGGCGACCATCCACCCTATTCCGTGTTCTCCGATTCGCTTGAAGTCTATGAATCCGACTGGACGGCGAACCTTCCCGCCGAGTTTCTAAAGCGGCGTGGCTACGATCTCATCCCTCACCTGCCCGAGTTGCTGGCTGGGGGAACGCCGCAAGCCGATACAGTCCGTCACGACCGGGGCCAGACGCTCTCCGATCTGATTCGCGAGAACTACCTCGCGCCCCTCACTCGCTTTGCGGAGGCTCACCATACTCGCTTCCGTTCGCAGACCTATGGCCAGCCCGCAGTCACCCTCGCCGATGAAGCCGTTCCCAACCTCCCGGAGGGTGAAGGGCCGCAGTGGCGCACGTTTTCATATACCCGATGGGCTAGTTCAGCCAGCCACCTCTACGGTCGCAATATCACATCCGCTGAAACCTGGACATGGCTTCATTCCCCCGCCTTCCGCGCCACCCCGCTGGACATGAAAGCAGAAGCCGACCGCATGTTCCTTCTTGGCGTCAACCAGTTTGTTGGCCATGGCTATCCGTACTCCCCTCCCGCCGCGGGCGAGCCGGGATGGTCGCTTTACGCGGCCGCGGTTTTCAACTCCCACAACCCGTGGTTTCCGGTCATGCCCGACGTTACAAAATACCTCCAGCGCATGAGCTGGCTGCTTCGCCAGGGCACTCCGGCAAACGACATCGCCATCCTCCTTCCCGAAGACGATGCGCAGGCGGCATTCACTCCCGGCCACGATTCAGTCACGGACGAGATGCGGAAACGCATCACGCCCGCCATGATGGCGGCGATTCTCGATGTCGGCTACAACATCGACTACATCGACGCCGCCACCATAGATAAGCTGGGCGCCATACCCTACCCTGTGCTGGTCATTCCTCCCACCGTCAGAATTCCCTTGCAGACCTACAAGAAGATCGAGAGCTTTGCCGCATCCGCAGGCAAAGTCATCGCAATGGATAGTCTTCCATCGCTGGCCCCCGGTCTGATGGAACAGAACGATTCGGCTGAAATTGCCGCTGTTTCCGATCGGCTCTTCAAAGCAGCCGGCCACCGCGGCATGTTCATCGCCTCCACTACTGAGCTTGCGAATGTGCTCCGCTCCGCTCTTCCGCCAGACGTGCAGGCGGCGGGCCAAACAGAAGGCCTTGGCTTCCTGCATCGCAAACTACCCGGCCTCGAGGTGTACTTCGTGGCCAACACCGCGAATCGTCCCATCGACGGAACCATTCAGTTCCGGTCCACGCGGGCATTCGTCGATGCCTGGGATCCGGACAGCGGCAAGCTGCTCCAGGCCACGGAGGCAGGGCGGATTTCGTTGCTGCTTGCGCCTTATGAATCGCGTGTTTTTGTCTTGCACGATACAAACGAAAACAAATCGGCCTCGTCGTCGGAGTTCTTACCGGCTGCGCCGCGGGTGGTGGATGAACCACTGGCGGATCTGACCAGCGGCTGGACAATTCGCTTCGGCCCGAGCGCCTCGCCCGCGGCTCTCCCCGCTCTGACCTCGTGGACCGATCTGCCCGGCAGGCAGTTCTATTCCGGTGAAGCGATCTATTCGCGGAGCTTCAAGGTCGACGCCAGTCAAATCTCTTCGAAGGATTCCACTCTCTTCCTCGACTTCGGCGTCGGAACTCCCTTCGAGGACAAACGACGTCCCAACGCCAGTGGCATGCTCGCCCTTCTTGATCCACCTGTTCGCGAAGCCGCCACGGTCTTCATCAACGGGAAAAGAGCAGGCTCTCTCTGGCACCCACCTTATCGCATCGCCGTATCGCAGTTCATTCACCCGGGCCAGAACCAGATCGAAGTGCACGTTTATAACACGGCCATCAACCTGCTCGCCGGTCAGCCGCCGCGCGATTACACAGAGCTGCGCGCAAAGTACGGCCGCCGCTTCGATCCGCAGGATATGGATCACCTGCAACCCATTCCCTCCGGCCTCTTCGGGCCCATCCAACTTGAAGTTCAGAGGAAAAAATGACGACATTCGCCCGCGCCATTGCCGCCTTCGGTCTGTTTGGCTTCATTCTCGCTACGCCCGCCTTGGCCGCGTCTCAGACCTTCATAGCCAACGACTACGGCGCTAAAGGCGACGGCGTTACCCTGAACACGGCCTCGCTGCAGAAAACCATCGATGCGGCTGCCGCTGTGGGCGGCACCGTCACCGTGAATCCCGGCAAGTACCTCACCGGGTCTCTCTTTCTGAAATCGGGCGTTACTCTCAACGTGCCGCAATACGCCACGCTGGTAGGCTCTGAGAAGCTCGAGGATTACCCCATGCTGCCCACGCGCATCTCGGGAATCGAGATGACTTGGCCGGCGGCGCTCATCAATGTCTGCGACCAGCAGCATGTCACCATCACGGGAAAGGGCACGATCGACGGAGACGGGCCAATCTGGTGGAAGTCGTATTGGGACCTTCGCGCCTCGTATGAACCCCGCGGTTTGCGTTGGGCATCCGACTACGATGCACGGCGGCCGCGGCTCATCCTGTTGCAGAATTCCTCCGACATCCAGCTTGGCGGCGGCATCCTGCTCACGCGATCGGGGTTTTGGACCGTGCAGATTCTCTACTCCCACGACGTGCATGTGGACGGGGTTATCATCCGCAACAACGAGGGCGGCAAGGGGCCGAGCACCGACGGCATTGATATTGATTCGTCCCGCAAAATCCTCGTGGAACACGCCGACATCGACGCCAACGACGACGCGCTTGTCCTCAAGGCCGGTCGCGATTCAGATGGCCTGCGCGTCAACCGTCCTACCGAGGACGTTGTCATACGTGACTGCATTGTGCGCCACGGCGCCGCGGCCATCACCATCGGCAGCGAGACCTCGGGCGGGTTTCGCAACATTGAGGCTTACAATATCACCGCCCTTAGCGGCGTTCCCTCCGGAATTTTGTTCAAGTCCGCGAGTGTGCGCGGCGGATTTGCAAAAGACATCCGCATCCACGACCTCAATCTCGAGGGAGTCGCCATTCCTATTCACATCACCATGAACTGGAACCCGAGCTTCAGCTACGCCGTGCTGCCCGATGGGATGAAGGATATTCCGTCCTACTGGATTACCCTCAGTACGAAAGTGCCGCCGGAAAAGGGACTGCCGCACTTCAGCGACGTGCACATCTGGAACATCAAAGCCACAGGCGCCAAAAGCGCATTCAATGTGGCCGCCTATCCCGACGCCACGCTCGACGACTTCCACCTTGATCATCTTGATATCGAAGCAGCAACGGCCGGAACCATTGCCAATGCCAGGAACTGGACCATCACGGAAAGCACCATAAAGACCGGCGATGGAAGCAAGCCGGTCTTTACCGACTCCACATTCAAAGATCCAAAAGACATTCCATACGGCGAGCCCAAGTAAGTTCCCTTTGCGGCCAGGAAAGCGCCGATGCTGTGCGGAGAATCAAGCCACGGGGCGGTGGTGCATCTTCTTCCCTTTGCTGCCCGTCTCTTGTACACAACGCGATGGCGCAATCATTGCCTCAAGCGCGGTGGGCTCGCTACACTAGCCTTCCATCTATCGGAGAGCCGGGACACAACCAGATGAACCAAATCACAATGAAAGACATCGCGCAGGCATGCGGCGTTTCTATCATCACCGTGTCCAAAGCCATGCGCGGACGTCCCGATATTGGAGCCGAGACGCGCAAGCGTGTGCTGGCGAAAGCGAAGGAGTTGAACTACCGGCCAAATCTGACTGCCCGCAGCCTGGTGACCGGACAAAGCCGGCAGGTCGGGGTCATTGTTCCGACGCTGTTGCATCCGTTCTTTGCCGAGGTACTGGAAGGACTGGCCGCGACGATGAAGCAAGGCGGATACGCGGTCATGATTTCTTCGTCGATGGAGGATTCGGGAGCAGAGGAGGTGGCGATCGAACTACTGGTGGGACATCGGCTTGACGGCTTGATTGTCGCCTCTTGCAGTACGTATCCAGGACAATTTGAACAACTGAAAGAGCAGCGAGTTCCGTTTGTACTGATCGATCGATTCTTCCCCGGATTCAAGGCGGACTTTGTCGGTGTCGACGATGTCGCCGTTGGCCGGATTGCCACAGAGCATCTGATTGCGATGGGTTGCAAACGAATCGCACACATACGGGGCCTGGAATTTACAACAGGCGTGGGCCGTTTTGAAGGGTACAAACAAGCGCTCCACAATCATGGAATGAAGTTGGAACCCTCCATGGTCAGCCCCTACATGACCGCCGACGGGAAGGACTGGCAACAAAGCTACGAGGCCATGCGGAAACTGCTCTCTCAGAGACGTCCTGATGGGGTTTTCTGTTACAACGATCCGATCGCAATTGCGGCCATCGACGTCGCACTGGAAGCGGGCCTGCGGATTCCTAAAGACATCGCATTCATCGGGTGCGATAACCTGCACTTCGATGCTAGTCTCAAGGCTCCCCTTTCCAGCGTTGACCACCACAGCAGGCTAATTGGTGTGCGCGCCGCCAAGATGCTCTTAAGCCGACTAAGAGACAAGGCCTCAGGCACCCCTCGCCACATCGCGCTGCAACCTGCCCTCGTGGTGCGCGCATCTTCCCTGCGACGCCCCCTTGCGCAATAGGGATTCAAATTCAACAAAACAATGGTACTTCTCCATTCTTAGAGTGGAAAACGGCTGGACGTGAACCCTTTGCCAATCAATCTAAGTATTTGAAAACATTTATCTTTTGCAACACCAACGTTAACGTTACCGTTTTTCTCTTGACAAGTCTCTTAGTTTTTCTTACATTCGCTTTTGAAATAAGTTCCCCACTGAAATTATTCCAGAATACGATTCAGTTCTATTTTCGGAGGCCACACAAATGTTGCATCTGAAGGTCAGTCCTCTCCGGCCCGCAAAAGTGGGTCCCTTTGTCCCGTTATTGCTGGCTTCGCTATCCCTCCTTTTTCCAGGAGCAACACCGGCGCAGACCGCAGGCGAGGGATCTATTACCGGCACGGTTACCGATAGTTTCGGCGCCGTCGTCGCCGATGCCACGGTAACAGCGACCAACATTGCAACCAACGTCGCCGAACAGAGAAAAACCTCGTCGGCAGGCCTTTACACCATCGCTCCTCTGCCTGTCGGGATGTACAACCTGAAGGTGGAAGCCAAGGGATTCAAAGCGCTGGAACAGGAAAACCTGGATGTCGACGCATTGAACCCTTTGGCCTACAATGCGAAGCTGACGGTTGGCGCTCAGGTTGAGACAGTGACGGTCACAACGGCTCCACCCGCGCTGGATACGGAAAGCGCGGTATTGGGCGTCGTAATGGAGAACGAGGAATACGCCAATCTCCCAATTATTATGGCCACCACGCAGCAGCGAGACCCAACCGCGTTTGCCAGCCTGGTTCCGGGCGCGCAGAACGGCTCTCGCACACCAGTCGTTGCCGGTATCGCCAACTATCAGGGTTATCTCTATCTGGATGGCGTGCCTTCGGAAACCATCAACCAGCAGGGTGATAACCGCACGGTCTCGTTGAGTATGAGCCTTGAGGCCGTCGACCAGTTCCAGGTGCTCACCAGTGTCCCGCCAGCGGAGTACATGGGCGCAGGCGCGTCCAACTTCACCATGAAGTCGGGCGGAAAAGCGTATCACGGGCAGGTTTCCGACTACCTGCGCAACACCATTCTTGACGCCTGGCAATTCACGCAAAAGGAAGCAACCGTGAAGACAGTCACCGGAGCCACCGTGGCGGCGCCGAAGAGTGTGGAGCACGGCAATGAGCTCTCGGCGTCCGTGGGCGGCCATGTCCCTCACACCGGAGAAAAGCTCTTCTTCTTCTTCGCGTACGACAGGTATCATTCCCGTTTGAACAATCCGCCGGGACTAACGACCATTCCGACCACCGCCATGGAATCGGGCGACTTTTCCGCGCTGTCCGATAACGGCAAAAACGATATCCCGATCATCTTCGATCCGCAGAGCAACACGTGCGGAGTATCCGGCTGCACACGCACACCGTTTAGCTACAATGGCAAGCTCAACGTCATTCCACCCGGACGAATCTCGGCCATCACGAATAAGATGCAGTCGTTCATGCCCAACTATCCCGGTTCACCCAATTCCGGGTTGTCGGGTAATTACAACGCCTCGGCCTTCAACAACGACTATCTTGGCACTGCTATTGGCGGCCGCGATAACCACCTTTATGACTGGCGCGTGGACTACGACCTGAATGCAAGGAACCGCATTTCCTCGGTCGGCGCAATGGGACACGTGGTTTATACCAACAACTTCGGCACTCCCTACCTTCCGGTCCCCTATGCCATCGGCGACTATGCCACCATCGTCCCCAAGCAGTACAACATCGAAGACGTGTACACCATCACCGACCACCTGACCAACCAGTTCAAGGTCGGTTACACGCGGTTCTACATGCCCATCACCAATCCAACCCAGGGCCTGACCCAATACGAAATTGGCACCTTGGGTGTCACCAATCTGCCTGCGGGACAAGCCGGACAGGAGTTTCCCGGTGTGTCGTTCGCTGGAGCCGGCTCTTTGGCGGGCAGCATTCTTCCCGCCACCTGGACCACAGACACCAACTCGGCTTCAACCCAGCTCACTATCCCAAACAATTATGAATTGGTCGACAACGTGGGATGGCTGAAGGGAAAGCACCAGTTCACCTTTGGCATTAGCTATCAGTTTGAAGGGCTCAACAATGCCAACCCGGCTACCTACACAGGCGTTCTTCCCCTCACCTTCGATCAGTATGCAACCGCGGGCTATGGATGCTCAGGCAGCAATTGCACCATCGACGATGGCTCGTCCTCTGTCATCGATCAGAGCAAAACTGGATATGCATACGCCAGCTTCCTGCTGGGCGCGGTCGGCGCCACAGGAAGCGGCACCACGGGCTTGACTCTGCCTCTACAGAATGTGGCCACAATTTACAGCCGCATCAAGGCCGCAGCGCCCTATGCCGAGGACACTTTCAAGCTCAATTCCAAGCTGACCGTCGATCTGGGCTTCCGCTGGGATTATCTCCCCCCGCTGCATGAGAAGTTCAATCACTTCACCTTCCTGAATCCCACCGTCACAAATACCGCCGTTGGCTATTCTGGCGCACTGGAATTCGATGGCAACTTCGGTGGCGCGGGCGTCTCCTGCGGTTGCAAAACCCCAGTCCAAACCTATTGGAAGAACTTCGGGCCGCGCGTGGGCCTTACCTATGCGCTTGACGACAAGACGGTGATCAGGGCTGCATCGGGCCTCGTCTACTCACAGGGCGGGGGAACCGGCGGCGGCCGCGTGGCCGGCAACGGCGGATCCAATGGCGCAGGGCAGGCTCTGGGATTCAACACCACCGCCGTAGCGCCTGGAGACACTCTCACCGGCGCAGCTGCAGGTCCCTCCTTCTGGCTCAACAGCACCAACAGCGACCTCTTCGGCGCGGGATACGCTTATCCGGCAGCCCCCGCGCCTGGCGCCGCAAGCACCATCCTCGATGCGGGCAACTACCTCAACGGCAGCGGCGCATTCGTAACCCCATCCACCATGGGATACGTCGACCCCTATCTGTCGGGACGGGCCCCGATGTATACCTTCTGGAATGTGGGCATCGAGCGCTCCATCACCAAGAACATGATCGTCCAGGTCAACTATGTGGGGGATGAGGCGCACCACACCTGGGACGGCAGTTCTCAGAATTCGCGCGGATACTGGAACAATCAGTTGAACCCCGCCTACCTTGCCGTGCTTGGTCCGGTAAACGGCGTCGCCTCGAACGGTAAGCCGACATCCCTTCTCACCGCGCCCGCAACCTCGGCCAATGTAGCCACTCTCAATGCCAATATGGCGGGTCTCCCGAATCCCGCTTCGTTCATCGCCGCCGCCAACAAATTTCCTGGCCAGTCAACCCTCAGCATCGCCCAGATGCTGACGGCATTCCCGCAGTACAACAACGTAATAGACACCTTTGGCGGACCGTTTTCAGAGAACTTCTCCTACAACGCGGTTCAGTTCACCGTCAGCCAGCGCATGACCCAAGGCCTCTCGTTCAACGCCAACCTCACTCTCTCCAAAAACATTGGAGACGACGGCACCTTCCGCAGCGGTTACGCCATTCCGGCGGCAGCCATCGACGGCCACGGACAAAGCTGGAAACAGGACAGGATCGATCGCTCCTGGACAACCATCTCCGTACCCACAATCCTGAATGCCTACGGCGTCTATCAGCTTCCCTTCGGCGCCGGCAAAATCGGCGCAACCAACTTCCTGGTGCGCCAGCTCGCCGGCGGATGGCAAGTGTCGGGTGTTTACTCGTACGACACCGGCTCGCCATTCACCCCTACCTGGAGTTCGGGAGGAAACTGCGCCAATGCGGCGCCGAATTCCGGCCAATGCATGCCGTCGATAAACACCGCATTCAGCGGCCCTGCGCGCAAAAACGGCAAGTTCGGCAGCGGCCCTAACGGATTCAACGCCTGCAACGCGGGGCTCAACGGCCTTGGCCAGTCTGGTTGCGTCGCGATCCAATACGTCGATCCGTCATCATTCGCCAAGCCGGCCAACGTGTCAACCGCCTCGGCTACGTCACAGTACCTCATCGGCAATGCGCCACGCACCAGAGCGTACGGAATTACGGGCCCGGCCAATCAAACCTTCAACGCCTCGGTGCGGCGCACCTTCCCCATTTATCACGAGATGGCCTTCGTCTTCCAGGCGGACATCCAGAATGTGTTGAACCTGATGATCTGGGGCGCGCCCAGTGGCGGCTGGGGCACGACATCTACCGGGTACTCCGCCTCGTTCGGAACAGTGGGGGCGCCCGGTACCTTGCCGCGCGACTTCCAGTTGTCGGGACACATCAACTTCTGAGTCGATGTGACTCCTCCTCCCGAAGAGGTGCGCAGTTCGATATGCTCATCTCTTCGGGTAATTCTTCAAGAGATCTTACCGGAGCTTCGAAGCGGTGCGTTCTGCCGTCGATGCGCAGCCACGATTCGTAACGAGTGCAATCGCCTCAACATCGCAAATCCTCAAACACCCGGATCGACTCTGCCTTGAAAGGGAATGAAATTCTCGATGCCCCTCACTCGTCGCAATCTGCTGGTCGGCTCAGTCTCGCTGGTGGCGTCCGGATTCGTTAGAGGACTTGGACAGGATCAGTCCAGAGCAACAAGCACAGCCGTGTTGGATTCATCGCAAGTAGCCCTTCCTTTAACTCATGCGGCGCACACTCTCTTCCACCAGATAGGCGCGGATAGTTGGAAGGAACTGAATCAGCGCCTCCGTACCGTGAATGCCGACATTCAGACCCACGGATTGCGCCACATCCCCAACATAGAAGGGACGTTCCTCACCGGATATCCGTATAACGAGTTCTACGACTGGGACCTCTATTTCGAAAACCTCTACCTCTCGTACTTCGGTGTTTCGCAATACTGCTTTACAAATCTCAAAGAGTTCCTCAATAGGGAACAGCCGGACGGCTATGTCAACCGTAGCTTGATCAAACAGCGAGACCGGCAGCAGTTCAAGCCATTTCTTGCGCAGCTTGCGGTGCTTGGATCCAAGCAGAATCATGACGATTACGAGTGGCTGCGGGGCGAGTACTATGACCGCCTGGTGAAATATCTCGACAAATGGTTCTCATACGATTCAGACCACAATGGCCTGCCGGTTTGGAACTCTGCCGACGCTGCTGGTACCGACAATCAGTGGTCGCGGGCGGGAGCGTTGAGCTCTCTTGAGGTTGAAGGCGTCGATCTTGCTTCTTACCTGATCCGCGAGTTGCGTGCCATGTCGGTCATTGCGAGCCATCTCAACTTGAATTCGGATGCCGCTTCGTTTGACGTGCATGCCGATCGCGTCATTGGCCTGATCAACACTGTCTTATGGGATGAGGCGGGAGGGATGTACTTCGATCGCAACGAGAAAACCGGCAAGCGTGTGTACGTAAAGTCAGCGACCAACTTCATGCCGTTGTTTGCCGGTGCGGCGCTCCCTGGACGCGCAAAGCGAATGATCCACGAGCACCTGCTGAACCGGGATGAATTCTGGCTGAATTATCCGGTGGCAAGCTACGCAAAGACCGAGCCAGACTATTACCAAGGTTCGCACCGCGAATGCAATTGGCGTGGCCCCACCTGGGCTCCCACAAACTACATGATCTTTCAGGGGCTACGCCGTTATGGACATCAGGCGGACGCCCGCGAATTGGCCACTCGCTTGTTCACCATGGCACTGCTGAAAAATCCAGTTCTCCGCGAATACTACAACGCGGAGACGGGAGACGGCTTGGGTCAAACCCGCTTTTGGGGATTTACTGCCCTCTATTATGGAATGCTGCTGGAATCCATCCTGGGGTACGATGCTTCGTCCCTTTCGAAGCCGTCGATTCCAATCATGGAAAAGGAGTTGAACATCCGCTTCGTATCCTCTTAGCTGGTGCCCACAGTGGGAACGCTGCGCCGATTGAATTCGAAACAAAGGCGTTCCGATGACCCTGAGATTCACCTTTACATGTGGCTTCAAGGGGCCGTTCAGAGCATTCCCTATGGTCCAAGGCAATGTCTGGGCTCAATTTATGAGAAGAACTCTCGCCACCAATCCGATGCTCATTGAAGCGCCAAGAGGCATCGAGGCCCAATTGACCGCGCGGGTTGTCAGTCACATTCGCGCGAAGATCGAGGACGGCTCACTTCAACCAGGCGACAAACTTCCTCCTGAGCGCGAGTTCGCCAAGTCCCTGCGAATTAGTCGAGCGAGTCTCCGAACGGGAATTGGACATCTCGCAGCCACGGGGGTTATGAAGGTCCGTCACGGTGTCGGCACCTTTGTCGCCGATTGCCCTTCGCTGATAAGCCAGGTGCCCCTCGGGATCCTCGGCGCACTACATGGTTTCAACCCCGCGCAGTTTCTTGAAGCGCGTTGTTTGCTCGAGTCGAATCTCGCAGCGTTGGCGGCCCAGCGAGGCAGGCAGGAACATTTCACGATGCTTCAAGAAGAAATGGCCAAAATGTATGCAACCGTTGACGATCCGGCACTCTACCTTATTCACGATATGCGCTTTCATCGAACCATCGCGGAAGCGGCGGATAATCCTATTCTTACCGCTCTGATGGACACAATTTCGACGGCGTTATACGATGACCGGCAAAGGAGTGCCGAGCGATCTCAATATCGCAAGGGTGCGCTGGAGGCCTACCGTGAGATCTATCGGGCGATTCGTGAACGTAACCCAGTTGAAGCTCGCGCTGCCATGGAACGACATCTCAATTCCGCAGCGGCGGTGCCGCACTGCACTTAAGTCGTTTCTTGCTCAAGATTGGTGCAAAGAGATGGCACTGGAGTTTTGTTTCAAGTTCCGAATAAAGTGCGTATTTCGAGTTCCGATTCTACTGCGACCGAGTCGCCAGGGAAGCTGCAAATTTGACGCGCAGAGCAAAGCCATATTGGCAATCGGCAGCGGCCGGAAACTTTACGTTCAATGCATCTGTCGTTTGCAGCCAGTCGACCTTCTGGGTCGAACCTAGCAGATCCACCTCACGGATCGGGTCGCCCTTCGCTTGTCCAGCCAACCCGAGAGAATGCACGGATGCGGTTCCGTCCGCGGGACACGCCAGGCTGATAACGTAGACGTTTTCGCCCTTTCTGGTAAAGCGAAAATCCTTCGACGTATAGCCTTTCATTTCCTGGTCGGTGGCAAAGCCGGTCTTGACCTCGGTCGGGCCCTCACCGGAAACGATCCACGGCTCGGTCCCATAAATGGCTTCTCCGTTGCGATTGAGCCACGCGCCCATCTCCAGAAGGATGGCGCGCACTTCGTCCGGAATCGTCCCATCCGCCCGTGGTCCGATGCTCAGCAGCAGATTGCCATTCTTGCTGACAATATCCACCAGCTGGTGGACAAGGAATTCTGGCGTCTTGAACTGGTCATGTTCCATGTAGCCCCAGGACAAATTGCTGATGGACGTGTCGGTTTGCCATGGCCGCAGGTCGATATCCGCCCGCAGGCTTCGCTCAAAGTCCTTCACTCCCGCAGTCCCCTCCATCGCAAAGTCCTTGTAGGTAATCGTTCCGTCGATTTGATGGCTGGCTGCAAAGTTATCGTAGAACGCTGTGAATTCCGTCATGCTGGCGCGGAAGGCCGGCTGGCCGTTGCCGCCATCGAAGTACACCAGCTCCGGTTTGTATTTCTCAACCAGCTCGACAGACCGCGCCAGCCAGTCGCGAAGCCACGCATCACTGACATAAGTCCATTCGTTTTGAGGATTGAAATGCGGATCGTTCAGCCACTGATGCGCCGGGCCATAGAACGCAGCGTACTTCGGATCGTTGACATCCGAACGGATGAAACGGCCCTCGCCGTAGTAGTAGTTGTGCTCCGCTCGATGCGAGGAGATGCCGAAGTGCAATCCGGCCGCGCGAATGGCTGTCGACAGCTCTGCCAGGACATCGCGGTGCGGCCCCATTTTGGCCACAGTCCAATCGGAAAGATCTGAGTCGTACATCGCGAAGCCGTCGTGGTGCTCGGCGATCGGAATGACGTACTTCGCTCCGCACTGTTTGAATAGCTTAACCCAATCCTGGGGATCGAATTTCTCGGCGCGGAAGCTGGGAATGAAGTCCTTGTAGCCGCGTTCGTCGAGACTGCCGAAGCGCTGCACAAAATCGTCGTGCGCCGGGTCGCCGGGCCGGTACATGTTGTGCGGATACCATTCATTGACCGCGCCGGGAACCGCGTAGACGCCCCAGCCGACGAAGATGCCGAACTTGGCGTCCTTGAACCACTGGGGAACCGCATGTCCGCGCAAGCTTTCCCAATCCGGGCGATAGGGGCCGTCGTGGGCCTGCTCATTCGCCAGCTTCAGCAGAGCATTGCGGCGGCCATCGAATTTGGCAACCGAGTCCTGCCACTCTTTGTCAATTTGCTCCGCCGATTTGACCCCATGCGTGGCTGCCCAGGCATCAGGAATCCCAGCGGCCGGCAGCGATTCTCGGGAGGTAGATGGACTCGATTGGCCCAAAACTGCAAGTGGCGCCGGGCACGCACCCAGAAGCAACACAAGAACGAAGTAGATCTTCATTTTCTGATCCCCGGCAAGCCGCAAATGACGGCGAGGCAGAGCACATTGTAAATGTTCTCAACTATCGGTGCAGCACGACACGTCGCTCCGCCAGTCTCTCAAGAAATCCATTCCGCATTAAATTCCCCGATTGGGTTGTTCTTGGATAGTATGGTTGTGCGAGTTCCTCCGAGCCAAAGGCGGCGGACAAATGTAGAGGGCCAGATTCATGCCAACGCCGTGTATCTCCCGACGTCAATTTCTTGAAACAGCCGCAGTTGCCGCGGCCGCAATCCCAGTTCTTCTTGGAGCGAATCGTTCTCCCTTCGAATTGGCCCAGGGTACTGTGTACGTGCCGCCCAAATCTCCTCGCTCGACGTTTAACTTTAATCTCAATTGGCAATTCATCTGCCAGGACGTGTCAGGGGCAGAAACTCCGGCCTTCGATGATTCGAAGTGGTCAACGGTCAGCACGCCGCATAGCTTCAACGACGTGGACTCATTCAGGAAAATCATCTCCCACAGCGGCGGCGACCTGGGAACCTACAAAGGGCTTTCCTGGTACCGAAAGCATTTCAAAGTGCCTGCCGAGTTTGCCGGACGCAAGATCTTCCTCGAATTCGAAGGAATGCGGCAGGCCGGCGATATTTTTCTGAACGGGAAACCGGTCGGCCTGTATGAGAACGGGATCACAGCCTATGGCGTGGACATTTCCAATGCCGTGCTTTTTGGACCCGATGAGAACGTGCTGGCCGTGAAGGTAGACAACGCGACCATCTACGAGGAACGCGCGACGCAAACCAAATTCGAGTGGAATGCAAACGACTTCAATCCCGATCATGGCGGCATCAACAGGCACGTCTGGCTGCACGTTGCGGGCAGGATTTACCAGACTCTGCCGCTCTACTACGGACTGGAGACAACCGGCGTCTACGTACACGGCGGCAACTTTGATTTTGCCAAGCGAATCTGCGATGTGACGGTTGAATCCGAGGTGCGCAATGAGTCAGGCGATCGGGCGACGGTCGGGTTGTCCGTGGTCATCGTCGATCGCAGTGGAGAGGTACGTGCGCGGTTCGAAGGCGACCCGGTTGACATGGTAGACGGTGAGAAGACGGTCCATACGGCGACCGGGACACTCAGGGATGCGCGCTTCTGGAGCACAGAGAATCCTTATTTATACGATATTTACTCCGTGCTCACTGTGGACGGAAAGGTTGTCGATGTCAACAGGATCGTCACCGGATTTCGCAAGACGGAGTTCAAGGGTGGCGCAGGCACCGGTGGCGTTTACCTCAATGGGAAGTTTGTCTACCTGAAAGGCTTTGCGCAGCGGGCCAGCAATGAGTGGGTGGGGCTTGGCCAGGCCTATCCCGACTGGCTGCACGATTACAACGCGATGCTGATTCGCGAGTGTCATGGGAACTACGTGCGCTGGATGCACATTGCGCCGCAGAAGGTGGACGCTGATGCTCTGGCTCGATATGGGATCATCCAAATCTGTCCGGCTGGCGATAAAGAGCGCGATGTGACGGGCCGACAGTGGGACCAGCGGCTGGAGGTGATGCGCAATACGATTGTCTATTTCCGGAATAACCCCAGCATTCTGTTCTGGGAGGCGGGCAACACCGTTGTGACTGTGGAACAGATGGAGCAGATGGTTGCGTTGCGCAAGCAATGGGATCCGTCAGGCGGGCGCCTGATGAGCGACCGCGATAACGACGATGCAGCCGCGAATTCCGCTCTGACTCCGGTGGCCGAGGCATACGAGGTGATGATCGGGCAGGATGCCAAAACGGACGCACTCACCGGGCCCGATGACATCTTTCGCGGATACAGCGCTGCGCGCCGAGACCGTGCGCCCCTGATTGAGTCAGAGGATTTTCGCGAGGAGGGCGCGCGCCGGTTCTGGGACGATTACTCGCCGCCTTACTTCAAAGCCGTTAAAGGCCCCAATGACACTTGGCGAATCCGTTCTCCTTATCTCTACACCTCGGAGAATTTTGCTTTGGCCGGCATCGCTCGCTATTGGGCCTACTGGCAAAACCGGATCTCGAACCCCGACCCGGCTCACTCCAAGTGGTCAGGCTACGCGTCCATCTACTTTACCGACTCCGATGCCGACGGTCGTCAGGACTCGAGCGAGGTTTGCCGGGTGAGCGGTAAGTTGGACGCAGTCCGGCTGCCCAAGCAGATCTACTTCTGCCATCGCGTGATGCAGAACGATCAGCCGGATCTGCATATTCTTGGCCACTGGAGCTATCCGCTTGAGCAGCCTGCCAGCCCGGCGCAGCAAGCCATCCCTGGGCGTCCCTCGGCTCCAGGCCGGCCACCGATGCCAGACACGCCAACAATCCCCGCACAGCCTGCCGGAAAGACAGTGAAGACCGTTTATGTGGTCGCCAATACAGAGTCGGTTGAACTCCTGCTGAACGGCAAATCGCTGGGCGTGAATGCCAAGCCGGAGAACGGTTACGTGTTTGCATTCCCCGATGTAGCATTTGCGCCCGGCTCTCTGAAAGCCATCGGACGGAATGGAGGCAAGGTTGCCGCCACGCAGGATTTGTCGACCGCAGGCGCGCCGGCGGCTATCAAGCTGACCATGACCGCAGGGCCGCAAGGGCTGTTTGCCGATAGTCAGGACGCAGCATTCATCGACGTACAGGTGGTCGATGCGAAAGGCCAGCGCTGCCCGACAGATGACGCGCGCATTGATTTCACCATCGACGGGCCAGGCATCTGGCGCGGTGGATACAACAGCGGCAAGATCGACTCGACGAACAACCTGTACCTCAACACTGAATGCGGCATCAATCGTGTATCCATTCGCTCCACGTTAATTCCGGGAACAATCACGGCAACAGCCAGCCGGGAAGGTCTGAAGCCCGCAATGGTGCAGATTGTGTCCAAGCCGGCAAATCTTGTGGACGGGCTATCCACTTTGACTTCTCAGCTTTTAACGGGACCGGCCGAGGGTTGAAGTAGAGAGCGCTTGACCAGCACAGCCGCAACAAGACAATGTTGCCCAGAAGTTGATGGGAGCCTGGCGACTGGTTTCCGTCGAGGGCACTGATGCCACTTTTCACTTTGCCACCCTCACCCTACGGGCGTCATCATCTACGACCGGTCCGGCTGGATGTCCGTCCAGATCGACGCCAAGGGTACTCGCAAGCCCTTCGTGAACGGGCCTGCCGGCGGTACAAGTGAAGAGAAGGTGGGCGCGTTCGACAATTACATCTCGTATTACGGCAGATACACGCTAGACCTGAAAGCGCAAACTGTCACCCACCACCTGGAAGACTCAAGTGAACCAAATTGGCGCGGCGTCAATAATGTCCGATGGTTTGAATTTCAAGGCAACGACCGCCTGCTCCTTATCCCCCGCGAGGACGGGAAAGGTGGAGTGATTGACCGAAAGAACGCGACCTTCAAGCTTCTGTGGGAGCGCATCAAGTAGTGACTTATCCGTAAGTCCAGGTTCCGGTTCAGTAGTCGCCAAACCGGAGATTACCCGATTCTTCCCAATGTCCAGAATGCCGGTAACACAACCGGAACTGTGGTGGGATGTCGTCGTGATATCTTTCGCGTATGAACATACTGTTATGGGTCCTGCAAGTCCTCGCCGCGCTCCTGTACGGATCGTCGGGCGTGATGAAGGTTTTCATGTTCGACAAGGTTAGCCAGGACGTGCCGTCCTTTGGCGCGTTGCCGCGGAAAGCCTGGATGGCCCTGGGCATATTAGAGCTGGTGTGCACGGTCGGGCTCATCTTCCCCGACGCGTACCATTGGCAGCCGCTGCTGACGGTCCTGGCTGCCACGGCCCTGGCGGTCGAAAGCGTCGTGTTCGTCGGGGTGCACGTCAAGTATCGCGAGGTCGCGCCGACGATCTTGAGCGGCGTGCTGGGCCTCCTCATGGCGTTCGTCGCGTATGGCCGGATGGTTCTGCATCCGATCTTCTGACCGGCGGGCCGTCTCGTTGCCAATCTGGAAGTAATGAAGTGGTAACTTCCGGGTTGCCGGTGATACGGCCGGAACCCAGGAACTTGCTTCCGAGACGGTCGATTAGCTCCCCGGCGATTGTGCGGACTCAGAAGCGTGGAATGAAACAACGCGCCATTGTTGCGCTTGCTTGACGTACACTTTCGTAAATCTCCAGTCGTCAGAGATCTCTTTGGCATTCATTGATCGTGTTCGCTGTAATTGGCCGCTGACGACGGCGGTATCGCCATAAACACGGACACGAAGGTCCGATGTTACATAGTGCAGAAACTTCATATGTCCCGAGCGAGCAAAGTTCAGCGCGTCTGCTTTGCTCATTACCGCCATACGGGGTACATCGACTTCCAAGTCGTCAGCCCACAATTTATCGAGGGCATCCGCGTCACCGTTCTCGTGTGCCTGATTCCACACCTGTTCCAATCGCTGAAGTTGTTGAACATCCGCGTCGCGAGCGGTCTGAGGAAAGCTTTGTCCCGTCGCGAACACAGCAAACGTAAGGGCTAACAATCTCTTTGTTGACCACAGAAATCTCATAGAACGCCTCGCCACGAGCTTAGCACTTCGTCAGATTTTGATCATGCGCATCAGTCACGGTGCGGGGGCGCGGCTGTTCGTGGCCAGTCCCTAATCCCTGCCGGAGATTGCCGCCGAGCCGAACGCCCCGAAAGCGAATTTCTAGCCAGAGTCCGAGTTCTGAGAGGATGGTCGGCCAACCGTACACAATCCCGGCTTGAGCCCCGGCCGGAGGCAAAGGAAAGACGAACATCTGGATCGTGTCCGATTTGCCGGTCACTCGCCCGTAACTGGACCGGAAAGGTTCAATAAGATTCGAAAATGCGTGTCCCCTGGGTCAGTCAGGGAGGACTTGCTGCGCCAGAGGCTAGCTAATTGGATTCGGTGATTCCACAATCTCAGGATCGGCGAGTTGACCACTCGCGCTAATTCATGAGCGGCTGGCTGAGCAAGTCTGCTCATTCGACGGAGGAGATGAGGGACTATACTCGCGACTGCTAGTCATGGGTGAAGCAAATGCAGGCTGCCAAATCCGTTCTACTGATTGAAGACAACCTGGTCTACGCCCAGTCAATCTGCGACATGTTCAACAATCAAGGCCCTTACCCCTTTTTGTTGGTCCATGCGGCGTCCATAAATGCCGCACAAACGCAACTCGCTGTGTGTCCGGCAGACGTTGTACTTCTCGATTTGGGGTTGGCGAACTCGCATGGGCTGGAAGCAGTAAGAAAGGTGCGCACAGTAACTCCTCGCGTTGCCATTGTACTCCTTGTTGAATCGGAGAATGAGTCGTCGGCAATCAAAGCCATGCAAGAAGGCGCACAAGACTATCTCGTGAAGGATCAGATCAAGCCGCGTGAACTCATGCGTGCATTGCGCAATGCCATTGAACGGAAGTTCATTGAAGAGTCACTCTTCCAGGCGAAGGAACGTGCCGAGGTCACTCTCGATTGCATCGGTGACGCTGTCATCTGTACTGATCTGGCGGGGAACATCTCATTTCTCAACCCTGCAGCGGAAACCATGACCGGCTGGAGTCTTCAGGAGTCCGTAGGGCTACCCTTGGCAGAGGCATTTCGGATTATGGATCCCGATACGCGCGCGATCACTCCGAATCCCATGGCAATGGCCGTTGAACAAGATCGCATTGGATCCTTGCCCGCGAACTGTGTTCTGATCCGGCGGGACCAGCACGAATGCTTCATTGAAGACTCCGTGGCGCCCATCCATGACCGGGATGGTGTTGTTACTGGGTCTGTGCTGATTTTTCGTGACGCATCCGTGCCTCGCGCGTTGGCGGCGCAGATAGTCCACCTCGCCGAGCACGACTCTCTAACCGGCTTGTCCAATCGCACGCTGCTGAATGACCGGCTAAGCCAGGCCATTGCCTATGCGGCTCGTCACAACGGCCAACTGGCAGTTCTGTTCATGGACCTGGATGGGTTCAAGCACGTCAACGATTCACTCGGACACCCAACCGGTGACAAGCTTCTTCAATCCGTTGCCAAACAGATTGAGGGCTGTGTGCGCACGCCGGACACGGTGAGCCGTCAAGGCGGAGATGAATTCCTGGTCTTGCTTCAGGACTTGCAAAAACCGGACGATGCCGCCATTGCGGCCATCAGAGTTCTTAAGGCAGTCGCCAAACCGCATTTAGTCGATAGCCATGACCTTAGTGTCACAGCCAGCATCGGCGTGAGCGTTTACCCAGAGGACGGCGTGACTGCGGCGATACTCATCAAGAATGCGGATACCGCCATGTACCAAGCCAAAGAAAGCGGGCGCAACACATACAGGTTCTTCAAACCGGAGATGAACGTTCGCGCTGTGAAGCGACGATCCCTTGGCGAGGACTTACGCCACGCGCTCGAACAGGACGAATTCTCCCTGCACTATCAGCCCAAAATCAATCTCCAGTCAGGAGCGATTTGCGGGGTCGAAGCACTTATCCGGTGGAAGCATCGAAGAAGAGCATTCATTCCTCCTTTTCAGTTCATTCCTATCGCGGAGGACTTTGGCCTCATTCTGCCTATTGGCGCCTGGGTTCTGAGCGAGGCGTGTTCCCAATCCAAAGCTTGGGTGAATGCCGGTCTTCCTCCGATAACAATGGCCGTTAACGTTTCCACAATACAATTCCAGAACGACGGTTTTCTCGATTGCCTGTTTGCGATTCTCAGTGAAACTAGCATGGACCCGATGTCCCTGGAACTAGAATTTACCGAAAGTATTCTGATGAGAAATGCCGGGCTCGCCGCGTCCGTTCTCCAAACTCTTAAAGATTGCGGTGTGCGGGTGGCAATCGACGACTTTGGCACGGGTTTCTCCAGTTTGAATTATTTGAGGAAGTTTCCCCTTGATGCCCTGAAGATCGACCGCTCGTTTGTAAGCGAGATCACCAGAGGGGCCGAAGACGCAGCACTGGTAACTGCAATGATCAACATCGCCCGGAGCCTGAAACTTCAAGTCATTGCAGAAGGCGTAGAAACACCAGAACAACTGGCATTTCTCAAGGCGGAAGGATGCGACGAAGCTCAGGGATACCTATTTGGACGCCCCGTTCCCGCAAACCAGTTCGCAAGGCTGCTGGAACATCAAATGACCATGGTGGACTTCCAATGAAAACCCGTTCGACGCTGTGTGACGGATGGCTGGTGGCCGCTACGCCGAGCCATTGAAGTGGGAGCCACATCAATCCTCCTGCAGGTTTGTTGCGCAACGATAGCAATGCAACTCCGTGGTTCCCGACCGGCGCCGATAAATGCCGTGGAAACCGGTAAAGGCGTAGTGCCTGGATTGTCGCCAACCCGGAAGTTACCCTTCGGTAAATAGCGTTTTCTGCGGCGGAATTCGATTGAATCCGGTGGCGAGATAAAAGTGTACCCAACATTGTGCCAGCAGCGGCATAACGTTGCACCGGGCGGCGGCATAGCAATGTAATCAGCAAAATTGCGCCTCCATTTCGAAATGGGTGCTTCCCGAGATTTGGAACCCAAAAATCTGCCAACATGGAAAAACTGAAAACTCAAGATTTCCGCTGATAGACCCGGTTGCGAGGAAGCCGGGGGGCCACCCCCACGCCGCCCCCTTGGGTCGCATTGGGGCGGCACCATCCGCACTCCGCGCCGCTGGTGATCTCACGAGCGGGGAGCCACGGCAGAGCGCACCCAAGGCCGGGCCATCCAGAGCGGCACCCAGTCCCCCGAGCGCCAAACCCCGCCGCGCCGCCGCACCAGCGCCGCCCCCTGACTCCTCGCCCTAGTTGGCTGGCAGCGGCGCATCGGAAGTTGGACGCGGCGGTGTTTGCGGCCTATAGTTGGCCGGTCACGTTGACCGATGCGGAACTCCTGGAGCGCTTGCTCGCGTTGAACCATGAACGCGCCGCCGCTTCTTAGGGTTGAGAATCGCATCAAAACGCCGGTCAATGTTCCAATTTGAATCTTCGCCAAATTGTTGAATTAGCGGGAAACGGCAAAGGTCGCGCATTGCTCAGAATGCCCGTCAACGCCGGAACCAATGCACCAGCGCATCACCGTACCGCACCAAACCACACAGCACAAGAAAGCAAAGCAATGCGGCAACTATGGGTTCCAATCTGACCCACAGAGATTTCCCTTCTCTCCAGCCACGACAGATACACCATCCATGCACCGAAGAAAACGACAAACGCCGCCCACGCACGAAACGCCGCCATGCCTCAGTCTGCACGTGCCTAATGTTGGTGTTGCGAGGAAATCTGCTACCGGGTAGTGGTGCAGTTTGGTTTTCCGCCGGGAAGCGATGGGAACCACGTTCGGCGTAGACTTTCGATATGGCAAAAGAGGCGCTCCCCATCGCAGACATCCTTCCCGTTAGCCCGATTTCTTTGGTTTGCCCTCTTTGCAAGGCAAAGCCGAACCGCGATTGTTCCACAAGTTCCGGGGGATTCTCACTGACACATCTTGCGAGAATAAAAGCTGCTGCGGCAAAGAATATACGGAGAAAACGATGACAGTCACTGTGATTTGAGTCATGGAGCGATTGCTCGCCCTGAACCATGAACGCGCCGCTAAGCAGAAATAGGCAGGGGCGAGCGCGGGAGTACCCGATTTATGTGTTGCCAGAGCCGATGCGGCCCACGCTGAACCTTTAACGATTCAAACCTGGGTTGCTCCCCAGCCACCCTTGAAGTGGCGCATATCAATGATCTCGCCATCAATTGACAATTTGTAATCACCCTCCGGCAGGGGCTTTGAAACCCACAGAACGGTATACGGACAGTCCTTGAAGAGCCTCGGGCCTGAGAAGGCCACTCTCAAGGCCGAAACCTTACAATATGCAGTTTCCCCGCCGCCACGAAGAATGCCCCACTCTGTCATGGAGTCTCGTGTGAATGCCATGATCTCTCCTTTTCAAGCAAGAGGCTCTTCATCAACAACGCACGAAAACCCTCGTTTCCGTGGAGCTTTCCGCTTGCTTCGGGGAAAGCGATTGCGGTGGGTTGACGCTACTCGCGTAATGCTGCCTCTGTCAAACCGCATTTGCGGGCGGTGTTACGAGGGCCGCACCACGCCCGCCCTCATTGTTTGGCGGAAGCGCATCGCGAGCTAGACGCAGCGGTATTTGCGGCCTATGGCTGGCCGGGAACGTTGACTGATGCTGAACTCCTGGAACGCCTGCTCCGCTGCTCCCTTTGATCCGTGAGATGGCAGAGGGCACTGACCGGCAAGAGGCCGCCAAACAACTCCCGAATTCCTCAAACGGGTAGCCGCTTCGCCGCTATATGTTGCTGGCTCAACCGCGCTCAATCACCGTGAATTTATCGGCTCCGTATAGGACAATGGCAACCACAACACCGCCCCCTCGCAACGTCAGATGCGCACCGGAGCACACTAATGCGGAAACAATCGGCTTGAATTCGGCTTTGTACCTGAGACTGCCCAAGCCCAAACTCAGGCGTCGCGCTCCGTTCTGGGCATCTTCGGTTTCTTTCAGGTCGAAGCGAACTGGAATGTCCGGATCGTCGCCATAGGAAATTGTGCCAGCCGCATCTTCGATTGCTCGAACGGTTCTTGTCTTCCAGCGCATGACAACCCCTGTTTAACTTAACGAGAAACAGAGGCAAATTCATTTTAGATGGGGCTGTCTTGTGATGTGGATCACTGAGCGCGCGAGGGATCGGCGTAGCATATTGCACATGGTAGATCGCCCACGGCTCACGCCAGTCAAAGACATTAGGAACCTCTATAAACCTCTTTTCGGCAGTTGAATCGTTGAAAACGTCGAATCTGTAGACTGGTAGCGGGTTTGAAGGTCATGGGGGGTGTCACCCGATGGGTGAGTCGTCAGGGGCAGAGCT